>Ga0116223_10004813_pt1 | contig 11604 bp, 9 predicted proteins | sample Sb_taG_3_FD_90092 | JGI IMG/M metagenome (GOLD analysis project Ga0116223, IMG submission 90092) | Peat soil microbial communities from Weissenstadt, Germany - Sb_50d_a_PC metaG | ecosystem: Environmental > Terrestrial > Soil > Wetlands > Peat | place: Germany: Weissenstadt | collected 2010-09-21 | reverse complement strand
TCGCGGCCGGGCAGCGGCTGCTGGCATGGGCGGCGGCCAGAGCATGATTCAGGCGGCTTCCAGCTCACTGACCAGGCAGGACGCCTCGGTTAATGCGGGTATGACCGCTTGGCTCTGGTAACTCACCGGGGTCTGCGCCGAGATCGTAGAATCCATCACTCTTGTCGCCTGGGCAAGACGTCAGGGGCGGCCGGTCCGCTGGAGGTGTGCGCTGCGTCTGAGCCGTGAGGCCATCGGGCTCGGCCTGGCCAGCGCGCCTGCCGGCGGGGAGCAGTGCCAGCGTTGCGCCTCGGCGCAACCGGGCGCGAGTCTCGGCGCGGACTGGCGCGCGGCGGCGTGGGGGCGCGAACGGCGACTCAGGCCGGCCGCGGCCGGCGTAATGGCTCGGCAGGCTGCCCGGGATCGGCATGGCCGCGGTCGCCATTCAGTGGGCCAGGTTTATGACATTCCCGCGGCTACACGCGGCCGTGCCGGCTGGCGGAACGCGCAAAACGCCGAATAGGTTCGGTTGCGTGTAAATCTGACTGGTTGAGCTGGGACGCGCATATTATCTGCTCGGCTGCTCGGCTGCTCGGCTGCTCGGCTGCTCGGCTGCTCGGCTGCTCGGCTGTCTCGGCGTGCAGGGTTACGGGCTGGTACAGCAATATGCGCGGTCCGCCCGCGGGAAGTGCGTTCGAGAGCTGCCAGGAGCCGCTGGTTGAGCGTGCCGCACGATTTGCGGTGGATGCGCATGGGCGGGAATTGCTCTTTGCCTTGCGGTTGATCTCTGCTCTGGCCGCGGCGTTCTACGTGCGGTCGAGGGCATTAATGTAACCTTGCTGCGCGGCCATGACGTCGGCTGGGCACAATGGTTCTTTGTCCGGGGGGAAAGTACCGGCCTGCGCCGTGCCTGCTCAGGGGGCTGCCTGGGCAATGCGGCGATGTGGTCGTTAACGCACGCGGGGGTATGGGTACATGCGCGGAATACCGGGGAGAGTAGCGCAGGGCGCCGCTGTGATCGGCGTGATGACGATCGCGGGCCTGGGGCCGGTGCCGGTCGCACATGCCGCGCCCGCAGCGACCGATGTGCCGTGCAGCGTCGCGGCGCTGGTGAGCGCCATGAGCGGTGCTGCCAGCGGCGCCACGCTGAGCCTGGCGGCCGGGTGCCGCTACAGATTAACGGCAGCCCTGCCGGTCGTTGCCCAGGATCTGACCATCCTGGGCAACGAGGCAACCGTGGAACGCAGTTATGCACCGGGCACCGCGGCCTTCACCATTCTCACGGTGAGCACCGGGACCCTTACCGTCACCGGCCTGAACTTCCGCCACGGAAACGGTGCGATCGCCGTGACCGGCAGCGGTCTGCTCACCGTGAACGGGGGGATCTTCACCGGCAACACGGCCGCGGACGGAGGCGCCATCTCCGACGTCACGGACCTGAATGGTCCGGTCGTGACCGGAGCGGTCTTCACCAGGAACACGGCGACGGACGCCGGCGGCGCCATTTACGTCAGCGCCGCGGGTGGCGGCCCCAGGGTGACCAACTCGACGTTCACCCGTAACACGGCCGCCGGCGACGGCGGCGCCATCTTCACCTACGACGCGGCCGGCGGTGACGTGGCAGGCTCCACGTTCCAGGCGAACACGGCAGGAACGGGCGGCGCCCTCTTCCTCAGCTCGGATTCCGGCGAGACCCTGTCGCATGACGTGGTCCGAAGCAACAGCGCGACAGGGAACGCGGGCGGCGTCTTCAGCGCCGACGGATCAGATCTGACCGTGGACAGCAGCACGATCTCCGGTAACCACGCTGGCGGCCGGGGCGGCGGCATCTACCTCCCCTCCGGGGTATTCGGAATACGGCAGACGCGCATCACCGGCACTGACATCCAGGGAAACAGCGCCGCCGATGGCGGCGGTGTCTACAACCCCGATTTCGCCGAGGTGGCTTTCACCGACAGCAGGATTTCCGGTAACAGCGCCAGTGCGTACGGCGGCGGCATCTACAACGCCGGCGGCGGCTCCTACCCGGCTACCGCATCTTTCACCGGCAGCGTGATCTCCGGTAACAATGCAGGCAGCGCGGGCGGCGGCATCTACGGCGAAACCGGTACCACCACCACGCTGGCCAATTCGTCGGTCCTCCGCAACGTGCCAGACAATTGCGATCCCCCAGGCTCGATCGCGGGATGCACCGGCTGGCTAGAGCCGCCCGGTACCGGCGGGCGATCAAGGCCCGTGGCCACTTCCCGACCGAGCAGGCAGCGCTAAAGTGCCTGTACCTGGTCACTCGGTCCCTCGACCCCACCGGCACCGGCCAGGCCCGGTGGACGATGCGGTGGAAGCCCGCTCTCAACGCATTCGCCATCACCTTCAGCGACCGGTTCCCGGCCGCTGAAAACTACTAGAGGAACCGCCGGGAACACCTTTAGTGAGATAGACCCGATCGCGGGTATGCGAAGGCTGACCTGAGTGGGTTGGGGGTTCTCGTCCGGTCCAGATCGTCCTGCTCCGTGTGGATTCATCGGCGGGATGGCTAGGTGCGGCCCCGGCCCATGATGGCAGTGGCCACGCGGATTCGACGCATGAAGGCGTGCTCCCGGGCGTCAACGGGGAGCAGGCCGGTGCGGCCTGGCCGGTGCGAGTCCGGTGCCACGGACGGTGGCGATACTGGCTGAGGTCGATCCGAAGCACCTGGCCTGGGATCTTGCGCGCCGACAGACGGTCGTCCTCATTCACGGCCCAGTTTCCTGAGAGCTTTCGCCGGCGAGGGGGCGGTCGGGTTCTGGCGATGTTCCAGGTCATTGAACAATTCAGAGATCACCGGAGATAAGTCGTCGACACGGATTTTGCGAGTGGACCATGCAGCTCCGGGTGGCACCGGTTCGGTCGGCGCCTGGCGGTGGGCGCGTGTCACGGTTTCGCGGTCGATGGCTGCGACTGCGGCGTTGGCGAGTGCGGTGAACGCGGAGCAGATCACCGGCACGTGCTGTCTCAGTGCGTAGATCGCCGCGGCGGTCGCGGCGAGTACCAGTGCTTTGAGCGCGAGCACGCCGATCATCGGTAGCCGGCGGCCGGAACGCCAGTGCCCGGCAGCACCCGGGCTGCCACGCCGCACCTGAAGGTGGCCGCCCCGCCAGGCGAGCACGGCGAGCATCACGAGTTCAAGTAGAAATGCCGCCGGTCCTTCGCTGGCGTTGCGAGTCCGGGGAAGCGCTTTCACGGGAGCAGTTTGTCCGCGATCAGAGCAGGAGCATCGGGGCGGGCGAGCTGAGGCAGGCGGTCAGCGAAGGACCGGCCGCCCCGGCTTGGCGAAACACCTCGGGCATTCCATCGGTCCATGGCTCGCCGTCTCCGGCTGGCAGAACGTCGGCTTTGATTCCCTCCAGGTTGTTGAGCGAACGTAGCACTGACCGCGCCGAGTGCCGCTGTTCCTCGGCCTGAGCGGTAGCATTCGTGGTGTAAATTTTTCCGGACGTCCCGCGGGGATGGCCATGGCGCATGTTTTCGTCAGTTACGCCCGATCCGACGAGGCTGTCGCGGCGGAGCTGGAACGCGCGCTCATTGCGGCTGGTTTCAGCACTTTTCTGGATGTGCACCCTTCAAGCGGCATCGCTGCAGGTACTGACTGGCTCGATGAATTACACAGGGAACTTTCCCGCGCAGGCTGCCTGCTGTATCTGTCAAGCGCCGCCTCTGCCGCCTCTCCATGGTGTCAGGCGGAGCTGCTTAACGCATATTGGGCAGGAAAACCCGTTATTCCTGTACAGCTTGATGATACAGATCCGCCGCTCATGCAGCGTATTCAGGTTCTTAAGATGACGGAGTCGCCTGGCGGAGGCACGGCTCAGGTGCTCGACTTGCTAAACCGATGGTTCCCGTATTCTGCCTCCGCACGGCCAGTGTCCAGAACTACGAACCCATACCCCGGACTGCGGAGCTTCGGCGAGTCTGAGGCCGAGCTCTTCTTCGGACGGTCGGACCTAGCGGAGGAGATCGTCCGGCGTCTTACCGCGCCCCGAGCCTCCCCGGAAGAGTTTATGCTGGCGATCAGCGGGCCGTCCGGGTGCGGGAAGTCCTCGCTTGTCCGGGCGGCCGTCCTGCCGCTGCTGCGCGCACGTCACGACGGCGTAGTCTGCGTGGGCCCGCTCGAACCCGGCACCATGTCATGCGAGGCTATCCGTGCACTTGCGCGGAGTTCCTCACCGCAGGATCTCGGCCCGAGAGCGGGACTCGCGGTGGCGCAGACCGTCCGCCACGGCTCATCGTGGTGCTTGACCAGGCGGAGCGCCTCTTCACCGGGATCGGTGGTGAAGACCCGGCAGCGCTCGTCGCTGAATTGGAGCATCTTGCCGAGCAAGATCCATGGTTCCGGTCTCTGGTTGTCTTCCGATCGGACGTGATGGCCAGCCCAGCCGTGGATGAGGCCTTCGGCCGGTATCTGGTGCGGCCTGTCCGCGTCCCGGTCATGCGGCGCGATGAGATGCGCCAGGCCATCCTCGAGCCCGCCACAATGGCGGGGATCAGGTTCGACGAGGGTCTGGTGGACCGAATTCTCGACGACACAGGAGGAGGGCAGGCGCTGCCGCTGCTGGCGTACAATCTGTTGAATCTGGCCGATAGGGCCGCAAGCGATCGCCGGATCAGCCGGCAGTTGTATGAGCAAAGCGGCGGAGTCCGGGCTGCGCTACGCGAACAGGCAGACAGGGTTCTAGATCATTTGACTCGGGCCGGGATTGCGCGCGATCAAGTTCTTGGAGCATTGCTGCGGCTGGCGTCCGTCGCTCCTGGCCACCTGCCGAGCGCTCGTCACGCCCGCTCGGCGGTCCTCAGCGAGGTCGAGCGAGAAGTACTGGATGCCTTTGTGGTTCGCAAGCTAATAATCAAAGATCTCGTTTCTGGTGATGTTCTCTATCAGGCCGCTCATGAAGAACTGCTCCGCTGGCCCACCCTGGCGGACTATATCGATCAGCACCAGTCAGACCTCATAACTTTGGATGGACTCGAGCGGAAAGCCGATCTATGGGCTGGCGGAAATCGCGAGCTACTGGACGGCGCCGACCTGGCGTATGCCCGCTACTTTGACCGTCGTGGTCTGTCGAGCCGCAACCTCAAGGTGCTTGTGGAAGCTAGCCGGATTAGCGATCGCCCGCCGTTTCTGACCCGGGTAACTCGCCCGGTCGCGCTATTCTGCAATTTCGTGCTCCTACTCGTCCTATACGAGATCCTATTACTCCCCTTGGTCTTGACCCAGTTCGGGACGACAGACCACCGGACAGGCCAGACTACTACGGGAGCGCTCGGGACGACGCTAGCCTTCATTCTACTTTTTGCGGGACCGCTAATATACGTTGGCGTCGTGAGGAGGAGACTGCGGATCTCCCGTTTCGGGTACTTCAGGCTAGATGGGCGACGGTGCGGCGTGCGGCGCCTCGCTGGCTGCTCGCCCCTATCGGCATAGTACTGACCCCGCTATCCCGATACTTCCGCGAAGGCCGGCTCACCTGGGTGGATCAGCGGACCGGGACGGAATTAGTAAGGATTAACCGGGATGGGTCACGGCGGAATGATGCTCGCGCTCCATAGCCTCAGACAGCCAAGATGATCCACCTTTTCGGCAACCGCCGCAGCCGGGCGAACTCAGATGCCCACCGAACCCATAGGTGCCTCTCTCTTCCGCGCGCGCCCGCGCGCCGCCGGATATACGAGCAGAGCAGCATAGACGGCGGGCCCTAATCCACTGGGAGATGTCCGCAAACATCCGTGGCACCGGTGCAACAGACTCACTGTTCCGGCAGCGCTGATCGGTCCGCGCCGCCCTCAGCGAACAGATCGGCTCGGCGAGCGTTCTTCCTGACCTTACCCGTCGCTCAGCGTGATGAGTGTCAGCGAACTGCGGATCGTCTTCGTGGCTCCCCGGCATGACGACCGGGGGGAGCCCCGGTAGCTTGCACTTTCTCGTTCGTCCGCTCGACCTGGAGCCGGAGATCGGGGCGGCGGTGCGGCTCGTCACCGCGGCGGCGCTGGCTGATGGCTGCACGGAGGTCGTGACCGAGCACCGGGGGACATCGATGCGCCGCCAGGGCAGTCAGGATTTCACGGCGGGGAAGGGACAATGCCTGCGCCGGTCAAGCATCGGTAACAGCGCACGAGTGGTCAATTCAGGCCGAAGTGCCGCTCATGTCAGGAGGTGGTCGCGACGGCCGCCATCGCCTTGTCCATGACGCATGGAGGACAGGCACGGGCGACGTCATGGTCACGCTCCAGAGTCGCCGACGCACCCACGAGCTGACGGTCACGCCCCGAACGCTGGAGGAATTCATCAGCGCTGCGAATTCCCTGTCGCTGGGACAGGCCCGTCTGTTCCAGGTGGTCGCCGGTGTGCTCGGCGTCGAGAGCCTCGGGATTGGGGGGCAGCTCCGTAAGGAGCAGCGTCAGAACTCGACATGACCCGCGACCACGGCGCGGCGGGACCGGCCCTGGCCGCGCCCGCCGGGGGAGGGCGGATGCGGCCAAGCTTGCGGGCGCCAGGCACGCTCCGTTATTAGTACCACAACTCATGGTCAGCGCCCGACGGCTCGATATGGGCGGTCGGCTGGCTGAAATCCAAGCTGGCAGTCGTGTACCGAACAGTTGTTCTTGAGCGCGATCGAGGACCGGTCCGGTAGACGGATCGGCCGCGCAACCGGATGTGTTGAGCGGATTCGTCAATGCCGTAGGGCCCACCGGATGCCGTAGACTATCGACGCTTGCGCTCACTCACTGCTGGCTCGCGCGCGCCACGCCGCCGGTTGCCGGACCGAACCTGCTAGCTGTCGCCGCTGAGGAAGCACGCCACGGCCTGCTTACCAACGATCCTCATCGCGGCAAGTGCGGGCGTTTTGCCAGCTGCGCCGACCGCCACGGGGCGGATTTGATCTACTTCGGCCGCAGCCTTGGCGACATCCGCAGCCACCCGCTCGGCCGCCACGCCGGCATCGTCGTCTTGCGTTTAACGGATCAGGCCGCCGCGTCAGTTACCAGGGCGATCAGCGACCACGACGGGTGTTCCGTACAAGGTGCCGGAACGGGCGACCGTCGGATCTTCGCCCGGCGCCAGCCACGAGCATGAACTCCTCTTGATCACGGAAGCCTATGCCAAGATGATGACCGTGAGCCGGGAGAATCCCGTGGTGTACGTATGAGCCGTGGTCGTGCGCTCGGTCGGTTGTTTGACTACTACCAGCGTGCCGCCGCGCTCGCAGAGAGCCATTTAGCTCGGCAGACACTGCCCGGTTCGGTCCCACCGCTCGAAGGTACGGCAGTTCCCGTCCTGTCCGATTATCCGCAGGCACTCGCATGGGCACGGGCAGAACGTGCCAACCTGACTGCCTGTCTGGATTACGTCACCTCTCTCAGCCAGGACATGCGCGTAGTTGCCCTCACTTCTGGCCTGGCCGACCTATTCCGGATTGACGGTCCTTGGGCCGACGCCATCAGCCGCCACGTGACCGCCGCGACCGCGGCCGAGCGGGTTGGCGACCGGCTCGGCCAAGCCAACGCCCTGCACCAGTTGGGGGTGGTTCAACGGCTGGCCGATGAGCTGTCGGGCGCGGCCGAGGTGCAGGAGCGTGCTCTCGTAATCTACCGCGACCTCGGGAACGAGCTCGGCGAGGCCAACGTGCGCTACGAGCTTGGCGATCTGCGGCGCGCGGCAAGTGACTATCGGGGAGCTTTCGCTTATTTCGAGGGGGCGCTGGCCCTTTATGACGCAATAGGCGACTATCGCGGCCAGGCCAACACGCTCAACGCTCTCGGGAAAGTGCGGCAGGTGACGGGCGACTATCCTGGAGCCACCACGGCGCACGAGGCTGCACTCGCGATTTATCGCGATCTGGGCGATAGGCTCGGCCGGGCTGACGCCCTCTATGAGCTGGGGGTCATTCGGCTCATGACCAGCGACTATCAGGCCGCGATCGTTAACCTTCAAGAAGCGCTCGCCGACTACCGGAGCCTGGGCCATCGGCTTCGCCAGGCGAATGCACTCGTTGACCTCGGGGCTGCACGGCACCTGATTGCCGAGCTTCCGCTTGCGGTCGCGAACCTTGAGGAAGCGCTGGCCGACTACCGCAGCTTGGGCAGCAGGCTCGGTCAGGCTAACGCGCTCAACGAGCTGCGAGCCGTGCGGCGGGATATCGGTGATCAACCGGGCGCTGCCGCTGTCTACGAAGAAGCGCTATCCATCTGCCGCGCTATCGGCAGTCGGCTCGGCCAGGCACACGCACTCAGCGAGCTCGGCATTAATCGGCGGCTCACCGGAGACTATCCGGGCGCGGCCGCAGCCCAGGAGGAAGCACTGGCCCTCTGCCGTGACTTCGGCTACATGATCGGCCAGGCCCACACGTTGATCGAACTCGGTGTCATCCGACGGCTAACTGGCGACTATCCCGGCGCGACTGCGGCGCTCCAGGAAGCTCTCACGATCTACAGAGATCACGGCAACAAGCTTGGCCAGGCCAACGCGCTCAAGAACCTCGGCACCGTTCGACGCCTGACTGGAGACTATCCGGGCGCGACCGCAGCCTACGCGGACGCTCTCGGCATCTACGGCGATGTCGGCGAGCCAGTGGGCGCTGCCGAAACGCTCAACGAGATGGGAAGCCTGCAGCGAAGTTGCGGTGACCTCGGCCAGGCCAGGGCACGCCTTGGCCGGGCCCTGCTTTTGGCCCGCGAGTCCAACAGCCCCATGCAAGAAGCGCAGGCTTTGGCCGGCCTCGGTCGCTGCGACCTTGCCGCCAACCGTGTAGCAGAGGCTCGGGAAAATCTGAGCCAAGCTCGGGCGATCTTCGAGCGTATTGGCGCGGCCGAGGCCGTCGCAGTTGGCGCGGAACTGGACGCTATCTAAGGCGCGAGTCTAGCGATCAATCGCAGGGAATGGCCCGTGGCCCGCCTCCGGGCCTGGTTATTGGAACACCTGTGGCGCTTCAAAGAGGACTGCCGCAATGCCTGCGCGGAGCGGGACAGGCGGTTTTGGCTAAGGCTGGGATGTGCTCGTCGCAGTCGAGCAGTCGACAGATTGCGCGGTCACTGCTCATCGGCGAAGTCGTCTGCTGCGGCCAGGCTGCGGGCGTACTGGTGGATCAGGTTGTGCATCCGGTACCGGCGCGGGACCGGCTCGGCGAGCAGCCCGTCGGCGTGCAGCTCGTCGAGGATGCGGATGGTGTGGTCATAGGGCAGGCCGGCCAGGGCGGCGGCGGCGTAGAGGTCTATATCGGGGCCGGGGTGCAGGCCGAGGTGCACGAAGAACCGCTGCTGCCGGGCAGTCAGGTACTGGTAGGACAGTTCGAACGCGGCGGCGACTGTGCGGTTCTCGGTGCTGACGGTCAGCAGCTTGGCCTTGGTCTGGCCGATGAGGTAGGCCATGTCCCAGGACCGGTGCCGGGCGAACAGGCCCGCCAGCAGCGTGATCGCCAGCGGCAGGTAACCGCACAGCGCGACCATCTCCGCTGTTAGCCCGGTTTCGGCTTTCGCCCGTGGGGCGAGGGTGATGAACATGGCCAGCGCGTCCTCGGGCGGCAGGATGTCCAGCGGCATGGACACCAGCGCGGTCGGCAGATCGCCGAGGTAGCGGCGGCTGGTCACCAGCACTAGGCAGCCGGCGGCGCCGGGCAGCAGTGGGGCCACCTGGCCGCTGCCGGCGGCGTTGTCGAGAATGAGCAGCACCCGCTTGCCCGCAAGCCGGGCCCGCCACATCGCCGCCCGCCCATCCAGATCGGCGGGAAGATACCGGGCATCCACCCCGTCGGCCGCCAGCAGGGACGCCAGCGCCTCGGCCGGGTCCACCGGCCGATGCCCCGGGGTGTGGGCGTGCAGGTCCATGAACAACTGCCCGTCAGGAAACTCGTCGGCGACCAAGTGCCCGACATGCACGGCCAGCGTCGTCTTGCCGACCCCGGGCATGCCATCGATCGCGTGGATGGCCACCACCCGGCCCGCCTGCGCCGCCCCGGCCGCCGCCGCCGCGATCTCGGCCAGCTGCTCCTGACGGCCGGTGAACGATGCCGTGTCCGCCGGCAAGGTATTCACCGCCCGGCGTGTATCACGGGTCTCGCTCGCGGCGGCCGCTGCCGGGCTGGCGGCGCGGCTTTCCAGCAGGGCATGCAGCAGCTTGACCTCCAGATCCTCCGGATTAGTCACCATCGCCACAACGACGCCCGCGTGCGGCAGCCGCTCCCGGAACGCCCGCTGCCGGGCCTGCAGATCAGGATCGCGGTCCTGCAATCGCGCCGCCGGGATCGGCAGCGCCGCTTCCTCGTCCAGCAAGAACACCAGCCGCGGTAAACCGGCCTCGGTGGCTGCCTCGAACTCCAACTCCGTATACGACATCTCGGGCTGGTCCTGAACCGGCGAACCGTACCGCAGCCCGATCAGCCCGGCAAAGACATCGCACTCGCCGACCTGACGCCGGCAATAGTCCGCTGGCCGACCCTCGCGAGCAGCGAAATACGCCATGTCCGTGACCGCGTCCCCCGCCCGCGTAACCGCCGCCTCTGCCGCCGCCACGAACGACCGGGATACCGGAAACTGCCGCAGTTCTGACGTATGGCTCAAGAACACCCGCCGCATTACCATGGCAACACGCTATGCCGTCCCGCCGGTCCAGCGCGACCAGCATGTCTATTCCCGGCAAAACGACGTCACGCCGTGCGCAGCCGGTCACGTCTCCCGGTCCCGCCGCCTGCAATTCCGATTTAGACTCATGACTAGGCTAAGAGGCCAATCAGAGCTGGAAAACCACCCAGAAATCGGTGACTTCTCCCTATCATGAAAGACCTTAATCACCCGGCATCCGAAGGTGGCTACAGACTCCGCACCGGGCGGGAACAGGCGCTGGACCGGCTCTTGGATTACTACCAGCACACCGCCGCCCTCGCCCAGGACTGGCTGGCCCGCCAGACCCGGCCCGGCCCTCCGCCGCCTACGTCAGCACCGTTCGCGGCCCCGGCTCTGGAAGACGCCGGGCAGGCGCTGGCATGGGCACGCACCGAACGCGACAACCTTCGAGCCTGCCTCGACCACGTCACCCGCACCGGCCATCACGCCCGGGTGACCGCTCTGACCGCCGCCCTCACCGAACTCCTGCGCCTCGACGGCCCTTGGGACGAGGCCATCACCCGCCACGCCACCGCCTTCCAATCCGCCCGGCACCTGGGCGACCGGGTCGGCCAGGCTACCGCCCTCAACGACCTCGGGACCGTGCGGCGGATGACGTCTGATTACCAGGGCGCGGCCGGCGACCTTGAGCGGGCCCTGGCCATCTCCCGCGACCTCGGCGACCGGCTCGGCCAGGCCACCGCCCTCCTCAATCTCGGGACCGTGCGGTGGCTAACGGGTGATTACCCTGGCGCGCCCGGCGACCTTGAGCAGGCCCTGGCCATCGCCCGCGACATCGGCGACCGGCTCGGGCAGGCCACCGCCCTCCTCAATCTCGGGACCGTGCGATGGCTGACGGGTGATTATCCGGGCGCGGCGGGCGACCTTGAGCGGGCCCTGTCCATCTCCCGCGACATCGGCAGTCGGCTCGGCCAGGTCAACGCCCTCACCTACCTCGGGACCGTGCGGTGGCTGACGGGTGATTATCCGGGCGCG
>Ga0116223_10004812_pt1 | contig 11606 bp, 9 predicted proteins | sample Sb_taG_3_FD_90092 | JGI IMG/M metagenome (GOLD analysis project Ga0116223, IMG submission 90092) | Peat soil microbial communities from Weissenstadt, Germany - Sb_50d_a_PC metaG | ecosystem: Environmental > Terrestrial > Soil > Wetlands > Peat | place: Germany: Weissenstadt | collected 2010-09-21 | reverse complement strand
TCCGCAAGGAACCCTCGCCGAGCGCATCCGCGCCGGCGGCGCCGGTATCCCCGCCTTCTACACCAAGACCGGCGTCGGCACGCTGATCGCGGAGGGCAAGGAAGAAAAAATCTTCGACGGCGAGAAATACATCATGGAGCGCGGGCTGTTCGGCGATCTCGCCATCGTCCACGCCTGGATGGGCGATACCGCCGGCAATCTCGTCTACCGCAAGACCGCGCGGAACTTTAACCCGATGATGGCGACCGCCGCCAGGATCACGGTGGCCGAAGTCGAGCATCTGGTGCCGGCGGGGCAGATGAATCCCGATCACATCCACACGCCCGGCATCTTTGTGAAGCGCATCATCCAGGTCGGGACGGCCAAGAAGCGCATCGAGTTCCGCAACACACGCAAGCGTGAAACGGCAGCCGCAACCGGGGAGGAAATCTGATGGCCTGGACCCGCGAACAAATGGCCGCGCGTGCCGCCAAGGAATTGCGCGACGGCTACTACGTCAATCTCGGCATCGGCATTCCGACGCTGGTCTCCAACTACATCCCGGAAGGCATCGACGTTCAGCTCCAGAGCGAGAACGGCATGCTCGGCATGGGCCCGTTTCCTTACGAGGGCGAGGAAGACCCCGACCTCATCAACGCCGGCAAGCAGACGGTGAGCGAATTGCCCACCACGAGCTATTTCTCCTCGGCCGATTCCTTCGGCATGGTGCGCGGCGGGCATATCGACCTCTCGATCCTCGGCGCCATGCAGGTCGCCCAGAACGGCGATCTCGCCAACTGGATGATCCCGGGCAAGATGGTCAAGGGCATGGGCGGCGCGATGGACCTCGTCGCCGGCGTCAAGCGCGTCGTGGTGGTGATGGAACATTCCGCCAAGGACGGCGCGAAACTGCTGAAGCAGTGCAATTTGCCGCTGACCGGCGAGCGGGTGGTCGACATGGTGGTGACGGATCTCACCGTCTTTACCATCGACAAGCACGGCAAGGGCGGCATGGCGCTGATCGAACTCGCCGACGGCGTCACCCTCGACGAGGTGAAATCCAAGACCGAGGCCGAGTTTCGGGTGGCGCTGAAGAACGCGTGAGGGCTATTCCGTCATGCCCGGGACAAGCCCGGGCATGACGACTACCTCCATCGTCATTGCGAGCGAAGCGAAGCAATCCAGAGTCCCGATGGGATTGTGGATTGCTTCGTCGCTTGCGCTCCCTTGCGCAAACGCTTTGCGTTTGTCGCCGGCAATGACGGCGGAGCTCACACCTTCGCCGTCGCGACATCCTCCAGTCCCCGGTTCCGCGGCTCGACGCCCCAGGCCCACACCACCACGATCTGGATGACGACGAGGGCGATCATCAGCCAGACCACGCCCGGCAGTTTATAGGATGCCATCAGCGCGCCGACCATGAACGGCGAGACCACGGTTGCGCCGCGCCCGAGCGTGTTGCAGATGCCGTTGGCGCGAAGCCTGATCTCGGTCGGGAACAATTCCGGCGTATAGACGCCGAACAGGATCGCGGTCTGCACATAGATCGCGACAATCAGCACGAATCCGACGCTCAAGACGATCGCGGGATCGGATGCCGCGTCGAAGCGCGCATAGATATAGCCGGTGGCGATGGTCACGATCGACGCGCCGATGACGCTCGCGCGCCGCCCGATGGCGTCGGATAGGTACGCGCCGAGCGCGCAGCCGACCAGCGAAGCGGCCGACAGCACCAGCGTATAGGCCAGCGAATTGGTGATGGTCAGCCCCTGGCGCAGGAAGAATTGCGGCAGGAAGATCACGAAGCCGAAGATCAGCGTGTTGATCGTGATCAGCACCCAGGAGCCGACGATCATCCGCTGCAACAGCGGCGGCTTGAGCATGTCCATTGCATGAACCTGGGCGACCTTCGCCGGCACCACCACCGGCGGCAGCGGCTTGCCGCCGGAGGCTTCCTGTTCGATCGCCTTCATCAAGGCTTCCGCCTCTTCGGTGCGGCCTTCGGATTCAAGCCAGCGCGGCGATTCCGGCAGGTTCTTGCGCAAATACCAGACGACCAGCGAGCCGAGCCCTGCGATGATGAACATCGGGCGCCATCCGAAGGCCGGGATGATGAGATAGCCCAGCAGCGCGGTCGCCGGAAAGCCCGCGACCACCAGGAACGCCATCATCGATAGCCAGCGTCCGCGCGAGTGCGGCGGCACGAATTCGGTCAGCGTCGAATAGCCGACCACGATTTCGGCCCCCAGCCCCAGGCCCTGCACAAAGCGGCAGGCGATGAGCTGAGTCATGTCCTGCGAGAACGCGGCGGCCAGCGACGCCAGCCCGAAAATCAGAAGGTTGATCTGGTAGGTGAAGCGCCGCCCGTACTTGTCGCCGACAAATCCGGTGATCAGCGCGCCCAGCGTCATGCCGACAAAAGTCAGCGAAAGGAATTGCTGATTTTGCGGAAAGGTCGAAAATTTGCTCTGGATCGTCGATGCCAGCACGCCGCCGGCGACGTAGAGATCGTAGCCGTCGAAGAACATGCCGGCGCCGACCAGCCAGAAGATCCGGTAGTGAAATGGCGAGACCTTGAGCCGGTCGAGACGCGCGCCGGCGTTTACTGCAAGAGCCATATGAAGTTTCCCCCCTTATACGCTGGAACGGCGCGAGCCTGTTATTGGTTCAGTTCAGCCGCCGCTGGGCCGCCGTGTCGCGGTACCAGTCGAAGGCTTGCGGATTGGTCGCGACCATCACGCTCTTGGTGTTGAAGTGGTCGTCAAAACTCTCGGTGCCGAATTCGCGCCCGACGCCGGAATCATCGACGCCGCCCCAGGGCGAGGCCGGATCGAGCCGGTGATGGTCGTTGACCCAGACGATGCCGGCCTTGACCTGCGCCGCGACCCGATGAGCGCGAGCGACGTCGCGGGTGCGGATCGCGGCCGCAAGCCCGAACGGTGAATCATTGGCGAGCCTCAGCGCGTCCGCCTCGTCCTTGAACGGCGTCACCGAGGTAAAGGGGCCGAACACTTCTTCCTGGAAAATGCGCATGTCGGATTTCACATCGGCAAACACCGTCGGCTGCACGAAATAGCCGTTGTCGTGGCCGGGCACTTTCGCAGCCGCACCGCCGGTCACCAGCCGCGCGCCGTCGTCGCGCCCGAACCGGCAATAGGACAACACACGGTCGCGCTGCCGCGCCGAGATCACCGGCCCGAGCTGGGTTGCGGGATCGAAGGGATCGCCGATCCGGATATTTTCCGTCTTTGCCTTCAGCTTCTCGAGGAATTCGTCATAGACGGAGGCCTGCACGATATGGCGGGAAGCGCAGACGCAGGTCTGGCCCGCGCCGATGAAGGCGCCGAACGCCGCGTAATTCACCGCCTGGTCGACGTCGAAATCCTCAAACACCATCACCGGCGTCTTGCCGCCAAGCTCCATGGTCTGATGCGCGAAAACTTTCGCCGCAGCACTTCCGGCGATGCGGCCGGCCTCCGTGCTGCCGGTCAGCACCAGCTTGTTGATGTCGCCATGCTCGGCGAGCATCTTGCCGGTGGTCTGGCCGAGGCCGAGCACGACGTTGAACACGCCGGGCGGCAGCCCCGCCTCGGTGAAGATCTTGGCCAGCCGCAGCGTCGTCAGCGGGGTATATTCCGACGGCTTCACGACCGTGACGCAGCCGCTCGCCAGCACCGCGGCGAGCGATTTGCACATGATCATCAGCGGGTGATTGAACGGCGTGCAGTTGGCGACGATGCCGATCGGCGTGCGCAGCGTGTAGTTGAGATAAGAGCCCTCGACTGGAATGACCGCGTCGCGCCGCGCCAGCGCAAGCCCTGCGAAGTAGCGGAAGAAATCCGGCAGCCGCGATAATTGCGCGCGCGTCTCGTTGACCGGGCGGCCGTTGTTGAGCGTCTCCAGCCGGTAAAGCGAATCGAGATTAGCCTCGAATGCGTCGGCGAGGCGGTTGACGAGCCTTGCCCGCGCGCGAATGTCCATGCCGCCCCAGGCGCGGCCTTCGAAGGCTATCCGCGCGCTCTTCATCGCGCGATCGACGTCGTCTGCGGTCGAATTCGGAATCCGCGCGATTACCTCGCCGGTGGCGGGATCGCGGACGTCGAGCATCTCGCCGTTACCCGCCTCGATCTCGCACCCGTCGACGAAATTGCCGTGGATTTCGACGGAGGCCGGCTTTGCGGAAATATTCACGCCTCTCTCCCTTCGATCATGATCCGACCTGACGGGGCCATGATCTCATTTCTCCTGGTTGGCGCATCATCTTCTGGGAAAACGCCGGGCAACTTGCAGTTTGTGAAATAGCAGGTCAAGCGCGAAAGCCTTGAAAGATGCGGATTTTGATTTATCAATCACGCCGCGCATGGGGCCATTCCAACCCTTAACAACGGATAATATAAAGAGAGACCGGCATGGACCGACTTTTCGCCAATGGCACGGTCAACGCAGCGGAGCTGGGCCAGGGACCCGGCAGCGCGCCGGCGCTGTTTCTGTTGCACTCGCTGCTGTCGGACCGGGCGGGTTTCGACGCCATCGTCCCTCAGCTTTCACGGTCGCATCGGACGATCGTGCCCGAACTGCCCGGCTTCGGCGGATCGAAGGCGGTCGGCGGGGGTCTTGCCGCCGTCGCCGACCGGATGGCGGAAGCCGTGAAGGATGCGGCCGCCGGCAGCGAGACGATCGTGCTCGGCAATGGCTATGGCGGGTTCGTGGCGCTACAGATGGCGATCCGCCATCCCGGCATCGCGAGCCGGCTCATTCTCGCCGATTGCGGGGCAGTGTTTTCGCAAGCCGGGCGCGAAGCTTTTCGCAACATGGCGGCGGCGTCAAAGGCCATGGGACTGGCGGCGATCACCGATGTGGCGATGCGCCGGCTGTTTGCGCCGGAGTTTCAGGCGCAGCATCCCGACCTGATGCGCGATCGCCGTGAAGCGTTTTTGAAGACCGACCCTGAAGTGCTTCAGCAAGCCTGCGCGGCGCTGGCAGAACTCGACCTCCGGGGCGAGCTTTCAAAGGTCAACGTGCCCGTGCTGGTACTGGTCGGCGAGCATGACGAGGCGACGCCACCGCCGATGTCCCACGAACTGGCAGCGCTGCTTCCGAATGCGCGCCTCAAGATCATCGCGGGCTGCGCGCACGTGCCCCAATTGCAGGCACCCGCGGTATTTCTCGATGCGATCGGGGATTTCCTGCTCCAGCCGTCAGTTGCAAGCTAAGACCTGCGATCCTTAAGCTTACGTTGCGAAGCCGATCCTCGCATATTGCGATTTGATCGCCGTTCAGATAGCCGCCCAGAGGACCAGCGACAGAACCACGGCGATCGCGACCGCGATCGCCAGAATCCACATCAGGCCGCTCCAGTCATCGGGGAGCGACGACGATCTGACCGGCCGCTCGGGGAAGTCATCATGTCCGGGGACATGACCGCGGATCTCGAATGCCCCTAAGATACCGTCCAGGAGGAACAGGCCCATGGCCTCGGCTCCATTTTATCGATTGATCGCGAAATATTGCTGCAAGACGGGCGTCGCTCTTTGACCGAGCGCAAAGTCGCCATCCCTTTTTTCTGGTCTATTGAAATCCAATCCTTGCGGCCGGTGAGCCCCGATCGGCGCCCTTTATTTAAAAAAGACGGTACGAAATGAGGCTTGATCTTGCGGCTTGCTACGGACAGGAGCGATTGCCGAGATATACCAGCTATCCCACCGCCCCCCATTTCTCCGCTACGGTAGGGCAGGAAAGCTACGCCGAATGGCTGAAGGCGATCTCGTCCCACGCCTGCGCGTCGCTCTATCTGCACGTCCCGTTCTGCCGGTCGATGTGCTGGTATTGCGGCTGTCACACCCAGATCGCCCGGCGCGACCAGCCGGTTTCGGTCTATGCCGCGGCGTTGCGCTGCGAACTCGATCTCGTTTCGCGGCAAATCGAGCGGCGCATCAAGGTCGACCATATCCATTTTGGCGGCGGAACGCCGACGATCATGGCGCCGGAACTTTTCGTGGACCTGATCGGCTCGATCAGGCACTGCTTCCTTGTGCTTCCCACAGCCGAGATCGCCGTCGAGATCGATCCGCGCACGCTTACAGGTCCCGCGGTCGAGGCGCTCGAGCTTGGCGGCGTCAACCGGGCAAGCCTCGGCGTACAGAGCTTCGATCCCGTGGTCCAACGCGCCATCAACCGCTTGCAGAGTTTTGAGGAGACCGCGCAGGCGGTGACAAGGCTGCGGCGGGCGGGCATCGCCGGCATCAATTTCGACCTGATCTACGGATTGCCGCATCAGACCGTCGCCTCCTGCCTCGATACCGTCAGGCGCTGCGTCGCGCTTCGCCTGGATCGTTTCTCCGTGTTCGGTTACGCCCACGTCCCGTCGTTCAAGAAGCACCAGCGCAAGATCGCGGAAGCCTCGCTGCCCGACAGTCTGGAACGGCTTGACCAGTCCGATGCGATCGCCCGCGCGCTGAAGGAGGCCGGATATCTGCAGATCGGGCTCGATCATTTCGCGCTGCCCGGCGATGCGATGGCGGTAGCCCAACGCGATGGCAGGCTGCGCCGGAATTTTCAGGGCTACACGACCGATACCAGCAACATCCTGCTCGGCTTCGGAGCCAGCGCCATCGGGTGCCTGCCGCAAGGCTATGTGCAGAACGAAGTCAACATCCGCGCCTATTGCGAAAGAATAGCCGGCGGGAAACTTGCGACCGTCAAGGGCTACGCGCTGACCGACGACGACCGGCTGCGCGGCGAGATCATCGAACGCATCATGTGCGACTTCGGCGTCGATCTCGACCCGATCTGCGCGCGGCACGGCTCGGCTGCGCAAGAAATGCTGAAATCCTCGCCCCGCCTCAAGGAGCTGATTTCCTCTGGCGTCGTCGAACTCGACGGCGCCTCGCTGGCGGTCAAGGACGATTCGCGCTTCCTGGTGCGCAGCGTCGCGGCCGCCTTCGACGCGCATCTCGATGGCTCGAAGCAGCTTCATAGCCGGGCGGTGTAGGGCTCAGGATTCATTGGCACGCGGGCACATGCGGGTTGATGCCGTTCCATCAACCCGCAAACGTCTGTCGCCGAGCCGCTAGTGCTAAAATCACTCGCGGCCTTGACGCACGAGCTGTTCACGCTGGCGGAGACAAAGGCCGCTTGAGCGACGGTTGCTCTGGCGAGGGTTCCTTCGACTCCCCGGCAATAGCAGAAACCGCCGGTTTGAGCTGCACGGGAATGCCGTTGAGGATCGATTGCCCGACAACGACTTCGACATCGCCGTCGTCCGTCCAGTCGTTCATGGACACGCCGGCGTGTGCCGCGGCAACCTTTTGCCAGCGACCAACGTCCCTATGCCCCCAACCGTGCGGCAAGCTTACCACGCCTTGCATCATTTCATCGGTGACGTGAACGGGGACGGGCCCGCGATAAACGCGGCTCTCAAGCATCGCCGTTTCTCCATCCCTCACGCCGGCGCGTTCGGCGTCGTGGGGATGAACGAGAAGCACGCAGCGCTCGCGGCCGGAGACGAGAGCCTCGATGTTGTGCATCCAGCTATTACTGCTGCGCAGATCGCGTCGACCGATGAGCAACAGCCCGTCGTCGCTTGCCGTACCATTGGTCTCCAATTCTGCGAGCGCTGACAGGATCGGTTCGGCGGCAAGACGAATGCGCCGATCGCGGTGGAGAACGCGCCGAGAGACGCCAGGCTCTAGCGGGCCGAGATCAACGCCGTGCATGGACGCCATGAGCCGCTTGAGGTTTAGCCCGCTCGACCAAGGCAGATAGCGGTCGCCATGGGGGCCCAGGCGCAGGAAGACATCGACGCTCGCTTTCGGCGTCCAGCGTAGCCCGAGCTTCCGAGCCAGGCGAATGGTCTTGTCGATGACGCCGATTCCGCTCGCGCCACCGCCGAGCCGCTCGGCGATCTCCAGCAGGATTTCCCAATCGGCGCGTTCTTCAGGGCCCCGTTTGAATACGGCCGGACACCAACGGGCGACATTGCGCACGGCGAAATTCGGCAGCAAGGTGTCGAAATGGTCCTCGGCCATGGTCCAGCATGGCGGAAGAATCACATCGGCATGGCGGGTTGTTTCGTTGACATAGAGGTCAATCGCCACCGTGAAGTCGAGGCGAGACAAGGCTTGTGCGAGTCTTTGACCGTTAGGCGCTGAAAGCACGGGGTTGCCCGCATAGATGATCAGGGCCTTGACCTGACCGGGGCCGCCCGTCTCGATTTCTTCCGCCAACGCGCTGGTCGGCAATTCGCCGAAAGTCTCTGGAAGTTTGCGCAGGCGGCTGCGCCAGCGCGCATAGCCATCGTTGAAATAAGGTGACAGCGCGGAGACGTTGATAGCAGGCGTGGGCAACATGGCGCCCCCAACTTCCCCCATCCGGCCTGCGACAAGATTGAGAAGATCGGTGGCCCAAGTGGCGATGGTGCCGAAGCGGTTGTTGCATGCGCCGACGCGGGAATAGACGACGCTTGTCGGCGCGTCTGCAAATTCGCGGGCAAGTCGTCGAATGGTTGTGGCGTCAATGCCAATGCCCGCTGCAACGCGTTCGGGCGTGAAGGCGACGAGCCGCTGGCGGACCTCAGTCCAGCCACGAGCCATTTTGTTGATGCGATGCTCGTCGATTTTTCCATCCTCGATAAGCGCTTGCACCATGGCGATGAGGAGCGCCGCATCTCCGGCGGGACGGATTGCAATCCATTCATCGGCCTCGCGCGCCGTTTCGGTATGCCGCGGGTCGACCACGACGATGCGGCCGCCCCGTTGGCGTATGGCACGCAGTCGCCGGCGGACGTCCGGCGCCGTCATCAAGCTGCCATTCGAGACCCAGGGATTGGCGCCGACGCAAAGGAAATACTGCGTACGGTCGATATCGGGCACGGGCGTGACGAGCGAGGAGCCGTAGAGAAGGTAGGATACAGCAAAGCGGGGGCTTGTGTCCTGCGAGCCGGGCCCAAAGCAATTGCGTGAGCCAACCGCGCGGGCGAAGCCCGCCCGCAGCAAGAGCACCCCGTAATTGTGAATGATGGGATTACCCATATAGACGGCGATGGCGTCCGCGCCGCCTCGCGCGCGCACGGCATGAAGACGCCGTTCGATAAGATCGAACGCTTCGTCCCAGCCGATCGGCGCAAAGCTGCCGTCTGCCGCTCGTCTCAAAGGAGTGCGCAGGCGATCCGGATCATGATGCACGTCGCCGATCGCGACGCCCTTGGGGCAGATGTAGCCTTGTGAGAATGGATCGTCTTCGTCGCCACGAACCGAAACAATACGATCCCCATCGAGCTCGAGCTTCAGCCCGCACATTGCCTCGCAGAGCGTGCAAGTCCGGAAAAGTGTGCGCAGCATGGTCATGGTGTTACCCCTGATCTCGCAGCAGCATCGAACCCGGACGAGATTTTAACGAAAGAACGCGAAAATATCTATCGCGTTGAAGCGTTTTCGAGCGAAAGCCTGCCCCGGACTTGATCCGAAGTGGGCATTGGTTCGCGCAAACGCGCATCTCGACGGCTCGAAGCCGCTTCATACCCGGGCGGTATAGAGGGTCTTCAAGCCAAAGCCTGACACGGCTCGGCGGAAGTCCGATCCGGTCCGCTGATGGCCAACAGGACATCGGGACTCGTTGGTGATATCGGTGAAACCGATCGAGGATTGGGAGCCTTGGTCGGCTCATTCAGGTCTATGGGGAATACCTGTGCATCGCTTCATTTTGGCTATTTTCTTCACCGGGATGCTCTCGGTATCCGTTGTCGCGCAGATACAGCCGGGCAGCGTCGGCGGCGCAATCGGCAAGCAAGACAAATCCATATCGGGGGGCGCGGAGGAGAACACGCCGCGCGCCGCACCTCATGCGAAGCGGCAGGCCACTTCGCGCGAGACTTCATCGGGCTCTGCCTGCAGCCGGATCGTCGGTACCTGGTCCTGGGGATACGGCGTTACTGAAATGACATTCAATCAAAATGGCACCGTGCGGCAGAGCATCAGCGGCAACAAGGGCACTTGGACATGTAGCGGTAGTGTAGTGACATCCGTTTTTGTCACGGGAGACCGCGACCGCATAACCCTCTCCAGGGATGGAAACAGCGCTTCAGTCACCACCACTTGGGCTGGCGGTATGACCTTCGCGGTGAGGCGACGGGAGTGATGACCAAGGCCGATGGCGCTTTGGCGCGATGAGGTTGTCGCCGGTCACGCGCCAGGCGGGGGGAATGGCGGCATCTTGGGGAAGGTCGGCACCCCCTCGTGCATCAGGTGCCATGGCGCCGCCGAGGCGGTATATAGATGCAGAGCCGGCGTCAGGTCCGAATTGTGGTCGAGCGCACCAAGCTTAACGGTCGTGAACGGCGCCTTGGCGGGAAAGCTCCACAATGGAGTCCCGCAATTTGGACAGAAGGCGCGCTCGGCGTCCTCGCCGCTGTCGCCCTTGCTGAAGTGGACCCTGGCCTCGCCCTTCGTGACTTCGAAAGCGGTCTTCGGCGCAAGGGCGACATAGTTCGGCCCGCCGCCCGAAGCCTTTTGACAGTCGGTGCAGTGGCAAACGCCGACACCCATCAGTGGTGCAGTGATCTTGAATCGGATCGCGCCACAAGCGCATCCTCCCGTACGGTCCGTCACGGTCACCTCATCCCCGTTTCCCATAAGCCACAGTCTTTGCCGCACCCCTCAACAGCGCGAACGAGACATCATAAGGGAGCGCTGCTGCCAGCGTCCTGTCAGCATGGCGATGTCCGGCTTGGGTGTGCTTTCAGGAGTTTAGCGGAAGTCCGACTTAGGAGCCGTCAGGTCCGTTGATGGAGCTATCGCCCAAAGTTGGTGACGGCGGGAATCGGAAAGGCGGCATATCGTGGGGGTGCTTGACGCCTCCACTTCTCCACCGAAGGAGCGATATGCCGTGTCCAAAGATAACATCATCAAGCTGATTCAGCCAGGAAACGTCGAGGATCAACTCACCGAAATCTTGCGCAATGGGGCGCGTTCCCTGCTCGCCCATGCGGTCGAGGCCGAGGTTGCAGACTTTCTCGGCAAGCATGCCGATTTGAAGACCGAGGACGGCCACCAGCGCGTCGTCCGCCACGGTCACCTGCCGGAGCGCGAGGTGATGACCGGTATCGGTCCGGTCGCCGTCCGCCAGCCGCGTGTGCGCGATCGCGAGGCGAACGCCGCCGATCCCGACCGCATCCGGTTCTCTCCATCGATCCTGCCGCGCTACATGCGCCGGTCAAAGTCGATCGAGACGCTGCTGCCGATCCTTTATCTGAAGGGGATCTCGACCGGCGACTTCTCCGAGGCGCTGGCGGCGCTGCTCGGCAAGGATGCTGCTGGGTTGTCGGCATCCGCCATCGGCCGCCTGAAGGACGGTTGGCTCGACGAACACACCGCATGGCAGAAGCGCGATCTGTCGGCGAAGCGCTACGTCTACATCTGGGCCGATGGTATCCATCTCCAGGCACGCCTCGAAGACGAAAAGCAGTGCATCCTGGTGCTGATCGGCGCGACGCCGGAAGGTCGCAAGGAACTGGTCGGCTTCACCGATGGCGCCCGCGAGAGCGCGCAGGACTGGCGCGATCTGCTGCTCGACCTGAAGCGGCGCGGGCTCGACGTGCCGCCGCGGCTCGCCATCGCCGATGGCGCGCTCGG
>Ga0116223_10004809_pt1 | contig 11614 bp, 13 predicted proteins | sample Sb_taG_3_FD_90092 | JGI IMG/M metagenome (GOLD analysis project Ga0116223, IMG submission 90092) | Peat soil microbial communities from Weissenstadt, Germany - Sb_50d_a_PC metaG | ecosystem: Environmental > Terrestrial > Soil > Wetlands > Peat | place: Germany: Weissenstadt | collected 2010-09-21 | reverse complement strand
GCTGTCAGCAGGCCGTCCTCCGCCTCCGGGAGCAGCGGGCCGTCGCAAGTCCGGGCTTCCGGCCGCTGGGTCGCAATCCTCCTTGCTTCTGATTGCCATCCCGAGGCATAATACAAGGGTGTACCGCTGGGCCCGCAGCCTGCGTCAACAGATTTGGTGAAACCTGCTTGCCCGTGTTCCTGAAAGGGAGTGGCGGATATGGAAGCGCGCTTGCGTTGCACCCTGTTCCCCGGGCAGTTCAGCTCCGAGCTGGCTGCGGTCGTCCGGTCCGCCGGCGGGCGCGAGGTGTCCCTGTTCGCGCAGAGGACGGACCTGGAGTACCAGGACCAGCCGTCCGCAGACCGCCCCGTCGCGGGCTGGATCAAGGTCGAAGTGCTGCAGTGCGACCGCAACCTCTGCCTGGTCCGCCTGCCGCAGACGACGCTGGAGAACGGCCCGTATGTGACGGTGACGGCGGACCAGCTGGACAGCGCGCCCACCCGCCAGTGGGCGGGAGCCGGCCGATGATCCTCTCCAACAGAGGGCTGTTCGCAGCCCTGGACACAGGGCGCCTCGTCATCGACCCGCAGCCGGCACCGCGCCAGCTGACCGTGGCTCACCAGGGCGACTACTGCCCGTTTGACACCCACGCCGTTGACCTGACGCTCGGCAGTGAGATTACCGTCCCGGAACCCGGGACGTATGCCTACGACTTGATGCAGCCGACCCCGCTGGCCGTCTTCATCGAGCGGAACTCGCGCCGGTACAGCATCGACCCGCACACGCACTACGTCCTGGACCGCCACCAGTTCATCCTCGCCCAGACGCGAGAACGGGTCGCGCTGCCCATCGACCACCCCGAGAATCACAGGACGGGCACTTGCCTGGCCGCCCGGATCGAGGGCAAAAGCAGCCGGGCGCGGGTGGGACTGCTCATCCACTTCACGGCACCGACCGTCCATCCCGGCTGGAGCGGGCCGTTGACGCTGGAAATGATCAACCTGGGGCCGGCGCGGATCCTCCTCCGTCCGGGCATGCCGATCGCGCAGTTGATCGTGGAGGAGGTGCAGGGGCTGCCCGTGCCCGACAAGAGCCAGTTCCACGATCAGGTGACGCCAGCCGGTGTCCCCGCCCCAGTGCCCCCTTCGGGCGGATAGTCGCGACAGGTAAGCCTGCATCAACTCAGGGAGACGCTGGGGACAGAGCGACCGACATGCCCTCCCGTGCCCGGCCTGCGGTTACGTTGTGGGTTGCGGTAGCGGGCCGGGGTTGCCGAGGCAGACGAAGGCGCCCCAGAAGTACGGCCGTTCCTGCGCCATTCGATCCGGGCTAGAATGACGATCCAGGTGGGCCAGGTCAGATGAGCGAGCCCTACGAGATTCGGTACGCTGATGCAGCGGTCGCTGACATTCGCGGCCTGCGGACGATTGACCAGCGGCAGGTGCTGGACGGGATCGAACTTCACCTGACCCACCAACCCAGGTTCGTGAGTAAGAGCCGGATCAAGGCCATGCGGCAGCCGTTTTGGAGTCAGTATCGGCTGCGTCTCGATGACTTTCGTGTCTATTACGACGTGGACGACGAGTCGCACCTGGTCCACGTGCTTCGCGTGCTCACGAAGAGCACGCAGCCAACACCGGAGGAATCACCGTGAAAATGGTTACCTGGACGGACACGACTTCGTGCGAAGAGCTGATGCGCCAGGGCGAACAGGAAGAGGTGCTGGTGATGCGTGACGGTCACGCGGTCGCTCTGCTCATGCCTTTCGATGACGACGATCTGCAATGGTATGCGCGCGAGCGCGATCCCGCTTTTCTGGCGTCGATTGCCCAGGCGCGGCAACAGGTCGCGCAGGGCAAAACTCTCAGCCACGGCGATCTGAAAAAGGTATTGGGGATCGAGTGACCGCGCGCCTCGTTCCGCGCGGGCGTAACTGATGAAGACCTCCGCCATGGGAGTCGTTACGGGTTGCATGGGGGCTCCTTTCACGAGTTGGCAGGGGGGGCAGGTAGCGGCCCGGGGTTGCCGAGGCAGACGAAGGCGCCCCAGAAGTACGGCTCGGGGTACTTGCGCCGCAGCGCCTGCTGCGCCGCGTGCAGGGCGTCGGCACGCGGCTCGCCGGCGAGGAGGCGGCGGTAGAAGTCCTCCATCAATTCGCGCGTCGCCTCGTCGGGGATGCTCCACAGGCTCATGACCAGCGTCTTGGCCCCGGCGAGGATGAAGGCGCGCTGCAGGCCGAAGACGCCCTCGCCGGTGCGGACCTCGCCCAGCCCCGTCTCGCAGGCCGACAGCACCACCAATTCGGTGTCCAGCAGGTCGAGGCCGGTCACGTCCTCCGCCGTCAGCAGGCCGTCCTCCGCCTCGTCCGGCGGGGTGCCGCCGCGCAGCCAGGTGTTGGCGCCGGCGAGGGCCAGTCCGGCGCGCAGCAGCGGGTTCTCCGGCAGCGGGCCCGACAGGCGGCCGGCATCGCCCATGACCCCGAGGTCGCGGCGCTCCTGGTTGGGGTCGTGCGGCTGGTCCTGGAGGAAGAAGCCGTGCGTGGCCAGGTGCAGGATGCGCGGCGAGCGGCAGCGCTCCTTGAACGGCCCTTCGAGGGCGGCGCTGTCGAGCCACGGCTCCACCTTCAGCAAGGCCGCGATGCGCGTGCCTTCAGTGCGCGTGCCCGGAAGGCGACCAAAGTGCCACGTCCCTCGGTCGAAGTCGCGGGACAGGCGCCCGTCCTTCGGCGCCTGGGAAACCGGAATAGGTGGCGGAGGGGCGGCGACCGGCGCGGGCCGGCGCCCGAACAGGCGGGACCAGAGCCCCTTGCGGGGCGCCGGGTCGTGGGCCGCCTCGGTCTGTCCCGCGAGGTCAAAGTCCGGGTCGGCGATGACCAGCGGGTCGGCGCCCTGGCGGGCTGGCACAGCGCCGAAGCGGAGGACGTCGCGGCCACTGCCGACGTAGCTGATCTGGTAGTCGTCGAGCAGCAGGCGACCCTCGTCGGTGGGTAGCAGGTCAAACGGCAGCCTCGTCAGGTTGCCGTCGGGGCTAAGCAGCAGCCGGCGGCGTTGACCAAGCGCCGGCACCAGCGGATCGAACAGGGCGCGGCGCAGCGGCAGGCCGAGCCCGTGGACCACGGACGGCGACGGAGTGGGGGTAGTTCGGACCATGTTCCGGCTGCGTTCGGCTCCCTCGCGCAGGATGCCGGCCCGGAAGTCGGTGATGAGGCGGTCGATCTCGTCCGCCGGCCCCAGGTCGATCATCTGCACAGCATCCGGCTCGCTGGCGGGCAGCACGAACGCCAGGTAGCGGGCCGGCTTCCAGCGTGCTTCCCCGCGAGCCGGCAGCGCCTTGAAGTTGAAGACATCGAAGCGGACGAACTCAACGAGGGCGACGCCAGCGGGCAGGCCGAGGGCCACGGCGCGGCGGTCCGTCGCCCGGAGCTTCTGCTCCAGGTTCATCTCGGGGACCTGCCGCGCCAGCTGGGCCTCCAGGCGCTCCCGGGCCGCTTCCCACTCGTCGAGTTGTCGCTGATGCAAGGCAAGCCCTTCGGGGCCGGGGCCGGCCAGGATCTTGCGGGCGATCTGCCGGCGCAGTGTGACCCACTCGTTCAGCTGAGGTTTCAGGCGGGGGTACTTGCCGCCCAGCACAGCATCGCGCTGGGCCGCCAGGGCTTCGGCCAGGACCGCCTTGCGGCGCAGCACCAGGTCCAGGGCGGCACGGACCACGGAGGGATCTCCGGGCAAGTGCCGCCACACCAGGGAGAGAAACATCTCCATGTTGCCCTGGATGGTACGCAGGAAGGCAGTCCGCTGACGGTCGGAGCCGATGGTGAAGACCTGGCCGAGCATCCGGTCATCAATCGCGGCGGCCTGCCGCATCCGGGGGAAGGCTTCCTGTACCCGGCCAGCGGCAACCAGCAAGGCGCCGAGATTGTTGAGGCTGGTGGCGGTGTCGGGGTGGTTGGGCCCCAGGGCCTTCTCGTGGATGGCCAGGGCACGCTCGTAGTAGGGCCGCGCCTCCGCCAGGTCGCCCATCGCCCGCAGCAGGCCGCCGAGGTTGCCGAGGCTGCGTGCAGTGTTGGGGTGTTCGGCCCCCAGGGCTTTCTGGCGAATGGCCAAGGCGCGCTCGTAGTGGGGCTGCGCCCCCGCCAGGTCGCCCATCGCCTTTAGCAGATAACCGAGGTTGTTGAGACTGCTTGCGGCGTCCGGGTGGTCGGGGCGCAGGGCCTTCTGGCGGATAGCCAGGGCGCGCTCGTGGTAGGGCCGCGCCCCCATCAGATCGCCCATCTCCTGTACTAGAGCGCCGAGGTTGTCGAGGCAGTGTGCGGTGTGGGGGTGGTCGGGCCCCAGGGCTTTCTCGCAGACGACAAGGGCGCGCTCGACGTAGGGCCGCGCCCCCGCCAGGTCGCCCATGCTACCCAGCAGGGCGCCGAGGTTGTTGAGGCTCCCTGCGGTGTCCGGGTGGTCGAGGCCCAGGGCTTTCTGGCGGATGGCCAGCGCGCGCTCGTAGTATGGCCGCGCCCCCGCCAAGTCGCCCATCGCCTTTAGCAGATAACCGAGGTTGTTGAGGCTGCTTGCGGTATCGAGGTGGTCGGGCCCCAGAGCTTTCTGGCGAATGGCCAGAGCGCGCTCGTAGTAGGGCCTCGCCTCCGCCAGGTCGCCCATGCTATCCAGCAGGACGCCGAGGTTGTTGAGGCTGCTTGCGGTGTCGGGGTGGTCGGGGCCCAGATGCTGCGGGGCAAGGTCGGCTGCCTGTCGCGCCAGTTGGAGAGCCTCCTGGAAACGACCCTGTTCGGACAGCTGGACGACCTGCCGGTTCAGCCAATCAACCTCTTCTCGTCTGTCGGGCATGGAACGACTCCTGGGAGGCCGCCGGGAGGACACAGCGTGAACGCCTGCCGCCTCACTCCTTGTGGCCAACGTCGCTCTGGGTCCGACGCCTTACGCCTCCAGCCGGTGCCGCGTCTGCCGCAAGAAGGTTTCCAGTTCTTCTTTCGTGGGCACGTGCGGCAGGTAGCGGGACACGAAGATGCGGTTGCTCATCCCGCCCAAGGTCATGGCGAGCCTTCAGCTACGCTTCTTACCAGCTCGAAGACGGTGACGAACTGCGGCTTGTCGAAGGTAACGCGAAAGGCATCGAAGAACCCTTCACGGCCGATCAGCAACGGCGCATCCCCTTCGGCGAAGCAGAATGGAATCGTCAATTGACAGCCCGCATCGCGAATGTAGATGTCGAGCATGTGGATGGTGGCCGGAACAACGCATTCCTCGTGTTGGGCGATTCCAGTAACCTGAATCAGCTCCCCATCTTCCCAACGCAAGCCAACGAGTTCGCACAGGCGCCTCGGCCCCATGCTCACATCAGCTCCCGAATCGACCACGAACACCTCGCGGACGAAGCTCCCGCCTGCGGTGCGCAGATAGACATCCAGCACTGGCAGTCGTTTTTCACGCTCGTCAGGACCGGAAAGAGTTCGCCACGGTTTGCTGAAGCTCATCGGTACACCATCCAGCCAGGCCGTTCGATGCGGTCGATGATGACGGTCTCCAGATCAGTGTCCCCTAGCTCGCGCAGCAGGAGGTCCAACGAATCCGCGGCACAAATCACGCTGCACTCCTTGACCGCAACCCACTTGCCACGGTATTGCCGAAGCAAGTCCGTGGGAAGATTGCAAAGCCACTGAAAGGACGCGTCCGTGGCACGAAACGCATTTTCTTCTCGCGCTGATGGATTCCAAGCTCGAATCACAGGTGTCGTCATGTGCATACCTCACGTCAACTTCCCGGTTGATATTACTGTACTTGCCGATAGCCGCCGGAGCCAGGCTGTCGCGTCACTGGATACGTCAGTTCCCATGATCCAGTTCCAGCACCACCGCGTGCCACTCGCCCGGCGGCATCGCCTCGACGGACTGCTTCATCTTCACCATGTTGCGAGTCGCCTGGTACGGGCTGGACGCCGGCATCTCGCCCCGATCCGCGATCCCTTGCAGTTGCGCCGGTTGTAGCGGCAACGGCCGCCGCGTCCACACCGCGAACAGCCGCTCGCGCCCGGCCGGCGGCTGCATCTCGACGTCGAGGACGTTCAGCGGCTGGTTGGCCCACACCATCGGCGGCGCCCCGGGCGCCGCCGACGCCTCGGGGTAGAGCAGGCTCAGGTCGCCGCTCGGCCCGACGTTGAACACGGTCACATACCCCGTTTGGTCCGTCAGCACCTCGACGCGCACTCGGTCGCCGGTCTTCAGCGTCACCTGCTCCGGTGGCGACACCCGGCCCATGTTGCGCGACAAATGCACCGGGCGCACCGTTGCCGCCACGGGCCGGTAGACGCCGGGCGTCATCTCGCGGCTGATGCGCAGGTGCAACTGCACCGGGGCCGGTCGCCCCGCGCCGGGCGGGGGCGCCAGCGAGTCGGCCAGCGACTGGTTCAACCCGCCGCGCAGCGCCTCCACGAACGCGGCCAGGTCGGGGCGGCGCTCCGGGTCGGCCGCCAGCCCCTCGCGGATCAGTCGCTCCAACCGCTCCGGCAGGCCGGCGCAGCGCGGGTCGGGATCGGGCAGGCCGCGCTCGATCTGCGCCCGCAGCGCCGCGCTCAGCGCCGTGAAGTCCTTGCACCCGTCAGGAGCGGGGAACGGATAGGCTCCGGTGGTCAGGCGGAAAAGCGTCGCCGCCAGGCTGTAGACGTCCATGCGCGGCGTGACCCGGCCGGCGAATGCCTCCGGGGCCATGTACAGCGGCGTTCCGCCGACTCCGCCCGGGCCGTCCAGCCGAATCGAAATGCCCAGGTCGGTCAGCACGGCCTCGTCGCGCTCCTGGTCCCAGAGGATGTTCGCCGGCTTGACGTCGCGGTGGACGAGGCCCTGCCCGTGGACGTGGAGCAACCCCTCGCCGACGTCGGCCACGTAGCGGGCCGCATCCTCCCACGACAGCGGCCCCTCGCGCAGCCGCTCTTCCAGCGAGTTGCCGGAGACGTATTGCAGCACCAGGTAATGCTCGTCGCCCGCCTGCCGCCACGTGTAGACGGACACGATGTTCGGGTGCGGCCGCATCTGGGCGAGCAGCTGGGCCTCGTGGCGCAGCGCGTCGAGCCGCTGTTCCCGACTCGCCGGGTCGCCGCCCGGCCGCAGCGTCTTCAGGGCCACCAGCCGGGCCAGGGGAGTCATCTCCCGGGCCAGCCAGACCTCGCCGAACGCGCCGCGCCCCAGCAACCGCAGTACCTGGTACTCGCCGGGCAACGGGTCGGGCAACGGCGGGTCGGCCGGCGGCGGGGAGACCAGCGTGGCAAAGCGATCGAGCCGGTCGTCGTCCAGCAGCCCCGCTTCGCGCCGGAAGGCCGACGCCTGCCCGTGGACCGACGTCAGGCCGCGGACCAGGCGGTCATCCGGGGGCGTGGCGGGCTCGCCGCGCTCCAGCCGCTCCAGGGCGTCGGCCAAGTGGTCGGCCTCGGCCTGTTCCGCCGACACGGTCGCGGGCTCGCCCCAGGCCGCCAGGTCGTCGTCGATGGTCATGGCTCGTCCCCCAGGACCTGCCGCAGTTGCTCCACCGCTCGCTTGAACAGTACGCGCAGGGCGCCGCTCGTTTTGCCCATCTGTCGGGCGAGTTCCTCGAAGGGAAGGCCATCGATCAGCCGGCCGACGATCACGGCCCGGCGCGGCTCCGGCAGTTGCTCCAGCGCCGCCGCCAGCCGCAGCGCCTCCTCCGCGTTGACCACGGCGTCGAGGGGCGACGGGCCGCCGCCGGGCAGGTCCTGGAGGTCGGCGGCGGCCGGATCGGCGACCAGGCCCTTCTTGCGGTCGAGGGTGACGTGGTAAGCGATGCGCCGGACCCAGCCGAGCAATTCGGGGACGCTGCGGCCGCGGAAGTCGTGCCATCCTTTTTCGATCCGCAGCAGGCTCTCCTGGGCGAGGCTCGACTCGTCCAGCCGGCGGGCGAGGTCTCCTCCCAGCCAGGAACGGACCTGGGCCTTCAGGTAGGGACGCAGCCGGCCGAACAGGTCGTTGCGGGCGGCGTGGTCGCCGTCGAGGGATCGCTCCAGGAGCGGCCCGAGTCCGTGCGCGTCGGCCGAGGGCATGGCGTCCTCCCGGGTTTACGAGAGAAGAGACGAGGTTTCGAGGGAAATGTTACACCCGCGGGAGGACGAACGCGACTTTTTTCTACGGTGGCAAACCTCGCTGGAGATGCGACCCCTGCCGGCTTGCCCGGCAGGTGAAGCAGGTCGGCGGCTAACCCGGCGTGGCGCAGCGCCCCCTCGACCCCTGCCGGCTTGCCCGGCAGGTGATCCTAGCCGGCGACCTCCTTCACCTGCCGGGCAAGCCGGCAGGGGTCGGGGTGGGGGCACGGTCACGGCCCTCCTCCTGCCGGGCAAGCCGGCAGGGGTCGGGGTGGGGGCACGGTCACGGCCCTCCTCCTAGCCGGCGACCTCCTTCACCTGCCGGGCAAGCCGGCAGGGGTCCAACAACAGGTCCCTTGATCCGGCACTAGGGGCGGCGCAGGCTTTCCCGTACCCGTTTGGCGTACTCGCGGGCCTTGGCCAGCACGGCCGGCTCGTCCACCGTGAGCACCTTCCGCTTGTCCATGACCCGTTTGCCGTTGATGACCACCGTTTCGACATCCGAAAACTTGGTGGCGTAAACCAGCTGCGAATAGATGTTGTACAGCGGCGTCTGGTGGGCGCCGTCCATGCGCACGACGATCAGGTCGGCGAGCTTGCCCGCCTCCAGCGAACCGAGGTCCTTGTCTCGGCGAATCGCCCGCGCCCCGCCGATGGTGGCCAACTCCAACGCCTCACGGGCGCTGAGTACGCTGGCGTCCTTGGCCATGAGCTTGTGGAGCTTGGCGGCGGTGTCGATCTCTTCCCAGAGGTTCAGCACGTTGTTGGACGCCGCGCTGTCGGTGCCGAGGCCCACCGGCACGCCGGCCTTGAGCAGCCGCGGTACTGGAGCCACTCCGGACGCCAGCTTCATGTTCGAGTGGGGGCAGTGGGCCACGCCGACCGAGCGCCGCGCCAGGGTTTTGACGTCGTCATCGTCAAGCCAAATGGAGTGGGCGGCGAGCACCCGTTCGTCCAGAACACCCAACCCATCGAGGAAGGCCACCGGCGTCGCCTTGAATTTCTCGCGGATGGTCTTCACCTCCGCCTCGGTTTCCGCCACGTGGATGATCAGCGGCACCTCGTGCTTCTTGCTCAAGGCGTGGGCCTCCTTGAGATGGTCGGGGGAGACGGTGTACGGGGCATGGGGTGCGATGGCCGGTGTCACCAGGGCATGGCCTTTCCAGCGGCGCAGGTACTTCTCAGACGCCGCCATTGCCTCGGCCCAGGTCTTGTTGTCCGGCGCGGGGAAATCGAGGACGGCCTGGCCAAGGACGGCGCGCATCCCGGCCTTGGCGGTTTCATCGGCAATGGCATCCTCGAAGTAGTACATATCGACGAAGGTCGTGATGCCGCCCTGGATCATTTCGAGGCAGGCCAGGCGTGTGCCCCAGCGCACGAAGTCCTCATCGACATTCTTGGCTTCCGCGGGAAAGATGTACTGGCGCAGCCATTCCATCAGGGGCAGGTCATCGGCCAGGCCGCGGAGGAGGACCATGGGGACATGCGTGTGGGTGTTGATCAGCCCCGGCATCACGACGCGGCCCGTGGCATCCACGGTGCGGGCGGCCTCGTACCGCGCCGCGATGTCCGCCGCGGTGCCGACGGCCACGATCCGCTCGCCGCGCACGGCCACCGCGCCGTTTTCCAGCATGCGGCCCTTGCCGTCCATCGTGACGACAGTGCCGCCCTGCACCAGCAAGTCGATGCGTTCCCTCCGGTCTTCGCCCCTCGCACGAGGTGGGACGGTCAGGATCAGGAGGAAACAGATGAACAGAAAGAAGCGCGGCAGAGTTCGCATGAATGTTCTCCTTGCCAGGGCGGTTTACACGAGGCGATGCATCACGTAGGCGTCCACCAGGCCGACCTGCGGATGCTCAAAGGCCCGGGGCAACGTCCCCACGATCGTGAAGCCCAGCTTCTCGGCCAGCGCAAGACTGGCCGTATTGCTGCTCACCACCATGTTGAACTGCATGGCCAGGAAGCCGGCCTTGCGGGCCTCGACCCGGAGGTGCCGTCCCAGGGCCAGGCCCACCGCCCTTCGCCGGACGTTGGGATCCACCATGATCGACGCACTGGCGACGTGAGAGCCGCGGCCTTTCTGGTTGGCGGTAAGCCGGCACATCCCGACAACTCGGCCGTTCGCCTCCGCCACCCACGAATCGATTCCCGCCCCAAACCAGTAGGCGTAGGCCTCGGAGACCGGGGTGTCGGCGTCCAGGACGTAGGTGTCGCCGGCGGCCAGGACCTTGCGGAAGATGGCCAGCATCTCAGGGAAATCCTCACGAGTCGCTGTGCGGATGTTCAGAGAACTCGTGTTCGCCAAGGACCGTTCGGAACGGGCAGCAGCCTGAACCAGGGCCTGCTCGCGGAGGGTTTGGGTGACGTAAATCATTGCTTGCTCCTTTCTGGTGTCGTGTGGTCTTGATCCCTTCTACTCTGCCAAGCGACAGGACCGACACTCAGGGGACAGGCGTTTCCGACGGTCGTCAACCAAGAAGGTCAAGCGCCCCACTCAGCTGCCCCGGTACGTCGTGTAGCCGAACGGGCTCAACAGCAAGGGGACGTGGTAATGCTCGTCCACCTTCTCCACCTGGAAGATGATCTCGACGCGGGGGAAGAACGTCTTCTGCCCCTGGGCCTTGAAGTAGGCGCCGGTCTCGAACACCAGGCGGTACACCCCCGCCGCGAGCGGCTTGTCGGCCGGGTACAGATCGCCGGCCCGGCCGTCGTCGTCCGTCCGGCCTTTCCCCACCTCTTCCCAACCGTTATCCGCCTGCCGCTGCAACGTCACGCTGACCCCGGCGCCGGGCTTCCCGGAGGCCGTGTTGAGCACGTGGGTGGTCACCGGCCGTTTCCGGGCGGGAGGGGGCGCCTTGGGCTCGGCCATGAGGACGGGGCCGAGCAGGAGCCAGGCGAACAGACTGAGCATTAATACGCCCCGTTGTATCATGTGAATACCTCCGTCACTTGGGACACCCGCGCGAACGATGTCGCATTAGGAATTACCCGTGCGCGTGTCCACGGTTGGTCCCGCGGCGCGTCCTCACCCCGGCCCCTCTCCCCTGAGAGCGTGTGAATTATTCGACGCTTGTACACTAAACTGCCAAAATGGCAGTTTATAAGTCCTTGCAGAATAACGACTTACAGAGTTCGTGTTCAAGTGTTACATGAACAAATGTCGAAAAATGCACACGCTCTGAGGTAAGAGGGACGTCTGTACTGCCGCCCGGCGGGTTTTTCCTCGGAATAGCAGCTGATTCGGGAGGGGAAGCAGCTGGCTGAGGAGAATTCACCATGGCGCACGCTCCTATCGACTTCACCCTGGATACCTTGTTGCGCAAAAAGATCGAGAAACTGCGGCGCCAGCAGAAGGACGCGCGCCTTCACAACCGCCTCTCGGCCTTGCTGTGGCTGGGCCAGGGACGCACGCCCGAAGAGGTCGCGGAACTCCTCGGGGTCAGTCCTGTCAGCATCGGCCAGGAAGTAGTCCAATACGTCGGCCAGGACGGGAGGCGGGAGTGGTTGCCCGACGAGGGGGATTTGCAACCGCCGAGGATGTGTG
>Ga0116223_10004808_pt1 | contig 11615 bp, 13 predicted proteins | sample Sb_taG_3_FD_90092 | JGI IMG/M metagenome (GOLD analysis project Ga0116223, IMG submission 90092) | Peat soil microbial communities from Weissenstadt, Germany - Sb_50d_a_PC metaG | ecosystem: Environmental > Terrestrial > Soil > Wetlands > Peat | place: Germany: Weissenstadt | collected 2010-09-21 | reverse complement strand
GGGTCAAACACCGCAACCAGCACCACGCCAAGGCCGACTGGCGCTTCACAACCGAGACCGCTCGCATCAAGCTCAAGCACCTATACCCCGTGCTTTAGATGAATCGGCCGACTAGGGGCGAAAACCCGGCGCTTGGCTCCCGGTCTATGGAGCGGATCCAGCGGGAGCCCGAAGCCTTTCACGAAAAAAAGCGATCACCTCGTCAACCGATGCACGGGTCGGTTGCCCTGCCGCGTCGATGAGTTCCGTCGTAAACACGCTGTGCGGCGGCTTGCGGCCAGTGGGATTGCCGGCACTGTCCGGCAGCGTTCTGCCAACAAAACCGTTGCCCAATTCCTGGCGCAGCGTATCGAAGCGGGGGGCGCGACAGAACTTGTCGCCATCGAAGCGATACCCGCGCACAACGAACCCTTCCTCTTTGATTCGCTTGCGCACGGCCGCAAGATCGGAGGCTGTTACATCGAGCGCCGCGGGTTTGTGCGACGGTAAGCCGGGCTGGGCGACCACTGGCGCGAGCACCACCGGCTCGACCGCCATGGCCAGAGCGAAATTGCCAGTCAGACACATTCCGATCACGCCAACTCCAGGACCCCCACACTCTTTATGCGCAAAGCGCGCCAGCGCTTTCAGCCACTCAACAACCGGGCTGCTCTTGCCCGCTGCGAACAGATAGAACTCACGCGAGACGCAAAGGCCGAGGACGCGCCCCAGCTGCATCCGCTCAGGGTTGCTGGTGTCTGCGCTTCCGAACAGGACAGGCGCGTAGACACGAAATCCGGCATCACAAATCCACCGACAGAACCGGGCGAGCGTCGGTGTGAAACCGTAGACCTCGTGGATAACGATCACGGCCGGACCGGTTGCGCCCATGAGCAAGACGGGCTTGGTCCTGTCCAGGAACGCCAGATCGCGACGCGTGTATTCGTCGATCGGTGCAGTTCGCTCTGCCATTGAGCCTTTGTCTTAGGTAGTGCCCGGACCTCAGGAGCAGTTCTCCGTCCACTGGGCTGTAGGATGACAATTATAGCTTAGATGACCGGATTCGTCCCGGCGGCGTTCGTGCGGGGCTTCTCCTGTCGCCGATCGTGGCCGCCGCCGCGATGGCGCTGTCCTCGTTCAGCGTCGTCGCCAACGCCCTGCGGCTGCGCCGCCTTGTCCTCTAAACGGCGCTGGCTCAACGGTTGGCGAGCGCGTCGCGGATCTGGGTCAGGAGAACGACTTCCTGGCTGGGCGGCGCCGGAGTGGCGAGCGCAGCCGGAGGCTTCTTGTTCAAGGTGTTGATGGCCTTGATGACGGCGAACAGCGCGACCGCGACAATGAGAAAATTAATGAGGATGGTGATGAAGTCCCCGTAGGCGAACACGCCGCCCTGCTTCCTGGCGTCCACCAGGTTGGTCGCGGTCACCGCGCTCGAAAGCGGAATGAAGTAGTTCGAGAAGTCGGCTTTGCCGGCAATGCCGATGATTGGCATGATGATGTCGTCGACTAGCCCGCTGATGATCTTGCCGAAGGCGGCGCCGATGATCACGCCGACCGCGAGATCGAGCGCGTTGCCCCGCATGGCGAAGTCTTTGAATTCCTGCCACATGCCTCTTTCCCCACGCATGAATGACGGTTTGCCGCTGTTTTTCGGCCGAGTCGAACGCAAATCGCGCGAGACGCTAGCCGAGCGCGGACGCGGAATCAAAGGAGCGTCGCGCCCGCAGGCGGCTTCAGATCCTCAGTCAGCGCGGACCCGACCCGGTAGGATTGGACGAGGAGCTGAACAAGAGCGCCGTCAGCCGATCCGAACCGAGGACGAAGCTGAGGTTGCGGAAGCCGAAAAACGGGACGAGCGCGACGAACATGATCACCGCCGCGCTCAAGAGCCCCGCGAGACCGCCGCCGCCGATGCTCGGCAGGCTCGCGACGATCGTCTTGCCGCGGAAAAGGCCCTCGATGACCTTTTCGAGGATATGAACGAGAATGAACAGGATCGTCAGAAGCAGCGCTTCGTATAAGATCGGATAGATCAGCGGCCGCCGGCGCAGCCAGCGGCCGGGATCGAAGTGCTCGAACAGAAGCATCACCTTGGCGAGCACGAGCGCGTTAACGACCGCAAAGCCCTGCGCGGTGAAGCCGATCCCCTGTTCGCGCAGAACTATGCTCTGGTTCAGAACAAAGACCCCGAACAGCACCCACAGATAGAGGAAGAGAACGACGAATTTTCGCGCTTCCTCTGCGGCCATGGCCTTGAGGCCAGGCGCTGGCAAAGAAGCGCCTTCGGGCCGTCTGTTTGCGTTCGCCATTTGGTCGGGCATCGGACAGCAATCCTTAAAATGGGCTATTGCGTCCCCGCGGCGTCGGCCGCCGGCTTTTGCTTTGGCTTCGTCTTCTTGCCCTTGTCGTTCGCGGCCTTGGCGGCGCCCGCGGCGCGGAACTCATCGAGCCGCGTCTCAAGGAGCGCGGTCCGCGCCTCGGTCAGGCGCAAGGCGCAATAGCCAAGGAGGCTCTCCTTGACATACTCCCGGCAGGCGTCGTCGCGCTGACCGGCGAAGGCGGTTTGATCGCGCACGAGATTGGCCGCCACCGGACTGTCCGCGGCGCGGGCTTGGATCGCTTGCAAAACCTTGGCCATCGACTTTTCGGCCTGGGCGCGTTCCTTGACGATTGTGTCGCCGGCGAGCGAGGAGCCGTTGGGGCCCCAGAGCCCGCCGGGACTGGTCTGGCAATCGGCGGCCTTGAACACGCACGCGGTGATTTGCGAGGGCACGAGCGCCGCGCCGTCCAGGACATCGAAGGATATCGGGCAGGCCGGGATGTCGGCCTCGAATCGCTCCAGGCCGTCGGGACGTCCGACGTTTGTCGCTTCGATCGGCTTTTCGCCGACGATATCGACGACGCAGCCCTGCGAGGGATCGGAAACGCCTTCCCCGGCAAGCTGCAGCTTGTCTATCGTCACCATCTTGTCGTCGCCGGAAATCTGCAGGAGCCCCGACTTGCCATTGAGGAGCAGCGGGCGCCCGACGAGGCCCGCCACGCTAGGCGCGGCCGGCGCCTTTGCGCTCTTGGCGCTCGCCCCCGCGCCTTGCGACGGCGCGCCGGCGGGTTTGGGTTTGGCGGGCGCGGTCGCCGCTCCCTGCGGCGCGGCGGGGGCGGCGCCCGGGAGCATCAATGGCGCATGGGTCTCGCTCGCCGCGAAAAGCGCGCAGACGAAGCCGCAAATGAGGGGGCGAAAGCGTCGACTCATCCGCTGAGTGTAGAGGCGTTGGGGAAAAAGGGGAAGGCGTTCGGCTGCCCGGAGAGCGTGCGCGAGGCTTGAAAATCCGCTGCTTGCGCGCCTTGCGCCGCCAAATCGCCCCACCTATATACGCCCCGACTGGCAGGTCCGGGCTCGAAAACGAGGCGAGTCGGACGAATTTTGGCGTTGAGAAACGGGGATCGGAAGAGCTAGGCCGACGGCTGTCAAGCGCGCGGCGGAATGCTTCTCGAGGGCCTGGCCGCTTTGGGGCAGGGCGATCCCGCGAAGGAACAGGGGAAAGATTAAAGATATGGCGAAGGTTATTGGCATCGACTTAGGCACAACCAACTCCTGCGTCGCTGTCATGGAGGGGGCGACCCCCAAGGTCATCGAGAATTCCGAGGGCGCGCGCACGACGCCGTCGATCGTCGCATTCACCGACGACGGGGAGCGTCTGGTCGGCCAGCCGGCCAAACGGCAGGCGGTGACCAATCCCGAGCGGACCTTCTTTGCGATCAAGCGCCTGATCGGCCGGTCGTTCGAAGATCCGATGACCAAAAAGGATATGACCCTCGTCCCCTATAAGATCATTCGCGCGCCTAACGGCGACGCCTGGGTGACGGCGGACGGCAAGCAATATTCGCCCTCCCAGATTTCCGCCTTCATTTTGCAGAAGATGAAGGAGACGGCGGAAGCCTATCTCGGCGGACCGGTGACTCAGGCTGTCATCACGGTTCCGGCCTATTTCAACGACGCCCAGCGTCAAGCGACCAAGGACGCCGGCAGGATCGCCGGCCTTGAGGTGCTGCGCATCATCAACGAGCCGACGGCGGCCGCGCTCGCCTACGGCCTCGACAAGAAGAAAGTCGGCACGATCGCGGTCTATGATCTCGGCGGCGGGACTTTCGACATTTCGATCCTCGAGATCGGCGACGGCGTCTTCGAAGTGAAGTCGACGAACGGCGATACGTTCCTCGGCGGTGAAGACTTCGACATGCGCCTGGTCCAATACCTGTCGGGCGAATTCAAGAAGGAGCAGGGCATCGATCTGACGAAGGACAAGCTCGCGCTCCAGCGTCTGAAGGAGGCCGCTGAGAAAGCAAAGATCGAGCTCTCGTCCGCGACCCAGACCGAGATCAACCTCCCCTACATCACCGCCGACGCGGCCGGGCCCAAGCATCTGGCCTTGAAGCTGACCCGGGCGAAGTTCGAGGCGCTGGTCGACGACTTCATCCAGCGCACGGTCGAACCTTGCCGCAAGGCGCTGAAGGACGCCGGCCTCTCCGCTGGCCAGATCGACGAGGTCGTGCTGGTGGGCGGCATGACCCGCATGCCAAAGGTGCAGGAGGTCGTCAAACAGTTCTTCGGCAAGGAGCCGCATAAGGGCGTCAACCCGGATGAAGTCGTCGCCGTCGGCGCCGCCATCCAGGCGGGCGTGCTGCAGGGCGACGTCAAGGACGTGCTGCTGCTTGACGTGACACCGCTGTCGCTCGGCATCGAGACGCTCGGCGGCGTGTTCACCAGGCTCATTGAGCGCAACACGACGATCCCGACCAAGAAGAGCCAGGTCTTCTCCACCGCCGAGGACAATCAGACCGCGGTCACGATCCGCGTCTTTCAGGGCGAGCGCGAGATGGCGGCCGATAACAAGGCGCTCGGCCAGTTCGATCTCGTCGGCATTCCTTCCGCGCCGCGCGGCGTGCCGCAGATCGAGGTGACTTTCGATATCGACGCCAACGGCATCGTCAACGTCACCGCCAAGGACAAAGCGACGAACAAGGAGCAGCAGATTCGCATCCAGGCGTCGGGGGGCTTGAGCGAAGCCGACATCAACAGGATGGTGAAGGACGCGGAGGCCCACGCCGCCGAGGACAAGAGGCGGCGCGAGATGGTCGACGCCAAGAATCACGGCGAATCGCTGGCGCATGACGCGGAAAAGGCGCTGAAGGAGTATGGCGACAAGGTCGCCCAATCCGACCGCAGCGCGATCGAAGCGGCAGTCGCTTCGCTGCGCACAGCGTTGCAGGGGGAGGACGTCGAGGCGATCAAGGCGCGGAGCAACGACCTCATGCAGGCGCAAATGAAGCTCGGCGAAGCCATGTACAAGGCTCAAGCTGCGAGCGGCGCCCCCGGCGGGGGGGCGTCCGACGGCGGGCAGGCCAAGGACGACGTCATCGATGCGGAATTCCGCGAAGTCGACGACGACAAGAAGAAGCCGTCATGAACGAATGAAGCCGGCCGCTCCGAAGCGGCCGGCCTCGCCTTTGCGGGACGCCGCAATGGCAGGCGGATGCGTGGCTGAGGTCGAGATGGCGCTGTCGGACGCTTTGTCTCGCACGAGGCTCGTTGTGCGCCGCGCGAACGCGAGGATCGCGCGGGCCCCGCCCGAAAGGACGCGGCGTAGGGGGAGCAGGTCGTAGGTATGCATAGACGACGGGCGCGCTAGAGAATGGCCAAGCGCGATTTCTACGAGACCCTGGGCGTTTCCAAAACGGCGAGCGACGCTGAGTTGAAGTCCGCCTTCCGCAAGGCGGCGATGCAGTGTCATCCCGACCGGCATCCGGGCGACAAGCAGGCCGAGTCGCGATTCAAGGAGCTGAACGAAGCCTATCAGCACCTGTCGGACGCCCAGAAGCGCGCGGCTTACGACCGCTACGGCCACGCCGCATTCGAACACAGCGGCATGAACGATGGCTTCTCGGCCTCGATGTCGGACATATTCGACGATCTATTCGGCGACATGATGGGCGGACGGCGCGGTCGTCAGTCCTCTGGTCGAGAGCGGGGCGCGGACCTGCGCTACAATCTCGAGATCACGCTCGAGGAGGCGTTTCACGGCAAGACTGCGACGATCCGAATGCCGACTTCGGTGGCCTGCGACGCCTGCGCCGGCTCCGGGGCGCGCGCGGGCTCGAGGCCTGTGACCTGCAAGACCTGCGGCGGACATGGGCGAGTGCGGGCGCAACAAGGTTTCTTCGCCATCGAGCGCACCTGCCCGTCCTGTCACGGCCGCGGACAGACGATCGACAATCCGTGCGACAAATGCGCCGGCTCTGGCCGATTGACGCGAGAGCGCACGCTGTCGGTCAACGTTCCCACCGGCGTCGAGGACGGCACGCGTATTCGCTTGACCGGCGAGGGCGAGGCGGGCATGCGGGGCGGCCCGGCTGGCGATCTCTACATCTTCCTCTCGATCAAGCCGCACCCGATCTTCCAACGCGACGGCGCGGACCTCTATTGCCGGGTGCCGATCTCGATGGTGCAGGCCGCGCTTGGCGGCGAATTCACGGTGAGAACCCTCGACGGAACCGACTCCAAGGTCAGCGTTCCCGAAGGCGCGCAGTCGGGGCGGCAATTGAGACTCAGGGGCAAGGGCATGCCGGTCCTGCGCACGCACGATTCCGGCGATTTGTTCGTTCAACTCAACGTGGAGACGCCGCAAAACCTCACGCGCCGCCAGCGCGAGCTCTTGATGGAGTTCGCCTCAGAATCCTCGCACAAGACCCACCCCGAAAGCGCCGGCTTCTTCGCCAAGATGAAGGAGTTTTTCGAGGGTCGCGGCTGACCGCCATTGCCGCGCCAAAACCGACCCGATATAAGCGCCGAACGGAGCTTAAGGGCCTGCCGCTCATTCGCGGAGCCGGAATGCAGGGTCAAACGCCAGACGAGAAGGACCGGCGGGGGCTCGCTGACGGCGCGCATTTTCTTAGATCTTTTGTCACTGCGCCGCGACTGACGGGCGCGGTCGCGCCGTCGGGGCGGGCGCTGGCGCGCGCAATGGCCATGGCGATCGGTCCTGCGCCGCATGGCCTCATCGTCGAGCTTGGCCCCGGCACCGGTCCGGTAACCGAATCCCTGATCGAGGTCGGCGTCGCGCGGGAGCGGCTGGTGCTGGTCGAATATGATTCAGGATTCTGCGGCCTCCTGAAAGAGCGCTTCGCGCCGGCGAAAATCGTCCAGGGCGACGCCTATGATCTTGCCGTGGCGCTGGCGGAATTCGCGGGCGAGCCGATTGCGGCCGTCGTCTCCAGCCTGCCTCTCCTCAATCAGCCGCCGGCTCGGCGCGAAAAGCTCATCGGCGACGCCTTTTCGCTGATGGGGCGGGCGGGCGTGTTCGTTCAGTTCACCTACGGCTTCGGATCGCCCATTCCTCGCGAGGTCTGCGCCAGGCGCTACTTTGCGCATCGCGGCAGGCCGATCTGGCGCAATCTGCCGCCAGCCCGCGTGTGGACCTATCGGCTCGCGGTCGACGCCGGCGGGGGCGAAAGCGCCGCGCTCGGGCGCGCGTCGAACGAATCGAGAGAGGCTTGAAGATGCAGCTCAAGGTCGATGGGTTCGGCGCTCTCGCGCCGCGCGATCGATTGATCGTCGCGCTCGACGCGCCCGACGCCGGCGGGGCGCGACGTCTCGTCGAGCGGCTGGGCGAGAGCGCGACGTTCTATAAGGTTGGCATGGAGCTCGCCTGCGGCGGCGGGCTTGCGCTCGTTCCCGAATTGGCCGCGGCCGGCAAGCAGGTCTTCCTCGATTTCAAGCTGCATGACATTCCCAACACCGTCGAGCGGGCGACCGCGCAGGCGGCGAAATTGGGCGCGCGATTTCTGACCGTCCACGCCTATCCGCAGACGATGCGCGCCGCGGTCGCGGGCGCAAAGGGTTCGGGAATGCAGGTTCTCGCCGTCACCGTATTGACCTCATGCGACGACGCCGATCTTCTCGACGCCTGCTACCGGTTCGGCGTTGTCGAAACGATCCGGCGGCGCGCCGAACAGGCGCTTGCGCTTGGCGTCGATGGCCTCGTTGCGAGCGCCGTCGAGGCGGCGACGGTGCGCAGATTCGTTGGCGCGGGCATGCTTCTCGTCACGCCCGGCATCCGGCCCGAGGGCGCGGCGGCCGTCGACCAGAAGCGCGTCGCCACGCCCGCCGAGGCGATCCGCAACGGCGCCGACTATCTCGTCGTCGGCCGGCCGGTGACACAGGCGCCGAACCCTCGCGCCGCCGCGGAGGCGATCGTGGCGGAGATCGCGGCGTCGCGCAGGCTTGATTGACCGCGAAGTCGCGCTAGGTTTGCTCGCCCGCTTTTTGAAGGAGAGCACATGCCGAAGGTTTACGTCATTTCGCGCGTCGACGTCACCAACCGGGAGGCGTATGCGCGCTACGCCGCAGCCGCCACCAAGGCGATCGCCGACCACGGGGGCAAGGCGCTGGCGCGCGGCGGGCGCAGCGAGGCGCTGGAGGGCAAGGCGCGAGCGCGCAACGTCGTGCTCGAGTTCGAGAGCTACGACGAGGCGGCGCGCCGCTACTTTTATTCCGAGCAATACCAGGCGGCGCGCGCGCTGCGTCAAGGAGCCGCGGAGATCGAGATGGTTCTGGTCGAGGGAATCTGAGCGATGGCCAAGGGTTATTGGATCGCCCATGTCGACGTGCGCGATCCCGAGGCTTACCAACTCTACCTCAAGGCCAACGCGGCGCCCTTCGCGAAATTTGGGGCGCGCTTCCTCGTGCGCGGCGGAACGGGCGTCGTCGCGGCAGGCGCGGCGCGAGCGCGCAGCGTAGTCATTGAGTTTCCCGACTACGCGACCGCGCTCGCCTGCCACGATTCCGAGGTATATCGCGAGGCCGCGAAACTGCGCGACGCCGCGAGCGTCGTCGATCTCGTGATCGTCGAAGGCTACGATGGCCCGCAACCAGGCTGAACAGCGGTCAGGGGAGCAGAAATGGCCGAGATGAGGCTGATCGTGAGCGGCGTCGCGGGCCGCATGGGCCGCATGGTCGTGAGGACGATCCATGAGGCGGACGGGCTTAGGCTCACGGGCGCGCTCGAGCGCGAGGATTCGCCCTGGCTTGGCCAAGATCCCGCCTTGCTGGCGGGCTGCCCCGCGAGCGGCCTCGCGATCGTCGCCGATCCGCTGCCGTTGCTGATCGCCGCGGATGCGATCATCGATTTTTCTTCACCCGCTGCGAGCGTCGAACTCGTCGGACTCGCGGCGCAAGCGCGCATCGCCGACGTGATCGGCACGACCGGCTTGGACGAAGGGGATCTCGACAAGATCGACGCGGCGGCGCAGCACGCGCCGATCGTGCTGTCGGGCAACATGAGCGTCGGCGTCAATCTTCTTGCGGCGTTGACGCGGCGCGCGGCGTCCGTGCTTGGGCCCGATTTCGATATTGAAATCGTCGAGATGCATCATCGCATGAAGGTCGACGCGCCCTCGGGAACCGCGCTCCTGCTTGGCGAAGCAGCCGCTGAAGGCCGAGGCGTTTCGCTGAAAGGCCATTCGGCGCGCGGCCGCGACGGCCTGACGGGCGCGCGGCGCAAGGGCGACATTGGCTTCGCGTCGCTGCGCGGCGGCACGGTCGTCGGCGAGCACAGCGTCATCTTCGCCGGCGAAGGCGAGCGGGTCGTGCTGAGCCACCACGCCGAGGATCGCGCGCTTTTTGCTCGCGGCGCGCTCCAGGCGGCGGTTTGGGCGAACGGGCGCAAGCCTGGGCTCTATTCGATGGCGGACGTGCTCGGCCTCGGCAAGGATTGACGCTTCGGCCGCGGGCTCGCGGTCGCCATCAGTTCGGCGCGCGCGCTTCCGTGCACTGGAAGTCGAGCTTCGCCGATTTCTGGGTCTTGCCCGCATGGACCACGATGTCGAGCGGCATGCAGGTCGCGGCCTCCAGGAACACGGCCTTGTGCTCGATCCCGTCGGGGCCGAAGATGAAATTTGTGAACGCTTTGTGGGTGACGACCGGCTGGCCGGCATGGCCGGTCTGCGTCAGCTCGACGATTGCGGTCGCGTATTTGGGCGAGGCGTTCTTATCGCCCGCGAAGATGAAGTCCAGGAGCAGGCCGGTTGGGCGCGTCGACCAGGCTCTGCCCGCTGCTCACGAGATCGTCGGACAGTTTGCCCGCGTGCTCGAGAAATGCATAAGCTTTGACGTCGACGATCTTGAGGTCGGCCGCCTGAACGCCGCCGACAAGCGCGAAAGAGGCCGCCGCGGCGGCGCGAAGCGCACTCATGACCCCTCCTCCCGCCACGTAAGATCAATTGCGCAAAATGATCCCGGCTCGCCACCAAGCGAGCCGGGAGAACCTACATCGTCCGATTGACGATTATGTGTCAGTTGTTGCGTTGGGACCCGGTCAGCATCAGGATCGCCTGGAACATGTTGATGAAGTCGAGGTAGAGGCGCAGCGCCCCGTGAATCGACTTCTTCTGGACCATCTCGTAGCCGTCGCCGGAGAAATACATCTCCTTGATCGACTGGGTGTCCCAGGCAGTGAGGCCGGCGAAGATAATGACGCAAAGGATCGACAGCCCGAACTGCAGGCCGGAGCTCTGCAGGAAGATGTTGAGGAGGCTCGCGATGATGAGGCCGATGAGGCCCATCATCATGAACGACCCCATCGCCGAAAGGCTGCGCTGGGTCGTGTAGCCGTAGAGGCTGAGGCTGGCGAAGGCCGCCGCGGTGGCGAAGAACGCCCGCGCGAACGAGCCCCCGGTATAAACGACGAGCAACGCCGACATCGAGAGGCCGATCAGCGCCGCGAAGGCGATGAAGGCGTTGCGCGCGCTCGCCACCGACATCGAGTTGATGCGGGCCGAGAGGTAGAAGACCACCGCAAGCGGCGACAGCACGATGATCCATCGCAACGGCGAGACATAGATCGCATGGCCGAAATCGGTCAGCGCCAGACGCCCGCTGCCGGTCTGCACCGTGCCGAGGGTGAAGGCGGCGTAGGCGGCCAGGCCGGTCACGCCAAGCCCGAGGGTCATGTAGTTGTAAACGCCGATCATGTAAGCGCGCAGGCCCTGATCGACGGCGACGCCGGACCGTGCGAGCCCCGCGCCTGCGCGCGAGTTGGCGTAGCGGTCATAGTCGGACATGAGAAAAACCTCTTGATAAGGATGTAACGCCGCCCGGCCGCGAGGCTTAGGGCGACGCCTGCCCGCATAATATGGCCGCGTGGCGCCGCTCCGCAAGGGCGATCCGCCGGAATCGGGCGGCGGTTGCATTACGGATTGGTAAGCGTGCTTGCGCGCGCAAGCGCCCTCCGCGAACGCCGCGGGCTGCCTCGCGGTCCAGCGCGATCGCTTCAGGTTAGCGAGCCCGGCCCGAAGTCCGCGCCGGGCCCCCTCCACCGCTCCGCGGGTGAGGAAAGCGCGCCGCGGCCTTATCCTCCCATGCGCTTGCAAAGCGCTGGGGGAGGGGGACCGCGCCATAGCCCGTCGAGAGACGGGCGTCGTAAACGACGCCCTATGGCGTGGTGGAGGCGATCGGCCTGCCTCCGGTCTCCTAGCCGGAGCTTCCCTCTTTCACCCCTGATCAAGTGATTGATATCTCGGCAATATCACGTTTTGTTCCGTCCAATGTGTAGCCATGTAAATCGAGGTTTTCGGCTTGTAAT
>Ga0116223_10004807_pt1 | contig 11619 bp, 10 predicted proteins | sample Sb_taG_3_FD_90092 | JGI IMG/M metagenome (GOLD analysis project Ga0116223, IMG submission 90092) | Peat soil microbial communities from Weissenstadt, Germany - Sb_50d_a_PC metaG | ecosystem: Environmental > Terrestrial > Soil > Wetlands > Peat | place: Germany: Weissenstadt | collected 2010-09-21 | reverse complement strand
TTGGATCTCCGTCAACAGATAGCCGACGCCGCGGATGCTGCGGATCACCCGCGGATCGGCGGCATCGATTTCGACCAGTTTGCGCAGCCGCACGATGAAGTTGTCGACCGTGCGCGAGGTCGGAAACTCATCGGCAGACCATGCCCGGCCGAGAATCTCGTCGCGGCTCACGGCCTTGCCGGCGCGCGCGGCGAGCAGCCGCAGCACGGCGCACTCCTTGTGCGTGAGCGACTGCGTCTGGCCGTCGACCGTCGCCACGAAGCGCTCGAAGTCCACCTGAGCGCGGCCGATGCGCACCTGTCCGCGCATTTCGCCGGGAACCAGCGCCAGATCCTGCGCCCGCTTGAGGCAATTCTGGATGCGCAGCAGCAGCTCGCGAAAGTGAAACGGCTTGCCCACATAGTCATCAGCGCCGAGCTCAAGGCCGCGGATCCGATCCTCGGGATTCGCATGCGCCGTCAGAAACAGGATCGCAGTGGCCGGGGCGTGCTCGCGCAACGCGCGCGCGACATCGAAGCCACTGCCGTCCGGCAGACCGACATCGAGCACTGCCACCTGGAAAGTGCCCTCGGCGATCGCCCGGCGCGCACTGGCCACCGACTCGGCGCGCATGACGGCGAAGCCGGCTGCCCGAAGGCGCTCGATCAGCGTCTCGGCGACGTTACGCTCATCCTCGAGCAGCAGCAGGCGCGCCGGTGTATTCATGCGTCAGGCCACCGTCAGGTACTGACCCGAAAGGCGAGCTCGGCACGAAAGCCCTCGCCGGGGGCCGTATTGAATTTGACTGCACCGCCCATGCGCTGCATGAGCCGCCGCACGAGGTAGAGTCCGACACCGGCGCCGCTCGACTGCGGGCCGCGGCCGAACAGCCGTCCGAGGCGGCCGGCACCGGGCAGCACGCCCAGGCCGTTGTCCTGGTAGGCGAGCACCAGCCTCGAGGCGTGCACCGCGGCTGTGAGCCGCACGCTCACGGGATTGACCCGCGCGTGGCGCACCGAGTTTTCGAGCAGATTGCGCAGGATCATCTGCAGCGCGGCGGCGTCGGCCTGGATGGGCGGTAGATCCGCATCCAGGTGTGCAACCACATCGAGCGCTGCACCGTGGGCCTGGGAAATGTCCGCGAGCACGCGCGCCAGCCAGGCCGCAAGCGGGATCGCCTGCTCACGCAGCGGCCCACCGCCTTCGATGCGTGCCAGCTCGAGCGTCTTGTCGATCTGCGATTCGAGGCGGTGCGAATCCTCGAGCAGGCGGCGCGCCAGTTCAACGCGCTGTTCGCCCTCGGCAATCGCCTCGGCCTGCAGGCGAATGCTGGTCAGCGGCGTGCGCAGCTCGTGTGCCACCGAGGCGAAAAAAGCCTGCATGCTGCGTGCTCGCCGATGCTCGCGCCAATAGAGCCAGGCCAGCAGCAACGACACCGCCAGCAGCAGCGCCAGCGAGCTCGCCGATTCGCCGACCAGCATGAGGTGGGTGCGCGACCACTGCGCCGAGGCAAGCCGGCTGCCGCCGTTGCCGAGCGCCTCGAGCGCCGCGAGCTGCCGCGCCTGGCGCTCGATGACGGTCGCCCACCAGGCCACCAGCACGATCTGCAGTGACAGCCAGAGCGCCGCGGCCACCGACAACAGCGCCGTGCGCCGCCGCGGCGATGTGCTCAGACTGCCCATGCCGGCACGCTCTCTCACAGACCCATCCAGGTGCGCCAGTGCGCTGCCGAAGGGAACATGTACAGATTCTGCACGGGCGCACGCAGCAAATGCTCATAAGTCTTGCCCGGACCGCAGGCGTGTTGCCCCTGTCCAGCATCATGACCCTCGCGGGCCCGCCAGCGTTCGAACTGCGCGCTGCTGTGCCAGTAATAGTGCGTCGTACCGCCAGGCGGTACGGTCGCCTCGTCCGCCGCGCTGGAATCGCCGTGCCGGTAGGTCGCGATCGCCTGCCCGGGTGCCCAGCCACCGACCGCTGCCGCATGCGTGAGCACCGTCCATTGCGCCAGTTCGGGTAATTGCAGCAGCGGCTCGCGCAATAACGGTTCGAGCGCCGCGATACCCAATCCTTCGGCGCAACCCTCGATCCACAGGCCGCGCTCGGCCAGCCCCTGCCAGCTGGAGAGCCCGGGCACATAGATGTGACTGGCGCTGGCCGGCAACGGCGGCGCCTGCGCAGGCCAGGCTCGCATGTGCGCGATAAACAGCGCCTTGGCGCTGCTCAGCCGCTGCAGACTCGCAGTGATGCCTGCGGCGATCGGCTCGACGGCAGCGCGCTCGGCACGGCTGCCGTCCCAGGCCCGAATCGCTCCCGTCGGCGTCGGCAGTGGCGCGGCCGGTGTCCAGCGCAGTTGCGGCTCCTGGCCGCCCTCGCGCAGATACAGCAGATCGCCCAGATCGGGCACGGCAATCTGCGTGGCACCGAACTGCTGGTGGCAGCCGCCGCCGCGCTCGGCCAGCAGCGCGCGTTCAACCTCAACGGCGCGCCGTGTGGGCGCGTGATCGATTGCTGCGAGCAACTGCACGGTCGCGACATCATCCGCGCGGCATTCGATGCCGAGCGCGCCTTGGGCAGGCGCGGCCGGGCAGGCGCAGACCGGCAGGATCATGCGCGGCAATGGCGAAAACAACTGCTCGAGCAGCCCTCTGCCGGAGGCATCGGCCCATAGCCGCGCAAGGCCCGCGAATGCCAGCACAATGCCATCGAGCTGGCGAGCCGAGCCGCGCGGTTCGTGCAGCCGCCGCAGGCGTGAATCGACGTTGCCGCGCAGCTCGACCAGGCGGATGGCGGCGGCCCGGCCTGCGGACCGCGGCAACATGCGTTGCAGAAACTCCGGCACGAAGCTCAGGCGGCGCGGCGATGAGGTGCCGACGCTGATCTCGTATCCGGCCGCGAGCCGCTCGGGCACGTCGCGAGCGAACAGCGCGATATCGTAGGGTGGTTCGCGCCGCGGCACCGCCGCGAGCCGCAGCCGTGGGGAGCGCTCGAGGCTCAGGTCCTTATAAGAATGCACGGTAAAATCGACCGCAGCCTCCATGAGCGCGGTATCGATCTCGGCCGTGAAGAACTCCTTGCCTTGGACGGCGGAGAGCGGGCGATCCTGGATCCGATCGCCGCGGGTCTCGATGCCAACGAGCTCGACCGTCAGACCTGCGTGGAGTTGTTCGAGCCCGAGGGCCACCGCAGCGCTCTGAGCGCGTGCCAGCGCGGATCGGCGCGTGCCGAGCTTCAGTACGCGCGGCCGCATGGCTCAAACGGCGTAAAAGGCCGCGAGATCTTCCCAGCTGTGCGGATGCGAGGAATTGGCGCCCAGTCCACGCAATAGGGCCTTCTCAAGACAGGCCGCGCGCGAACGCTCGAGCTGCCGCCGCCGCACTTCGGAGTGCGCCTGCAGCATATTGAACAGTGCCCCGAGACTCACCAGCTCGGGCAAATCCTTCCACGGCGAAAGACCCTCGGCGCCAGCACCGAGATGAATAATGCGCCCTCCCTCGCTCGCTCGCTCGCGCCAGGCAGCGACGCGGGCCTGATCGGCCTGCCGCTCGGGCGGGATGCACACCACGACTTGCTGGGCGCTGCGCCAGGCAGCCAATTCGGCCTGCGGGTCCTCGCCGATGATGCGCACGGGGCGTTCGGGCGCACGCTTGGCAAGCTCCGCCGCCAGCTCGCGCGCGCGCGCGCCGGTGCGATTCCACAACCACAGCTCAGGACCCGTAAGCCACGGCGCCACGGCCTGTGCGAGCTGACCGGCGCCCACCAGCAGCGTCGGGCCCATGCTCGCGATCGAGTCGCCTTCTTTGCCCAGAATGCGGCGCACCTGGGAACCATAGGACACACTGCCGAGACTGCCCAGATATTGGGCGCGAATCTCCTTGGTATCGGTGAACAGGTATTGCATCCATGGCGAGAGCTGCTTGACCGCGGGCGCGCCGGACAGGGAGAAGTCGCGCCAAGCCTGCTTGATCTGGCCAAAGATCTCGGTTTCCGCCACGAGCCTGCTCTCGAGCCCGCAGCAGAACCGCAGCAGGAAGGCATAAGCCGCCGCCCCTTCGAAATGCTCGAGCGCACCATCGGTCGGGAATCGGCTTCGGGCCGCCTCGAGCCGCTCGCCACCAAACATCACGGCGACCCGGCGCTGACAGGTGTCGATGAAGAACAGATCCGAATAAGCTGCAGGGGCCGCGCCCGTCGAGAGATGTGTGCCCCGCCACTGCAGGACATTGAGACCCCGTAAATTCATGATGCGCAAGGCTAGCGCGCCAGTTGGGCCATGTGTCATGACCGTGTCATGGCAAGGCCTGTAACGATGCCGCCGCGATGTCCCAGCCAGCGTCTGTTATGCCATCATCCCGAGCTCGGCGCGGAGCGGAAGCATGTATGATGAACCGGCCCCTGAGGATCGTGGCAGTTATGTTGCCCTGCAACACCTGCAATCCGTCCTGACGGTCGACGAGAAGCTCGAGGCCTGGGCCATCCAACGCCGAGTGTTCGCGCTGAGCCATCGCCGCGTGGCATTGGGGGCCACCAGTGGACGATTTCTGGCCCTGACTCGGGCGCTGTTCGGCGGGTTCGATCTCACCGACGTGCGCTGGCAGGATCTCAAGGAGGTTCATCTGCGTGTCGGCATTCTGGGCGCGAGCCTGACACTAACGGCCTTCAGCGGCTCGGATCTGGCCTCCGCTTCCGGCCCCACCCGCACGCTGCTCTACGAAGGCCTGCGCAAGGAACAGGCGCAGGCGCTCTACCGGATCTGCCAGGCCCACGATCAGGCCTGGCGGGAAAAGCGTCGCGTGCGTGACCTCGAGGAGCTGCGCGCTCGCTCCGGCGCCGTTCAGCTCGGCGGCGCGGGGCTCGCAGCCGCGAGTGCGAATCCGGCGGACGGCGATGCCGCCAACCGCTTGCGCAGCGCCAAGTCCATGCTCGATGCCGGCCTCATCACCGACGCCGAATACGAAGCGCTGAAGGCCAAGATCATCAGTAACGTCTAGCCTTCACTGGGGTGCGAGCGGCTTATCGACTTTCTTGTAGCCGGCGGGCACTTCGAACAGAGCACTCGGGATCGCGTCGGTGCGAAACGCCACCGTCTCGGCGCTCATCTGGAACAGCTGCACCATGCCGGGCGCAACCGGCGCCGGCGCGGCCTCCTGCGAATCGCTTTTCTTGTGCAGCTTATTGAACAGACCCATCGCGACACTGCCAACGGCGGCGCTGGGGGAAGTAGGTACGCTGTTCGAGCCGGCATTGTCGCTGCCACTACCAGTGCCACCGTTGCCACCCGCAGTGCCGCTGCTGCTGCTGTCAGCTGATTTGCACTGCGGCCCGCCGAACTGCATGGCGTAGACCGATTTGACCGGATAGCCCTTGAGGCTGCCGGCCTGCTTCAACGCCTCGCCCCATCCGCTCTGGTAGCGCTGGAACACCGCTTGCGAGTTGGCTTGCATGGTCTGCGCCAGGACCCCACCGAGGTCGAGCTTCTTGGCATAGTTGGCCCAGAATTCGCGCGTTTCCGCGGTTCCGGGAATATCCGCCGCCAGCCACTCATCGAGCACGAACACGAAGTCGCAGCTGGTGCCCTTGGTCGCATCGGTGCAGGTCGTCGTGACCGTAATGGTCGCGCGGCTGGCATCGGCACCCGCCACGCTCGCATGCTCGCCGGTCTGTTTGAGCTCGGCTTTGGGCGGGGACCATTGGCACTTACTCTCATCCACAGGTGCACCGGAGGGCGCCTCCTGCTGCTGCGCCGCCGGCGCATTGCGGGCACTTTGCACAGCGCTAGCTGCGGCATCGCGCATTTGCTGAAACGTCGTCTCCGTATACTGTTTGTTCGTGTTATCGATCTCGTCGATGCGCTCGGCATCCAGGCGAATGATGCGCACGGTGTCGGTGCTCGAGCCCTTGGCCAGAACGCGCAGCAGCTTGGATTTGAACTGGCTCTGTTGCTGCGTGCGAGCCCGGTCGCCCGAAATTGCGGTCGTGTTCTTGCCCTCCAGGGCACCGAACTTCGACGGTCCGAAGCCGTCCACATTGACCTGCTGTTCGACCGTGATATCGGCTCGGACGACGCCGGCCAGACCGGCGACCAAGAAGACCGTGCCCCACTTCCCTGCGCTGCGAGACCGCATGCTTGTCCCCTGCTTTTCTGTGACCGCAATTAGCTAGCAGCCTACCGCATTCACCGCGCGGGCCGCGAGCCTGGCAGCGATTAACTTCTTTTTCCGCCCGGGCGTACGCTATGCGGCGAGCAGGCGCGTTGTAACACCCTGAGCGAGCGATGATGTCGCCCGCCGGACCATGAGGTGACCGCCATGAAAATGACCCATGCCTGGCTGACTGCCGCGGCGCTGGCGCTGAGCGGCGGTGTAAGCCTGGCTGCCAATGCAGCGCCGTCCGCTGCGGGCGCGGCAGCGACCGAAGCCTCTGCCTGGCAGCATCACCATGCAACCTTCAGTTACTTCGGCCTCACTTCGATTTATAGCTGCGATGGTCTGGAGGGAAAAGTACGCCAGATCATGAGGTTCCTGGGCGCTCGCGCCGATCTGAAGGTTGCCGCGCAGGGCTGCCCGCGCGGTCCGGATTCATTGTCGCGCAGCGCCTGGGTGACGGTGGATTTCGATACCTTGGCGCTTGCGGCTGCCGACGCGCCGACGGCCGATATCGTGCCTGCTCGATGGACGGCGTTCAAAATCGACACGCAACGGCCGTTCTTCATGGACGGCGGCGATTGCGAGCTCATCGAAGAGATGCGCCCTGTGCTGGTGCCGAACTTCAGCTGGCGCAATCTCGACTACCGCACGAGTTGTACACCGCACGAGATCACGCTGTTGGATTTCCGCGTCAATGGCGAGGTGCTGAAGTCCAGTGCCAAAGATGCGGGCTGAACTGCGTCGCCGCTGAATTGACGTTTACCATGGTGACCGGCCCGGGGTAGACGGGCTGGAGGGAGTCACATGGTGCGTATCCTGCTGGTTCGACATGGGCACGTGCCCGGCATTGAACCGGCCCAATTCCGGGGAGGCGAGCTCGATCTCACTGAGCGCGGATTGCGCGAAGCGCAACTCACGGCGCAACGCATCGCACGACTGTGGCGCCCCGTGACGGTTTACGCGAGCCCACGCCAACGCTGTGTGGTCACGGCACAGGCGATTGCCACCGCGACGGCGGCCCCGTGCCGGCCACTCGAGCTCCTCAATGATCTCGACTACGGCGCATGGACGGGCAAGACCTACGAGGAAATCCGCCAGACGCAGCCCGCGGCGTACCGGCGCTGGCGCACGCTACCCCACCTGGTTCGGTTTCCGGATGGCGATTCGCTGCAGCAGCTCTACGCGCGCGTCGCCGATGCGCTGCGGTTCGCGCTCGACCAGCATCCCGACGGCACCGTCGTAATCGTCGCTCACGACAGTAGCAATCGGGTGCTGCTGCTGCACGCCCTGGGCTTGCCGCTCTCGGCCTATTGGCGCATGACGCAGGCTCCCTGTGGTATCAACGAGATCGTGGCTGACGACGACGGCCTCACGGTGCTGCGCATGAACGACACCGCGCATCTCGAGTCGTTGGCGAATGGTTGAATAGCCGCTGGGCAGCCATTACTGTCCAACCTCCTATGCCGCCAGGGGGCCCGCTTGAAGCCAATTGCCGTTATTTTCCTCGGTGCCGGGTGCGGCGCTTTGCTGCGCTGGTGGCTCGGTCTGACTCTCAATAGCTATTTCCCGACCATTCCGCCCGGCACGCTCGCAGCGAACCTGATCGGCGCCTACGTCATTGGCCTCGCTGGCGCCTTCTTTGCCTCATTCTCGGCGCTGCCGCCGGAATGGCGCCTGCTCATCATCACGGGTTTCTGTGGCGGTCTCACGACGTTCTCGACCTTCTCAGCCGAGCTCGTGTCATTGATGCAGCAGGGACGCTCGCTGGGCGCGTGCGCGCTGGTGGCGGTGCACGTCGTGGGATCGGTGCTGATGACCTTCGCCGGCATTGGCACCGTGGCACTGACGCGCAGCGCATGGGTGCCGTGACCGCCGCTGCGACACTGAACGGCTCGTTCCTGCGCTGACTATGCCCGCGGCCATAGCGATTTTTGACCACAACATCGTCCTGCAACTGAATTCACTGGTGGGTCGCTTCCCGCGTTTCGACACACCGACACAAGTTCCTGCACGATCAGCCATTGACCGTTTAGCTTTCGGTTACACGTCCGTCACGCGAACAACCAGGCCCATTTTCGATCCATCCTTGCGCGTGAATTGTCTTGCTCATTTCTGTGGCCGTCGGAATGATCAGGAATCAACCAGCAAAATCCATCAGGGCCAGTGACCCGAGTCGCACATAAAGGCCGGATGTATGACTGCAATCAATTCCTGTGAATCAAAACAGCAAGAAACGCCTGGCAAGAAGGGGCGTCCATGTATGAAGTGTTACCCGTGTCTCGGCAAGGGCACACCCTTTTCCTTCATGGATTTGCCGGAGTAACCTTCGTGTGATTTAGAACTTTTCGAAACGTCGGCTCGGCATTGCGCGCTTGCCGGGAAGGCCACCAAATCGACATTCACGGCCTTGACTGTGATATAGACACTCACTCGCGCCGATCCAATTTCTTGGTCAGTTCAAGCAGGGATTGCCATACGAAAATTGATCTGACAACGTTTGCCATAGAGGCCGTGGCGGACTTCCGTACCGTTGGTGCGGTTGCTCCCAGCTCTCGTTACCTCACTCAGGCCATGCTCGGACCACTTTCGCTGGAAAGGGCGCGTGTTGTTGTTGAAGTTGGCCCCGGCACAGGGGCCATGACGCGAGCATTGCTTAATCTGATTCCATTCGACGCTACTCTGCTTGCCTTCGAAATCAATTGCCGTTTTTCCAGATACCTGAAGTCACATATCTCCGACCCCCGCTTGGTTGTTATCAATGCCAGCGCAGAGACGCTCCAAAAGGAAATACACGGTCGGGGATACGAGTGTGTCGACGCGATAGTCTCCTCGCTGGCCTTGGGGCTTATGCCTGACTGGAAGAGGCGAAGCTTTCTCGGTGAGCTCGGGAGTCTTCTCGGCGAAGCAGGCGTCTTCACCCAATATCAATATTTCCACCGTCTACAAATGAAGAACGGGCAGGTTAGGAAGTTCCATCTCGCGCATCTCCTGCAGGCGTATTTCAGCTCTGTGCAGCGGAGGATCATCTGGCGCAATCTGCCTCCAGCGTTTGTTTTTGCGTGCCGTGGACCGTTGTCATCTGGAAGTAGACCGTAAGCGAGTGGGCGAGGCCGACGCTGGATGGTGTCGCGCATTGCCGGGCCGAAGGAACGAGGTTCGGGGGTGAGCATGAACCAGACGAACCCGCATGAGTTTCTTTCCTCGTTCAAACCCTCAGGTGTGCATCCGCGCGCCTTTGGTGATCTTGTCGACGAGCCTCCTGTCCTCGCGTAGGGCCAAGCCCACCACATCCATTCTCCGCCGCTAGGTCCCAGCTTCGCCCAAACGACGGAGCCCATCCCATAGGGCTCGCGCCTGACCTTTTAACTCCACACGGACTTCGGCATTGAGCTGATCCATCGCCGCGTCGAGCGGCTCCTGCAGACCCTGGCCTCGAGCGGTCAGAAACAGTCGATGGACCCGCCGATCGCCGTCGTCAGCCCGGCGCTCGAGCAGACCGGCTTCCTCCAGCCGATCGATCACACCCGTAATCGTCGCGCTGTCGATCACCAAACGGGAACCGATCGCCGCCCCACTCTGACCGTCACGATCCCAGAGCACCTTCAGCACGGCGTACTGGGGCGGCGTGACGCTCCAAGCCGCGAGCTTCTCCCGAGCGCGTACCCCCCGCCGCTGCGTGCAGCGCAAAGGAGCCGCAAGGCCTTGCTTCGAAGTGAGATTGCTCAGCGAGCGGGCACCATCGGATGCCATGGCCGTTGACGAGGCGCGATGCATGCAGGCACCGTGACCGACTGACTCGGTGACCAGTCACCATGATCCATGCCGGAGAGAGGACTCGAACCTCCGACCCGCGCATTACGAATGCGCTGCTCTACCAGCTGAGCTACTCCGGCGCGGAGGGCGCGTATGTTAAGCAGCCGGCTCGCACCGGGCAATGTCAGACTGCGGGCGGGCAGACCCGGCGGGCAGACCCCAGTGGCTCAGGCCGGCTGGGAGAGCGCGGCGGCAGAAGACATCATGACGCGGCTGTACTCCGTCATGGAACCGTGCGTCAATTCGAGTTCCCCGAGCCGCAGGGAGTTTTCGACCGCGAGTTTCCCGCGCCCGAACCGACGCAGCATGAAGCGCGCCAAAGCCGCGTCGATGTCACCGTCACGAGCGAGTTCCTCGGCCAGCACGATTCCGTCCTCGATCGCCATGCCGGCGCCGGAGGCCGGGTGCGGCGTGGTGGCGTGCACGGCATCGCCGACCAGAACGACACGATTGCGGTACCAGGGATTGGCCAGCAGCACGGTCTCGAGCGGGCGGTAATTGATCGTGTGCGCATTGGTCGTCATGACGGTCTGTCGCACCGCGGGCACGATGCCGCCCCAGCCGCTCATCGCAGCGTAGAGCCGTTGCGGCTGCTCATCGATGGGAACCCAGGGATTGGAAGGCGAGCGCTGCAGCAGGAACATGTACATGTGCGTGCGCGATACGGGATTGAAGCCGAGCTTTGAGTCCGGCCCCAGGTAGTAGTGCGTACGGTCAACTCCGGGCGGCCGCTCGGCGAGCACGCGATACACGACCTGGCCGGTGAACTGGGGCCGCGGCGCCTCGGGGAAGAGCCGCTCGCGCAGCTTCGAGTAGATTCCGTCTGCGCCCACGACCAGGCTGTACAACTCCCGATGACCATTGGTGAGCTTGACCTCGACGCCTCCCGGCACCTGCGCCAGCGTCGCCACAGTCGTGCCCAAACGGACATGCACGCCGGCCGCGAGCGTGCGCGCGGCAAGGATCTTGTGCAGCTCGGAGCGCAGAATGCCGCCGGCACCCGGCAGGTCGGCGGCGAGCGGCGGAAAATGCAATTGCTCGACCAGTTGACCGGATTGCGTGAACACATCGGCACCGTCCCAAACGGCGCCGTGCAGGTGCACCTCATCGAGCACGCCGAGGGTCTGCAGAGCGCGCAGCGTCGGACCGGTGAGCGTGATGCCGGCGCCGTAGATCCTCCAGGCGGGGTCTATTTCGACCAGATCGACCGCAATTGCGGCATGTCGCAGCGAAATCGCGCAAGCCATGCCTCCGACGCCACCGCCGACGATGAGCACTTTTGCGCTGCCAGCCAAGCACTTCCCCCGTCAGATCCTCGCGGCAGCTCATCCGTTGCCGGATGCTCCCTGGAATTCAGACGTCGCTACGCCGCCGCAACCGGATGACCAGGTCGATACCGGCCACTTCCATGCCCTCTGGCGGCTCGGGCAAGCGGCTGAATTGCACATCCTGCAGTTCGACGTCGTGCAGCGCCCCGGTGTGCTCGTCCTGGAAATGGTAGTGCGGTCCAATATTCGAATCGAACCAGGCGCAGTCGCCATCGACGCTGAGCTGCCGAATCAGGCCGTGCGCGGCAAACAGATTGAGTGTGTTATAGACCGTTGCCTTGGAGACCCGGGCGCCGTCGCGGCGCAGACTTGCCGCGATCTGTTCGGCGGACAGATGCTGCGGCGCCGACAGC
>Ga0116223_10004802_pt1 | contig 11630 bp, 14 predicted proteins | sample Sb_taG_3_FD_90092 | JGI IMG/M metagenome (GOLD analysis project Ga0116223, IMG submission 90092) | Peat soil microbial communities from Weissenstadt, Germany - Sb_50d_a_PC metaG | ecosystem: Environmental > Terrestrial > Soil > Wetlands > Peat | place: Germany: Weissenstadt | collected 2010-09-21 | reverse complement strand
CGACGATGGTGATCAGCCCCGCAATGATGGCGCCGATCAGCGGCAGAAAGACGATTGCCTGGATCATTGGCGCGTTAACCCTTCATCATATTGACGTCTTCGACTTCGATCGAACCGCGGTTGCGGAAATACACCACCAGCACCGCAAGACCGATCGCGGCTTCCGCCGCCGCCACGGTGAGCACCAGCAGCGCGAAAACCTGCCCGACGATGTCGCCGATGAACGTCGAAAACGCCACCAAATTGATATTGACGGCAAGCAGGATCAGCTCGATCGACATCAGGATGACGATGATATTCTTGCGGTTGAGAAAAATGCCGAGAATCCCGAGTGTGAACAAGATGGCGCCGACCGCGAGATAATGCCCAAGACCGATCGTCATTGCACCCACTCCGCCGCGTCGGCATCCTGCAGGCCCTGCCCTGACGCCACCTTCCGAATGCTCATGGCGAGTTCGCGCGTCCGCGCATTCTGCACGTTGATGTCCTGGCGCTTGACGTTCGGCTTGTGACGCAGCGTCAGCACAATGGCGCCGATCATCGCAACCAGCAGCACCAGCCCCGCGATCTGGAAGTAATGAATGTACTTTGTATAGAGCACCAGACCCAACGCCTCGGTGTTGTTCACATTGGTGGGGATCGCCGAGGTAATCGACTTGGCCACGTTGGGATTGATCACCCAGCCGCCACCGACCAGCAGCAGTTCAGCGAGGAATACCCCGCCGATCACCAGGCCAACCGGCAAATATTCCATGAAGCCTTCACGCAGCTCGGTGAAATCGACGTCGAGCATCATGATCACGAACAGAAACAGCACGGCGACCGCGCCGACATAGACCACCACCAGGATCATCGCCAGGAACTCGGCGCCCATCAGCACGAACAGGCCCGAGGCATTGACGAAGGCCAGGATCAGAAACAGCACCGAGTGCACCGGATTGCGCGACACAATCACCATGACCGCGGAAGCCACACAGACGCCGGCGAACAGATAGAAGAACAGTGCTGGAAGGATCATGCCCTCACCTCACCGGTACGGCGCGTCGAGTTCGATCGACTTGGCGATCTCGCGCTCCCAGCGGTCCCCGTTGGCGAGAAGCTTCGCCTTGTCGTAATAGAGTTCCTCGCGCGTCTCGGTCGCGAATTCGAAATTCGGACCTTCGACGATGGCATCGACCGGACAAGCCTCCTGGCAAAGCCCGCAATAGATGCATTTCACCATGTCGATGTCGTAACGCACGGTGCGCCGGGTGCCGTCATTGCGGCGCGGTCCGGCCTCAATCGTGATTGCCTGCGCCGGGCAGATCGCCTCGCACAGCTTGCAGGCGATGCAACGCTCCTCGCCGTTGGGATAGCGGCGCAAGGCATGCTCGCCTCGAAAGCGCGGCGAGATCGGCCCCTTCTCGAACGGATAGTTCAACGTCGGCTTCGGCTTGAAGAAATAGCGCATGGCGAGAAAGAACGCCGATACGAATTCCGACAGCAGCAGCGAGCGGGACGTGGCGTTGATGTTAAGACTCATAGCGACCTCATTTCGGCGCGATCCCCGCCAATTGCAGCACGCCCGCAACGACGACCACCATCGCCAGCGACAGCGGCAGGAATACCTTCCAGCCCAGCCTCATCAACTGGTCGTAGCGGTAGCGCGGCACGATGGCTTTCGCCATCGCAAACAGGAAGAACATGAAAAATAGCTTGAGCGAGAACCAGATCACCCCCGGCACCCAAGTGAAGGGCGGCAGCGCGACCGGCGGCAGCCAGCCGCCCAGGAAAAAGATTGTCGCCATCGCACACATCGTGGTGATCGCGACATATTCGCCGAGCATGAACAAGAGATACGGCGTCGAGCCATATTCGACCATGAAGCCCGCGACCAGCTCGGATTCGGCTTCCACCAGATCGAACGGCGGACGGTTGGTTTCCGCCAGTGCCGAGACGTAGAACACCACGAACATCGGGAACAGCGGCCATACATACCAGTTGAGGATGGTCAGTTGCGGCAGGCCGATCAGGCTTCCTAACCCACGCGTGTTTTGCGCCTCGACCACCGCCGACAGATTGAGCGAGCCCGCGCAAAGCAGCACGGTGATGATCACGAATCCGATCGAGACTTCGTAACTGACCATCTGCGCCGCCGAGCGAAGCGCCGCGAGGAAGGGGTATTTCGAATTCGACGACCAGCCGGCCATGATGATGCCGTAGATCGACAGCGACGAGATCGCGAAGATGTAGAGCACGCCGACATTGATGTCCGAGATCACCCAGCCCAGATTGGTGGGGATCACAGCCCATGCCGCCAGCGCGAGCACGCAACTCACCAGAGGCGCCAGCAGGAACACGCCCTTGTTCGCGCCGGAGGGAATGATCGGCTCCTTCAGGACGAACTTCAAAAGGTCGGCGAAAGATTGAAACAGGCCCCATGGCCCGACGACGTTGGGACCGCGCCTGATCTGCACCGCCGCCCAGATCTTGCGATCAGCCAGAAGGATGTAGGCGATCGCGATCAAGAGCACCACAAGCAGTAAGACGCTCTCGGCGACCATGATGATCAGCGGCCACAATGTACTGGTCCAGAATTCGGCCATCAATTCACTCCGCTGCCGTCAGCATTTGCCCGGAGGCCAGACGGGAGCATTCCGCCATGACCGCAGACGCGCGCGCGATCGGATTGGTCAGGTAAAAATCTTCAACGGAAGCCTTGAAAACCGACTTCTCGACGTTGCCGCCCTTGCCGGCGAGCACCTTGACGTCGGCCGCGTTGCCGGCCTCGATCTGATCGATACGCATCAGGCGCGGTATCGCCTTGAAGATCGTTTGCCGCAGGGCCGGCAACGAATCGTAAGGCAGCTTCTTGCCGATGGCTTCCGAAAGCGCCCGGATGATCGCCCAGTCCTCACGCGCCTCCCCCGGAGGAAAGCCTGCGCGGTTAGCCATCTGCACCCGGCCCTCGGTGTTGACGAAGATGCCGGACTTTTCGGTATAGGCTGCACCGGGCAGTATGACGTCAGCGCGGTGCGCGCCGCGGTCGCCGTGGGTGCCGATATAGACCACGAAGGTGCCATCCGGCGCCTTGATCTCATCGGCGCCGAGCAGGAATAGAACGTCGAGCGTACCGAACGTCGTCATCTCCACCGAAGTCAGGCCGCTTGCGCCAGGGTTAAAGCCGATATCGAGCGCGCCGACGCGCGAGGCCGTATCCTGCAGCACCGCAAAACCGTTCCAGCCGTCCTTGATCGCGCCGACATCGAGCGCGAGCTTGGCCGCAAGGGCCAGAACCGCAGAACCGTCGCGACGGGCGGCTGCAGCGGCGCCGACTAGGACGATCGGGTTTTTCGCGTTCTTGAGCACCTCGGCGAAGGAATGTTTGCCGGCGGCGAGATCGCTCAGCGAATCCGTTCCCGCCCCGAGATAGTCGTAGGCATAAGTCAGATCGGCCTTGGCGCCGATCATGCCGATCTTGAGCTGGCCGCTGCGCCATCGCTTGCGGATACGCGCATTGAGGACGGCGGCTTCCTTGCGCGGGTTCGAACCGATGATCAAAAGCGCATCAGCCTTATCAATACCGGCAATGGTCGGATTGAAAATGTAGGAGGCGCGTCCTGCCTTGGGGTCGAAGGCGTCACCACCTTGCACCGCGAGATTGACCGAGCCGCACTTCGAAAGCAGCGCCTTCAGCGCAAACATTTCCTCCACTGCCGCGAGATCGCCCGCAATAGCGCCGATCCGCTTGCCATCGATGCGACCTGCCTTTGCGGCGATGGCCGCGAAGGCCTCGGACCAGGACGCCGCGCGGAGCTGGCCGTTCTGCCTGATATAGGGACGGTCAAGCCGCTGCGTGCGCAGGCCGTCGACAATGTGGCGGGTCTTGTCGGAGATCCATTCCTCGTTCACCGCCTCGTTGACGCGCGGCAGAATGCGCATGACCTCGCGGCCACGGGTATCGACGCGGATCGCTGAACCCACGCCATCCATCACATCGATCGACTGGGTCTTGCCGAGCTCCCAGGGCCGTGCCGCGAAGGCGTAGGGCTTCGAGGTCAGCGCACCCACCGGGCAAATGTCGACCAAATTGCCCTGCAGCTCAGAGGTCAGCGCCGTCTCCAGATAGGTGGTGATCTCCATGTCTTCGCCACGGCCGGTAGCGCCCATCTCGGGCACGCCGCAGACCTCGGCGGCGAAGCGGACGCAGCGCGTGCACTGGATGCAGCGATTCATCGAGGTCTTGACCAGCGCGCCGAGATATTTGTCCTCGACCGCGCGCTTGTTCTCGGCGAAGCGGGAAGTGTCGACGCCATAGCCCATCGCCTGATCCTGCAGGTCGCATTCCCCGCCCTGGTCGCAGATCGGGCAATCCAGCGGATGGTTGATCAGCAGGAACTCCATCACGCCTTCGCGCGCCTTCTTCACCATCGGCGAACGGGTCAGGATTTCCGGCGGCTCGCCTTTGGGACCCGGGCGGCAATCGCGAACCCCCCAGGCGCAACTTGCCACCGGTTTCGGACCGCCCTTCACTTCAACCAAACACATCCGGCAATTGCCGGCGATCGACAGGCGCTCGTGGTAGCAAAAGCGCGGAATTTCCGCGCCGGCGGCCTCACACGCTTGCAACAGCGTGAATTCCGCGGGCACATCGATCTCTTTGCCATCGACGATGAGTTTGGTCATTGCTGTCTCAAGTCTTTCCCAGCTTGCAGTCCGGCGGTGTGACGCTCGCAGTTTTCATGGACGTTTTCACCCATTCCTGGGTACCGCCTTGATCCTCTCAAAATCAGGGGCGGCGAATTTCGGATTCTTGAACGCCAGGTCGGTATAGGCCAGAAACGCCTGGCGCGCGCTGGCGGCGCGATTGCTGGTGCGGATCTCGTTGATTTGGAACAGGACCGCCACAAGGCCGAGCAACGCGACGCTCGCCTGCGCCATCTGCGCCAGCGTCCCGTATTTCTGCCACCAAAAAATGCTCGGCTGCGACATCAACATTACTCCGCCGCGACCATGTGCGCGGGATCGAGAATGCCGGCATCGTCGACATCCGCCTTGCGCGAATACTCATCGATACGTTCCTCGATCTCGTGACGGAAATGAGCGATCAGCCCCTGGATCGGCCAGGCAGCGGCGTCACCCAACGCGCAGATCGTGTGACCCTCAACCTGTCTGGTCACCTCCAGCAGCATGTCGATCTCGCGCTTGTGGGCGCGGCCTTCGGCCATCCGGGTCAGCACCCGCCACATCCACCCCGTACCTTCGCGGCATGGCGTGCACTGGCCGCAGCTCTCGTGCTTGTAGAAATAGGAGATGCGCGCAATCGCGCGGATCAGGTCGGTCGACTTGTCCATTACAATGACAGCGGCAGTGCCAAGACCTGAACGCAATTTGCCGAGGCTGTCGAAATCCATCGGCGTATCGATGATCTGCTCCGCCGGCACCATGCGCACCGAGGAGCCGCCGGGAATCACGGCCTTGAGATTGTCCCATCCGCCGCGAATGCCGCCGCAATGGCGTTCGATCAGTTCGCGAAACGGAATTCCCATCGCCTCTTCGACGTTGCAGGGCCGCTCCACATGTCCGGAAATGCAGAACAGTTTGGTGCCGACATTATTGGGCCGGCCGATGCCGGCGAACCAAGCGGCGCCACGCCGCAAAATATCCGGCGCGACCGCAATCGACTCGACGTTATTGACCGTGGTCGGGCAGCCGAACAGACCCACATTGGCGGGAAATGGCGGCTTCAGCCGCGGCATGCCCTTTTTGCCTTCGAGGCTTTCCAACAGCGCAGTCTCTTCGCCGCAAATATAAGCGCCGGCGCCATGCGTCACGTAGAGGTCGAACGGCCAGCCGTTGACGTTGTCCTTGCCGATCAGCTTCGCCGCGTAGGCCTGATCGACGGCGGCCTCCAAATGCTCGCGCTCCCGGATGAATTCGCCGCGCACATAGATGTAACAGGCATGCGCCCCCATCGCGAAGCTCGCAATCAGGCATCCCTCGACCAACAGATGCGGATCGTGCCGCATGATCTCGCGGTCCTTGCAGGTGCCGGGCTCGGACTCATCGGCATTGACCACGAGATAGCTCGGCCGGCCGTCGGTGGACTCCTTCGGCATGAATGACCATTTCAGGCCGGTGGGAAAACCGGCCCCACCGCGGCCGCGCAGGCCCGAGGCCTTCATCTCGTTGACGATCCAGTCGCGGCCCTTGTCGATAATTGCCTTGGTTCCGTCCCACGCGCCGCGCCGGCGCGCACCTTCGAGGCCCCAGTCGTGGAGGCCGTAAAGGTTCTTGAAGATGCGGTCTTTGTCGTCGAGCATGATCAGACTTCCCGGGATCAGCGATTGGACTGCGGCCCGGCCGCCTGCAAGTTGCGGTCGCGCGTCATGTGGTTTCCTTCAGCGTTGTCGGCCCGCCCATGGGAGCGGAGAACTGACGGTCGATCTGCGGTCCCGGCTTCGCCGGATGGCCGGAGGCAAAACCATCCAGCACCTTGCCGAAGCTTTCCTTGGTCAGATCCTCATAAGTGTCCTTCCAGATCAGCACCATCGGGGCGTTCACGCAGGCGCCGAGACACTCGACTTCTTCCCAGCTGAAATTGCCATCCTTGGACAGATGGAAGGGTTCGTGATGAATGCGGCTCTGGCAAACCTGGATAATATCGCCCGCCCCACGTAGCCGACACGGCGTCGTGCCGCAGACCTGGACATGCGCCTTCTTGCCGACCGGCTGAAGCTGAAACATCGTGTAGAATGTCGCGATCTCCAGCATGCGGATGTAGGGCAAGCCGAGCAAATCGGCGACCGCCCGGATCGCGGCCTCCGAAACCCATCCTTCGTGCTGCTCCTGAACCCTCCACAGGATCGGGATAGCTGCTGAAGCCTGGCGGCCTTCCGGAAATTTGGCGATCTGCTCCTTCGCCCAGGCCAGATTCTCCGGCGTGAACGTGAAACTCGCGGGTTGAAGTTCCCTGGGCGCTAGGCGGCGGACGGACATTGCGTTTTGTCTCTCATTGCATGCGGCGCGCGGCGTTGGCGTTCAAGGCGTCGATTCGTTTCTGCCAGAACGTACTTGCGGTGCCGAACACGTTATAGCCGACGTGGGATGAAACCTTGATGCGATCGAGGATCGAAAGCTCGGTCACCGTCTCCAGGCGGTTTGAGCGCGGATCGTAGACGATGAGCTTGAGCGGCGTTTGCTCAAGGATATAGCGCGACACGGTATGGTCGGGGTCGTTGCCGTGCTCCTCGCACATGATCAAGCTGTCGCCTTGCAACAGCCGCGTACCGCCCTTGATGGCATCGACCTCGACACCCTCGACGTCGAGCTTGATCAGAAATTTTCCGCCGCGAGAGATCTTGCCGTCATCGATGAGATCATCGAGCGCAATAACCGGCACCTCTTCGCCGCCGCCGCTGCCGTTGCCCGCAATGCTAAACGCCTCGTGCTTGGTTCCGGACAGCCGCGCGGTGCCCTTTGCCGCGCCGATCGCGCATTTCATCAGCGCGAAGCGGTTGCCGTTGACCCTGGCGTTGTTGGCCAACTTTGAAAAATTTTGCGACGACGGCTCGATCGCGATCGCCGTGTGCGAGCCGAATGGCGCGCTCGTCACCAGCACCGACCAGTAGCCATAATTGGCGCCGCAATCGAGCAGCGTGTAGTCGATGTCGACGGAATGGCGAAACAGCAGTTCCAGCTCGTCTTCGTAGTGGTATGAGCGATCAAGCAACTTGCTCCAGTAGCCGTCGCCGTAGGGAAATTCAAAGATCGCGTCCGCGTTAAGTTTGATCGCAATGTTGCGCTCAGGCAACGTCTTGCGCAGCAGATTGGCGCAGCCGATATAGCCGCGGTGCGAAAAGTGCGACGATATTTTCGAACCCGTCATCAGCGCCAGCGCAGCCGTCCGCTCCCAAAGGTTGGCACCCTCCAGAGATCCCGAAGCTCGGTCAAAATGGATGGGCGGCTGCGCGATCACCGATCGACCTCTCCAAACACAATGTCGAGCGAGCCCAGAATGGCGGAGACGTCGGCCAACAGATGGCCCTTGCAGATGAAATCCATCGCCTGCAAATGCGCGAAACCCGGAGCGCGGATCTTGCATTTGTAGGGCTTGTTGCTGCCGTCGGCGACCAGGTAGACGCCGAACTCGCCCTTGGGCGCCTCGACCGCGGCGTAGACCTCTCCCGCCGGCACGTGGAAACCCTCAGTATAAAGCTTGAAATGGTGGATCAGGGCTTCCATCGAACGCTTCATCTCATCGCGGCGCGGCGGGAAAATCTTGTTGTCCTGCACCGCGACCGGTCCCTGCCCGTCGGCCGCGCGGAGTTTTGCGATACATTGCCTCATGATCCGCACGGACTGCCGCATCTCTTCCATTCGGATACAGTAGCGGTCGTAGCAATCGCCGTTCTTGCCGATCGGAATGTCGAAATCCATCTCGGCATAGCATTCATAGGGCTGGGCCTTGCGCAGGTCCCAGGCGGCACCTGAGCCACGCACCATCACGCCGGAAAAGCCCCATTCCCAGGCCTGCTTCAGCGACACCACGCCGATGTCGACATTGCGTTGCTTGAAGATGCGATTGCCCGTGAGCAGCGTTTCAAGATCGTCCACGACGCCAAGAAACGGATCGCACCAGGCTTCTATATCGTCGATCAGCCTCGGCGGCAGGTCCTGATGCACGCCGCCGACCCGGAAATAGGCAGCATGCATGCGCGAGCCGGAGGCGCGCTCGTAGAACACCATCAGCTTCTCGCGCTCTTCGAAGCCCCAGAGCGGCGGGGTGAGCGCGCCGACGTCCATCGCCTGCGTGGTCACGTTGAGCAGATGCGAAAGGATGCGGCCGATCTCGCAATACAAGACGCGGATCAATTGGCCGCGGCGCGGCACTTCGATGCCGAGCAGCTTTTCCGCCGCCAGACAGAAGGCATGCTCCTGATTCATCGGCGCGACGTAGTCTAGGCGATCGAAATAAGGGATCGCCTGCAGGTAGGTCTTGTGCTCGATCAGCTTTTCGGTGCCGCGGTGAAGCAGTCCGATATGGGGATCGACCCGAGCGACGACTTCGCCGTCGAGCTCCAGCACCAGCCGCAAAACGCCGTGCGCGGCCGGATGCTGCGGCCCGAAATTGATGGTGAAGTTACGGAGTGCTGCTGCTTCGGTCATGATCAGCCTTTCGGCCCCGCCTTCTCATCGCCGGGGAGCGGATAATCAGCGCCTTCCCATGGCGAGAGAAAATCGAATTTACGGAATTCCTGGTTGAGACGGACGGGTTCGTAGAGCACCCGCTTTTCCTGGTCGTCGTAGCGAACCTCGACAAAACCGGTGAGCGGGAAATCCTTGCGCAGCGGATGGCCGTCGAAGCCGTAGTCGGTCAAAAGACGACGCATGTCGGGATGGCCGGTGAAGATCACGCCGTAGAGATCGTAGGTTTCCCGCTCAAACCAGTCGGCGCCGGGAAACACATCGATGATCGAGGGCACCTGGGTGTCCTCATCGGCTTCGGCGCGCAGACGGACACGCGCGTTCAAAGTCGGCGACAGCAGATGGTAAACTACATCGAAGCGCTTCTCGCGCCCGGGATAGTCCACCGCGGTCACGTCGGTCAGGTTGACGAAACGGCAGGCAGGATCGTCGCGCAGGAAGCGAACAACGTCGACAATTTTCTCGGCGTGTACCGTCACTGTAAGCTGGTTGAATGCGACCGAATGGCCGCTCGCTGCACCAGCCAGCGCGCCAACAATCGTCTGCCCCAGTGCGTCGAGCCTGCCGTCGTCCATGCAAAAACCTTAGCGTTCGATGGTACCGGTGCGCCGGATCTTCTTCTGCAACAGCATGACGCCGTAAAGCAGCGCTTCCGCCGTCGGCGGGCAGCCGGGCACGTAGATGTCGATGGGCACGATGCGGTCGCAACCGCGCACCACCGAATAGGAATAGTGATAATAGCCGCCGCCATTGGCGCATGATCCCATCGAGATCACGTAGCGCGGTTCCGGCATCTGGTCGTAGACTTTGCGCAGCGCGGGCGCCATCTTGTTGGTCAACGTGCCCGCCACGATCATCACGTCGGATTGTCGCGGGGATGCACGTGGCGCAAAGCCGAAGCGCTCGGCGTCATAACGCGGCATCGACATCTGCATCATCTCGACCGCGCAGCATGCCAAGCCAAACGTCATCCACATCAACGAGCCCGTGCGCGCCCAGGTGATCAGGTCGTCGGTTGCAGCGACGAAAAAACCTTTGTCGGAGAGCTCGTGTCTGACCTCGAGAAAATAGGGATCGCTGGCCCCGACCGGCTTGCCGGTGGAAGGGTCAATTATGCCGGTTGCAGCAGGAGCGACCGCCGGCGCGAACCCCGGCGATGCGGCAGCTGGGCTCAATCCCATTCGAGCGCGCCTTTCTTCCATTCATAGGCAAAGCCGACGGTGAGGACGGCGAGGAACACGAACATCGACCAGAAGCCGGTCGCACCCAACTTGCCGAAGGCTACCGCCCAGGGAAACAGGAAGGCCACTTCGAGATCGAAGATGATGAAGAGGATTGCGACCAGATAGAAGCGGACGTCGAACTTCATTCGGGCGTCGTCGAATGCGTTGAAGCCGCACTCATAGGCCGAGAGCTTTTCCGGGTCCGGCTGCTGGAAGGCCACCAGGAACGGCGCGATCAGCAGCACCAGGCCGATCGCGCCGGCAACTGCGATAAACACCACGAGCGGGAGGTAATTCTGCAAGATACCGGTCATCGGCGAGACCTTTTCCTGCGGTTGCTGGCGCCCGCAGATTCGTTAATTGGAATTGTTCCGAGGCTTAGCGCAGCGCAACAAGGGGCGCAAGACAAGCTATCTTGACGGCCTGCCCGCCTCCAAATGGGAGGGGAAAACCCCGCAGTGGCCGGACGGTGCCAAGGCGCCAGCGTTGGTGATGACGCCCTCGCCGTCAGGTATTCAGCCGTAAGTCCTGCACCGGTTACTGACCGTCCCCAACCCGCGCTTTCGTTTGCCTCAAAGTGGGTGGGCGTCACCCTGGTCGCAAGACTGGCGGTTCGACGCAGCCCTGGCATGGCGACGAAACCATTTTGGGGAACCCACGAAACCGGCCGGAAACAAAGGAGGGATACACGTTCCCGCAATAAGGCGGCGCCAACTACGCCAGGAGGCTCCCATGAACCATTCAATTCACTCGGCCGATCGTGCCACCCACCTGAAAATAGTGGTTTTGGCCTTGGTCGCAGGCATCGCTGTAGCCGGATTGGCTATCTCAGCGCGCACCACTGCCGACTACAGCCAGACCGCTCACGTGCTTAAGGCCGGGAAGCCCATGACGGTGACGAGCTCGGATACGTCATTGGTTCGCTAGGCCATTGCAGATGAGAAAAGAAGGACCGCCGCCAAGGCGGCCTTTTTGCTTGCCGCCTTCCCGAATTTTCAGGCTGTCATTCAAAGGCCCTAAAGACCCAAATAGATCGGGCCTGCCGACAGCGGCTGACAGGGCACTACGAGAAATAAATCGGGGTCAGGTCGAGGTTCCTGAAACCGCGGCGTTCACGAAGATTAAGTCTTTGAAAAATATGGCGCGAGAGACGGGACTCGAACCCGCGGCCTCCGCCGTGACAGGGCGGCGCTCTAACCAACTGAGCTACTCCCGCGGATG
>Ga0116223_10004800_pt1 | contig 11632 bp, 12 predicted proteins | sample Sb_taG_3_FD_90092 | JGI IMG/M metagenome (GOLD analysis project Ga0116223, IMG submission 90092) | Peat soil microbial communities from Weissenstadt, Germany - Sb_50d_a_PC metaG | ecosystem: Environmental > Terrestrial > Soil > Wetlands > Peat | place: Germany: Weissenstadt | collected 2010-09-21 | reverse complement strand
CCATGTGACTTTAATCTCCTTTACTTGTTCCTGTTCGAATTCTTTTTCCAGTTGCATGAGCTTCAGGTAATCGGCGAGAGATGGCTTGAACTCTTCGGCCTTGAGTTTGTCGCCCATTTTTTCGATGGCGTTCTCAAGGAGCTCCGTGATCCGGACCCTCTCTTTGACCTCATCCCAGAGATTGCAGCCCCGGCAAGACGCACGCTTGAGGGCAGGTTTTGATTTTTCCGGCTGCGGACCGTTTTCGGCGGCTTCCGGTGTGGGAGCATCTTCGGTTTCTTGGTTGGTCATGTTTTTGCTCCTTTCCAATAAAAAACCGGCCTTCGCGAAAATCGCGGAAGGCCGGTTGGCGGTTCAAGCCCCGTTTGCGGGTGACGCCCCGCTTGCGGGTTAAAACCGCTCGCAATTCCTCTCCTGATTTAAAGCTAGCAGACGATCATTGCGATCGAAGCAGGTTCCATGAACTAAGTTGTTGAAAACAAAACGAAAATATTTCCCCAAATTTTGTGACTCGGTTTTTTCGAGGGGTCACTTTTGTATAAAATGGCCGATCGGGGGGATAAATGCGACGAATTGCACTGCTTCTGATGGCGGTTTCGGTGGGCCCAGTGGCGAGGGCCGCGGACGACGACTCGACCGAGACGATCGTGCGCGCGGTTTACGAGGTGATTTCGGGCGAGGCGGGGACTCGCGACTGGGCACGGTTCCGGTCCCTGTTCGCGGACGGAGCCCGGCTGATTTCCATGCGGGTGACTGCGGAGGGAGCGACGCCGCGGGTGCTGACGGTGGACGATTACGCCAAGCAAGCCGGCGCGAGCTTTGAAAAGACGGCATTTTACGAAGGGGAAGTGTCCCGGAAGGTGGAGACGTTCGGGAGTATCGCGCACGTGTTCAGCACGTACGAATCGCGGCGGGCGCCCGGGGCAAAGCCATTTGCGCGGGGCATCAACAGCTTCCAGTTGGTGAAGGACGGCAGAGTGTGGAAGGTGATGACGATACTTTGGGATGCGGAGCGCGAGGGAAATCCGATACCGGAGAAGTACCTGACTCCCGTGGCGGGTGGGAAGTGAAGCTACCGCGCGCCAACAGCCAGCGACTCAGTGAGGAATTGGTCCACCACTCGATTGAATCGCTCCGCGCGCTCGAAGTAGACCGAGTGCCCGGCTTCGGGAACGATCTCCAACTTCGCTCCAGGGACCACCGTGGAGAGCGCTTCTACCAGGGGCGGAGGAATCACGATATCTTCCGCCCCGGTAATGAACAAGACGGGCATTTTCAGCTCGCGCAGCCTGGACGCCGGCAGGGTGCGCGCTGCCATGAGTTTCCGGTCGTGTTCGTTCCATTCCCACGCCGTCATTCGCAAAGGCAGCAATCGACGTTTGGACCCGGGAGGCGCGCCTCACTTCGGGTCGGGTTTCGTCCAGTGAACAAACGGGACCGGCTGTGTGGGGAGAGCATGACAGCCCAAAGTATCTTCGAGACGGTAAAGGTGTACGCTGCAACAGATCCAATCAGCCACGGTCACCGGAGTTTGGATGTGACCACCTGGGGCTGCGGCCGTCGAACGCCGGGATGGTGCCGGCGTATTTCGGGTGAGCCTTCACGCCGCTTCTTTGGGAACCGCATGAAGCTCGATCCGCTGCCCAAGCGCCGATGCGATACGGGTCAGCATGGGAAGACTGTGGCCGCTATCCGCGCGCTCCAACCGGCAAATCACGCTGGCAGTCGTCCCCACCTTCTTGGCTAGCTCCCGTTGCGACAGGCCCGCCGCTGTACGCATGTCGTAGATGATCTGGGCGACCTGGATGTTCAAGTTGTCTTCATCCAGCATGGCTTTGCGTTTGGGATCACCAGCGACGAAATCATCGATCATCGCCTGGATGAGAGTCTTCTTCTTTTTCTTCTTCATACTGCGCACCATATTCCGATGGGTTGCTCCGATATCGTTTCACACGCTCGATGGCCCGATCAATCTCTACATCGGGCACCTTGGCCGTTTTTGCGATCCCGTGAGAAACAATTGCGGCTTGCTTGCCAACAAATGCATACAGGATTCGATAATTCACGTTCTGCGAGGTGGGCCGCAACTCATAGATTCCATCCCGAAGAAAGTCAGCATGTGGACGGCGCAAGTCGTGGCCGAAGGTTTCGAGAAGCCGGATGTAATTCAAACACTTCGACTGGGCCGAGACAGGTAAACCACCAAGCCACTCCCGGAACAGGATCTTCTGACGTTCCTTGTAGAAGATTATGGCCGTCTGCGGCACGTTCTTATGTTCGCACATCTACGAACAGGATTGGCTCGCGTGATGCTGGGGCGGCCGACGGAGTGGGGGCTCCTGTCGCTTCCCGACCACGCGCTACGGATTACCGATTCAACCGTGCCTGCCAGTTCACCACCACGTTCAGCCGGCTGATGTGGGTGTATGGTTCAACCAAACCCGCGAGCAGAAAATGTTGGCCGTCGGCCGCCACGTCCCACGCGCGGGCAGTATTGGAAGCGAATCCCCCTAAAGGGAACACTTGGACGGGGGCCGCTGCTTCGATCTCGCCGCTCCCGGTCAGAATCCTTGCCGACATTAACGCTGAAGGGTTCCTGAAATAGCGGTAAAAAACCTCCTTCCCGTCGCTGCGCCAGCGCGGCCACCCCCCATAGCCGGCCGAAATCTGCACCTTGCCACCGAGAACCGGTGGCGGAGCGGAGAAGGCCCGCACGTAAACTTCAATGACGCCCGATTCGCGCGACTCGTACGCAATCCACTTTCCGTCGGTGGAGAAGACCGCCAGTGTCTGCAGGGACGGCGCCTGTAACAGCGGGACCGGCTTGCCGCTGGCATCCATATGCAACAGCCAGACCTCAGAGGACTTTTCGGGGATCGTGTGCTGATAGAGCAGGTATTTGCCATCGCGGCTCCAGTCATCCGGATAGTTGTCGCCCGGCCCATCGGTTAGCTGTTCCTCCTGGCCACTCCCGTCGACGTTCTTCTGGTAGATTTGAAAGCTCCCGTTGCGGCTCGAAGCGAAAGCGAGTTGCCGGCCATCCGGAGACCAGACGGGCGAATCCACGGGGGCGGAATCGAAGGTAAGCCGGGTCATGACTTTCCGGCCGAATTCGTAGATCCAGATGTCGCTGATGTTGTCGGCGTCGGCGCGGCAGAGCGCCACGCGCTTGCCGTCCGGGGAAAGCGCCAGGGCGTCGTACCGGCCGCCCGGTTCCACCTTCTCCAATATTTTGCCTTCCCGGCTAACCCAGCCCAAGGCCGAGTTGATGGCGCCGGTGTGGTAGATCAGGATCCCCGCGTCCGACGCCCAGAACGCCGCCTCGTCGAACCGGTCGACCATCACCTTGTCCGCGATCGGGACCGGCTCGCCGGTCAGTCGCAGGCCGGCGGCGTCGAAGTGCTGCGCCATGAGCGTCTGCTGCCGCAGCCATAACAACCACCCTGAGTGGATGTCCGGGGACACCGTATAGATTCCCTTATAACTCGATGCAAGCAGGCGCCGGCGTTCCCGCGGATGGTCCAGCGAGCCGACATAGATTCCGGTCGTGTTCGGGGTCGCTCCCTTGATCAGGTACAGAAAATGCCTTCCGTCCGGCAGAAACTGCGGACACATGTGCTTGATCTCGTTGCGCGCCGTGTCGGTTTCGGTCACCTTCACCGGCTCCCCTCCCGAAGCCGGGATGCGCAGCAGGTTTCGTTCGCCCGATGTGAAGAGAAGCACGCCCTCCCGGCTCCATGAACCACCGGTTGCCCGCACCGCGTCGCACAGCGTCAACGGAGGTCCGCCGGCAATTTCGATACGCTTCAACTTCTTGTTGGCGAAGAACGCCAATGACTTGCTATCCGGCGACCAGAACGGAGAATCTCCGTCTTCGGTGCCGGCCAGCGAACGGGCCACGGGCGAATCCAGCGGGCGCAGCCATAGAGTGGCTGCGGGCGCGCTGCTGGGTTGTGAGCGGAAGACGATCCAACGGCCGTCCGGCGATATTGCCGTGGCGGAGTCAGGATTCTGGAACCCGCTGTCAGGGGGCGGACTGATCTCGAACTCCACCGCCCGCATTGGCGGCGCCGGATGAGAGCGCCAGAGAAGCGCGAACGTCGCCGCGAGAAGAATGCAGAACCCGGCCACTGCCGGCCAATAATTGCGCCTGCTTCGTGCCGGCGAGGTTGTCCCAGCGGGCGCAGCCGCGATCCGCTCCAGCCCGGCTTTCAGATCTCGCGCGGTCTGCCAGCGGTCGTCCGGATCTTTCGCCAGGCACCGCTGCAGCAACCAAGCCAGGTCCGGCGGTGCCGCCGGCGGCAGCGAAGGCGCCGGATGCTCCAGGATCGCCGCGGAATCGCCGGTCAACGCCTGCCGGCCGGTCCGCATCTCGTACAACACCAGGCCGAAAGAGAAGATGTCGCTGCGTGCGTCCCCTTCCTCCCCCTGCGTCTGCTCGGGGGACATGTAATGCAGCGTGCCGCCGACCGCACCCGCCTGCGCCTTCTCCCCTTGGACCGATGCTGCCGCCCGCTCCATCCTGGCCAGCCCGAAATCCAGCACCTTCGCGCCGGGGCGCCCTCCAGGACCGGTCAGCATGATGTTGGCCGGCTTCAGGTCGCGATGCACGATGCCGCGGCGATGGGCCTCGGCCAGTGCGCCGGCGATCTGCGAGGCCAACGCCAGCGACTGATCCAGGGGCAGCGGGCCTTTGCCTCAGCGCGCCGCCAGGGTTTCGCCTTCCACTAGCTCCATCGCGATGGCAGGTTGTCCGGCGAAGTCCTCCAGGCCGTGGATGGTACAGATATGCGGGTGGCTCAGGGCCGCCGCGGCGCGAGCTTCCGACTCAAACTGCCGGCGCATCGACTCGGACAATTCGCCGGCTCCACAAGGCAGGAACTTGAGCGCCACTGGCGGCCGAGCTTGAGATCTTCGGCCCGGTAGACGACCCCCATGCCACCCTCGCCCAGCTTACCGAGGATGCGGTAGTGGGAGAAGACCTTGCCGGTGAGATCATCTACGTCAAACGCGACATCATCCCCGTCAAACCCGACATTATCCACGTCTAACCCATCCGCCGACGCGGCCGTTTGGGGCGCGGGTTCCGGTTCGCCGGCAGGTTCCACTTTGCCCAGGAACCGGTAACCCCGGCGCGCCACGGTCTCGATGTAGCGCGGCTTATCGGCCGATTCTCCCAGGCCGTCGCGCAGCTTTTGGATGGCCGCATTGATGCCGTAATCGAACTCCACGACGGTGTCGTTGGGCCACAACCGAAGCCGGATCTCGTCGCGCAGAACCACCTCGCCGGGGCGATCGAGCAGCATGAGGAGGATCTGGATGGGCTGGCCGCGGACCTTGATGCGGATGCCGTGCTTGCGCAACTCACCGGCGCGAACGTCGAGCTCGAAAGGGCCGAAGCGAAAAAAGCGGGTCATGACTTGGGCTCCGCCAGCCAGTTCACAGCGGTGAAGGATTGCCGCGGATTCGCTTCCGCGTTGAGGCCGGGGCCGGGAAACATCGGCCAGACCTGCGGGGGTCGAAAAGCTCATCCATGCCGAATGTACTGAGATTGTATCACGGATCCTGTACATGCGGGCTAAGTCCGCGCGAATCAGTATCCTGGCAGATCATCCACGAATCATGAACAAGTCACTGCGGCGCCATTCCAACCGGCGGCTCCGCGCTGCAAACTCCTCCTTGCCGCGGGATGCGGCAGGAGGGGGAAATGATTCTCGCAGCACTCGTCTGGGCACCGCTGTTGGCTGCGGCGGGCCTCGCGCGAATACCCGGCGTTTCCGTGCGCATGGTTTTGCTGGTGTGGTTGGCTCTGGGGAGATGCGGGGCCGAGGAGCGGGAGGCGGTCTACCGGCTCGACACAGCGGATTATCGCATCGAGATGGGCGTGCGGTTCTTCCCTCCGTACGTGGGCGGGCGGCTGGTTTTTCACAACAGCTTGAACCCGGGAAAAGAGTTGTGTTACTCGGGCAGCGGGGATTCCTCCGCTTGCATCGAGAGGTTCGTCGGGGCAGTGGCGGCGGTCACCTACCGGGTCCAGCCGCGGCGGAAGAATTTGCCGGCGGCGGCGACGTTTCGCGAAGTGGTGAAGGTGGTGTCACAGTCCGACGGACTCGATGACCGCCCGCCGTATATCCGGGAACAACCGTTAGTTCAAGGCGTGGGAAGCGACATCCAGGCCTTTGGCTACGACGAAAGTGCGGTGGCGGAGCGGGAGCGCGCGGCGGTGCGGGCGGAGTCGCGCGCCAGGATGTGGAGAGTCTATCGGCAGGAATTGTTCCTCAACGGAGACAGCGAGCCGTTCGGAGTTGTGGAGTGGAAGCACACGCTGAACCGGATCGAGGTAGTTCGGGCGGCAGGGCGGCCGGCTGCGGACCGTCAGTGACTCACGAGTCAGATTGGCTGTTGGCGCCTTGCCTAAGGGTACGGCGCTCTCATCGGCCAACTGCTGTATACTGATTGGGGTTTGGGACGGCAAGAGAAGGGCCGCGGAAGATGCGAGTGCTGCTGCTAGGATTAACGACCGCGTCGATTACGATCGCGGCACCCAGCTTTACCAAGGATGTCGCGCCTATCTTCTACAAGAGCTGCGTGAGTTGCCATCGCCCTGGGGAGATCGCCCCCATGTCGCTGCTCGAATACAAGACGGTTCGCCCCTGGGCGAAATCGATTCGAGACGCGGTCGTCCGGCGCCAGATGCCACCCTGGTTTGCCGATCCGCGGTATGGCCACTTCTCCAACGACCCGCGCCTCAGCGAGCGGGAGATTGAAACCGTCAAGGCGTGGGTAGATGGTGGCGCCGCGGAGGGAAATCCCGCGGATCTGCCCGCTCCGCCCGCCTTCGCGGATGGGTGGCGGTATGGTAAGCCGGATCTCGTGATCGATATCGGACAGGATTTTCCGGTCCCCGCCGGAAGGGATCTGTACGCGGATTTCGTGGTCCCGACAAATCTGACGGAAGGCAAGTGGATTCGTGCGGCGCAGGTCCTGCCGGGGAATCGCAAGCTGGTTCATCACGCCCATGTCTACGCGATGGCGGGGGAAGGCCGGTCTGTGGCCGGAACCACAACGGCGAACGCGCCCAAGCTCGGCGATTTTCTCGAGGTTGAGAACGGGCTATCGAGGGTTCGAAACGATGCCCCGGTGATTAACGATGCCTGCGCCGGAGACGGCGGACTGCCCAACCTGGCGGGCTTCGAGGAGGGGTCGCTGGCGACCATGTTGCCGGGCAAGCCGCCCGATCTGTACGATGTTTTCGGAGACGGGAGCACGGCAAAATACTTACCGGCGGGTGCCCGGCTGCGGTTCCAAATTCATTACGCCAAGGTTGACCAGGCGGATACGGACCGGACCAGGGTAGGGTTGTATCTGGCCGCCAAGCCGCCTGTGAATCCCCTGAAGCGTGTGGATCTGCGGAACCGATTCTTTCTCATTCCGGCGGGCGCTTCTCAACATGAAGTGAAGCGCTGCTACGACGTTGAGCAGGACAAATGGCTGGTTGCGATTACGCCTCACATGCACTACCGGGGCAAGGATGCAACCTACGAGTTGGTGCACGCCGGGGGGCGGCGCGAGATTTTACTCGCCGTGCCACAGTATAACTTCGATTGGCAACTGCAATACCGCTTCCAGGATCCGGTGCTCATGGAAAAGGGCAGCCGTATGGTCGTGACGTTTCACTACGACAACAGCCCGAACAACCGAGCGAATCCCGATCCGGCGAAGGCCGTGCGTTGGGGTGACCGGAGCGAGGATGAAATGATGGTCACCTGGACCGAAACGCTGGATGTTCCGCCTTCTCCTTCGTCCGGCGGCGGCGCGAAGGACTGAAGTCATCCCACGACTTCTTGATCACGGCCCTCGGTCCGCAGAAGTCCCGGCAGGGTGAATGCCTGCCCCGCAAAAGCGGCACAGCCGCAACCAAATGCTTGGGGCGAGGAGCCAGAATTCAGCCGCGCCTCCGGTCGGGCCGGATTGAACAATCTGTGACTCCGGCCATGTCCCCTTGTACGTTCTGGAGCGCATTTTCCCGGTGTTGGCCGACGTTGAAAATAAAGGACTTGACTGGGAGTCACAGATTAGGAGCCTGAAGCCAGAATCAGCAAGCGGGGGCCCCTGCCGCTTAAAGAAAACCTTCTCAAGGAGGAAAGAAATGGAGCTACTGTAATACCAAAGTCGCAGACTGTTGATTCGCGGTGGTGGCGCAGGCGGTTTCGCCAAATGCCGCTTACTTTGAGTCTCGCGGCTATCCTGCACAAATAGTGGGGTAGCCAATCCTGGCTGCCGCCGGCTTTCAGCCGGCGTTTGGCGGGCACGAAATCCCGCCCGCGGCCCGTAAAAGCCGCCTGAAGGCGCCCCCAGAGGGGACCCCGGGGCAAGATTGCCTAATGCCACATAGTCCACAATCGGACGTTCTGCGTTAATTGTGGGGCGGACCCCCCGGTCCGCCGGGGTCCCCTCGGGGGAGCGCCCTCGTCGGCCTCTCGCGGATCGCATCGGGCTGATTTGGCTGTGCAAACAGCGAGTCCAGGGGGACCCGCGCGGACCAGGGGGTCCGCCCCACAATTTGTGCAGAATTCCAAGGTAAGCGGCGTTGGGCGCGTCGCCTGCGTTCTTGCCGGTCACTGCGGGGGAATGGGGATGCTGGCTTCGCCCCATCCGGCCGGGGACTGCACGCGGATTCCCAGGAAAGCCGCTGCGGGGTTGGCCGGCTGGTAGCGAATTGCATAGCGAGCCAGTAATCCCAGGCAGGCTTGCTCGACGCAGGCAGGAACTTCTTGTTCGGAGCGGGCGATCTGGAAGGTTCCTTTGGTGGTCTGGCACAGGTTTTCCAACGCGGAATTGGCGGTCAAGGAAATCGCGTGCACGAGGGTGTGGGAGGTCATGGCGGCCGAGGCGAGCTCCGGATAGCCGGCAGGCTGGGCGGTCTCCCGCTGGCTGTAGACGATCAGGTGGCGTTGTCCCCTGGCGGGGCCGGTCTCGAGTTGAACCGACTGCCGGATGGCGCTCCAGAGATCGGTGCAGTCCATCTTGGGCGGGACTTTCAGGAGAGCGTCCCTGGCCTGCTCGGGGTCGCAGGTGAACTGGAGCGGGACATCTGATTGAGGCTCACTTACTTCCGCAGCGAAGGAGATCTTCTCCTGCAATAACGTCACATGCAGCTCCGCGGCGGCCGCGACATACGGGACGGCGGACCAGAGATCGGATGGCCGTTTCCAGGTGAGAGCGCGGAGCGCCCCCAGGTTGAAGGGCGCATCGGCGGGATCGGGCGTTCTGGGAAAGAGGAATGCTACGGCAAGCCCTCGGAGGGAGGGCCGCTCTTCCACCAGGTAACCGGTGACGGCTTCCGCGTCTTCGGTCAGGATGAACTGGGTGGGAAGGGCCTTAATCTGTTCGCGGCCATCGTTCGAGCAGACCTCCACCTGGAGTTCCCGCCATCCGCTGCGGCGAGCGGGCCGGAAGCGGGCCAGCACACGCCATTCGCCCGCCTGGCGGGCTTGCGCAGTGGCTGTTTTGATCTGGCCGAGTGCGGCGAAGGCACGCGTTCGCACGGCGAGGTCGGGCTCGCCGACCAGGCGGGCAAGCACCCTGGCGAAACGCGGGTCGCCGGTCTCGCCCATGACCCAGGCGGCGGTGGCGCGGAACCGGCGAGACTCATGGCTCGCCATGGCGATCAGTTCCGGAATCGACCAGCAATCGCCCAGCCGATGCAAGGCGACAAGCGCATTGCCGGCAACCCGGTTGTTGCCATCGCGGGCAGTGGCACGCAACAGGCTCCGCGCTTCTTCGGTGTCGAGGCCCCAAAGAGCCTCGATCGCATTGGCCCGAACACGCGAGTCCGGCTCGGAGAGACGGTTCTGTACCCACTTGACGTTACGATTCATGCGGCCGATCATGAGCACGGCTTTGGATTGCAGATAAGGATTGGGCAGGCGGGTCAGCGCCATGAGACCGGGGAGGATACGAGTTCCATCGGAGATCTCGGCAATGATATCCATGAGGCGCTGCATTTCGGGCGGGCAGGCTTCACCGACGATCGCGGGGGCGTGTGCCGCCAGGTAATGAACAAGGGCCACGTCCACCATCTGTCCGGCGCGAGCGGCCGCGCGCGCCAGCGCGGTAGCCTGCTCCCGTGTCAGCACGAGGTCGCTTAAAGCGTTCACCAGGAGCTGATTCTCGACCAGGATCGTCACCAGAAGCTGCACGCCGCGCGAATCTTCCTGGGTTGCCAGGATCTCGATCGCGGTGGCATAGAACGCCTGCCGATCCTGACTCGCCAGAGTCCGGATCTGCTTGCTATAGCCGGAGGAATCGCGATCGAAATTGCGCACCAGGGTGTGGAGGATTTCACGGACATCCCGGGGTGAGGCACCTGCGTTGGAGACTTGCGATGACACATTAGGTAGATCGGCGGGATGCGGGGGAACTTTATAGTTAGGGCGATAGGCGATTTGACGCGGAGGCGCGGAGGCGCTGAGATTTGCGCGGAGGGGAAGGCTTGGAAGGAGGAGAAGAGTGGATTCGTGTGAATTGGCAGGCTCGGCTGCGGGTTCGAGAACGCAGAGGAAGCGGAGAAGCGCGCGGCGGCTTACTGGGGGCGCAGCAGGCGGTACTCGATCTTGCGCAGCGCCCCCGTGGTGTTATAGGACGCAAAGCCGAGCGGCGCGGAGAGCTTGATCTCACCCAAGCGGAGGCCGATCCTGCGTCCTGCGATGTTCACATCGACGATCGGGCGGTCATCGATCCAGGCCTGGATCCGATCGCCGGTGACCTGGAGCCGCAGCGAGTACCACCGGCCCGTCTCGAAGTCGAAATAGGAGCGCGTCTCGTTGTCGGACGCGTCCCAGCCATCGATGCTGGAGAGGCCCACGATGTCACCGCCCCAACCGCCGGTGACCCAGGTGCAGAAGGAGTCCTCGACGGGAAAGGTGAGGCTGGCGAAGAAGTCGCCGCCGGCGAGCCGCGCGCCTTCGAAGCGCACCTCGTAGTTGGATCGGGGATAGGAGCCGGACCACGTGATGCCGGTCATGGGCGCTCCGGGGCCGAGAACGATCTGGCCCTTTTCGACGCGTACGGCGCCGTGGCCGGTGAACGGGGTTTCGCGCCAGCCCTGGAGCGACTTGCCGTCAAAGAGCGATTGCCACTCGCCCGGCTTAGCCTTAGCGGAGTCCTGGCGGGCATCCTGAGCGGCGGCGGCCAGGCAGGCCAAAATCGCCAGAAGCAATCGCGGCCGGAGTATGCGGTGCACCGCTACGGAATATAGCACGGCGCCGGGGACGCGACGCGGTTCCTCATTTGCGGGTTTGGCCTTGGTTGCACGGCAAAACAACTCTCAGGGGCGCCACGCTCAACAAGGTTCACCTGGCGCTCCGCGGCGGCTTCTACCCGGATGGCCATTCTGCCCCCTCCCGAATGGCTGGGCCGACCTTCTCGGAAACACCTCGACGTTTAGATTCTAGCCGCGCTGGCAGTTCAATATCGTGAGCGAGCAGCTTACTGCTTGATGACGATAAACCACGCAGCGACGATCGGACCCTGTGGACCGCGGCCACCACGTCCGCCCTTCGCCGGTGGCTCCGAGCCAGGGGGCGGCGCCGGAGCCGGCCCGCGCTCGGGCTGGAAGAGATACACGTTG
>Ga0116223_10004799_pt1 | contig 11632 bp, 9 predicted proteins | sample Sb_taG_3_FD_90092 | JGI IMG/M metagenome (GOLD analysis project Ga0116223, IMG submission 90092) | Peat soil microbial communities from Weissenstadt, Germany - Sb_50d_a_PC metaG | ecosystem: Environmental > Terrestrial > Soil > Wetlands > Peat | place: Germany: Weissenstadt | collected 2010-09-21 | reverse complement strand
TGATCGCGATCACGCAGGCGGCAAAGCTGCCGTAGTAGTCATAAAGGTTCGTCCCTAGAACATCACCAAATCGCGACACGATGATATTAACACCGCCGGACATCATGAGCATGGTTCCCTGCAGTCCCCGAGGGCAGGAGCGAATGATCAGATCCAAATAGGAGGCAGTGGCAACACCGCCCATGAGGCCGATGGGTACCGCCGCGATCAAAGCTCCAGTGATGGAATGAACGAAGAGCAACGGCACGAACTGTGGAACTGCTACGGCGGTCCCCCACAAGAGTAGGGTCCTCAGGGGAACGCTTCGGCAGAGAAGGCCGAATAGCATGAAAGTCGGAATGAAGGAGGCGGCGAAGATAGCGTTCCACTGGCCCCACTGCGCATCCTCCGCGTGGAGGCTGTTCTGAAGGTAGTACTGTAGCGGCGTGGCTGAGCCGGGTGCGAAGTTCCATAAGAGCCAAATAAGCAGCGCCGGGTAAATCGGCCAATGCCACACCAGTCTTTTGAGATCCTTCAGCGGATGCGTGGCGGTCGCGTGTTCGTTGCGGACGTTGTCAAACACGCTTCTGGGCTTCCAAAGGGCGTAAGCGGCGACCGAGGCCATGATCGCGGCACCGACAAAAAATAGGATGTGGCCGGCCTGATCAGGGTTTCTTTCTTCGAGAAGATTGCTGAGGGTGCCGCCCATGAGGAAGGCCACGACAGTGGGGATCGACGCGAAGATATTCCAGACCGCGCTGATCTGACCGGACATCGCATGCTGCTGACCGAGCGTCGAAGTCAAGCCGTTCTGGGCGCTTGCGACAAATAAGAATGAAGTCGTCAACAGCATGACCGCAATAAGGAGTGTGACATATGTAATTGGAGTGAAAGCAAAGAAGACGTACAGGCCGGCTGTCACTGTGCCGAATAACAGCATGAATCCTCGGTCTCGCATCCCGAAGGGATTCCAGGTGTCGCGGACAAATCCGAAAACACAAGACAGGTAGAGGGGGACGGCAGACACGAGCCGGAAACCAGCGAGTTCATGTGCCTCCAGGTGCAATTTGTTTTTGAGAAAGAAGCTTATCGGAATATCGATCAGGCCACCGGCGGGCGCACCGAAGGCCAACAGAACGATCAAGACGCCGAGGTAGAGAAAAATCCTTTGCCGCACCAAGTACGGTAAGATAGTCGGAGTGCGGGCGACGGTCGCTACTGTGGCGGCTGGACAGTCAGTCGTCATCGCGCGCAGAACTCGCCTGTAAATACGACCACACCTGCCCTCCGAAAATGACCGTGCAAGCAGACATCCCGGGTTGGTAGCCCCGTGCCAGCGCAGACCATCTGAGATTTCTCACGAAGCAGGTCAAGGAGGTGAATCATGCAGTATACCGGCGAACGCAGCTCAAGACTGGAGACTACAGCGAATCTAGCCGATGTGCTTGGGATAGAGATAAAATCGCTATCTGAGGTGCTCTTGGTTGCTGCAATGGCGGATTACGCGACGTCGTATCTCAATCAGCCCATCGAGGTTTCAGAGCTTCGCGTCAGTTTAGTGGCCGAAATGCGTACAGCCCCTTACCCGCAGCTTCTGCTCAGAGTGAGTCGCGGTTCAACGGTGCCACATTCGCCACGGCGTCCGATAGCCGACGTGTTGTTGTGACCGATGTGCCTTTATCGTGAGCGACTGATCTTGATGGCCAGATGACTATGAACAAAGATCAATTAATTAGCGGGCGATCAGAAATCATCCTCAACCTTGGCGTCGGGATCGCGGGTGCTGCTATCCGCGGGGAAAACTATTCTTAGAGCCGCAGGCCTACGGTACCACGATTACGACACAGGGCGCGAGGCTGCAGAGTTTCTGCGAGACACTTCCGAGCAGCAGGTCGGAGAGCCGCCCATGGCCGCGGCGCCTAACCACGATTGCATCTACCTTCTCCCGCCGGATGGTCTCGATGATCACCTGGGTAGGATTTCCCCAGACGAGATTTGTTTTTGTCGAAGTAATCCCGGCCTGTCGCACTCTCTGCTCGGCGTCGTAAAGGATCCCTTGCGCCAAAGCTTCCGCCGGCTCTGCCGTGTCTTCCTCGATCCGCGTGAATTGCTTTTCTTCTGCACTCAGTGCCCTGGCAACCGTCACGATCAGCAGTGTCCCGCTGACCGCCTTCGCAAGTTCGGCCGCAGTGTTGATCGTACGATTGGCCCCGTCGGACCCATCCGTCGCTACCATGATGTTTCGCATTCGCTAGCTCTCGTCGTCTGTGGGTTAGGGTGCTTCGACGTTGTCTAAAATAAATACTCGCAGCATTTGTCGATAGCCTTGAGGTAAATCAAATGAAAGCCGACCGCTCTTGCGCAATTTCTCTGACGCAGTGGTCAGCCATGCCTGCATGTTCAGGGTCGAGTGAAGGCCCAGTCGTATGCGGAAGGCGATCGAATAAAACTGCCGTCCACAAAGATGACTGCTACCTTGCGGGCCGACCAGATCGGCCGCCAGTACCAGCCCTTTTTTTGGTCCCTTCGCTTAGCGATATTCGATCGCCACGTTGCGGTCCTCGACAGCTATCGACCGCACCCCATGAAGGGCGATAAATAATTGTTGCTAACTAACTCGTCCTATCCAGGACGGCAGCCCTTAATGCCGTCTGCGGAGAGTCTCACCATTTCGAATTCTGGCCACCATTGATGCAAGTCAATGCAATACCTACCGATCGTGCGATTTTTCGCTTCGTTTGACGACGCAGACTCAGGCTCGTCCACATGGAATGGGAGCGGATTCGGAAAAGACTCGGGGATCGCGTCGGCGCGAACCTCCAGGATTATGAAGCACGCGCACGCACGTTCACTTGGTCTCAAGCACGGGCGCTGCTCGATGGCCTGCCGGATGGCGGGCTGAACATCGCGCACGAGGCGGTGGACCGGCATGTACTGGGCGGGCGTGGTGACAATCTGGCATTGCGTTGGATCGGGCGTGACGACCAAGTTCGTGACTTCAGCTACGCGGCCCTGCGCGCACACATGAACCGCTTCGCCAATTGCCTGGCGCAGCGCGGAATCACCAAAGGCGACCGCGTCTTCTCCCTTCTCGGCCGGACACCGGAACTTTACATTGCCGCTCTCGGTTCGCTCAAGAACGGCAGCGTATTTTCACCGCTGTTCTCGGCATTCGGGCCCGAGCCGATCAAAGCCCGCATGACGATCGGCAAGGCGAAGGCCCTGATCACGTCGGAAGCATTTTACCGACGCAAGATCGAGCCCTGGCGTAAGGAGCTTGCGAGCTTGGAGTGCGTCTTCCTGACGGATTGCGCCGCCAGCCCCCCACTGGACACGGTCGATCTGTCGGCTGCCATGGCGGCAGCATCGAACACGTTCGAGACGGTTTGGACGGGGCCGGAAGATATGGCCTTGCTGCACTTCACCAGCGGGACGACGGGCCGGCCAAAGGGTGCAGTGCATGTGCATCAGGCTGTGGTCGCACATCACATCACCGGGCAACTCGCGCTCGACCTACATCCAGACGACGTGTTCTGGTGCACGGCTGATCCGGGATGGGTGACCGGTACGTCCTACGGCATCATCTCGCCACTCACGAATGGTGCGACACTCGTTGTTGATCAGGCTGAGTTCGATGCCGAGCGCTGGTATCGCATCCTGCAGGACCAAAAGATCACGGTCTGGTATACCGCTCCGACGGCGATCCGGATGCTGATGAAGGTGGGTGCCGCGATCGCGAAGCAATTCGACTTGTCTAAACTGCGCCTGATGGCGAGCGTCGGCGAGCCGCTCAACCCCGAGGCTGTCGTCTGGGGTGTCGAAGCGTTCGGCAAGCCATTCCACGATAATTGGTGGCAAACCGAGACCGGCGGTATCATGATCTCGAATTATCGATCGATGGACGTAAAGCCTGGATCAATGGGTCGGCCGTTGCCCGGCGTCACCGCCGGCATTGTTGAGCGGGCGGAAAGCGGGACGGTGAGCGAAATCATGATACCGTTGACCATGGGCGAGTTGGCATTGCGTCCGGGCTGGCCGTCGATGATGCGTGCCTATCTCGACGAGGACGAACGTTACCGCAAGTGCTTCGTAAATGGCTGGTATCTCACCGGCGACCTCGCGATGCGCGACAACGAAGACTATTATTGGTTCGTTGGTCGCTCGGACGATGTCATCAAGAGTGCCGGCCATCTCATCGGCCCGTTCGAGGTCGAGAGCGCATTGATGGAGCATCCCGCCGTGGCCGAGGCCGGGGTGATCGGCGTCCCAGAGCCAACGGCGGGAGAGGTCGTCAAAGCGTTTGTTGCCCTCAAGAACGGCATGGAACCGAGCGAGGCGCTGCGCAAGGAACTACTCGGCCACGCACGGGCACGCCTTGGTCCGGCGATTGCGCCGAAGGACATCGCCTTCCGCCGGAACCTGCCGAAGACGCGTAGCGGCAAGATTATGCGCCGCCTGCTCAAAGCGCGTGAGCTTGGCTTGCCTGAGGGCGATATTTCGACACTCGAAAGCGAGGAGCGATGACCGCGCCAGCCGACAAGCCGCATCTGTCACGGGCGCACGCGCTCGATCTGTTGCGGCACATGATTCGTATCCGCCGCTTCGAGGACAAGTGCGCCGAGCTCTATACGCAAGAGAAAATCCGCGGTTTCATGCACCTCTACGATGGTGAGGAAGCGGTCGCCGTCGGCGTCATTCCTGTCCTCGAGCGACGTGATCGAATCGTTGCCACCTACCGGGAGCATGGCCACGCCCTCGTGCGTGGTGTTCCGATGACGACAACGTTGGCCGAGATGTACGGCAAGCAAGAAGGCTGCAGCCGCGGCCGCGGCGGTTCCATGCACCTGTTCGATCGCGCATCCAACTTTTATGGCGGTAACGCGATCGTTGGCGGGGGCCTGCCGGTGTCCATCGGGCTCGCGCTCGCCGATCACATGCGTGGCGACAATACCATTACAGCGTGCTTTTTTGGCGAAGGCGCGGTGGCGGAAGGCGAATTTCACGAGAGCATGAATCTCGCCGCGCTCTGGGGGTTGCCAGTATTGTTCGTGTGCGAAAACAATCGCTATGCCATGGGCACGGCGTTGGCGCTCTCGGAATCAGAAACGGATATCCAGCGCAAGGCTGCTTGCTATCGGATCGCGTCGGAAGCGGTCGACGGCATGGATGTGGTCGCGGTTGAGGCAGCGGCTCGCCGCTTGGTCCATGCGGTGCGCGAGAGCGGCAAGCCCCATTTCCTGGAATGTCGCACCTACCGACTGCGGGCCCATTCGATGTTCGATGCGCAGCTCTACCGCGACAAAGCCGAAATCGACACTTGGCGCTCGAAGGAGCCCATCGTGCGGTTCCAAGACTGGCTCGAGTCCAACCACATGATCCACCCAGATGACTTGGCTCGCATCGAAGACGAGGTCGCGGCCGAGATCGCCGATGCCGTTGCTTTCGCCGAAGCCGGAACATGGGAGCCGGTCGAGCAGCTCACCCGCTTCACGATTGCAGAAAAGGCCGCCTAAATCGCGACGCGTCATGGCACAGACCGCAGCAGTCGCAACGATCGAGGTCACCTATCGTGACGCAGTGCGCGAGGCGATCCGCGACGCGCTCAACCGTGATAATCGCGTATTCCTGATGGGCGAGGACATCGGCCGCTATGGCGGCTGCTATGCGGTGAGCAAGGGGCTGCTGGCGGAGTTCGGCCCCGAACGGATTCGCGATACGCCGCTATCGGAATCAGGGTTCACCGGCGCAGGCATTGGTGCGGCAATGGCGGGTATGCGCCCGATTGTCGAGCTGATGACGGTGAATTTCAGCCTACTCGCGCTCGACCAGATTCTGAACAATGCCGCCACGATCCGGCACATGTCGGGCAACCAGTTCGGCGTTCCGGTGGTGATCCGGATGGCGACCGGCGCGGGCCGTCAGCTTGCTGCTCAGCATTCGCACAGCCTCGAAGGCTGGTACGCCCACATCCCGGGCATCAAGGTGCTCGCCCCGGGGACGCTCGAGGACGCGCGCGGCATGTTATGGACGGCCCTGCAGGATCCCGATCCGGTGCTGATCTTCGAGAATGTCATGCTCTACAACATGACCGGCAAGCTTGCGGCCGACGCCGGCCCAGTCGACATCGACAAAGCCGCGGTGCGTCGCACCGGGCGCGACATCTCGCTCATCACCTATGGTGGCTCGCTGTGGAAGACGCTTGATGCCGCGGCGGCACTCGCCGCCGAGAACATTGACGCCGAGGTGATCGACTTGCGCAGCTTGCGGCCGCTTGATGATGCTACCATCATGGCGTCGGTCGCCAAGACCCGCCGTGCGGTGATCGTCGATGAAGGCTGGCGCAGCGGCAGCCTGTCTGCGGAAATCTGCACGCGCATCGTCGAGCAGGCGTTCTGGGAGCTCGATGCGCCGATCGGCCGCGTGTGCAGCGAGGAGGCGCCGATCCCCTATCCGCGTCATCTCGAAAATGCGGCGATCCCGCAGGTGCCGAAGATCGTCGCGGCCGCAAAGGCCGCACTTGGTCGAGCGTAGGGCGCGCTGTGGTCGAGTTCCGCATGCCCTCCCTCGGCGCCGACATGGAGGCGGGCACCCTGGTCGAATGGCTGGTCAAGCCCGGCGATCAGGTCAAGCGCGGTGACATTGTCGCCGTGGTCGAGACGCAGAAAGGCGCCATCGAAATCGAAGTTTTCGAGACCGGCCAAGTCGAGCAAATTCTCGTCGGTCTCCATGCCAAGGTGCCGGTCGGCACGCCGCTGGCGCGCATTCGAACCGAGCACGAACGCAAAGGCGGTGTCGCCCCAGCGCCACCACGGACCATGCCTTCAGCTGCAGCGCCGCCCATCACCGCTATTCCGCGTGTCGCGGGCCGCGTGCGGGTATCGCCGGCTGCGCGCAAGCTCGCGCAGATGAGTGGGGTCGATCTTGCCGCGGTCACGGGCAGCGGCGCCGACGGCACGATTGTTCGCGCCGACGTCGCGCGCAGCCTTACTGGTGTCGCCGTGCGGGCAGAAGGAAAGCGCGCCATCGGACTCGATCTCGATGCCATGCGAACGGCCATCGCTGCCGCCATGGCGCGATCGAAGCGGGAAATCCCACATTATTATCTTGAGCACCAGGTCGATGTCACGCCAAGCGAGGCATGGCTCACGCACACCAATGCAGCACGGCCGCCCGACAACCGTCTGCTGTTCGGCGCGCTCGCAATCAAATCGGTCGCCTTGGCCGCACAATGCTTTCCTGCATTCAACGGTTTCTACTGTGATGGCAAATTCGAGCCGGCATCGGCCGTCCACGTCGGAATGGCGATCGCGATTCGCGGCGGTGGTTTGGCCGCTCCGGCGATCCATGATGCGGCCGAACTCGCTCTGGACGAGCTTATGGCTCGCATGCGCGATCTCATACAGCGCACGCGGGCGGGCCATATCCGCAGTTCGGAGATCGCGGATTCCACGATTACTGTTTCGAGCCTTGGCGAGCGCGGCATTGAAGCACTGTATGGAATCATCTACCCGCCGCAGGTGGCGATCGTCGGCTTTGGCAAGGTTGTAGTGCGGCCTTGGGTCGTCGACGGAGCTATCGGACCGCGCTCGGTCGTCAACATCACGCTCTCAGCCGACCATCGGGTGAGCGACGGACACGCAGGGGCGTTATTCCTCGCCGAGGTTGGGAAGCTGCTGCAGGAGCCCGAAAAATTATGAGTGACCTCAATATCCGCACGGTAGTCGAGGAGGAACTCAACAATATCGCCCCCGAGGTCGTCATTGGCACGATCGATCCGGCCGCCGACCTGCGCGAAGCGCTCGACATCGATTCCATGGACTTCCTGAATTTCGTCACGGCCATCCATCATCGGCTTTGCATCGATATTCCGGAGCTCGACTATCCGAAGCTCACTACACTCGACGGAGCAGTCGAGTATCTTAAGGAGAAGCTTGGATTCAAAAAATGACCTGATGGCAGGACTAGATCCCAAGGATTTGACGCATGACTGTGTGGAAAGGAGAAGAGCTTCGGGGGAGCAACAAACAAACGAAGATCAACGGTGATCAAGATTAGGCCGACACGTAGACGAGCGATACCTCGATAGCTCCTATTACAGCTCACGCTGAACGATCAGATCTGGCAGGGAGCTTTCGCGGTCATCCGTGAGGCTAAAGTGGCCTACGTGCCCAATAGCCGCTCCTAATTCCGCCAAGAGAGTAAAATAGGTCGGGCCGTTTGTTCTTAGCTTTTTGCCAAATTTTTGAATCCGAGGAATGGCGCTCAATTTCCTTCCGAACGTCAGCCTTTTCGCCAGGAGATAGAGGATAACCTCTCATTTTGCCGATCTCCCGATAAAGCTCCTTATAATAGGCTTTTCCTTCAAGGATAGAAAAGGCGCGCAGGATGTCGTCCAGCCATCTCATAATCGGCTCCAATTTGTAACGTAGACATTAGTCTGCGCGTCTGTACCCTCCCTAGCACTCGATCGGAACGTAGGTTTTGATTCATCTCAACAGCCGCCCAATGAGAAATCAGTGTATGACGTCGCACTTGAGCCAGATCAATGTGCGCCTGCGTAATATCGTCATTTTGCTCAAATGAGCACCACCGAGATCACCACGACCGTTAAGTTCAAGGAGTCTGCGTCACAAGCTCAAGATTTGACAACCTTGGTGCGTGATTTCGTTCACGAACTGCATCCGCAGCGTCCACGGACCGCTGAGGTCTTGCTCCAAGACACGCTCGACCGTGATCTGGGCATCGATAGTCTTGGTCGAACCGAGCTCCTTCTCCGAATCGAACACGCCTTCGGGATCCGATTGCCGCGCGGCACTATATCGGAGGCTCAAACAGTAGGCGAGCTGCTCGCCGCCGTGCAAAAGGGGGCACCGCGCCGCCGTCCGACACAAACGGCGATGCCGCCACCAATATCCCTCCCGCTGGTTCCGGCAGCTGCCGACGCGCAGACACTAACCGAAGTGCTCGATTGGCACGTGGCGCGCCATCCTGATCGTCTCCATGCGACAATCCTCGAAGATGAGGAAACTATCCTTGGCACGTACACTTACGCCCAACTGGCCGACGCGGCTCGGCACATCGCAGCCGGTCTTGTCATCCGGGACGTCGTACCAGGTGACCGCATTGCCCTAATGCTGCCGACAGGCTACGACTTCTTTGCCGCATTCTTCGGCGTGCTCTATGCCGGCGCCATCCCAGTGCCCATCTATCCGCCGGCGCGCCTGACGCAGATCGAAGAGCATATGCGCCGCCAAGTCGGCATCCTGCGCAACGCCGGTGCGCGCATTCTCATTACCGTCCCGGAAGCGCTCAGACTCGTGTCCCTAGTCCAAGGCCAAGTCGAGACTCTGAACGCGATTGAAAGCGTGGCGAATCTTACTGTGCCCGCAACCGCCCCGCTGCCGCCATTAACTGACGGGAGAGCAACCGCGTTCCTTCAATACACATCCGGTAGCACCGGCGACCCCAAGGGCGTGGTGCTGAGCCATCTCAACCTGCTCGCCAATATCCGTGCCCTGGGAACCGCGATCGAGGCAAGTTCCGCAGATGTCTTCCTCAGCTGGCTTCCGCTCTATCACGACTTCGGACTCATCGGCGCTTGGCTCGGCAGCCTGTATTTCGCCGTGTCGCTCTACGTGATGTCGCCCCTGAGCTTTCTGGCGAGGCCTGAAAGTTGGCTGCGAGCCATCCATCGCTATCGGGCGACTTTGTCGGCCGCTCCTAACTTCGGGTTCGAGCTATGCGTCGGCAGAGTCGAGGCTGCCGACATCGAGGGCGTCGATCTGAGCTCACTACGCCTCATGGCGAATGGTGCCGAGCCGGTCAGCGCACAGACGCTGCGCAGGTTCACTCAGCGATTTCAGCCATATGGCTTCAGGCCGGAGGCAATGACGCCGGCCTATGGCCTTGCTGAGAGCACAGTCGGTCTCACGCTTTCGCTGCTCGGCCGTGTACCGCTGATTGATCGCGTCAACCGTGACGCGCTGAGCAGACGAGGCGTTGCGGAGCCAGCAAAGCCCGATGACGCGGGAGCGCTCGAGATCGTCTCCAGCGGTCAGCCGCTACCGGGTCACGAAGTCCGCATTGTCGATGAGACGGATCGTGAATTGGGTGAACGGCGCGAGGGCCGGCTCGAATTTCGCGGACCTTCCGCCACATCCGGCTATTTCCACAATGCGGCTAAAACGCAGGAGCTGTTTCACGGCGCATGGCTCGACAGCGGTGATCAGGCCTATATGGCGGGCGGCGAAGTCTACGTCACCGGCCGCATCAAAGACATCATTATCCGGGCGGGCCGCCACATCTATCCGCAGGAGATCGAAGAAGCGATCGCCGGAATCTCCGGCGTGGTTAGGAATGGTGTCGCGGCATTCGGCATAACCGACCAAAGTTCGGGAACGGAACGGGTAGTCGTCTTGATCGAGACTGCCGAGACTGATCTCACAGCGCGCAAGGCATTGCAGGCCCTCGCCCAGGAGGTCGTCACCGACATCCTCGGCGCGCCGCCCGATGAAATTGTGTTGGCGCCACCGCAAACGGTGCCAAAAACCTCGAGCGGCAAAATTCGGAGAAGCGCGGCCAGAGATCTTTATGAGAGCGGCCACATTGGATTGCCTCAGCGGTCCATCCGCTGGCAAATGCTGCGTCTCTTCCTTACTGGCCTCGGCGCGCGATGTTCTCGCTTGCCGCAGCTGCTGGGAGCATTCATCTACGCGACTTGGTGGTGGAGCGTGATCGCGGCCACGGCAATCCCCTGTTGCCTCGCCGTGATGATACTGCCGAAGCTCGAATGGCGTTGGACCGTCGTGCGATCGTTGGCGCGTACGGCACTGGCTGCCATCGGCACTCGCGTCTCGGTCACGGGGGCAGAACACTTGCCTGCCGGCAACGCGGTCGTGACGTTTAATCATTCAAGCTATGCGGATGCCCTGGTCGTAGTCGCGACGTTACCAGGCGCACCCGTTTTCGCGGCCAAGAAGGAATTCGCTCGCCAGATTTTTGTCGGTTCCTTCCTACGTCGGTTGGGTGTTTTCTTCGTGGAACGCTATGACATCGCCGACAGTTTGGCCGATGCCGAAGCGGCAACGTCGATCGCGCGGCAAGGTAGGCTCCTGGTGTTCTTCCCCGAAGGCACTTTCACGAGACGTGCTGGACTAACCGAGTTTTATCTCGGAGCTTTTAAGATCGCGGCGGAGGCCGGGCTACCAGTTATTCCCGGCATCATTCGCGGCACACGATCGATGTTGCGGTCCGATCAATGGTTCCCCCGATGGGCCGCCATCAGTGTCTACATCGGTGAACCCATGCAACCATCGGGAGCCGACTTCAGCTCCGTTCTGCAGCTCCGAAACAAGGTTCGAGACGTCATATTACAGCATTGCGGCGAGCCGGATCTTGGCGGACTGGCAAAACCCGTGTTGGCCGCCCGACCTGAAGCCAAGTCGCGACCAGATAACGGTAGTACGTGATCCTTCGCAACGCCGGGCTTGATTGAATTTGCGCGGTCCTTCGAAGAAGCGAGTTAGGGCTATGAGTATAGAGACAATTCTAGGGTATGAAGCCGCATATCTAGCCAAGAGCATGCAGGGCGCTGCCCCTGAACTTGAGGCGGAACTTCGCGAAATAGAGAGACGAAAGATTGAGATAGTTGCGA
>Ga0116223_10004793_pt1 | contig 11637 bp, 9 predicted proteins | sample Sb_taG_3_FD_90092 | JGI IMG/M metagenome (GOLD analysis project Ga0116223, IMG submission 90092) | Peat soil microbial communities from Weissenstadt, Germany - Sb_50d_a_PC metaG | ecosystem: Environmental > Terrestrial > Soil > Wetlands > Peat | place: Germany: Weissenstadt | collected 2010-09-21 | reverse complement strand
GGTCGTAGTCCTCGTCGGCCTGAACCGCATCCTCAGCGAGCTATCGAAGAACCTCACTCCAACCCAACTCGCCACCCTCACCCTCCGCGAAGCCGCCGCCCTACGGCGCTCGCCCACCCCCGAACCCGCGGACCCCGATTTATCCACATCCCAACCCATTGAATCCACAACCCAAACCCAACAAATGGTTTCGTTTGGCAAAAACCCCGAAGTCGCCGCGGAGCCGCCACAAGCCCCCAACCCCCAACCCCAACCCCCAACCCCCGCTTCTCAGCCCCGTGGCTTCAACCCGAACAACCCCAACCACCCGTTCATCCAACTCTGTCATAGCTGCAATCAACTGGACGGGACTTGCGACGACTGCAACTTCCGGCCGCTACCCGAGCACCTGCTCCCGGGGCGCCGATGAAACGCCATGAAATCTTACGCCGCGGATCAACGCCGATGACCCTTCATCCTATCCGCGTTTATCCGTGTTCATCCGTGGCCCAATTTCTTTCACCAGCCCGAGGATCTCTTTCGCCTCATAGTAGAATCGAGTGTATGCGTCGCACCTTAGCTTTGCTGCTCACAATCGCGGCCGCCGTACCGATCTGGGCCGCGCAACCTGTGCGCGCCCGTCACGGCATGGTGGTCACCCGGGAACGTCACGCCACCGAAGTCGGGCTCCAGGTTCTCAAATCCGGCGGCAACGCCGTTGACGCCGCCGTCGCGGTGGGGTTCGCCCTCGCCGTCACCCACTCCTCGGCCGGCAACATCGGAGGCGGCGGCTTCATGCTCATCCGCCTCGCCGACGGCCGCACCACCTTCATCGACTTCCGCGAGCGCGCGCCCCTGGCCGCCTCGCGCAACATGTATCTCGACGCCGCCGGCAAGGCCACTACCGACAGCACCGTCGGCTATCGCGCGTCCGGCGTGCCCGGCACCGTCCGCGGGTTGGCGTATGCCTCGCAGAAGTACGGCACGAAGCCCTGGGCCGATCTGGTCCGCCCCGCCGCCGATCTCGCTTCCAAGGGCTTCCCGCTCTCCTACGCGCAGGCGCAGAGCTTTCATTCCGGCGCGCGCACCTTGGGCAACTTCCCCGAATCCAAACGCATCTTCTTAAGAGACGGCAAATTCTACGAGGCCGGCGAGGTCTTCGTCCAGCCCGACCTCGGCCGCACCCTCGACCGCATCGCCCGCCTCGGCGCCAAGGACTTCTACGAGGGCGAAACCGCCAGCCTGCTCGCCAAGGACATGAAGGAGCACGGCGGCCTCATCACCCTCGACGATCTGAAAGGCTACAAAGCCATCGAGCGCCAGCCCATGACCGGCACGTATCGCGGATACAGCATCGTGACTTCGCCGCCGCCCAGCTCCGGCGGTGTGGGCGTCCTCCAGATGCTGGGCGTGCTCGAAGGCACCGGCTACGAAAAGGCCGGCGCGGGCTCCGCCACCGCGGTCCATTACATGACCGAGGCCATGCGCCGCTACTTCGCCGACCGCTCCGAGCACCTCGGCGATCCCGATTTCGTCAAGGTGCCGCTCACCTCCCTGCTCGACCCCGGCTACATCAAGAGACTCCGCGCCTCCATCGATCCCGAAAAGGCCACGCCTTCGAGTCAGATCCACGCCGCCAAATTCGACGGCCACGAATCCAACGAGACCACGCACTACTCGGTGGCCGATGGCGACGGCAACATCGCCATCGTGACCTACACGCTGAACGGCGGATACGGCAGCAAAGTCACTGCCACCGGCCTGGGCTTCCTGCTGAACAACGAGATGGACGATTTCGCTCCCAAGCCCGGCGAAGCCAACATGTACGGGCTGATCCAGGGAGAAGCCAACGCCATCCAGCCGCGCAAGACGCCGCTCTCCTCCATGGTGCCCACCATCGTATTGAAGGACGGCAAGCCGGTTCTCGCCCTCGGCTCTCCGGGCGGACCCACCATCATCAACACGGTGCTCGAAGTCATGGTCAACGTGATCGATTTCGGCATGAACGTGCAGGACGCCGTCAACTGGCCGCGCTTCCACCACCAGTGGATGCCTGACGAGCTGCGCATGGAGCCCGGCTACTCTCCCGACACCATCGCCCTGCTCGAAAAGCGCGGCTACACGGTGAAGCCCACGCGCGCCCAGGGCGAGTGCGCCGCCATCGCGTTCGAGAACGGATGGCTGCTCGGCGCGCCCGACCCGCGCACCGAAGGCACGGCGGAAGGACACTAACCTCCAGATGATCCATGCACTGTCGACGCACCTGTTCGTCAACCACCGGCTGACCGTAGCGTTGTTGACGCGGATCCACCAGGCGGGCATTCCCGCGGTGGAGATTTTCTGCGCGCGCCAGCACCTGGACTACCGGAACAAGGAGCAGGTTGCCGAGCTGGGCCACTGGTTTCGCGATTCCGATTTGAAGCTGCACTCGTTGCATTCGCCCATGTACAACGACGAAATCTGGGGGCGCTCCGGCCCGCATGCCGTGGTCACCATCACCGAGCCGGTGAAATCGAAGCGCCTGCAAATGGTCGACGAGATCAAGCGCGCCATCGAGGTGGCCGAGGTGGTTCCCTGCCGCTACCTGGTGCAGCACATGGGAGTGGGCGGCGAAGAGTATGACGAGCGCAAGGTCGACGCGGCCTTCGCGGCGCTCGAAGAGCTGACGATTTTCGCCCGCCAGCGGGGCGTCGAGATCCTCCTCGAGAACATCCCCAACCAGCTTTCGAGCGCCGAGCGCCTGCTGCAATTCGACGAGCTGACGCACCTGGGCCTCAATTTCGTTTTCGATACCGGCCACGCCCACATGAACGAGGGCGTGGAGCGCGCCTTCTCGTTGATGAAGGACCGCATCCGTTCCACCCACGTCCACGACAACAACGGCAAGGAGGATGCGCACCTCTTCCCGCTCGCGGCCGGGTCCGCCGGAACCATCGATTGGAAGAACGCCATGCAACTGCTGCGCAGCCGCGAAGACCACTACCCGCTGTTGCTGGAATTAAAGGAACGCGCCGACACCGGCAACCAATTGGAAAACGTGAAGCTGGTCTTCGACCGTCTGGAAGACCAGTAGCACCGAACTTTAGAATATGATTCAGCCCGGCAACTACGTTCGCGACTTGCTGAAGCGCGCTCCCGGCGACACGGTCTGCGCCCGCGGATGGGTCAAAACGCGGCGCGACGGCAAGAGCGTCCACTTCATCCAGTTGAACGATGGCTCCTCGACCACTGACTTGCAGGTAGTGGTCGAAGCAGGCCTCGTGCCGCCCGAAGTGATCGCCCGCATCACCACCGGCGCCTGCCTCAGCGTCGAGGGAGAGCTGGTGGCGTCCCCCGGAAAGGGCCAGGCCGTCGAGCTGAAGGCCCGGACCCTGACGGTGCACGGCGCCGCCGACCCCGAAGAGTACCCGCTGCAAAAGAAGAAGCACAACCTCGAGACCCTCCGTCCCCTCGGACACCTCCGGGCACGCACCAACACCTTCGGCGCGGTATTTCGCGTTCGCAATGCGCTGGCCCGCGCCATCCATCGATTCTTCCAGGAGCGCGGCTTCATCTATGTCCACGCGCCGGTGATCTCGGCGTCGGATGCCGAGGGCGCCGGCTCCATGTTCACGGTGACCGCGCTCGATGTGGGAAAGCCCGCCGGCTTCGAGCAGGATTTCTTCGGCCGCCACACTTACCTCACGGTCAGCGGCCAACTCGAGGCCGAGATCTTCGCCCTCGCCTTCGCTAACGTCTACACCTTCGGCCCCACCTTCCGCGCCGAGAATTCGAACACCCCGCGCCACCTCGCCGAGTTCTACATGATCGAGCCCGAAATGGCGTTCTGCGACCTGAAGGACAACCAGGACCTGGCCGAAGCCTTCCTCAAGAGCCAGGTGGAGCAGGTGCTGAGCGATTGCCGTCCCGATCTGGAATTCCTCGCCAAGTGGTACGAGCCTGAACTGTTCAAGAACCTCGAGACCCTGGTCGCCGCTCCCTTCGAGCGCATCACCTACACCGAAGCCGTCGCCCTGTTGCAGAAGGCCGGCCGCAACTGGGAGTTCCCCGTGGATTGGGGCTCCGACCTGCAAAGCGAGCACGAGCGCTACCTCACCGAAGAGCTCTTCCGCAAGCCCGTCATCGTCATCGACTACCCGCGGCAGATCAAGGCCTTCTACATGCGCTCCAACGACGACGGAAAGACCGTTGCCGCCATGGACGTGCTGGTTCCGCGCATCGGAGAGATCATCGGCGGAAGCCAGCGCGAAGAGCGCCACGACGTGCTGCGCGACAAGATCCGCGCCAGCGCCGATCGCGGAATGAACGAAGAAGCCTACTGGTGGTACCTGGATCTGCGCCGCTTCGGCGGCGTCGAGCATGCCGGTTTTGGCATGGGCTTCGAACGCATGATGATGTATCTCACCGGCATGAAGAACATCCGCGACGTGATCCCGTTCCCGCGCACTCCCGGGAACGCCGAGTTCTAGTTTGTGCCTCACTCCCACATCGCCATCATCGGAGCGCCCCTCGATCTCGGCCAGGGGCGCCGCGGTGTCGACATGGGACCCTCCGCCCTGCGCGTCGCCAACCTGAACTCGCGCGTGGCGGCTCTCGGATACGAAGTCGCCGACCTCGGCAACATCCACGCCGATCAGGCCGAGACCGCTCCCGAGGGCAACCCTCGCGCCAAGTTTCTTCCGCAAATCGCCGCCGCCTGCGGCCTGCTTGCGGCCAAGGTGGAGGATTCCCTCGCGCAAGGCCAACTCCCCCTCGTGCTGGGCGGCGACCACTCCGTGGCCGTGGGAACCGTGAGCGGCGTATCGCACCATTTTCGCAATCGTCAGCAGTCCGTCGGCCTGATCTGGCTCGACGCCCATGCCGACATGAACACGCCCGAAAGCAGCCCCAGCGGCAACGTCCACGGCATGCCCCTGGCCTGCATTGCCGGCCTCGGCCCGCCGGAATTGACCGATCTCTTCGGCTACCAGCCCAAAATCGCGCCCCGCAACATCGTGATCGTCGGCCTCCGCGATGTCGACCAGATGGAGAAGCCCCACGTGCGCGACTCCGGCGTCCGTGCCTTCACCATGCGCGACATCGACGAGCGCGGCCTCCGCTCCGTGATGGACGAGGCCATTCGCCTGGCCCGCGACGGCGCCGCCGGTTTTCACCTCTCGCTCGACATGGATTTCGTGGACCCCCAGGACGCCCCCGGCGTCGGAACGCCCGTCCGCGGCGGCGCCACCTACCGCGAGGCGCATTTGGCCATGGAAATGATCTGTGATTCCGGCGGCATGGTTTCGATGGAAGTGGTCGAGGTCAACCCCGTCATCGACGAGGTCAACCGCACCGCCGATCTGGCCGTCGAGCTGATCATGTCCGGATTGGGAAAACGAATTCTATGAAACTACGAGTAGCCGTTCTCTACGGCGGCCGCACCGGGGAGCACGATGTGTCCGTGCGGTCGGCGCGCGCCATCATGGACGCCATGGACCCCGCGAAATACGAGAAGACCGAGTACTTCATCGACCGCGAAGGCAAGTGGCGCCCTAAGCCTATCCTGCCCGAACCGGGCGCCCAGCCGGATATCGACGTGGTCTTCCCCGTCCTCCACGGAACTTTCGGCGAAGACGGCACGGTGCAGGGACTGCTCGAGCTGGCCGCCCTGCCCTACGTCGGCGCGGGCGTGCTCGCGTCCGCCGTCTCCATGGACAAGGAGATGATGAAACGTGTCTGTACGGAACGGATGTTGCCGGTGGTAGACTACGTGGTCCTCCCGAGGGAGCGGCTCGATCCGTCCGTCTGCGCTCACCTTCCGTTCCCCGTGTTCGTCAAACCCGCGAACCTCGGCTCCTCGGTGGGGATTTCCAAAGCCCGCGACCCGCGGCAACTGGAGGCCGCCCTGGCGCTGGCGGCGCAATACGACCGCAAAATCATCGTGGAGCGCGGTATCGCCGGCCGCGAGCTGGAGTGTGCCGTGCTGGGCAACGAAACGCCGGCCGCGTCCCTGCCCTGCGAGATTCTGCCCTCGCGCGAATTTTACGACTACGAGGACAAGTACCTGCTCGACCGCGCGCAAACCCAGGTTCCCGCCGACCTGCCTCCCGAGCGGACCGGGGAGCTTCGCCGCCTGGCCGTCGAATGCTACCGCGCCGTGGAGTGCGAGGGCATGGCGCGCGTCGATTTCCTTCTCGAGGCCGCCACCGGCAAGCTGTACATCAACGAGATCAACACCATCCCCGGCTTCACCTCCATTAGTATGTATCCCAAGATGTGGGAGCACAGCGGCATCGGATTCTCGGCGCTGATCGACCGGCTGATCGCGCTGGCGCTCGACCGCGACCGCAAGAAAAAGGCCACGCGCTTCGCGCGGTAGAATGAAGGCAAGCATGGCCAGCCTTCCGCACTCCAAGACCGTCACCTACGAAGAGTGGCTTCGGATGCCCGAAGTCCAGGACGCCATCGAAGAGGTGGTCAACGGCGAAATCCGCATCATGGCAGAGCCAAAGTGGAACCACAGCGAGATCGTGGACAATCTCGCGTCCGCGATTCGTCCTCAACTGAATCCGCGCGAAGTTAAGGTCAAGGTCTCGTCCTTCAACCTGATCATCCGTCGCGTGCCGCTTACCGTCCGTGTGCCGGACCTCGCCATCTTTCAAGCGAGCACAATCGTCGAACGGGACGGCCAAATTCACTCGCCGCCGCAACTGGCCGTGGAAGTGCGGTCACCGTCGAATACCCGCCGCGAGCGCGCCGAAAAACTGGCGGACTACGCCAGTCTTGGTGTCCCCGAGGTCTGGGCTTTCTCGCCCGAGGACCGCACCGTCGAAGTCTTGTATCTCGAAAACGGCCAATTCCGCCGCCACGCCCTTCTCACCGACGGTGTCCTGCGACCGAAGCTCTTCCCCAATGTCGAAGTTCAGATCTCCGAGATCTGGCCCGAGTGATCCACCATGGCAAGCCTTCCCCATTCCAAGACCGTTACCTACGAAGAGTGGCTTCGCATGCCCGAAGTCAAGAACGAAGAAGTGGTCAACGGCGAGATCCGCATCATGCCATCACCATTATTGCCACACGCCAGGATCATACAACGCCTGAATAACCAGATCAGCCGACAGGTGGACCCGCGTGAGGTTGAGATCTTCAGCTCGACTTTCGACCTGATCATCAGTCGCGCGCCGCTTACCGCCCGAGTGCCCGACTTGGCCGTGTGTAAGGTCGGCACCATCATCGAGCGGGACGGCCGCATGCACTCCGCGCCCCAGCTCATCGTCGAGGTGCGGTCGCCGGCGAATACTCGGCGCGAGCGCGCCGAAAAGCTGGCGGACTACGCCAGACTCGGCGTGCCCGAAGTCTGGGCCTTCTCGCCAGATGATCGCACCGTCGAAGTTCTGTACCTCCAAGACGGCCAATTCATCCGCTACGCCCTTCTGGCCGAAGGCGTCCTGGAACCCCGGCATTTTCCCAACGTCCAAGTCGATATCGCCGCAATCTGGCCCGATTGATGCTTCGCCTCACCACAGCTCTGCTCCTCGCCACCGCAATCCTGCCAGCGCAGGACGACCTCGACCGCGAGATGAAAAGCGTCATCGACGCCTACGCCCTGGTCGAGCACAACGCCTCCGATCCGGTCTCCTCCGAACAGGCCTTCTACCAGGGCGCCATCCCCGGACTGCTGCGCCGCCTCGACCCGCACTCCATCTTCTTCGATCCCGGCCAGTTCGAACAGGTCAAGAAAATGGAGGCGTCCACGCAGAAAGGCTTCGGCAGTGTGGTCTCGCTTCTGCCCGGACGCGTCATCGTGCTCCAGACCCTGCCCGGCACGCCCTCAGCCAAAGCCGGGCTCGCTCCCGGCGACGAGATCCTGGCCATCAATGGATACGTCATCAGCCGGCTCGACCTTGACCAGCTCACGGAACTGCTCTCCCAATCGCGCCAGCAGCAAGCCCAGCTCGATGTCCGCCGGCCCGGCAAGAATGGCATGATGCGCCTGGTGCTCACCCCCGAAGACATGCAGTCTCCGAGCGTGGACCGCGCGTTCTTCCTGGCCGCCGGCATCGGCTACATCCGCGTTTCCAGCTTCGACGGCGGCACCGGCGCGGAGATCAAGAAGGCCATCGAAAAGCTGGGCGGCGACCGTCTCGCCGGTCTCGTTATCGACCTCCGCAACAATCCCGGCGGCGTCCTCAACGCCGCTCTCGAAACTGCGTCGCTGTTCCTCCAGCCCGGCGCGAAGATCGTCACCGTGCGCGGCCGCAGCGTCCCCGAGACCTCCGAGACCGTGCCTTCAATTGCCACGCCCTACGGATTCAAGCTCGCCATCCTGGTCAACGGCAAATCCGCCAGCGCGTCGGAGATCGTCTCCGGCGCCATGCAGGACCACGACCGGGCCACTATCGTCGGCGAGCCCACTTACGGTAAGGGCCTGGTGCAAAGCGTATTCCCGCTCACCCAGAACGCCGGCCTGGCGCTGACCACCGCGCTCTACTACACGCCCAGCGGGCGCTCTATCCAGAAGCCCCTCGACGCCTCGCGATTCGAGCTGGCCGCCACCACCGCGCACCCCAACGTGGAGTCCGAATTCCACACCGACAAGGGCCGCACGGTCACCGGCGGCGGCGGCATTCGTCCCGATTTCGTGGTCTATCCGCCGGCCATGAACCGCCTGCGCGCGGTGATGGACGCCAGCGGGTCCTTCACCAACTTCGCCACCGAGTATCTGCACGACCACAAGATCACCACGGACTTCGAAGTCACTCCGCAGGTCCTCGCCGAGTTCCAGGTCTTCCTTGCCGACCGCAACATACAGCCCAGCGTCGGCGAGATCTCGCTCGAACAGGACTTCATGAAGAACCGCTTGAAAACGGAGATCTTCAACCAGGCGTTCGGCGTCGAAAAGGGCGACGAAGTGGAAGCGCAGCGCGACTCGGTCATTCTGAAGGCCCTGGAGGTGGTGGGATCTTGAAGCACGCACTGCTGCTCTTCTGCGCCTCGCTCTGCGCCGCTCTCCTCTGGGCCCAGAGCGAGACTGGCGAGCTTCGCCTGACGGTGATCGACCCCTCCGGCCTGGCGCTTCCCAGTTCCGTCGAGCTCATCAGCAATTCCAACCAGTATCGCCACAGCTTCACCACCGACCAGGAAGGAAAGCTCGTGGCCAAGCGGCTGCCCTTCGGCCTGTACCGCGTTCGCATCCAGCACGAAGGCTTCGCTCCCTATGCCGACATCGTGGAGATCCGCTCGGCCATCCCCATCGAGCGCAGCGTCACTCTCGCCATCGCCGGCGCCGAGACCACCATCGTGGTGAGCGATTCCGGAACCCTGATCGATCCCCACAGTACGGGGAGCAACAATCGCATCGGCTCGGAGACCCTGCGCGACCGCGGCGCCTCATTGCCCGGCCGATCCGTCATTGACCTGGTCGACATGCAACCCGGATGGCTGCTGGAAGCCAATGCCGTGCTGCATCCGCGCGGCTCCGAGTACCAGGTCCAGTACGTCGTCGACGGAATTCCCATGACCGACAACCGGTCACCGTCGTTCGCGACGGAGATCGACGCCGACGACGTGCAGTCCATGAACATCCTGACCGCCGACTATCCCGCCGAGTACGGACGGAAGCTGGGCGGCGTCATCGAAGTGACCACCGCCAGAGATTCGCGGCAGGGCTGGCACGGCAAGGTATCCGCCTCCGGCGGCAGTTTCGATACCGCCGGCGGCTATGCCATGGCGCAGTACGGATGGGGGCGCAACACGCTGCACCTCAGCGGCGATGCTGCCCGCCCCGATCGCTACCTGGACCCCCCGGTCGAGCAGAACTACACCAATTGGGGAACCACCGGCAGCTTCTCGGCGCACTACGAAAGAGACCTCAGCGACAGCGACCGGCTGGGCGTGGTGCTGCGCCGCGAGCAATCGCGCTTCCTGGTGCCCAACGAGCAGATCCAGCAGGATGCCGGGCAGCGCCAGGACCGCGACAGCTACGAGACCCTCGGGCAGTTCAGCTACCAGCACGTCTTCTCGCCGAAATGGCTGGCCGACGTGCGCGTAATGTCCCGCGACCTCGCCGCCAGCCTGTGGTCCAATGCGCTCTCCACCCCCATGATCGCCGCGCAGAACCGTGGCTTCCGCGAAGCCTACGCCAAGGCCACCATCTCCGCGCACCTCGGCCGGCAGGAGCTGAAGGCCGGTGTGGAGGGCGACTTCGGTTCCGTGCGGGAGGCCCTCAACTACCGCATCACCGATGCCTCCATGTTCGATCCCGATACGCCGCCCCTTTTCAACTTCGCCGACCGCCGGCAGGATCGCGAGCAGGCTCTTTTCGTGCAGGACCTGGTGCGTCTCGGAAATTGGACGCTGAGCGCGGGCCTTCGCTGGGACCACTACCGCCTGGTCACAGACCAGAGCGCCGTAAGCCCTCGCTTGGGCGCGGCCTGGTACTGGCGCGCCGCCGATATCGTGTTCCGCGCTTCCTACGATCGCGTGTTCCAGACCCCGGCTTTCGAGAACCTGCTGCTCGCCAGCTCCGCGGCGGTCGCCACCCTGAATGACAACGTCCTGCGCCTGCCGGTCGAGCCTTCGCTCGGCAACTTCTACGAAGCGGGCTTCACCAAGGGCTTCTTTGGCAAGCTGCGGCTCGACGCCAACTACTTCCGCCGTGACGCCAACAACTACGCCGATGACGATGTGCTGCTCAACACCGGCGTCAGCTTCCCGATCGCCTTCCGCAAGGCCGAAATCCACGGCGTGGAGGTGAAACTGGAGCTGCCGCGATGGGGTCCGCTCTCGGGCTCCATAGGCTACACCAACATGCTCGGCGTCGGCTATCTTCCGGTTACGGGCGGCCTCTTCCTGGGCGACGACGCGACCACCCAGCTCGCCTCGGCCAGCAGTTTTCCGATCTCGCAGGACCAGCGCAACACCGTGCGCAGCCGGGTTCGTTACCAGCTCGTCCCCCGGGCCTGGGTGGCGCTCGGCGGCTCGTACGGGAGCGGCCTGCCGGTGGAGTTCGATGGAACGCAGGCAGACGCCATTGCCCAGTATGGGCAGCAGATCGTGGACAGGCTGAACCTGGCTCGCGGCCGCGTGCGTCCGAATTTCTCGCTGGATGCCTCTGCTGGCGTCGACCTGGTGAAGACCGACAAGCGCACTCTGCGCCTGCAGGCCGACGTTCTCAATTTGACCAATCGCCTGAACGTGATCAATTTTGCGGGTCTGTTTTCGGGCACCGCCATCGCCGCTCCGCGCAGCTTTTCCCTGCGTTTGAGCGCCGAATTTTAGCCGCCCACAGTGGCATCATAGAGCTATGCGCAAACTGGCAACCCTTGTTCTGGCACTCTCCCTGCCCCTGCTGGCGAAAGTGCCCCTGCACGAGGTCCAGGTCACTACGACCGATCATGCGGATCTCGCCCCGGGCGGCATCATTCGCATCAACGCCTCTTACGGCCAGTTGGACGTAGAGGGATGGGACCGGCCCGAGGTCGAGGTGACGGTGACCAAGTCCGTTTGGCGCCGCGACACGCCTCAAGGACGCGAGCAGGGCACGCAGCTCTTGAACCACGTTCTCGTGAAGACCGAGCGGAAAGCCGCCGGCGAGGTGGCGATTACCACGGTCCTCCCCTCGCGCAATCTCATCACCCGCCCGCTGCGCAGCAAGACGGACGTGAGCCTCCAGTACGT
>Ga0116223_10004782_pt1 | contig 11651 bp, 8 predicted proteins | sample Sb_taG_3_FD_90092 | JGI IMG/M metagenome (GOLD analysis project Ga0116223, IMG submission 90092) | Peat soil microbial communities from Weissenstadt, Germany - Sb_50d_a_PC metaG | ecosystem: Environmental > Terrestrial > Soil > Wetlands > Peat | place: Germany: Weissenstadt | collected 2010-09-21 | reverse complement strand
ATTGTCGAGCACCACCACGCGCTCGCCGCCATCGAGCAGCTCGTGGACCATGTGGCTGCCGATATAGCCGGCGCCGCCAGTGACCAGGACTGTCATGTGCTTCGACCCAATGCGTAACCTTTCCGGCCCTACTCCGATTTGACAAATATCGGGTTAAACCGTCCGCCCTGGGTCTTTAGCCGGCTCGACGGCGGCAATGGCGCGCCTGGTTGCCGCGAGCACCGCCTCGGGCGCGATGTCGTGCATGCAGCGGTGGTGGACGAGGCGGCAGACCGGCTTGTGGCACGGCCTGCAGGGCAGCTCGGCCGTTGTTTCGATCGTCGCGGCGAGGGAATTGAGCGGCGCCCAGTGCCACGGGCTGGTCGGCCCAAAGATCCCGATTGAAGGCGTGCCGAGCGCGGCGGCGACATGCAAAAGGCCGGAATCGTTCGACACCGCCGCAGCCGCGCAAGCGAGCGCGAGGATGGCGTCGCGCAGATCATGGCCGGTGAGATCGCGGGCTTGGCTGTCGCTGACGATCTCCGCCGCCAGCGCCTTCTCTTCAGGACCGCCCAGCACCCAGACCGCGAAGCCGTCGGCCAGAAGGCGGCGGGCCAAAGCGGCGTAGGAGTCCTTTGGCCAGCGCTTCGATGGTCCGACAGCGCCGGGTGCCAGTGTCACGACGGGGCGGCCATCGCCTGCCAGACCGCGCCTTTTACGCCAGGAATCGACCTCTGCGGCGGGCACTTTGAGCTCCGGCAACGGCCATGCGGCCGGCAGCTTGGCGCCGGCCGGGAGCGCCAGTGCCGCACAGCGGTCGACCATGCGCGGCAGCGCCCGTTCGCCAAAGCGCAGATCATTGAGGAGCCCGAAGCGCGCCTCGCCGACAAAACCGGTGCGCTCCGGAATGCCGGCGAAGAAGGGCGCCAGTGCCGATTTCCAGGTCCGCGGCATCACCAGCACGGTGCCGTAGCCTTCACGCTTGAGGCGGCGGGCGAGCGCGCTTTGCCGTGCCAGGCCAAGCCGGTTGCGCGGCAGGTCGGCGATGATGGCCTGCCGCAGCCCAGGCATGTAATCGGCAAGCGGCGCACACAGCGTCGTCGCCAGCATGTCAACTGGGCGGGTAGCGAAGCGCTGGCGCAACAGCGATACGACCGAATGGCAGCGCACGAAATCGCCGATCCACATGTAAGGTACGATGAGGATGGGACGGCCGCTTACGCTATGATTTGAATTTACATTCATTATTATGGCTTGCGTGACGTTGCGGCTCAGGGCTTCGGCTCGCGCCGCAGCGGCTCGCTCGGCGGCGGCACCCAGTTTTGCCCCGCTTCATAGCGTTTGGCGTAGCGGTAATAGGTCCCTTCGAAATTGCCAAAAGCGATGACGAAACCGGCCCAGCCGTCGATAAAGCCGAACTTGAATATGTAATGTTTCAGGAACGACCATAGACCGTGTCCAAGCGCGCTCGCCATGGAGACGCGCTTGTGGGCGAGCTTCGGAACGCCGAGCGAAGAATAGCGGTTCGCTTTGCGCAGAACTTCCTCGAGGTCGCGGAATGGAAATTGCCAGATCGCATTCTGCAGCGTGCCGATCGGCTTGCTGGTGACGAGCTCATAGCCTTCGTGCACGGGCTCGAGCGTGTAGCGCATGCTGCCTTTGCGGAAGAGCTGCGGCTGACGAAAATTCGGATACCAGCCGGAACCGCGAATCCAGCGGCCCATCATGAAGCTGCGTCGTGGCACCCGGTAAACGTCGAATGGCGGCGAGCTCGCGAGCAGGCCGAGAATTTCATCGCGCGCCGCCTTGGTACAACGCTCGTCGGCGTCAAGGCTGAAAATCCAATCGCAACGGCAGGCTTCGATGGCGTGATTGCGCAAATCGCCAAACCCTTTGAACGCAACCTGCACCACGCGTGCGCCGAGCGCCGTCGCGATCGCCGCCGTGCCGTCGGTGCTGTGGGAATCAATGACGACAATCTCGTCGGCCCAAAGCACACTTTCGGCCGCGGCCTTGACCTTCTCGGCTTCGTTGAATGCGAGGATATAGGCGGAAATCGTTTGCATGATCGAACAATGGCGACGGCCGAAAGCTACTATACCCGTGGGCCGCGGCGTCTTGCGAATTCACGCGGGTCTTTCCGCCCGGACTTGATATAGGATGAACTATAATTCATTTGTTTGTCTGGCTTATTAGCACATTTCGGCTTCCAGTGTTGCTCGGCGCCTCGGACTGAGGCAAAGGAGCGGGGCGATCGGGGCGGGCCGATCGAGCTCAACCGGTGACGGCGTCGATGTTATTGGTCACCGGCGGGGCCGGGTTCATCGGTTCGAACGTGGTCGCGAGCCTCAACGAGGCCAGCCGCGCCGACATTGCCGTCAACGATATGCTCGGCAGCGACGGCAAATGGCGCAATCTCGCGGGACGCGCGCTCGCCGATTTCGTGCCGCCCCACGATCTGTGGCGCTGGCTGGACGGCCGCAAGCTCGATGCCGTGATCCATCTCGGCGCCATTTCCTCGACCACCGCCACCGATGGCGACGCCATCATGGAAAATAATTTCCGGTTGTCGCTGCGGCTGTTCGATTGGTGCGCATCCAAGCGCACGCCTTTTATCTACGCGTCGTCGGCGGCGACCTATGGCAACGGGCAGCAAGGCTATTCCGACGCCTGGAAGAAGGGCGCGCTCAAGCGGCTCAAGCCAATGAACCTCTATGGCTGGAGCAAGCAATTGTTCGACCTCGCCGTCGTCGAGCGCGTCGCGCGCAAGGACAAGCTGCCGCCGCAATGGGCTGGACTAAAATTCTTCAACGTCTTCGGTCCGAACGAATATCACAAAGGCGAGATGATGAGCCTCGTTGCCAAGCGATTCGACGAGGCCAAGGCCGGCAAGCCGATCCGCCTCTTCAAGTCGCACCGCGCCGGCATCGCCGACGGCGAGCAGAAACGCGACTTCATCTATGTGGACGATGCAATTGCCGTCGTACGCTGGCTTCTCGAAACGCCGTCCGTCTCAGGCATCTTCAATGTCGGCACCGGGATGGCGCGCAGCTTCCGCGACCTGATGACGGCAATGTTCGCGGCGATCGGCCGGCAGCCGGCCATCGAATATGTCGACATGCCGGCTTCGATCCGGGACAGCTATCAATACTTCACCCAGGCCGAGACGGGAAATTTGCGCCAGGCCGGCTATAATGCGGACTTCACCACGCTCGAAGACGGGGTGAAGCGCTACGTGGATTGTTATCTCGATCGTGCCGATCGCTATCGTTGAGCACGATCATAAGGGTGGCCCGGCGGTAACGCGCATGTTCGATTTTGAAGAAGCTCTCAAGCTTGTGTCGAAGCAGACCATTCTCTGCGTCGGCGATCTCATGCTCGACGATTTCGTCTATGGCGAAGTCACGCGCATTTCGCCGGAGGCGCCGACGCCGGTGCTTGCGGTCGAGCGCAGCGAGGTCGAGATCGGCGGCGCCGGCAATGTCGCGCGCAATATCGCCGGCCTCGGCGCGCGCTGCATTTTCATCGGTCTCATCGGCAAGGACGAGGCCGCCCGGACGCTGACCGATGCGTTCGCCAAGCTTAAAGATCGGATCGCGCCACACCTCGTGGTCGACGCCGGACGGCACACCACGCGCAAGGTGCGCTTCGTCTCCGAACACCATTCGGCCCATCTGATGCGGGCGGATTGGGAGACGGCGCAGCCGGCGAGCGCCGCGAGCGAGGCCGCCGTTATTGCTGCGGCCGAAGCGGCACTGCCGCAAGTCGGCGCAGTGGTGCTGTCGGATTACGCCAAGGGCATGCTGACCGAAGGTGTCATCCGCGCGATCATCGAGGCGGCGCGGCGCCTTGGCAAACCGGTCATCGTCGATCCGAAAGGCCACGATTACAGCATTTACCGCGGCGCCACGGTGATCACGCCAAATCGCCATGAACTGGGCGCTGCCGTGCATCGCCCGGTCGCGACGGAAGACGAGATCGTCAAGGCTGCGGCCGAACTCGCCCGCATCGTCGACAGCGAAGCCGTGCTCGTCACCCGGAGCGAGGAGGGCATGACCCTTCACCTGAAGGGCCAGCCGCCGGTCCACACGCCGGCCTATCCGGTTAAGGTGCGCGATGTCTCCGGCGCCGGCGACACGGTCGCCGCCGTAATGGCGGTGCTCATGGCGATGCAAGCGCCGTTCGATTCCGCGATGCGCGCCGCCAATGCCGCCGCCGCAGTCGTCGTCGGCAAGCGCGGTACGGCGACAGTCACGCTTGCCGAATTGCGGCACCGCATCTTGCCCGCCGCCTCGCTCGCGGGAGAGGACAAGATCGTGTTCGACTGGTCGGTGCTCGACGAACGGCTTGCCGACTGGCACCGCCACGGCCTGCGCATCGGCTTCACCAACGGCTGCTTCGATATCCTGCATCGCGGCCATATTAGATTGCTGGCTGAAGCGCGTGCCGCCTGCGACCGGCTGGTGGTCGGTCTCAACAGCGACGCTTCGACCGCGCACCTCAAGGGCAACGGCCGACCAATCAATCCGGCCGAGGGCCGCGCCGAAGTGCTTGCGGCTTTGGAAGCCGTCGATCTGGTCGTCGTGTTCGAGGAGGACACGCCGCTCGAATTGATCAAACGCGTGCGCCCAGCCGTGCTCGTCAAAGGCGCGGACTATCGGCGCGAAGAGGTGGTCGGTCGCGATGTGGTGGAGGCGGCAGGCGGCGACGTGATCCTGGTCGATCTCGTGCCCGGCCATTCGACCACGGCGATCGTCGAGCGCGCGCGGCCCGTGAAACAATCCGCGGAGCGCTGAGTGCGGACGGTATTTCCGCCACACCACGATCCCGTCCCGTTCGCCATTGTTCACCAACATTTCAATTAACCACGATTGTACGGGCCTTATTTGACTCGTTCGTCTTTCTCTGTCCGCCGTCGGCCGGTACAATCCGGCGCAAGTGCTAGGGCAGATGCTAGGGCAGAAGGACGAGACAGTGGCGCGGAAAATCAATCGGCTGAACGCGCGGGCGGTAGCGACGATCACGAAACACGGTCGTCATGCTGACGGTGGTGGCCTTTACCTCTCGATTTCACCGAATGGTGGCCGGCGGTGGGTGTTCCTGTATCGCTGGCACGGCAAGCCCACCGAAATTGGGTTTGGTTCCGCGCGCGACGTGACGCTCGCACACGCCCGCGAACTGGCGGGGCGGGGCCGCGCCAAGCTGGCGGAGGGGATCAATCCCAAGGACGCCAGGAGGCCGTCAGAAGGCGCTACATTCGGCGAATGTGCCGACCGGCTAATCGAGGCCATGCGCCCGTCTTGGCGCAATGACAGGCACGCCGCGCAGTGGAAAATAACGTTGCGGGACTATGCGGCGCCCTTGCATCGGCTGCCAGTGGACAAGATCACCACCGATGACGTGCTTTCGGTCTTGAAGCCGCTTTGGAACGATAAGCCTGAAACTGCCTCTCGCGTTCGCGGCCGGATCGAGCGCGTGCTTGATGCCGCCAAAGCGCAAGGGCTGCGCAGCGGGGAGAACCCAGCGCGTTGGCGCGGCCACCTGGATCAACTCCTACCAAAGCGCCAACGGCTTTCGCGCGGCCATCACGCGGCTATGAACTATGCCGACGTGCCCGCCTTCCTGACCGACTTGCAATCTCGCCAAGCCACCGCAGCCTTGGCCCTCGAATTTGCCATCCTCACGGCCGCGCGGTCTGGCGAAGTGCTCGGCGCACGCTGGGAGGAATTTGACCTTGATCGCGCCGTGTGGACCGTACCTTCGCGGCGGATGAAGGGCGGTCGCGAACACCGCGTTCCGTTGTCGCAACGTGTGCTCACAATCGTGAAGGCTATGTATGAAGCCCGCAATAGCGATTTCGTCTTTCCAGGCCAGCAGACCGGCAGGCCCTTGCCGGTGATGGCGCTCTTAATACTGCTACGCCGCATGAAGATCGAAAACGCGACGGTGCACGGATTTCGCTCTGCCTTCCGCGATTGGGCGGCGGAGCGCACCAATTTTACGAACGAGGTGTGCGAAGCGGCCCTTGCCCATGTGATCGAGAACAAGGCCGAAGCGGCCTACCGCCGCGGCGACCTGTTTGAAAAACGCCGGAAGTTGATGGATGCATGGGCCGCGTATTGCGCGACCCCGAGAACAGGCAAGATCGTTGCATTTCGGCGGTAGCCCGCAAACGATTGCTCGAATTAGATTACATTTGAAACGCTTCCTGCGCGCATCGGCCCGGTCTAAGGTCTGTCGCCGGACACTCAATGTCGGGCTTGGCGCACATTCTTGGAAGCGGGTTCGGTGGTCGAATGCCTCAATCAATCAATATGTCGCCTAAGGCGCCAAGCGATGAGGTGCTGCGGCATCTTGCTGAACTCGCCCGCGTGCCGGCTGAACACCGTGAATTCTTTTGTGAGTCCGTCCGCACGAGCGTGCAGACTGCTTGTGAATTAGATGGTTTAGTCAAGAATGGGCTGGCAACGCTGGCAAGTAAGAGGGGCAAAAACCTCGCCCGCAGCGCGCTTACGCTCTACGACACGCTTGGCAACCTGAACAATCGTGAGCGCGCGTTTATAGAAGGGATTTTAGGCGGCAAAGCGATCTTTCGCAAGATTTCAGGCGCAGGATTGAGCGGGTTAGAGCAAACAGCATACGAGATTGCACTCTTATCCAGCCTTGTAACTGGCAAGCCTCCCCCACGTTTTCCCTCCCAACCTCCGGAACCGCCCGTACGAGGCAGGAGAGCGGGCACGGTAAAGGATTGGATATTTCAGAAATTCGTTTGGGACCTTTTGATTTCTACAACGACGGCCGACGGAAGCCTCACATTTGAGAAGGAAACCCCAAGAGGCACCCTGGTCGACGCCATTAAGAAACTGGCCCCCTACCTACCTGACGGTTTTGTGCCGGACCCTCCGCCTGGCTCGACTCTCCAAAGACTCAAAGACTCATGTACTAGGACCGAAAAGGCGGTCGAGGAGTTGGAACGAGATTTGTCAGATGACTTTTTGTAGCTGTCATTAGCGCCTGCGCGTCTACTTACCCAAAAATTAGAGACTTATCGGCCTGCGTCGATTTACTTCGCTGCGTTATGTAAGGCATTACGTTCGCATTGACGCGAGCGTGTTCCTGGCCATTCCGGCCAACAGTGAGAGTATTATCATGGACCAAGTTTTTAGCGTTTCCGAGGCGTGTGCGATTGCACACATGGGGCGGACAAGTTTCTATGAAGCCCTACATTCTGGCGCATTGACGGCCCGCAAGCGAGGCTCAAGGACTTTTGTTCTAGCCAGCGAGTTGCAGCGCTTCATCGACTCCTTGCCGCAACTTCAAGTTAAGCGCAGGACTGTTTCAGACACTCCGCAGGTAAAAAGTCGGACACCCGCGAAACGAAAGGACATTTCGTGAGCGCGACAGGTGGCACTGGTCCGGCACCAACTGAGGGCAATGTTACCTCCGCGATAACGGCCAATGCGGACCCAACTGAATTGGAAATACAGGAAAGCCACCGGCAGAAAGAACTCCGTGCTAGGCGGCTTGGCGTACCACTTAAGAAGACCAACGGTGCAGTGCCCGTTACCCCATTTCCTGTAGGCGAGACGGTTGAGACTGGTATTGTTGCCACGGTAACAGCCAAGCAGGTGCAGCCCACCGTCCCACCGCCGAAAACCAACAGCGCAGCCACCGTTATTCCGTTTGATTTCCAGAATGCCAAGCTAGCCGCCGCGTTCGCTGGACTTCCAATCGAGAGTTTGGCCGAAGGCATCACGCTGTTCCCCAAGAAGACCGCGACCAAACCCATCGAGAGCGTGGCCGAGGACAGCATCAAGCGCGAGATGCCGCCGACTGAACGCTCACCGGCGCCTAAATCGGTGGACCAGGGACAAGCACCACTAGCCGAAGATGCAACAGACCCCGATGGTGCGTTTACGTTCCTAGACGATTTTTTTGGGACGGATAAGCGACACCTTGTTGCGATCAAGAAGAACAAAGGCAAGAAGCCTAATATTAAGGCCCACCATTTCGACGCGGCTGACCGCATGGGGCAGCAAAAATTCATCACCGAACACGGCAATGCCGGTTTTGATATTTATTTCTCCCCTAATTCAATCAAAGGCACTCTTCACAAAAAAGCATCTAAGAATGACGTGGCCGAGGCACGCCACCTTTGGATCGATCTAGACCCGCGTGTGAATGAGCCTCTTGAGGCCGAGCGCGCCGCGATGCTCGCACTACTCACGACCAATTTGCCCCAAGGGGTGCCGCGGCCGAACCGCGTGATTGATAGCGGCCGAGGCTATTGGGGTTACTGGACACTCGTATCGCCACAGCCGGTTGACGGCAGCGCCAACAACGTGAACGGCGCGCTCACAGAAGCCGTCGAATGCTACGGCCGCGGTATCGAGCAGGCCTTTGGCGACCGCTTTGCCGATGGCTGCCGCAACATCGACCGTATCGCCCGCTTGCCCGGAACAATCAACACCAAGACCGGCCAGATCGCTCGCGTCCTGCATGAGTGCAGCCACGACGAGCCGCGCCCAATCGAGGGCTTTCCACGCGGCGTCGAGAAACCCAAGGAGCAAGAGGCTCCAAAAAGCCAGAAATTCGAGCCTTCGGGAAAGTATGAGCCGATTGAGCCGGACGATCCATTGTTGGCGAAGCTTGGCGATAAGTGGCTAGGGATGCTAAGTGCCGACAATTACGCGGCTGCGCATGGTGGCGACCGTTCACGCGCCGAGATTGCCTTTGCAACCGTGGCTATGCGCGCCGGTATTGAAGACAGCACGATTGCGCGTTGCTTGATGGACGAACGTCGGCCTTTTGGCAGTAACAGCCGTTCGTCTGGTCGCCTTTTGGTCCGCGTGATTGAGAAGGCGCGCCAATACTCCAACGATCCCGTGCTTGAGCAAATGAACCGCAACTTTGCGGCCGGCTTCATCGGTAGCAAGTTTCGAGTTGCGAAGTTTGACCTGCACCCACGATACCCGCTGCAACGTAACGTCGAATTTCTAACAAAGGACGACTTCATAAACGGCGTCATAAACCCAAAGGTAGCGATGCCGAAGTTCGATAAGGCTGGCAAGCCTGACGGGACGAAGATGACACCACGCGGTGCATATTGGTTTGGATTGTCCGGTCGCGGCGAATTTGATGCTGTTACCTTCAAACCGGGCGCGCCGCCGATTATTAAAATGGAGCGCGCTGGCCGCCTCCATCGGACCATCAACACCTATTCGGGCTTCTCCGTCGTGCCGGATCATGTCGATAGTCTGGCGAAGTGCCGCCGATACGTCAGGCACATTTACGCCAACATCGCTGGTGGGAACGAGGTGCTTTTCAACTACATTCTTGATTGGATGGCGAGTGGCGTGCAGCACCCCGATAATCCGGGGCGTTCGGCGTTAAGTCTGCGCGGCGTTCCGGGATGCGGCAAGGGTGTGTTCGCATTGGGCTATGGTCACTTATTTGGTCAACATTTCTTACACGCGACGCATCGTGATCACGTCATCGGAAAATTCAATGCACACCAAGCCGAGACGTGTTTGATTTTTGTTGATGAAGCTCTGTACGCCGAAATCGCTGCGGATGCGCAAATTCTTAAGACCATGACTTCGGAAACGACCAAGCTGTTGGAGCGTAAGGGTATCGACCCCATTCAGATCGACAATTTTGCGCGCCAGATTTTTGCTACCAATGACGAGCACCCAATCCAAATCGAGTATAATGATCGACGATATCCAGCGATCTATGTTCAGGAAAATAAGGCTTTCGCAAACGAGACAGACGAAATCGTCAAGGCCAAAAAACGCAAAGCCTACTTCACGCCAATCCTTGACGAGTTGAAGAACGGCGGTAGCGCGGCGCTACTTGGGTTGTTGCTAGATCGTGATATTCGCAACTTCAACGCGGAGGCGATCCCGGAAACGGCCGAACGCCGCCAGCAAAAGCTCAAATCGGCATCGGCTGGCGACAAGATCATCATAGAGTTTGCGACAGACGCTTGCCTTCCTGGCGCAATTCGGAAGCGGCCGTGGATCGCCCGAGCGCATGTTGATCTGCGGCTTTCGAGAATTTCTCAAACGCCTGGCCTTTATGACGTGATGAAGGCACGCGGCGGCACGAGGCTCGCACGCATGAGCGACACGGCGTTGGCCAAAATTCTGAAGGATTGGGGTTTTAAATCTAAGCCGTTGAATAATGGCAAAGCGTGGGAAGCGCCGCCGTTGCTGGACGTGCGCAAGTCGATCTTGATTAAATATCCTGCGGTCGAGTTTGATGACCGCACGGAATGGGTCGCGGCTGGTGACCCTGATGACGATGCTGATCTGCAAGGCGGCAAGTGGGAATGGGTCGGCCTTCCGCCATCTTCATCGGGCGGACCACTACCGTGACGACATGACGAGCGGCGATTTGGAGCCGTCATAGAGGATCGTCAACAACTATGCGGGTTGTGACGACTGTGGCCCTGGTGATGGGGTGCAAATCGCTGTGGTGGGAATCTACCCGAGAGACGAGATATCAAGGGTGTGACATAACCCCACCTTAATCCTTCTGATAATTTCACTTTAAGTAGTCATAGTTGTCATAGTCGTCACTTCCCCTGTGCCGCAGCGGTTTCTGAGGTGACGGTATTTTTTGAAAGTGACGGCTCACCCGTAACTTCGCAAAGGTCGCAGGGTTTGACGCTGGACGATCCGCCGCCGTGGGCCTGTGCAAGTCAGGCAAGGAATGACGCTTGCACCGTCACCTGCCGCCAAGCGCCCGCCGATCTTTGTTCATTTTTAGTGAGTTAGGGCAAACATGAAAGGAGACGGCAGGTGGAGGAACAGATGGTGTCATTTCTTGAAAAACTCGGACAAGCAAAGGCTGAACTGGCCGCGCGGAATGCCGAGCCGTGGCGCCTGCCTCTTGAAAGGTTGCACGGTAAGGACAGTGGAGACGGAATTGAGCGAATTGCTACGCAGGCGGTTTTCGACTTTCTGGAAGTCCCGCAGGTCAATCGAGGGGCCGGCGCTTGCAAGAGGCTGGCCCGAGTCATGAAGGAATTGGGTTGGGGTCCCATCAAAGCGAGAGGGTTAAATCAAGCTGGCTTCCGCGACAAAATTCGCGGCTATGCGCGCGACAAACGAGGCTCGCCCCTATCCTGATCCAACAGCCGTCGCGCCATGCCAGCGTACCGACCAAGCCGGGTAACAAGGTGATAAGGTAAGAGAACTTGCACGCTGGCGCTTGCCGTTAGGTGCCACCTTGTTACCCTCCACGATCAAGCCGCGGTACTAGGGTCAAAACTCATAAAGCGGCTAACGCATTGAAATCGAGTCGTTTTCACATTTCTAACCTTACAGAAGAGAACGAGAAGCACGAGTCGTATCAACGGCTTACGGTTTATGAGTCTGAACCCTAGGTCAGTCCGCCGATGCAAGCGGCGTGACGCTTCGCGCGTAGTCTGGATCAAATCCAAAGAGCCAAACAAGATATTTGAAATACTCCGGCTGCTTTTCCTTGAGTTTCGCGCGCGTGAACGGTTCCTCGTTGTCCTTTCCAGAGAGAAACACGCTCGCCGTTACGGCAAAAAATTCTTTTTCGTTGGTCATAAGGTATGCATTGGCGGGATAGAGCTGATTGCTTGTTGCGACATTGTAATAAAATTGGATGCCTCGATCTTCAAAACCTTGTGGCATTAT
>Ga0116223_10004778_pt1 | contig 11656 bp, 13 predicted proteins | sample Sb_taG_3_FD_90092 | JGI IMG/M metagenome (GOLD analysis project Ga0116223, IMG submission 90092) | Peat soil microbial communities from Weissenstadt, Germany - Sb_50d_a_PC metaG | ecosystem: Environmental > Terrestrial > Soil > Wetlands > Peat | place: Germany: Weissenstadt | collected 2010-09-21 | reverse complement strand
CGGATCCCGAGGGATTGCTGTGGCGGCAGTTATTGCACACTATGCCTTGTGTCGGGAGCCCCATCGTGCGTCTATCCAGAAAAAGCCGTTATCCTACCAGTTTACGAGAGCGTGAAGAATCCGGCAACACGGATTTGCGTTCATCTCCACGCAGGACGCCTTTATATCCTAAGAACGAATTGCGGCAACGAAAACCCTTCGAAGCGCAAAGGCCGCGGCGCGGCACCATACAGCACAGGAAGTATCGCGCCGCGGCCGTTTTGCGCGAGTTCCTTAGGAGCGCAAAGGCAGTGGCGCGGCACCATACAGCACAGGAAGTGATCGCGCCGCGGCCGTTTTGCGCGAGTCCTCAAAAGTGCGTCTTTCATACGCCCTTCACCGCCATCACCCCCGTGATGCCCTCCGACAATGGAAAGCGGCCGTAGGACTTCAGCCTCTCGGCATGAAAACCGATCTGGCGAAGCGATTCCAAAAGTGCCTCCGGGTGGTACAGGCGGAGTCGATGGACCTCCTCGCTGCGCCGGTACCGATTGCCGATCCTTCGAAAACTGACGATCCGGCGGGTGAGGGTAGTGCGGTTGCGATCGCCTTCGGTCTCGACCAGCACCGCCCAATCGCGGCCCGCGTTCCAAGACTTCCGAGGCCCATTGGCGGGGATGCGCGACGGCCCGGCCACGTCGAACACGAAGACACCGCCCGGGCGGAGCGCGTGAAAAACGCGTTTGAAAAGCCGCTCGGGAGGGCCCGCGGGCAGGTAGTTCAGGCACTCGCCGATCGACGTCACGGCGTCCGATGCGGGAATCGGGGCCTGCCACAGGGATCCCACGGCAAACCGGGATTGGGCCGCGATCCGGCGGGCCATCCGCACCAGGGAGGGCGAGCGATCGACGCCGAAGACTTCGAATCCCGCGCGATTCAGTTCGCGCGCCCAGCGCCCGCTGCCGCAGCCGAGATCGGTGACCAGCCCGCCCCTCACGCCGTGCTGCCGCAGAATGCGCAGGAGTCCGGGCGCCGCGCCGAGGGCGAATCCGCTGTGGCCCGCGTCGTGGATGCAGGCGAGATCTTCTCCGTATGCCGGCACGTCGATCTATTATTATGGAGACTCAAAAAGCTGTACTCCCGGGCGCAGCCGGTTGGGCACGATCGGCCGGTCCATCCAATGCGTCTCCGAGTCCGCCACTGCCTGGAGGAATCCTTTACGCACGTATTTGCAGCGCCCCAGGACGCGCCCGTCGGCTTCCCACTTGATGTACAAGCCTTCCATCAGCTCTGACGAGGAGCATCGGGATCGAGTGAGCAGTTTCTCCCAGACTGGGACAGGACTCCTCGCCAGAATCGGCGCCGAATGTACCGGGGACCCGGCGAGCAGCGCATGGCGGCGGTCCGTGGAGAGGAACATTCCGGAATCGCGGTCCAAAATATCGAACTCCAGGAAGTAGTGTGGCAGGGAGTCGTAGAAGATCGTGTGGCGGGCATACAGCCATTCGCCGTACATCAGGTACTGGCTTCCAAGAATCCTCCGGAGCGACTCGCGGTGCGAACTCGCCCAACGTTTGAAGAGATCGAATTGGCGTTCGCGCGGGCCGCCTGTCAGCGCGTGGCCACGGCTCTGCAAAACGAGGACCCCATCGGCATCGAAGCTGATCCCGGTGTTGGAACCGTCCAGTTTCTCCTCGATCACCAGCGGCACTCCTTCCAGGCCGGACGCTCCGACAATTGCGAGATCTTCGTCGCCGGGTTGTACATCGGACCCGGCCAAATGCGGAGTTCTGGGGTATTTGACGATGCCTTCCATTGGATCTCTCGACGATCCATTTTACGGCAGACATCATCTCTCTTTAGGCAGCACCTTCAAGGCGTCATCAATATCGTACTGAGTCAGAAGTTGAGATTCAACCGACTTCCCTGATCCTGTGCAGGTACCTGACCGGCATTTTTCCTGCGTTACCGATGCTCCCATTCTCGAAACCCTCGCAGAGCGCCGTGACTGACAGGCGCTCCATGGTGAAGCATTGAATAATGCTCTCAAACCGCAAGAATGTCGTTGAGTTATGTGGCACCTTGACTACCTCGTTCTTATAGACCTCTTGTCTCAGATACGCGAGCTGCGACGAGATCAGGAACCCAAGAGCTTCGGAATCGGACTTTTGACCGATAATGAAGATGTATTTGTCTTTTGGAGGATGGCCCCGCGACGAGAACCCCCGGATGTGCAGGACACTGCCGGCACTGAGGTCTATCCTATTCGGTGGCATAGGGTCGCAGCGTGTCCCGCGACTCCTGCTCCGCTATCGCCAGGGCCTTTATTTCTTCCGACCCCGGATGCCCCTCGAAAAACAATTCATAGTCGATCGGGCAGCGGTCATCCGAATTCGACCATGGGGACTCAGTGTGAGTCTTGCGTCTCAGTGCGGCGGCTGAGAGCTTTCCATACTTCTTTACGACGTGGTCCAGCACCACCAGATCGGACTTCGAGAACACCTTCCGGTCGGGAGCCTGCTTTGGATGCACTGAATTGCCGATCACATTGACATACTTATCCAGCAGAGCATTCGCGGCAGGACCGGCCTGATGGCGGAGCATGTTCAGACCATGGGTTGGAACCGGGCCGTGTTCCAGCCGATAATAGTGGTCCCCGAGGATCGGGCGCCCGTACTTTACCAGGTGCTCCTTGTCGGCGTAGTACAGTTGCTTGCAGACGGTCAGTTTGGTGCTGTTCGGGCACGCTTGCGCCAGATACGCCACAGCGTTGACGAATTTGGCCGCGTTGAAGCGGAATCTCAGTTTCGCCACTTATTCACCCCGCACTTCTCAAGCTTACCAGGAAATGTGGCCGCGGCGCCCGATTCCATTGTACGCGGCTTGGTGGCAACAAACACGATTCGAGATCTCCGTCGTCACCCGCCCGTGCTAGAATGGGCCGATCCAACCAACATGGAACGCGCCAGCAAGCTCATTCGGGGATTGGGACTGCCCGGCGGCACGATTAGCGCCGAGGAACTGGCCTGCGCCGCGTGGCCCGAGGCGGTCGGTAAGAAGATTGCGGATCACACCCGCGCGGCCCGCATGGTCCGGACCCGCCTGGTGGTGGAGGTCGAAGACTGCATCTGGCAGCGCCAGTTGTTCGCCCGCACTCCCTTCGTCATGCGCAACCTCGAAAAGAGCCTGGGAGCCGGCCTGATCGAGGACCTGGAATTTCGCATCGTCCCCCGGCGGCGGGAGCCGCAACGCGCGCAGGCGGCCGCGCCGGGACTCTTTTCCGCGGCCGACGAGGCCGAGGGAATCGCCGACCCCGTCCTGCGCGGCATCTACCGGGCATCCAGAAAAAAGGCACAGGCGTGAGAATTACGGAGAAAGAAGTTCGGTACGTGGCCGGTCTTTCCAACCTGAAGCTCACCGACGCGGAAGTGGTCAAGCTTCAGGCGGACCTCGACGGCATCCTCGAGCACATGGACAAGCTGAACGAGATCGACACCACCGGCGTGGAGCCCATGGCGCAGGTTTTGTTCGAGGCGGAAGAGACAGCCACCCTGCGCGCCGACCTTCCGGCGCCGCCGCTGGGCAACCAGACGGCGCTGGACAACGCGCCGCAGCCGGGTGCGGGATATTTCAAAGTGCCACGGGTAATCGAACGGTAATCGCGTGAGAAGCACTGGACCATGGCCATTGTTCGGCCGCTCCGATCAGCCCGGCGGAAACGGGGTTGCACTCGGTGTATTCAGCCATGCGTTTCCGTTCGCTGGCGTTCCGGATCCAGCGGTCGCAACTATCGTCCCGCCAGAAGTGTTGGCCGGTTCGGCCCAGGATCTCGTTGGCGGTACGCGCGGTGAATCCCTTGATGGATGTGGTGATTTTAGGAAGGGACGCATTCGGCTCCAGGACCAGGTGGACGTGATTCGGCATGACGCAGAACGCGATCAGCGTGTAGAACTCCAGGCGCCGCTCGCCGAACCGCAGCGCTTCCACGACACATTGCGCGATGGCCGGCTCCTGGAGCCATTTCGGACCGGAGGCAGCGGTGTCCAGCGCCCGGTCGAAAGCAGCGAATGCCAGGTCCGGGATTCCCACCTGTGTGGGTTTCACCAGGTACCCCAGCGTCCCGTGAAGACGCCAGGTCAGAAAAACGGCATTCACGGGGTCCCAATCAGGGAGAGCGCCTTGGTAGCAGGTCATATGAGTGCCTACAGAGAGTAGTCGTGGCAGATAATCTCTTTTCTCAAGAATTCACCATCGATCGCGTGAGGGAGGGCCTCCTCTCGCGGCGCTGGAGCGCCACGGAGTTGGCGGCCGAGGCGTTGCGCTTCGCGGAAGCGGAGAATCCGCGCACCAACGCCTACTTGCATTTTTGCCCGGAGCGGGCCCTGTCGGCGGCCCGGCGCGTGGACCAGCAGATCGCGCGCGGCGAAGATCCCGGCGCCCTGGCGGGCGTGCCCGTCGCCGTCAAGGACGTGATCCTCACCAAGAGCGTCAGGACCACTTGCGGCTCCAAGCTGCTGGCCGGCTACGTTCCGCCCTACGACGCCACGGCGGTTGTGCGGCTGGAGCGCGCCGGCGGCGTGATCGTCGGCAAGACCAACTGCGATGAGTTCGCCATGGGCTCCTCGACCGAGAATTCCGCCTTCGGACCGGTGCGCAATCCGGTGGATCTCAGCCGCGTTCCGGGCGGCTCGAGCGGCGGATCGGCGGCGGCGGTGGCGCAGGGCACGGCGGTGGTTTCGTTGGGCTCCGATACCGGTGGCTCGGTGCGCCAGCCAGCCTCCTTCTGCGGCGTGGTGGGCGTGACGCCCACCTATGGACGCGTTTCCCGCTACGGCCTCACCGCCTTCGCCAGCTCGCTCGATCACATCGGCCCGTTTGCCCGGACGGTGAAGGATGCCGCCACCGTGCTGCGGGTCATTGCCGGACGCGACGCCTGCGATTCCACGTCGGCCGATGCCCCGGTTCCGGATTATCCCGCACATCTCGACGGCCACATAAAAGGGTTGAAGCTTGGCCTGCCTCGCGAGTATCTAAAAGATTTGACGAGCGAAACCGGCGACCTGATCTCCAGCGGAGTGGAGGTACTCGAGAAGCACGGATGCGAAGTTCGCGAGATCAGCCTGCCGGCCACCGATTACGCCATCGCCTGCTACTACATTATTGCCACCGCGGAGGCCAGTTCCAACCTGGCGCGGTACGATGGCGTGCGGTATACGTTTCGCTCGTCCGGCTCGGAAACGCTTTCGGATATGTATCGCAACACCCGCGGCGAGGGGTTCGGCGCCGAGTGCAAGCGCCGCATCATGTTGGGCACCTATGTGCTAAGCCACGGGTATTACGACGCGTATTATCTGAAGGCGCAAAAAGTGCGCTCGCTGATTGCGCGCGATTTTGCCAACGCGTTTCAGGAGGTGGATGCCATCGTGGCGCCGGTTTCTCCTTTCCCGGCTTTTCGCCTGGGGGAGAAGGTGGACGACCCGATCAGCATGTACCTCTCGGACATCTACACCATCACCGGCAGCCTGGCCGGGATTCCGTGCATGAGCGTACCGTGCGGAACCACCGCCCAGGGACTGCCGGTGGGGATGCAGATCCTGACCAGGCATTTCGACGAGACCACGATGTTCCGGCTCGCCGATGCTTTCGAAAAAACCGCAGTTTGAGGAGTTAAAGGAGATCGTTATGCCATTCACATTACCGCCGCTGCCCTATGCCCCCGATGCGCTGGAGCCCTACATCGACAAGATGACGATGGAGATCCACCACGGGAAACACCACAATGCGTACGTCACCAACCTGAACAAGGCGTTGGAATCGGCACCCGCCCTGGCGGACAAGACCGTGGAGGAACTGCTAGCCAACAACTGCGCCATTGTTCCCGATAACATCAAAACCGCGGTGCGCAACAACGGCGGCGGCCACATCAACCACTCGATGTTTTGGAAGATCATGAAAGCGGGCGGCGGCGGCGCCCCGGTGGGCAACCTCGCCCAGGCCATCGCCGGCACGTTCGGCAGCTTCGACAGCTTCAAAGAGAAGTTCAACCAGGCCGCCACTACGCGCTTCGGCTCCGGTTGGGCGTGGCTGGTAAAAACCGGCGGTAAGATCGATATCTATTCCACGGCCAACCAGGACAGTCCGGTGATGGAAGGCAAATACCCGGTGATGGGTTTGGACGTGTGGGAGCACGCGTACTACCTCAAGTATCAAAACCGCCGGCCGGACTACATTTCGGCGTGGTGGAACGTGGTCAACTGGGAAGAAATCGAAGCCCGATTCAATGCGTAGCTGTCAGCCGTCGGCGGTCAGCGCTCAGCTACGCGGCACCTAGAGCTGAAGGCTGACCGCCGATTGCCGACGGCTTAATTATGCAAACTTACGATCTCATCGTCATCGGTTCCGGCCCGGCCGGGCAGCGCGCCGCCATTCAAGGCGCGAAATGCGGCCGCCACGTGGCAGTGATCGAGCAGCGGGAGATCGTGGGCGGCGCCTGCATCAATACCGGCACCATTCCCAGCAAGACCATGAGGGAAGCGGTGCTGCATCTCTCGGGCTTTCAGTTCCAGGGTATTTACGGCATCAACTATCACGTCAAGGAAAAGATCACCATGGCCGACCTGGGCTTCCGCGTGAGCCAGGTGATCAAGACGGAAGCCGACGTGACCCAAGCGCAACTGGCGCGCAACGGCGTGGACGTCATCAACGGCCGGGCCAGCTTTCTGGATGCCACGCACATCCGCGTCGAGAATTCGCGCGGCCAGGCGGATTTCGAGGCCCCCATCACGATCGTCGCCACGGGCACCAAGCCGGCCGACTCTCCGACCGTGCCCCTCAACGGCCGCACCATCATGAACAGCGACCAGATTCTCGCCATGCCACAGATCCCCAGAACTTTGATCGTGGTGGGAGGCGGCGTCATCGGCGTGGAATACGCCTGCATGTTCGCGATTCTGGGGGTGCGCGTGATCCTGGTGGAAAAGCGCCCGCGCCTGCTGGAGTTCGCCGACGCGGAGATGGTGGAAGCGCTTTCGTACCATCTGCGCGATCACCGCGTGACGATGCGGTTGAACGAGGCGGTGGCCAGCGTGGAGGAAGCTTCCGATGGCGGCGTGGTGGCCAACCTGGAGAGCAAAAAGCGGGTGGTCGGCGACGCGCTGCTGTACGCCGTGGGCCGGCAGGGCAACGTGGACGATCTGAAGTTGCCTGCCGCGGGCCTCGACGCGGACCAGCGCGGCCGCATCGCAGTGGACCCCGAGTATCGCACCAAGGTGCCCAACATTTTCGCGGTGGGCGACGTGATCGGCTTCCCCAGCCTGGCTTCAGTCTCGATGGAGCAGGGCCGCATTGCCGCCGCCAACGCGTTCGGGCTGAAGATCCAATCCAATCCGGCCACCTATCCGTACGGCATTTACACCATTCCGGAGATCTCGTTCACCGGCAAGACCGAAGAGCAGTTGACCGACGAGGATGTGCCGTACGAGGTGGGTGTCTCGTACTATCGTGAAACGGCCCGCGGGCAGATCCGCGGCGATACCACCGGCCGGTTGAAGCTCATCTTTCACCGCGAAACCCGCGAGATCCTGGGTGTGCACATCATCGGCGAAGGGGCATCGGAATTGATTCACATCGGCCAGGCCGTGATGATCCTGAAGGGCACGGTGAATTATTTCGTGGACACGGTTTTCAATTACCCCACGCTGGCCGAGTGCTACAAACAGGCGGCTTTTAACGGTATCAATAAGTTATTGCGATTTTGATCGGGAGGCTTGACATGGCGCGCAGCATCGGGGTGCTGGCCACTCATTACCTATGGGTGGGAATCGTGGAGGACGACAAGCTCGGCTCGGTGCGCATGTATCCGGAGCCGGGCCGGGGGCCCGTCGATCTCAAATCGATCCCGGCGGAGGAGATCGTTGCCCGGATTCTGGAGCAGATCGACCTGCTGCACGAGGGCGAGCCGGTGGACTCGGTGGGCGCCGGGTTCCCGGGCATCATTCGCAACGGCGTGATCGACGATTCTCCGAATCTTGGACAGCTCAAGGGCGTGCGCATCCAGGAGCGGCTGGCCGCGGCGCTCAAGGCCAATGGCATCGATGCGCCGGTCACAGTGGTCAACGATGCGGACGCTCTGGCCGCGGGGATCGCGGCGACGCGCGGCAAGCTCGAAAAACTGATTCGCGTGTGGTATCTGGGTGACGGCATCGGCTACGGCCGATTCCCCCACACCAACAACGTGTGCGAAGGCGGGCACTCCGTGGTCTCGCTCGACCCCAAGGAGCGCTTCTGCGGCTGCGGTGGCCAGGGGCACATGGAAGGCATCATGGGGAATCGCGCCATGCGGTTGCGCTTCCTCGACATGGAGCCGGAAGAAATCTTCATCGAGGCGCGTCAGGGGGATGCCCGCGCCGGCGAGTTTGTGAAGTTGTGGCACCGGGCGTTGGCCGCCGCCACTGCTTCGAGCATCCATTTCGATGGCCCCGGGCGATTCTACCTGGCGGGCCCGAATTGCGATTTCGTCGATCTCGGCCTGGTGAATCAGTATTTGCAGGACATGGTCAAGATGAGCCCGTTGCAGGGCAGCTTCTTCGAAATCGTGCAGACCAGCCAGGACCTCGCCTTGATCGGCGCGGCCGTCTGCAGCCGGGTCAAATAACGAGCAGGGCCCAACTGCCCTTCTTCCGGACGTCGCGCGCGGCCGGCAGCGCAGCCTGCACGTGCGCGACCTCCTCGATTTCGAACCCGCTGGCGAGGAGAATGCCTCCCGGCCGCAGCACACGCAGGAAATCCGGCGCGAGCTGGACGATCGCCGTGGGGTTGATGTTGGCGACCAACAGGTCCACCGAGCCGGAGGCCACAGCGTCAACCGATCCCACAAAGCAATCTCCCACAAAGCCATCTCCCACAAAACCATCGCGGGCGATTTCCACCGCGGCAATCTCCACCGCCAACGGGTCGATATCGCAAGCGAAAACCGGGCCTGCCGCCAGCAACCTCGCGGCGCGTGCCAGGATACCCGATCCGGTGCCGACGTCCAGTACGGCCATGCCCGGCCTGCGGAACTCTTCCAGCGCTTCCAGGCAGAGCTGCGTGGTTTCGTGGACGCCCGTTCCGAAGGCCATTCCCGGATTGACGGTCATGCGGAAACGCCCCGGCGGAGCCGGATCGCCGCGCCACTCCGGCACCAGAAAGAAACGCTCGCCGACCTCCATGGGTTGCAGGAGGTCGCGCGCCGATTGTACCCAGTCACGCTCCTCTTCCACCCGGAAGCCGGCGCCGGGATACAGTTGGAGCAGTGTGTCGCGGTCCGCCCGCTCCTCGAAAAACGCGCGTACGCGCTCGGTATCCAGCTCCACGATGCCCGCCGATCCCAGTTCCCAGAACTCCGCGATCAGCAGATCGCGATCTTCGGCGTCGCACTCGATCTCCAGAGAAAACATGATCCCCGCTTGGTTAGATAAGCTAACCGTACCATAGCAAAACCTGCGGTAACATTGTCTCAAACCCATGAAGTTGCTCACGAAGTTCACTCTCATTTTTCTGGCGGTCTTCGGCACAGGCCTGGCTCTGTCCGGTGTGGTGGCATACCGCTTCCTGCGAGAGGATGCAACGGAGCAGGTAATGCAACAGGCCAGGCTGATGATGCAGACCATGCTCTCCGCGCGCGCCTACACCAGCAAACAGGTCGCGCCGCTGCTCGCCACCAGCCAGGAGCACGAGCGGGCGTTCCTGCCGCAAACGGTCCCGGCCTACGCCGCCACCGAGAGCTTCAACTACCTGCGCCAGGCCTATCCGGACTACGAGTACAAGGAGGCCACGCTGAATCCCACCAACCTGCGCGACCGGGCGGTGGATTGGGAGGCCGACATCATCAACACCTTCCGCAACCATTCCACGCAGGCGGAGCTGATCGGCCAACGCGACACGCCCACCGGACGTTCCCTGTTTCTCGCCCGGCCCATCTCGGCGGACCTGCCCTGCCTGCAATGCCACGACCGCGCGCGGTCCGCTCCGCCCGCCATGACGCGCCGCTACGGAACGGCCAACGGCTTCGGCTGGAAATTCGGAGACGTGATTGCGGCGCAGATTGTGTCGGTGCCCATGGCGGTACCGATACACATGGCCGACGCCGCCTTTCGAAACCTGATGTTTTCCCTGGCGGGGATCTTCGGGGCGACCCTGGTGCTGCTGGATGTGCTGCTGTATTTTGCGGTGGTCCGCCCGGTGAGCCGGCTCTCATCGCTGGCGGACCAGATCAGCATGGGCAACTTCAGCGCGCCCGAATTGCCGGCGGCCGGCCGGGACGAGATCGCGGCGCTGGCTGGTTCGTTCAACCGCATGCGGCGCAGTCTGGAAAAAGCGCTGAAGATGCTGGACGGCCAGTAGCGAGCCCTACGACCTTCCGCCCTTCGGGCCGGCGGCAAGACCGCCGGCGTTACCCGCTGGCGCGAGCGAGGAAATTCCTGCGGTCCCGCTCGGACGGAATCTCCGAGGCGAGTTCCTCCAACAGTTCTTGCTTGGTGCGCGAGGTCTTGGCGGCTTGGTTCACGATCACCCCGGCAATCGGGCCCACGTATACGGCCAGCGCCTGCCTGGCGGTTTCCAGGACGGACGGATCCCACACCTGTGGCGCGGCAGGTGTCGAGGCAGTTGTGGCGGCACCGCCGCCCGCCGCACCACCCACCGCGCGCAGGAACGATTTGCGTTCCTTGGGGTCGGGGATCTGCTCGGCCAGTTGCCGGCACAAGTCGTCGAAACCGGATGCCTTGTGGGCGGTGCGCGCCACCAGGTGCCTGGCAATCGGACCCAGCGCGGCAACCAGCGCGGACTCGACCGGCGCCAGACGCGACGGATCGATGCCGGCTGGCGCCGGCACGGGCGGCAAAGCGGCTTCCGATCGGGAGAATCCGGAGACCTGTCGCAGCGCATCGCGGAACTCGCCTGCCGTCTGAAAGCGCTCGGCCGGTGGCTTGGCGAGCGCTTTGAGGATCACCTCGCTGAGGCCGCTGGGAAGACTGGAGTTCAGGTCGGCCGGTGGCACCGGCATCTCCGAAACGTGCGCGCTGAGAATCGAGTAGTCGCTGGCCCCCTCGAACGGCCGCTTGCCGGTTGCAATTTCGTAGAGCGTCACACCCACCGAATAGAGGTCGCTCCGGCCGTCGATGGGCTCCGTCCTGACCTGCTCCGGCGACATGTAATACAGCGACCCCAGCGCTACGCCGCTGCGCGTGAAACTCCGGTCGCCGGGCGCACGGGCGATTCCGAAGTCGGTGAGCTTGACGGTGCCTTGCGTCACGATGATGTTGGCCGGCTTGATGTCGCGATGGATCACGCCTCGCGCGTGGGCGTAATCGAGCGCCGAGAGAACCTGGCCCACGTAGCGGATCCCGTCGAGCACGTCGACGATGCCCTGGCGCAGGCATTCGTCCAACCCTTCGCCCTCCACCAGCTCGATGATCATGACCACGTGGTTTTCGATCCTGAGCGCGGTTCGCAGTTGGGCGATGTGCGGATGATCGAGGCTGGCATGCACGCGGATCTCCCGCAGGAAGCGATCGGCCATTTCGGGGCTGGCGGCGGTGTCGGGCAGCACAATTTTCATGGCCTCGAGGCGGTTCGTCAGCAGGTTGCGCACGCGGAAGACTTTGCCCATGCCGCCGCGGCCGAGGATTCCCACGAT
>Ga0116223_10004777_pt1 | contig 11657 bp, 9 predicted proteins | sample Sb_taG_3_FD_90092 | JGI IMG/M metagenome (GOLD analysis project Ga0116223, IMG submission 90092) | Peat soil microbial communities from Weissenstadt, Germany - Sb_50d_a_PC metaG | ecosystem: Environmental > Terrestrial > Soil > Wetlands > Peat | place: Germany: Weissenstadt | collected 2010-09-21 | reverse complement strand
TGGCGGAGTCGCAGGCAGGCGTGGTGTTCCACTTGGCGGGCCTGGTGAAGGCCCTGCGGACAGAAGATTTTCTACGCGTGAACGCCGGCGGCGTCGAATCCGTCGCGGCTGCCTGTGCAGAGCGCGCCCAGCGGCCGGTGTTGATCGTGGTTTCGTCGCTGGCCGCGGCGGGGCCTTGCGCCGGCGACCAACCTCGCGTGGAAGGCGATTCGCCCGCGCCTGTTTCCGCCTACGGTCGCAGCAAGCTAGCGGGCGAACTGGCGGCGGCCAGGTATGCCACCAGGCTGTCGATCAGCGTGGTGCGCCCGCCGATCGTCTTTGGTCCCGGTGATAGGGCCGTGCTGGAAATGTTCCGTCCGATCGCCCACTCGGGGCTGCATGTCGTGCCCTGCTGGGAGGAACGACGCGTTTCGCTGATCCACGTCGCCGACTTGGTCTCACTCCTGCTCCTGGCAGCCGAGAAAGGCGAGCGTCTGCACCCCGACGGAGAGCCGGGCCAGGGTGTCTACTTCGTGGCGGCGGAATACGATCCGACGTATGCCGAACTGGGGCAGGCCATGGCTAAGGCCTTGGGAAGGAAGCGGGCCATGGTAGTGCACATGCCGGGATCGCTTTCGCGACTGGTCGGGCTTTGCGGCGACGCGCTGGGGCGCGTGCGGCAACGTCCTGGTTGGGTGAACAGCGACAAGATGGCCGAAGCCCTGGCCGGGTCGTGGACGTGCTCATCCGCCAAGGCCCGTATGCAGTTGGGTTGCTCCCCCGCGGCCACGTTGGCCGAACGCCTGGGCGAAACGGCCCAATGGTATCGCCAGGCCGGGTGGCTGTGAGCCTGCGCGGCAGTTTGGATCCTGCGTATGGCCGATGGCTGGCGCGCCCGTGTCAGTCAGGCCTCGAGATTCCCACCAGGGGGAAGTATCGCAGATAAAGCCCGGCCCAGGCCGCGCCCAGCGCGATACCGGCAGCCATGTCAACCGCGACGTGCTGCTTGGTGGCCAACGTGGCCCACAGGATGCCGAGGCACCAGAGCCAGCTCAGGCTGCGAGCCAGACCGCTATCGCCGAGGCGCCGGGCCAGGCGATCAACGCAAATGGCCGAGAAGACGGCGAAGGCCGCGTGCAGTGAGGGGCAGGCGTTGCCCGGCCCGTCGATGGCGATGAGGGGCCGGTAGGCGGCGCTGTCCGGTCGGGGAATGGCTGTGGGCCAGAAGAGAAAGATGAGGAGTCCCACCAGGCAAAGTCCGCTGAAGGCCAAGCAGCAGGCGTTCAGATCCCGCTTGTCTTCCAGCAGCCAGGGAGCAATGGGTAAGTATAGGTAGAGCGACAAGTACAGCGGCAAAGCGCCAGGCTGGAAAGCGATCAGCCGGTCCAGGGCGGTGGTCGGCATTTCCCGCACGGGGAAGATGTGGAAGCGGAGCAGCAGGAAGTAACCGATAAAGAAGGCGATGATAATGATCGCCCCGGCTATCAGTTTGAAGCGCCAATGGGCCTTCAGCCTTGCGCCAAGCCAAGCCGTTCCTTGAGTGCTCCGGGTCGGGGTCATGAATCTTCTCTGTTTTCGCAGCACGAAAGGGAGGCGGCTACTTCGGTATGATCTTTTCGGAGCGCTTCTCCCCTGTCTGCACGTCTTTTCCGTAGAGTTCGAGAGAGCGGACGGTGTGCCCGGAGGCCTCGATGTACATCTTCTCGAGAATGGCCGGCCGGCCGTCGATGACGATTTCGGCACGGACGGCGTTGCCCACCTTCTTTACGGTGATCGACCGCTGGCGGGCGGCCACGATAGTCATTTGGTATCCGTTCACCGACGGGCACGGTGTAATGTTGAAGCCATAGGCCATCTTCTTCTCGATCCAATTGAGATTCTCCCGGTGGCCGTCCTGGGCGAGCATAACCCAGTAGGCAATCACCGGTTTCTTGCGATCCAGTTTGCCGTCGGCGGTGAGCTGAGCATCGTAATGCACGACGTTGGCATTCGTGCTGCGTGCGATGATGAAGAGCGGTTGAGTTCCAGCCTGGGCAGGGGCCGATGCGGGCTGACTTTTCTTGACGCCCGGGGTGGGCTTGCTCTGCTCGGTGCCGGCCGGCGGCTGATTTGCCGGCTGGGCTGGGCTCGGCGCGGCCAGCAGGGCGAGAATGGCGAACCACCACAGCGTTTTTTGCATGAGGCATCCTTCCCAGGTTTCGGGGCTCACCTCTAACCCGCGCAGGGCGGCGCTAGAGCTTGGCCAGTTCGTCGGCCGTGGCGTGGACCGTAGCGCGGATCTGTTCCTGGCTGTGATTAGTGGTGATGAAGAAGCGGAGGCGAGCGGAGTGGTCAGGCACGGCAGGGTGCAGAATCGGATGGACGTTAATGCCGCGCTCGAACAGAGCGCTCGCCAGGCGCAGGCTCTTGACCGAGCTGCCGACGATCACCGGAATCACGGGCGTACCGGCGGCCGAGCCGGTGTTGAGGCCGCGCTGGCGGGCCAGCTTTAGGAACAGCGCCGCCAGCTCGCGCAGCCGGGCCACGCGCTGCGGCTCGCGCTGGAGGACCGTCAGGGCAGCCAGGGCCGCAGCGGCGATGGGCGGGGAGATGCCCACGCTGTAGACGAACCCGGGGGCGGTGTACTTGAGGTACTCGACGAGCTCGGTCGAGCCGGCGATGTACCCGCCGCAACTGGCCAGCGACTTGGAGAGCGTGCCCATCCATAGGTCGACGTCGGAGCGGGCCACGCCCCAGTGCTCGCCGATGCCCCGGCCGGTCGCCCCCATGGTGCCCAGCGAGTGCGCTTCATCCACCAGCAGCAGCGTCTTGTGCTTCTTCCTGAGTTCCAGGAAGCGTGGCAGTTCGGGGAAGTCACCATCCATGCTGTACACGCCCTCGATGGCGACCAGCACGCGGCGATAGCGGTGGCGCACTTCGGACAACAGGGTGTCGAGCGCCTGCCAGTCGTTATGGGCAAAGACGCGACGCGTAGCGCCGGCAAGGATGGCACCCTGGACGATCGAGTTGTGGGCCAGAATGTCGTGAAGGATCAGATCGTCCGGTCCGACCAGGTGGCCGATGGTGGTGACGTTGGTGGCGTGGCCGGAGACGAAGACGATCGCGCCCGGGGTGGCCAGGAAGGCGGCCAAGGCCTGCTCCAGATCACGATGCACCTGCTTCTCGCCGGAGACCAAGCGACTGGCGCCGGCGCTGGTGCCATAGCGGTCGATCGCGGCCTTGGCGGCGGCGGCGACCTCCGGGTCGTGGGCCAGGCCGACATAATCATAGACGCTGAAGTCGACGAGCAGGCGCCCGTCGATGCATGGTGCGCTTCCGGCTCCGCCCTGGTCGACGCGGAAATACGGGTTATCGCCGGCCGCCAGCAGCAGGCGTTGCTGACGCTTCAACTCGCCGTACTCGGGGAATCGGGCCAAATCGTGATGTTCCGGCGGAATCTGGTCGGCGGGAACATCGGGCCTGGGGGCATCGATCAGGTGCTTCTCTACTGCGTGGACCAGATCCCCCATCGTCCGGGCCTGGCTGAACACCGTGTCGGGCAAGCAGATGGCGAAGGTCTTCTCCAGCCTGGCCACGAGGTCCAGGCTCTGCAGCGAATCCAAGCCCAGGGCGGTAAGGGGTGTGTCCGGTGTCAGGTCGGGCAAAACTGGGCCGACCAAGGCGCGGGCGTGCTGGCGGACGGCGGCCAGAGCGGCTTGCCAAGAGTGCGGGGCGGGATGCGCCGTGGAAGACCCCGCATCTTCGGCGGCAGGGCGGAGGGCGGCGCTCGGGCCGGCATTGTCGACCGGCAAGCCGCCGAATTCGGCGAGGGCTTTGAGTTCGCCGGCCAGGAGGGCCGCGCGACAGGCATGGCGCTGGATCTTGCCGCTGGAGGTCCTGGGAATCGTGCCGCTGCGCACCAGCATGACCGTATCCAGGGCTAGGCCATGTTCATCGAGCACCGCCCTGCGAACCGCATCCAGCACGTGCGCGAAATCGACCTCTCCTTTGCGCGCGACCTCCTGCACCAGAACCAGGTGCTGGAGGCCGTGATTGTCCGCGACGAAAGCGGCCCCGTAGCCGGCTGCCAGCAGCGGGTGGCTGCTGCGGGCGGTGGCCTCGATATCCTGCGGATAGCGGTTCAGGCCGCGGACGATGATCAGGTCATCCAGCCGGCCGGTGACGTAGAGTTGGCCCTCGCGCATGAAGCCCAGGTCGCCGGTCCGCAGGAACGGGCCTCTGCCCGAGTCGCTCAGGCGGGCGTCGAAGGAACGGCGAGTCTGGCCGGACTTGTGCCAGTAGCCCTCACCGACCGACGCGCCGGCCACCCAGATTTCGCCCACGCGGTCGGGGGCGGCCTCGGCGCGGCTGTGCCGGTCGACGATCACTACGCGCAGACCGCCGACGGGCGATCCGCAGGCCACCAGGCGATGAGCCTGCGGCGCATCGTTGGGCACGGGCTCAACGCGGTTCTCGGCCAGCGCCGGGTCGTGGAAGGTCCCGACGGTCGCGCCGCTGTCGCGCGTCGGGCCGCTGACCATGAGCGTCGCCTCCGCCAAACCGTAGCAGCAATAAAGGGCTCCGGGTTTGAAGCCGCAGGGGGCGAACGTGGCGGCAAAGCGTTCGAGCGTTCCGGGCTCAATGGGTTCGCTGCCGACGAAGGCCAATGCCCAGGAGGAAAGGTCGAGGGTGGCACGCTGTTCCTCGGAGATCTTGCGAATACAAAGATCGTAGGCGAAGTTGGGCCCGCCGGAGATGGTGGCCCGGTACTTGCTGATGGCGGCCAGCCAGGTTATGGGGCTCTGGAGGAACGCGGCCGGCGAGATGGAAACGTTTGTCACACCGGCGAACACCGGGACCAGAACGCCACCCACCAGCCCCATGTCATGGTACATGGGCAGCCAGAACACGCTGCTGTCGTCGTACTGTATGCCGAAAGCCTGATGGATGGTGTGGATGTTGGCCATGAGGTTGGCGTGGCTGAGCATGACGCCCTTGGGCCGACTGGTCGAGCCGGAGGTGTACTGGAGCATGGCAAGCGTGTCGGGGGCGATGGCCGGTTCTTGCCAGTGCTTGGCCAAGGAGTCGGGAATCTCGTCGGTGGCGACCCACAAGAGCTGGGAGGAAGTGGCCGCTTGAACGCTTTCTTCCGCTTCCATTCTGGTCTGGAACTGAGCCGCACCCGAGGTGTTGCTCAGGGCGATGCGGGCTCCGGCATCAGCGGCGACGGCCTGGAAGCGCTCGAGTATGTGGTGGCGATGCGGCGGGTAGGTCGGCACTGCTACGCAACCGGCGTACAGGCAGCCGAAGAAGGCCGTAACGAAGTCGAGGCCGGGCGGATAGACCAGCAGCACGCACTGGCCGGCAAAGCCCATGTCCTGCAAGCGAGCCGCGATGGCTCGGGCTCGCCGATCGAGCTGAGCGTAGGTCAGGCTGGCGTGATCACCCTGGCCGTCGAGCAGATGGACGAAGGCCGGTTGCCGCGGGCGTTCGTCGGCGTGGCGGCGCAGCGCGTGGATCAGGTGGCCTGGAAGCTGATGCAGACTAACGTGGTTTTGAGCGTGAACCGGCATAATCCCGGGTTCCCCAGATAACTTCGGCCCACGACCGGCGCGGGTCCAATCGTTTATAACTCCAGCCACGTTCGTTTTCAAGGACTTTCCCCGCGCCCGGCCATGGCCGTGAGGGGAAAATCCGAGTTCATCGTAGTCAGAGTCGCCGTAGAATGGAGACAATTCTGGAGGCGCACTGATGCTCAAACGACCGCGTGGTCATAGTCCCACTTGAACCACCCCTCAAGCGGAAAATATCACGAAAAATCAAATCAAGCTGAAGGACCCCACGACCGGTTTCTCCAGTTGCCCATATACTTCATGATTCTGCCCCGGTAATAAGCGAGCGCAAGAAAAAACGACCTCGTCGTAGTGCCCGATTCCACGTATTATGGACTCCCTGTGACCGAACCCAAAAAGGTCAAACTCGGTTTTTTCCTCATCGGCAGCATCGTTGTTGCCGCCGCAGCCCTGTTATCATTCGGCTGGCTGGCGGAAGAGGTGCTCCAATCAGAGACGCAGGCATTCGATGATGCCGTGCGGGCAGCAATCCACCGACTCGCGTCGCCGGGAATGACCAGCGCGATGCAAGTTTTTTCATTTCTCGGTTCGGGAACACTCCTGGTGGCGCTGAGTCTCCTCACGATTGTAATATTTTTATACATCCATCGCCCTCGATCGGCTCATTTGATGGGCATTACCATGGCAGGTGCGGTCGCTCTTGATCTGTTGTTGAAGCACGCATTCCACCGTGGGCGTCCCGTCCCCTTTTTCGGGACGGCCCCAAGCTCGTATAGTTTTCCGAGCGGCCATGCTTTCGGATCGCTTTGTTTCTTTGGGGCGTTGGCAGGAATTCTTTCCGAGCACGCTTCAACACCGAGGGCACGATTCTTTATCTGGACATGCGCTGCACTTCTTGTCGGGCTTATCGGATTTTCACGCATCTATCTGGGCGTGCATTACCCGAGCGATGTCTTAGGCGGCTACTGCTCTGCCCTTGTTTGGGTGGGAGCGATTGGTATTCTGAACCATGTTCTTAACAACCGTGCCAGGTGAGGAATCGAAGCCCCGGCGAACGGCGCTACTCACTCCTTCGTTTGGACGGATCTGGCAGGTCGCCCGTTCCCGTAATTTCGAATTAACCTGTACCGCCTTTGTACGCCGAGGTGATTTGCTCGCCAGTTCAATAGTGCTCTGACATGTGGTCGAAATCGCTCAGACAGAGGGGAAGCCTCGGTTTAGAGTCATCTTGGTCGTGAGCCCTACACACTTTTTAAGAGCGGGAATTCCGATTTGCCGATCAAGTTGTATTCGAATGCGTTTTCTGCACCAGACGAGTTGAGCGGCAGGTTGGATCGTGGATGACGGCAAGCGGAACTGGGGGCCAAATTCGGGTTGCGAAATGACAAAACTCGGGTGCTGTTCGACCCTTTCTACCCCCACGTCCGACACAATGGACAATAAGTCCTTTTAGGCTTAACCAGACCTTAATACGTCCTTCAATTTGGATTAACAGGGGCAGTGCACCTTGGTTTGTAGCTATCATGAATTGGCTTCTTCAATTCTCGGCAGCTTTGCTCGCGTTGATGGTGGCCCTCATCACGATTGGTTTTCTCGTACACATGTCGTTCAGCAGCAGGCCAGATGCCCGAATGGCTTTCCTAACTGGCTTGATGAAAGGCGTCGCGCTTGAGGACCTGAGCCAGAACGCGTGTTCGCCAAACCCAATGGTCCATAGATCGCTTGACTCTAAACTCACCTCGTCTCGTTTGAGTGAAGATCCCCCGGCTTTGCCGTGGGATCTCCCCACGGATTAGCTCTGGAACAACCCCAACTGATCTGCCGTCGCGGCGACGCTCGATGGCCTGCGCGAGGCTTGACCTCCCGGCTCGGGTTCACGACTCCTCGACTCCTCAACTCTACGACTTTTTTACCTTGTCCTTTGTTTTCATAGACATCCTGGCTTTGTTCCGTCGACTTCAAGTCGAGAAGTCGAGAGTTGAGAGTCGAAGAGTGACAAAGCGTCGGCATCCTGCAGCTTGACCTCCTGGCTCGGGTTCACGACTCCTCGACTTCTCGACTCCTCAACTCCTCGACTTTTTGTTTTCATAGACATCCTGGCTTTGTTCCGTCGAATTCGAGTCGAGCAGTTGAGGGTCGAGAGTTGAAAGTCAGAGAGTGACAACCCGTAGGCATCTCCTCGCCTGACCTCTTGATCTGGCTTCACAACTCCTCGACTTCTCGACTCCTCAGCTCCTCGACTGTTTGTTTTCATAGACATTCTCGCTTTGTTCCCCTGATTTTGCGGTCGATAAGTTGAGGAGTCGAGAGGTTGAGGAGCCCTGCGCCATCTTCCGGCCTGCGGTCCGTCCCTTGCGGTCGGCAATGGGTGTCCAATTCCTCGACAACGATCTGCCCACCTGCCCATCTGCCTACCTGCCCTTGCTCTCGCACTCCTCGACTTCTCGACTGCACTTTGGAGGCAGAAACCACAGGCAGGAACTACGGACGAAAACAAAAGAGGACTTTCTGGCATGACCTTACCGGCAGGGCCTGACCCCTGCCCAACCCCACAAAACAAGTCTAGCCTATGTCGTCCCGTTTGTCAAGAGAAAAATGCGAGCCCCAATCCGTCGATAACGACGGGCGCGAACGGCGTCCTTCCGCCGAGGTGGGCAGTCCATTTCCTGGGACTCGTCGGTTTGGCGCGATATTGTAAAATGAGTGCGGAACTGCCGGAACATGTGCGAGAATCGTGCGGCATGGCCTTGGCACATTCAGAGAACAGCGCTGGGTTCAAGCACGACCTCGCAACCCACTTGCAACAGGTCGCCGAGCTCGCGTCGAAATTTGCGGAAAAGTTCGGAGCTGGCGACCTGGGCCGCTGGGTCGGTTGGTGGCACGACCTCGGCAAATTTCATCCCGACTTTCAAGCCTACCTGAGCGCACCTACAGCCCCCCATGGGCCGGACCACAAGGGTGCGGGTGTTAACCCTGCTCTTTAACGCCCCGCGATGGTCGCCTTGCTTGACAGAATTCGATATGATGGTATAAGTGAAACCACGTCGCAACATGGTTAGGTTGCTGCGTGATAACCGAGATAGGGTCCAGCGAGGACCAACCCCTTATGACAGCCGAGTACAATGCGCACAGCCCTGCTGTTTTGGGCGGGGCATCGGAACCCCTGAAAGAGCACCTGACCGATGTGGCCGCGCGCGCCGCTTTGCATGCTCAAGCGTTCGGTGCTGAACAAGAAGCGCACACGGCGGGTCTGTTGCACGACTTGGGAAAATATGGCGATCTTTTCCAGCGTCGTCTCGAAGGCAAGGAAAAAGGAATTGACCATTGGTCGGCAGGCGCCTGGGCCGCGATAACCAAGTAGCGCTACGAGGGTATCGCGGCGGCGCTGGCCATTCAGGGACATCACATCGGGCTGCAACAAGCGGACAAGGACTCACTCCGCGCGCTTGACCCCAAATCGCTGGAAAAGTCCCACCCCCTTGGCTTGCGCCCCTCGGAAAGTGATGCGGACCTGCTCCTTCACCGTTTGGCCCGCGACGAAATCGTTTTGCCGCCTTCCGGCTTCGCCTCAATATACCAGCGCGACGCACCTGCTGCCGCAATGCTTGACGTCCGCATGTTGTTCTCGGCCCTGGTTGACGCCGACTTCATCGAAACAGAAGCGCACTTCGATCGCGATGCTGCCGGCCACAAGCGCTATCGTCAACCCGGCCCCGTTCTCGACGCCCACGCTACGCTTGCCGCCCTGCTGGCTTACATCGAAACTGTGGCCTCTTCTGCCAATGCCTCCCCGGCGGTGAAATCCATGCGCGCCGACTTGCTTCAGGCCTGCCTGCGCGCGGCTGACTCCGGACAAGGGCTCTTTACGCTGACGGCCCCCACCGGTTCCGGCAAAACGCTTTCCATGCTGGCCTTTGCTCTGCGCCATGCGGAGCGCTTTGGTCTCCGGCGCGTGGTCACCGTCCTTCCCTATCTCACGATCATCGACCAGACTGTTCGGGATTATCGCCAAGCGATCGAGCCCATCGTGGGCGCGGACCGGCTCAACGAATTCATCCTCGAGCACCACAGCTTGGCAGGCGCCGAACCTGAATCAGGCGAATCAAAGTTTGATGGTGAGGACGCGGCGAGCCGCCGCAGGCGTGAGTTAGCCGAAAACTGGGATGCCCCCCTGGTCGTGACCACCAGCGTTCAGTTCCTCGAATCGCTATTTTCGAATCGTCCCGCCGCCTGCCGGAAGCTCCACCGGCTCGCGGCGAGCGTAATACTGTTCGATGAGGTGCAGACGCTTCCGGTCAACCTCGCCATTCCGACACTCGCCGCCCTCTCGCGCCTTGCCGAGCGCTACCGCGCCACGGTGGTTTTTTCCACCGCTACCCAGCCGGCTTTCACTCACCTTGACGAGCACGTAAAGAAGTTCTGCGCTCAAGGATGGAAGGCCGCCGAGGTTGTGCCCGCCAGTGTGGGCCTTTTCCGCCGCACCAAGCGTGCCTCTGTCATCTGGCCTGAACTTGACCGCTCCGCTTCCTGGAAGGAACTCGCCAGCCAGATCGCTTCGGTCGAAACCCCTCAAGTGCTTTGTATCCTCAACCTGAAGCGCCACGCGTTAGCTCTGTTTCAGGAACTCAGGGATAGGGGAAGCGACGGACTGTTTCACTTGTCCACGAACATGTGTCCAGCTCACCGGCGGGCGGTGCTTCTGGAGGTCCGGGCTCGGCTGTGCGCCGGGCTGCCGTGCCATCTCGTATCCACCCAATGCGTCGAAGCCGGTGTGGATGTGGATTTCCCCGAGGTCTTTCGAGCTTTTGCTCCGCTCGACGCCATCATCCAAGCCGCCGGACGCTGCAATCGTAACCACCGGCGGCCTACTGGCGCCGTGCATGTATTCGTTCCCGAGGAAGAAGGATACCCGGACTCCGCCTACGCGCAGGCCGCAGACGTAACGCGTCTCCTGCTGATAAGGCGCGGACCTGGTGAGATGAACATTGACGATCCCGGCCTTGCGACGACCTATTATCGCGAACTTTACAGCCTGGCCAAGCCCCAAGAGCGCAATGAGAAATTGCGAGAGGCCCTGCGGCGGCAGGACTTCGCAGACGTAGCCAGCCTATACCGTCTGATTGCGAACGACGCTATCAATGTATTGGTGCCCTACGATTTGGATGCCTACGCCGAGTTAGCCGATGAGGTGCGGGGGGAAAACCTGAATCGCCGCTGGATTCGGAAGGCCCGCCCGCACACCGTGAACCTCTTTCGGCCGAAGCCCGAGGCGCCGGTCACTGGTTGCCTCGAAAGCGTGCCCGTGAGCGGAAACGCCACCGCTGATGATTGGTTTATTTATCTTCAGCCGGCACATTATGACCGGCAGCTCGGGCTGCTTCCGCCGCAGTCGATGGAGTGCCTGATCGCGTAGGGCCGAGTGGCGCTCGGCCTTTCCTATGGGCGAGCGGGGCTCGCCCCAGGCCGAACGCCGTTCGGCCCTACGGAATAGGTCTGGCCAACGTGGTACTTGGGTAGAGCCCGGAGGAGGACTATGGAGCCACATAATCAAATCCTGGATGTCTGGGGTGAATTCGCCTGCTTCTCCCAGCCAGCCTTCAAAGTGGAACGCTTCAGCTATCCGGTGATCACTCCCTCGGCGGCGCGTGGCATCTTTGATGCCATTTCCTGCGCGCCCCACCGGGAGGCGGCCAAAGCCAAATTCCGCTGGCATGTTACCCAGGTGGAGATTCTGCGCCCGGTGCACGCGCAGCCGAACGGAAGCAGTGAAACGTATCCCAACTATATTGCTCTCCGCCGCAATGAAGTGAAGGACAAAGCCCCGAACCCAAACACGATTGCCCAGTGGGCGGCAGGCAAGAAGCAGCCCGAACCCCTATGGGCCGACGGCGACGGCAGCTCTCTGGGTACGGACCAGAAGGGCCGCACCCAACGCCAGACCATGGCCCTGAAAAACGTCCACTACCGGCTGCACGCGAAGATCCACCCGTGGCCGGGTTATGAGCACGAAATCGTTGCCCTCGAGGCCTGTTTCCGGCGCCGCGCCCGCCAGGGCAAGTGCGTCTATCAACCCTGCTTCGGTTGCCGCGAGTTTCCCGCTTACTTCGAACTCGTCGAGCCGGACTC
>Ga0116223_10004776_pt1 | contig 11657 bp, 7 predicted proteins | sample Sb_taG_3_FD_90092 | JGI IMG/M metagenome (GOLD analysis project Ga0116223, IMG submission 90092) | Peat soil microbial communities from Weissenstadt, Germany - Sb_50d_a_PC metaG | ecosystem: Environmental > Terrestrial > Soil > Wetlands > Peat | place: Germany: Weissenstadt | collected 2010-09-21 | reverse complement strand
GATTCCACCTTTGGCTCGAACTTAATCCGTTTCCATCGCTGCTGCTCGCGGTACGGCCATGCGCTGAACTCCATGCCGGGAATGATGTAAACCCATTGCGCCGTTTCGAAGATTCGAATGCCTTCGGCTTGTGCTCCATCGGGCACGAAGAACAGTTTCGCCACGTCCGAGTCGAGCAGCCTCGCAATCCCATCGCGCGTGCTCGGGCACGGCAGATCGGCCACTGGAGGAAAAGTGATTCGTTCGCTCACCGGTTCCCAGTGTCCATCTACGACCCGGGGCGGTCGACCGATGGTGATCGGAAGAAGCCCATAAAGCACCGTGTGGGGAAACCCCGCAGCATATTTTCCAAATACTCGTTGCATGCACTCAAGCATCTTGTCCTGACCGGAATAGCTGTAATGTTTGACCGGCGCCGAAGCACCGCTCGACTGCGCAAGCAGTGGAGCCAGTGCCAGGGCGTGAACGGCCAGGAAGCACAAGAAGTTATTGCAGGCTTTGCCGCGCATAAGCGTTTGCCGGGTGCTCCGTCCTAGCGCTTTTTTGCAAGGCGGGTACCATTGCTGCTGTCACCATGTTTCTCTAAAGTCAAGTCTACCTCCGCATACTTCAATGTCCACGAGAGTAGACATCTTTCCCACAGGCTAACCTGCGGCAAACACGACTACACAAGAATACGCAGTCGCAGAGTCAACAACTTGCGCGCGGCAATTCCGCCGGCGGGGAAATTGGTCAATTGCCATTGAGCGGTACCTTGCGCTGCAACTCATCGATGAAGTTTTCGAGAAAGATCACGTGGCTGGCGTCCTGTTGAGTTGAGCCTCCGGCAGAGGTGGCAATGGCGAGGCGCTTTCCGTCGGGGGCAACGTCGTACTGGGCGCCAACTGATCCGCTCAGCGTGAGAGCTACGCTCTGTCCCGACCAGACACGCGGCTTTTCCGCGACGAACGAGTCTCCCTTGCCCGAGTAGCTGGCCACCATAATCCGATCGTCCGGGACATCAAAGTAGAACAAATCTTTGCCGTTTTGAGAAAAGATAGGGGCCGTTCCGCCGTTGGTTGAGATTTGCCATTGACCGCCCTTGTCCGGAAAGGCGCGCACGAAGACCTGGGAGCTTCCCGACTCGTTGGAGCTGTAGGCCAGCCAGTGTCCGTCAGGGGAGAAACTCGCACCCCGGTCGCCGAAAATCGTACGCTGAAACAACTCCGGTTTCCCGGCTTTCAATTTTCCCCCTTCTCGCTCCACCGGCAGGGTCCAGAGTTCGAATCCTTGCGGACCCGATTGATAGAAGGCAAGAGTCGTGCCATCGGGTGAGAAGGCCGCGGGATATTGGAATTCCTTGCTCATGGTCAAAGGCTCGGGCCGGCTGCCCCCGTCCGAGCGTGCAAACGACATGCCATCGCCCGCCTGATACACAATGTACCGGCCGTCGGGCGTCCACACCGGGTGCGTTCCATTCTTTTCGCCGCTCAGCGGAGACAACGTATCCCGGCGAATGTCGTAGATCCAAATCCCGGATCGCGAGTCATCGTTCGCCACCGCGAGGCGGTGGCCATCGGGAGAGAAGTGGGGATTTACGAAGAGACCAGGCTTGTCGAGCAGCGGCTGCGACTTGCCCTCTGCATCCAGCCATTGGATCACCACACGCGAGGCGTCGATGTCGCGGCTTCGGTACACCAGCGTTCCGGTGCGCGAAAAGCTCAGCTTGGCGGAGCCAAACATTGCAGAATAAGAAACTTGCTGCAACACGGGGATGGGTGAGCCAATGGTCTCCAGCTTCTGAGGGTCGAATCGAACCGCGAACAGTGTTCCCCGGCTCACATAAGTCAGGTAGCCCTTATCTCCGGAAGCAGCCAGATACTGCCCATAGGTTCCTCCATTCTGCAACACCTTCCTGCGGTGGTCCGCCAGCGTGACCACTTCAATTTTCGCATCGTCAAAACCGACAGTGTGATTTTCCGCGGTGAACAGAACCGCCTTGGCGCCGGGCAGGACTTGCGGCCAGCGATGAGTCCGTTCTTCTCCCTGAAGTTCGGTGACCTCGGTGGGAGTGCCGCCAGTGGAGGGCACGCGTGACAATCCGCCAGAGACGCGCAGGCTCGCGACGATGCTGCCGTCCTCACCCCAATCGGCCCCGGTGTAAGAGGAAGCGGCGTCGCACAACGGGATCTCGGCGCCGCCCTCCACCGAGATTTTTCTGATCTTCCCGCCGGCGACAAAACCGAGCCAGTCCCCATCGGGGGAAAAGAAAGGGCTGGTCGCACCGGCCGTGATGGTGAGATCGGTCGCTGCCGGTTGATCAAGCCTGCGCGTAAAAAGATGTCCGTGGGAAAGGTAGGCGATGCGGGTGGCGTCGGGCGAAATAATGACGTCGGAGCCGCCCAGAGCATTCAGGGAAACGTCGTGGCCCAGGTCCACCTCCAGGCGTACGAGCGGTTTCAATGGCGCAGGCCGCGTTGCGCGAAACGCCCTCCAGAAAGCACCTGCCGCGGCGACGGCCAGCACTGCCACTGCAATCCAGGGCAGCCACCGGCGCTGTCGGGCAGAACTCGGTGGGGTGCTGACGTCGCTGGGCGCTTGCGCGATCCACTCCAACTCTGCTTTCAGGTCGCGAGCGTTTTGCCAGCGATTCTCCGGGTCCTTTTCTAAACACTGCTTCAGCACTCGATCTAATGCTGGTGGCGCGAGCGCGCCAATCGACGGGGCCGGGCGCTCCATGATGGCTGCAATCACCGTGGCGGGAGAAGAACCATCGAACGCGCGCTTCCCGGTCAACATTTCGTAGAGCACCAGGCCGAAGGAGAAGATGTCGCTGCGCGCGTCGATTTCCTGCCCCGTGGCCTGGGACTGCAATTGCTCGGGAGACATGTAGTAGAGCGTGCCCACAATCTCGTTCTTGCCAGTGAGCGCCATGGTGAGCGTGGCATCGCTCGGAGGGTTGGAGCCCGCTCCGATTTTGGCGAGTCCGAAGTCGAGCAGTTTTATTCCGGATTTCGTGACCAGGATATTCGCTGGCTTAAGGTCGCGGTGAGTGATGCCCTTGCGGTGTGCGGCGTCGAGCGCGTCACAAATCTGTGCGGCGTACTTCAGCGCCTGCTGCAGGGGCAATGGTCCCTTCAGGGGCACGCCTTCAATGTATTCCATCACCAGATAGTTCGGCCCGACATCGTGCAAGGTGCAGACGTTGGAATGGTTCAGGGCGGCGACCGCGTGCGCTTCGCGCTCGAAGCGCTCGGAGAACTGCTCGTGGGAAACTTTGATGGCGACGACGCGATTCAGCCGCGGGTCGCGGGCCTTGTAGACTTCTCCCATGCCGCCCGCGCCGAGGGGCGCGGTGATCTCGTAGGGGCCCAGCCGGGTTCCGGGAGCCAAGGACATAAAGATCGAACGATTGTACCGCGCTGGGTGGGTAGGGAATGGACCGGCGACTGGAAATTGACCCACTGTGAGGCAGGGCCTGGGCTTTTGATCTCGTCGAAACCATAGACACAGAGGGTGCCCCATCCTTCGCGTACTTTGCGAAGGGTGGGAGCGGGAATGTCCACCCCACAAAACGAACCGAAGTGGTGTTGGCAGCATCGCTACCCGCCCTTGCAAAAAGCGCAAGGACGGGCCACCCTCAGTCTTGGTTGCCCTAGTGCATTTCGTTCAGTTTCCGTTTCACCTCAGCCAGAAGCTTCGGCGGCAGCGCGGTGTAACCCTCTTGTTCAGCGAGCGTCTGGCCATCGGAATAGGTCCAACTCAGCAAGTCGCCCAGGGCCGCGGCCCGCGACGAATCCGAAGTCCTGGCCCGCAGATAGATCCAAGTGAAGCTGGTGATGGGGTAGGAATCGGTTCCGCGCGCGTTGACCAGCGATGCGGAGAAACTTCGCCACGTCGGCGATTCCACCTCTTCGCACGCGGCCGCAAGTCCGCGCGGAGAAGCCTTGACGAAGTTGCCGGCGGCGTTTTGTATTGCCGCCTGCCGGATTCCGTCCTTGACCGCATACTGATACTCCACGTACCCAATGGATCCGGGCTGGTGTTTCACTTTGTCAGCCATGTCGGAACTGCGTTCAGCCGCCTCACCGACAGGCCACTTCGGAGACGCGCTGACGCCGACCTGGGCGCGAAATTTCGAGCTCGTCCTCGAAAGAAAATCGCTAAAGACGTAATTCGATCCCTTGCCGGCAGGACGCTGAATCACGTGGATCGCCATGCTAGGCAGGGTGACATCGGGATTGAGCTTGGCAATCTGCGGCGCATTCCATGTTTTCACCACGCCGAGAAAAATGTCCGCCAAAACTTCCCCCGACAGCCGAAGCTCCTGATTGACACCGGGAAGGTTGTAGACCGGCACGATGGCGATGAGCACTGCGGGCAGTTCAAGCAAGCCATCTTCCTTGCGCTGACTCTCGGTAAGCGGCGCCTCGCCGGCGCCAAAGTCACCCGATTCATGAGAGATTTGCTTGATCCCTTCCTCGGTTCCAACCGGGAGATACCGCATCTGAATCTTCGGATTGCGCTTCCCGTACTCTTGTCCCCACCGGTTATACAGCGGCGCCGGCACGGTCGAGCCAGACCCGACCAGAACCAGGGCCTGCTGTGCATAAGCCGGGGAAACGAGCAGCGCGAGCGCGAGCGAGAACGAGAACAACCACATACACGTTGTCGCCAGCGCAGAGCGCCGAGAGCGTACATTGGATTTACGACGTGCTCCAGGTTCTACAAGCTTCATAGAGTATGTCTCCGTTATGTTTGAAATAAGTTTTACTTAGAACTTCAAGTCTCAAAACTTCAGCTCTTAAAACTTCAGCTCTTAAAACTTTAAGTCCAGCCCGGCCGAGACTCCCATCAGGTTGCCTCCGGTCCAGCAGTGCGGATTGGAGGGAGCGAAACCTCCGGTCGCGTCAGACGCGTCGTGACAATCGGTGGTTACGCTTCGTCCGCCCGCGCCGAGGTCATAGTGCGCCGCCGGTCCATTGGCGGTCAGCGCCCAATCCACATAAGCGGTCAGATTCTTGCTGAGCTGATTCTTAAGCGCGAAGGTGAACAGGTTTGCGGTGTTGTCGGCGTGGGACCCGGCAGCGGCGTCGGTTGTGGGATTGCCGCCCGGAGGCACGACGGTCGAATCGTTGTGCTGCCCAGGATCTCCCGGCGTGCGGAAGGCGTGTGCCCAGCCAAAATGCGCGCTGTAGTTATGGCCCAGTTTCTGGCTGGCGACAAACCATGTCCCCAGGCGCTGTCGCTCATTTTGGAATTGCAGGTCGTAAGGGACATAGCGATGCATGGTCTCAAAAATGCCGCCGAGCGTGGTCTTTGTCGGGAACGCATACATCATTCCGATCTTGCCGGCATCTTCGTCGGCGACGTCCTGAGCCACCAGCATCTGCGAGTAGGCGTTGCCGGAAGCGTAGATCCCGGTGATGTCGCTCGACCGGTTTACGTTGTGATGCCGCTCATAAGCGCTGGTGAGGTAAAGAGCGCCTTTCGTATACGACAGGCTGACGCTGGTCGCCGTACCGAACGATCCGTCGCTGCAGGTGACGGGCGTGATGCCGTCGCTGCCGGGGATATTGCCGCCGGTGCAATCGGATTCTCCCGCGGCGATGTTGTCGCTGTTGTCGGCGCGATTCTGCCCGGGTGAGACCAGCGCGTCGATGACCACGCCGCGCCAGTTGGGCGATTGGTACCAGATGGAGTGATCGAGCCGCGTGCCGAACTCAACCCGGTTGTCGCCGCCGGTGTTGGCCATGACGACTTGATAGTCTCCGATCATGGCGAAAAAGGGATTGAACTTCGCGGTCGAGTTTTTGTAGGGAGCGTCGGTCTTGCCCAGCATGAGCGATCCCCAGTTCGGCGAGGAGAGTCCCAGGAAACTGTTGCGCGAGGTCAGGCCGCCCTTCACGACATTGCTTTGATTGGAGTTAGTTTCAGCGGTGCCGGAGGTTGCCGCGATATCGAGCTGCGTTTCGAGTTGGTAAATAAAGTTGAAAGGCAATCCCTTCAACGACTGGAAGCCACGCACTCCGATGTAGGAAAGGTTGGTGGAAAGGTCGGGCATCCATCCCATGTTGCCGACGGGAGGATTGCCGTCGGGGCCGAGCTTGCCGCCTAGACCCTTGGTGATCACGTCGGCCGAGACGTCAAGATTGCCATAGGTGGTGAACTCGCCGCCGGGGACGTAGAACGTCATGCGGTCGCCGGGCTTGCGCTCGAAAAAGCCGTGTGGGGCGTTGGAGTTCGCGACGAAGTGCGAGGCGCCGATGGCAGGTGGCGCCGCTTTCGGAGCCGCAGTTTCCGGAGTCGCGGTTTGCAGGGTCGCGGTTTGCTGGGCGGGATCGGCCTTCTGATCGATCTTCTGCTGCAAGAGCTGAATCTGTTGCGTCAGGGCAGCCGCCTGTTGCTGTAAGGCCTGAACTTGCGCCTTCAGATCGGCGTCCTGCTGGGCCCAGCAGGTGGGTGTGGCCAGAGCCGCGCTGATCAGTGCCAGCGCGATCGAATTGTATGTCCTCATGCACCTTTCTCGGGGGAACAGGATTTCTTTAACAGCGTAGAACTAATGAACCTATCATCAAATTTGCAAAACGAAGGCATTACGTCGGTAACTGAGGCAGTTTCGCGATGCCGGGTGAGTCCATCAGGAAACGATCCGAGCTACAGCAGAATCTCCATGCCCTCGGCGGCGGCGCGAACTCTGGGATAGTAGTTCCGCGCGTCCTGCACCACTTTGTCGACGATGGCGTCGGTGTGGTCCGGGTCGTGGTGGTAGAGAATCAGTTCTTCCGCGCCGCTCTCCATCACTACGTTGACGGCTTCGCGCCAGTGGCTGTGTCCCCAGCCGCGGCGGCGGGCTTCGTACTCTTCTGGCAGATATTGCGCGTCGTAGATGAGGATGTCGGCGCCTTCCGCCAGCTTGCGCACGGCTTTGTCGAAGTCTGGGTCGCCGGGCTCGTTGTCAGTGGCATAGACCAGCACACCTTCCTTGGTCTCCAGACGAAAGCCCATGCATCCCTGCGGGTGGTTCAGCCACGCAGTCTTGATCCGGGTGCCGTCAGCCATGGGCAGGCAGCCATTGTCGATGTTGTAGAAGTCGCGCTTCCCCGTCATCTGGTCAACATTGACGGGAAAGTAGGGCGAAGCCATCTGCTCGGCCATGACCTGCTCGAGACCCCTGGTCCGGCTGGACGAATGGAAGAAGAGCTGGCTGTTGGGATTTTCATACAGCGGGCGGAAAAAGGGCATGCCCTGAATGTGGTCCCAGTGGAAATGCGAAACGAAAACGTGCGCGGCGAAGGAACGGTCGCCGAACTCGCGTTTCAGTTCGTGCCCCAGTATGCGGAATCCGGTGCCGCAGTCGAAGATGTAGATCTGATCTCCCAGACGGACTTCGACGCAGGAGGTGTTGCCTCCGTAGCGCAGGTTCTCGGCCTGTGGAGTGGGCGTGGAACCGCGGACGCCCCAAAACTTAATTCGCATAAATCGGTGCTGCGTAAGCCGTAATCTTCGACTTGCCGTCAATTTCGAGTGCGATCCCAGTTCGTTCTCCGGGTGCGGAGAAACACTCCAACTTGGCGGAAGCCCAAAATGTTCATAATACTCGGGATATCCCTGATTTTAACGTGTGCGCAGAGTCCAACAAGTGACCAAAGTTTCGGGGGCGGGCGCGAAATGGGGCTGGGCCGAACGCAATTGGCAAGGTGCAGCACGGTCACGGACGAAAAAGATCGTCAACCACAAAGGACACGAAGTTGCACGAAGGAAACACATCCAAAATGAAGTCCTTTGTGATACTTCGTGCCCTTGGTGGTTGATGCTCTGGTCATAGCGTCGAAGCACGAGTGCGTCGCCTATAATAAACAACCCGCGGTTCGGTGCGCGACAGGATTCCCTGCGAGTGCGAGCGCCGGCTTTTGCGGCTTGGATCGCAAACGATGCTGCAACCCGACTTCAAAGAGTTTTCCCGGTTGGCCCGAGAGGCTACGCTGGTCCCGGTGGTGAAATCCGTCAGCGCCGATTTGCTCACGCCGGTCTCCGCGTTTCTCGCCATCGCGGAGAAAGAACCCCACGCGTTCCTGCTGGAGTCGGTGGAGCGGGGTGAGCAGATCGGGCGCTACACGTTTCTCGGGGCGCGGCCTTACATGCGGGTGAAGGCCCGCCAGGGCAAGGTCGAGATCGAGCGCGGTCGCCGGCGCGAAGTGGTGCGAGACAATGTTTTTCAGGTGGTGAAGCGGTTGCTGCGGGAGCACCGGCCCGCGAGTGTTCCGGGGCTGCCTCCATTCACCGCGGGAGCCGTCGGATATTTTGCCTACGACGTGGTTCGCCAGCTGGAAAAAATTGGCGAGCATGCCAAAGATGACCTGTCGCTGCCCGACGCCGAGCTGATGTTCTTTGATCGTTTGCTGGCGTTTGATCACCTGCGGCACCAGATCCACATCGTCGCCACCGCTGATGTTGAGCAAGAGAGTCCGCGGCGTGCGTATGACCGGGCGCTTCGCGACATTGCGGCGCTGGAACGGAAACTTGCAGCGGGACTGAGTCCAGCCCTGTGGCGCAAGTCGGTGAAGGCCAAGACGGGCAAGCTCAAAGTTCATTCTGTCACGCGGCGCGAGACCTTTCTGCGCGGGGTGGAACGCTGCAAGGAGTACATTGCCGCGGGCGACATTTTTCAGGTAGTGCTTTCGCAGCGGCTCGACTTCACTCCAGAGGTTGCGCCCTTTGATCTGTACCGGTCGCTGCGGCAGGTGAATCCGTCGCCCTACCTTTATTTCCTACGATCGGGCGACACCCACATTCTCGGTTCTTCTCCCGAGATGCTGGTGCGGGTGACGGGACGAAAACTGGAGTACCGGCCGATTGCGGGTACGCATCCGCGCGGTCGCGATGAGGCCGAGGACTTGCGCCTTGAGCAGCAGATGCGCACCGACGAAAAGGAACGCGCCGAACATGTGATGCTGGTCGACCTTGGCCGCAACGACCTGGGGCGGGTGAGCGAGTACGGCTCGGTCAAGGTGAAAGATCTGATGTACGTGGAGCGGTATTCGCACGTGATGCACCTGGTGTCGGCTCTGGAAGGCACGCTGCGCAAGGATCTGGACGCACTCGACGCTTTCGCCGCGTGCTTCCCAGCGGGAACGCTCAGCGGGGCGCCCAAGGTGCGGGCCATGCAGATCATCGAAGAATTAGAGCCCACGCGCCGCGGCATTTACGGAGGATCGGTGCTGTACGCCGACTTCGCGGGGAATCTGGATTCCTGCATCGGCATTCGCACGCTGCTGATGCAGGGCAAGAAAGCCTATCTGCAGGCGGGAGCGGGAATTGTTGCGGACTCCGATCCGGCGAGCGAATTTCAGGAGTCGATGAATAAGGCGCAGGCGGTGCTGCGTGCGGTGGAGAAGGCGAGAGGCAATGGATAGTGGGGAACTTCGCGATAGCGTTCTGATGATGGTGTAGAGCGCGCGCCCTCAGCGGCTATAAAGCCGGAGCGTTCGCAGCGGCTGATGTACGGCTGAAGGGGTTGCGGAAAAACGCGGCAACAATCGACCCCAGGGGCTGAAGCCCACACTGATTCCAGATACCTTACCGCGGCCCTGGAAGGGCCGCTCTTCCACGGTGGTGCAGGCGTTTGTGGTTTTTCCGCAACCTCTGAAGCGGTGCCCTTCCCGTTTGTGGCTTGCCTTTCCAGCGGCAAACGAGCACTGACCGTGATTCTGATCGTGCTATTCGCACTTCCGTGGTTCTGCACTCGGCGGCGGCGCGCAGTGCGGTGTGATTTCTCCGGCACCGGGATCGGTATTCTGCGAGTTGCGCGCAAAGCACCAATGCACGAGGGTCTGCGGGTACTCGCGACGAACCCCAAGCGGCACATCCGGTTCGCGGACTTCCTGAAAGGCAAACTGAATCGTCCCATCCGCCGCGACGGTGCCGATCAGATAGCCGTAAACGTCTTTCTTCGCGGTGTCGGACGGCGGCACGGGTAGCGCGTAGCGCTCGGCTCCGCCGGTCCCGACAATCCATCCGGGTAACGGGTCGCCTTTTTTCTGCAATTCCTCTGTGTCGAAGATGTTTTCCAGGAAATAATGCGAGTGACTGGAGAGAACGTAGACGGGCTTGGTCGTCTTCGTATGAAAAGCCAGCAACTTATCGTAGGCTTTCTCGCCACTCTCGCGAGCCCCGGGCACTTTGCTCTCGCCCATGCTGTGTTTGTTGGCAACGCTGTCGGGCAGCGATTCATGCATGCCCACGACAACGCTCTTCACGTCCTTGTCGTTGGTATCGCGCTGCAAAACGCTGTCGAGCCAGGTCAATTGCGATTCTGGAAAGCAGTCGGAAGCGTTGTCCAGATAAATGAAGTCGACGCCTTTTTGGATCCAGTGATAATAGGTCTGCGGGAGCGGCGGTTCGGATGGTTCGTCGGTCTTTTTCTTGGCCTTTTTGTCTTTATTATTGCCAGCAGGAGAGGCTAGCGAAGCATCATCCTGCAGGTGCTGCTCGTGCAAGGCTGGCTGGTCGAGCCAGGCGGCGAACTGCCTGCGAAACTGAATTTTGTCTTTGGGCGGGATGGTTTCGTGGTTGCCGATCCCCACATAGAAGGGCAAATTGCCGAACGCGGCGATCTGGTGGTCGATGAAGTCCGGCCAGGCGCGCGGCAGGTAGAGGCTGCAACTCAGGAAGTTGCCATCGTTGGCGGCCGCGAAGGCCATATCCTCATCGATTTTGTAAATCGCCCGCAGATCGCCGAGATGCCAGTAGAAGCTGGGAGAAAACTGTACGCTGCTCGCGGCGATCGCGGGCATGACCACATCTCCGCAATTGCGCGAGTCTCCGGAGGCGATGAAACGCCACGATCCTTCGGGAAGCGGACGAAGGGCCGCACTACCGCGCAGGCGGAACGACCCAGACGACGTCTCCTGCGCCAGGGTGGTGAGACTTGCGGCCAGCAGAAGTCCGAAAAGCAGGATCGAGCTAAGATACCGGCCCGCTAGGCCTCTGCTGGCAACAGGGAACATGTTATGAAACATGTCAGGAAACATGGAGCGATGTCCTTTCAGAGATTCAGAAAGTTGGCGACCAGTTTTTTCCCCGCGTCCGTCAGCACGCTCTCGGGATGGAACTGCACACCCTCGACGGGATGATTCCGGTGGCGCAGGCCCATGATGGTGCGGGTGCCGTCTTTTTCGGTGGTCCAGGCGCTGACTTCCAGTTCGTCGGGCAGGTCTTTTTCCTCGACGATGAGCGAATGGTAGCGGGTGGCGGTCATGGGCATGGGAAGACCTTGAAAGACAGTTCGGTTGTCGTGCATGACGGCGCTGGTCTTGCCATGCATAATGTGAGCCGCGCGGACCACGCGTCCGCCGAAGGCTTCTCCGATTGCCTGGTGACCCAGGCAAACCCCGAGCACCGGAACTTTGCCGGTGAAGTGGCGGATCAGTTCGATGCTGATGCCCGCCTCCTGCGGCGTGCACGGTCCAGGAGAGAGCACAATGCGCTCGGGCCGCATGTTCTCGACCTGGCTCACCGTAACCTGATCATTGCGGCGAACCTCGACTTCGGCCCCCAGTTCACCGATGTACTGCACCAGGTTGTAGGTAAACGAATCGTAGTTGTCGAGTACGAAAACCAAGCGATTCCCACTCCTCTTCGCTCTATCAGCTTACACCGGAGTAACCGGTCGCGTG
>Ga0116223_10004771_pt1 | contig 11669 bp, 9 predicted proteins | sample Sb_taG_3_FD_90092 | JGI IMG/M metagenome (GOLD analysis project Ga0116223, IMG submission 90092) | Peat soil microbial communities from Weissenstadt, Germany - Sb_50d_a_PC metaG | ecosystem: Environmental > Terrestrial > Soil > Wetlands > Peat | place: Germany: Weissenstadt | collected 2010-09-21 | reverse complement strand
TCCTGATGGAGTTTTTGCGCTTCCTCGACGAGCGAGGTCCGGATGCCAGCCAGACCCGCGGCGCCTTGATCCGCGGCTGCCAGCGCGAGTTCCGCGAACCGGCGCTTGAACCGATCGATGGCCCAGAAAAGATCGACGGCCGTCGGGCGGGTGCGCCCGAGCGTATCGCAGATCGTCGCGAACTCGACGCGCAGTTCCTCGAGCGTCTTGGCCTTGGAGCGTTCGACGCCGAGAGCAACGCCCATGGCCGCCGCGACTCCGATCGCGGGCGCGCCGCGGATGACCATATCCTTGATGGCCTTGGCCACGTCCCGGTAGTCGGCGTAAGAGTGGTAGATCACTTCGCCGGGCAGTCGCCGCTGGTCGAGCATGACCACGCCCTCGGGCGTCCATCGGATCGGTTCAACGCTTCGCAACGATCTTCTCCGTTCCCGCCGTGCGCCGCAGACACAGCAGTCTTCTCGCGCGCCTTATCGACGACTCATTCTAACCGATTCCGCGAGGGGTTAAGGCCTAATGGCCTGGCGGAATGAGGCGTAGCCAGTGAGATCCCAGCAGGAACGCGAACGAAGTGAAGAAGTTGTAGCTTACGTGGAAGAGATAACTGGCGAGGACGGTGCGCGTCGCGGCACGCGCAGAGGTGAGGACGATGCCGACTACGACGAGCAGCGCGATCTGCACCCAGCCGCCCCACAACTGCGGCGCGTGAAGCAGCCCGAAAATAACTCCGGTGCCGATGACGCCCGCAACCACGCCGAAACGGCGCGCGACGACTGGGTAAATGTAGCCGCGAAAAATAGTTTCCTCAATCACCGGCGCGAAAAACACGGCCGTCATTATCAGCAGCAGCGCGGTTCGGCGATCCTGGAACAGCGTCTGCATCGGCACCTTGGCCCTGTTGCCGAACGCCACCGACGCAATCTGAATGCTCGCCGCAAGCAAGAACCCGCCCGCGATGAAGGCGATATACCGCAGGGCGCGGGGCGCCCGACCCGGATCCAGTGCACGCCAGCCGATCGTGCGCCAGAAGGGCGCTCTGAAGGTCACGCGAATTTGCGCGGCCAGGTAACCGAGCAAAACAAGAAATAGAAGCACTTGATGCAGGATGGTGAAAAGGCCGGTCTTGCTCGGGGACGCGCGAAGTTGGGCGAGATTCACGCCGAACGCGGCAAATGCCCGGCCGAGCAAGAGGCTCAGCAGAACGCTTGCAGCAAGCCCGAGCACGGCCAGCAGCAGCAGATCGAGCCAACCCCAGGGCGCGCGGAGATCTTGAGCAAGATCGCGCATGGCCGCGGCGGCGGGTTGCGGTGCAATCGGCTCTGGTCCGGCAGCTTCCGGCGGCTCCGGAGGAAGCGAGTTTTCGTCGAAGAGGCTCATCGTCGTTGGCGGCCGTCAATTCCGGAGCGCGCGGGCGAGAATCTGGCCGGTGTAGGATTTCTTGTTGCGCGCGACCTGCTCGGGCGTGCCCTGCGCGACCACGCGCCCGCCGGCCTCGCCGCCTTCGGGACCGAGGTCAATGATCCAGTCCGCCTGCTTGATGACGTCGAGATTGTGCTCGATGATCAGCACGGTATTGCCGAGCGTGACCAGGCGATTGAGGACGTCGAGCAGCTTTTTCACGTCATCGAAGTGCAGGCCGGTCGTGGGCTCGTCGAGGATGTACAGCGTACGGCCGGTCTGCCGGCGCGAAAGCTCGCGCGCGAGTTTCGTGCGCTGCGCCTCTCCGCCGGATAGCGTGGTCGCCGACTGGCCAAGCTGGACGTAGCCGAGGCCGACGTCCACGAGCGTCTGCAGCTTCTGCAGGATGGCGGGAATATTTTCGAGCACCTTGAGCGCTTCCTCAATCGGCAGATCGAGCAGGTCGGAAATCGAGCAGCCTTTATAGCGCACCGCCAGCGTCTCCGCGTTGTAGCGCTTGCCGCGGCAAACGTCGCACGTGACGTAAACATCGGGCAGAAAATTCATTTCGATGCGCCGCTGGCCATCGCCCTGGCACGCCTCGCAGCGGCCGCCCTTCACGTTGAAGCTGAACCGGCCGGGTTTGTAGCCGCGCTCGCGCGATTCCGGCAGCATGGCGTATAACTCGCGGATGGGCGCGAACACGCCCGTATAAGTGGCGGGATTGGAGCGCGGCGTGCGCCCAATCGGTGCCTGATCGATTTGGACGACCTTATCAATGTGCTCGGCGCCGGCGAGGGCGCGATGCGCCGCAGGCTTCTCCATCGAGCGATAGAGTTTCGCGGCGAGCGCGCGATACAGAATGTCGTTCACGAGCGTGGATTTTCCGGAGCCGGAAACGCCCGTGACCACCGACAAAAGTCCGAGTGGAATCGTTACATCAATATTCTTTAGGTTGTTTCCATGTGCTCCGAGAATGGCGAGCGATTTGCCGTTGGGGCTGCGGCGCTCGGTGGGCACGGGAATTTTCATCAGCCCGGAGAGGTATTGCCCGGTGAGCGAGGCCGGATTCGCGGCGATCTCCTCGGGCGCGCCGCATGCGACCAAATACCCGCCGGTTTTTCCCGCGCCGGGGCCGAGGTCCACCACGTAATTGGCGCGGCGAATCGTTTCCTCGTCGTGTTCGACGACCAGGACCGTGTTGCCCAGATCGCGCAAGGTTTCAAGCGTGGAGAGCAGGCGTCCGTTGTCGCGGGCGTGCAGGCCGATCGAGGGCTCGTCGAGGACGTAAAGCACGCCGCGCAGGCGCGAGCCAATCTGCGTGGCCAAGCGAATCCGCTGCGCTTCGCCACCGGAAAGTGTAGCCGCCGAACGCGCCAGAGTCAGATAGCCCAGGCCGACGTTCAGCAGGAACTCAATCCGCTCGGCAATCTCCGTGAGCGGGCGTCCGGCAATTTTCCGCTGGCGCAGCGTGAGCTTGCCGCGAATTTTGTCCACGGCGGGGCGGGCGTCGGTGAGCGCGAGCGCTGTGAAATCGGCAATCGAAAGCCCGGCGATTTTCACCGCGAGGCTTTCAGGCCGCAGGCGCTGCTCCCCGCACGCGGCGCAGGGCGCGGGAGACATGTATTGCGTGAGCCATTCCCGGTAATTATCGGAATTCGAGTCGCCGAGGCTGCTTTCGAGATGGCCAAAGACTCCCTGAAAATTCAGGCCCTTGTTTGAAGCCCCATCGGAAGGATTGCCCTGCAAGATCAGATTCTGCACCTTGCGCGGCAGCTTATCGAACGGCGCATCGAGATCGAAGCCGTGGGCCGCCGCCGCGATGCGCAGCGTGCGCTGCAGCGAACCCGATCCGGAGCCCGGACCGAGTCCGCCCTCGAAGAGCGGCTTGGTCCAATCCACGATCACCTTCGCGGGGTCGAAGTCGTATTTCGACCCGAGCCCGTGGCATTCGGTGCACGCACCGTAGGGCGAGTTGAAGCTGAACGAGCGCGGCTCGAGCTGCGGGACGGAGATGCCGCAATCCGGGCAAGCGAGCTTCTCGGAATAGACGTGCTCCTCGCCGCCGACCACGGCGATGGTGACGAGGCCTCCGGTGAGCTTCAGCGCGGTTTCGATGGATTGCTCGAGGCGCTGCGCGATGCCACCTTTCAACAGCAGCCGGTCCACGACGATTTCGATGGTGTGGTTCTTCCGGCGGTCGAGCGCAACCGGCTCGTCGATATTCACGAGGTCGCCATCCACGCGCGCACGGACGTAGCCTTCCTTCGCGTATTTTTCGAGCTCTTTTCGGTACTCGCCCTTGCGCCCGCGAACAACCGGCGCGAGGACCATGATGCGATCTTCGGGCTTGAGCGCCGTCACGGCCTGCACGATCTGTTCGGTGGACTGCCGCGCGATGGCTTTGCCGCATTTTGGGCAGTGCGGCGTGCCGATGGCGCTATAAACCACGCGCAGGTAATCGTAGATTTCCGTGATCGTGCCGACGGTCGAGCGCGGCGAACGCGTGGTGGTCTTCTGCTCGATGGCGATCGAAGGCGAGAGCCCCTCGACGGAATCGACATCGGGGCGCTCCATCTGATCGAGGAACTGCCGCGCGTAGGCCGAAAGCGATTCGACGTAGCGGCGCTGGCCCTCGGCATAGAGCGTGTCGAATGCGAGCGAGGATTTGCCGGAGCCGGACAGCCCGGTGATGACCGTCAGGGTGTTGCGCGGGATTTCCAGGCTGATGTTCTTGAGGTTGTGCTGCCGGGCGCCCCGGATGACGATTTTCTTCAGACCCATTGGATGAAGTGCCTCGTACTGAGAGGCCCGCTACACACTGGGTAGAATGCGCCCAGCGTAATTCATTAACATAGCAAGAGCGGCGGGATGCGGTCAAGGACGGCACGTTTCTCACTTCTTCGCTTTTCCTTTGAAGGAATGATCTCGGACGTGCAGTGGCGGTCGAACCTGGACCTGGCTTTGCGAGCGAGCAGCCGGAATTTTTACTGGCACCTAGGATTTTTTACCGGGGACTCCGCAAACAGCATGTTTGGTTTCAGTAGCTTAGCTTTGGTTTTTGGCGTGCCTTACATATCTGCGTCAGGGGGAGGAAAGCCGAGGATCCCTATAGGGGATTGAGGGCTGGGCCGGCTTCCTTCCCCCGGCCACTTCCGCCGCTCGTTACTTCTGCCTACCCCTTCCAATGCGCGGCGGGGTGCGCAGCTTCACTTCTTGTTCGCCTGGACGCCCCTCACACGAATACCGGCGAAAATTTTCCGATGCGCATTCCCGTCCGTGCAAGATTCGTGTAAATTCAGATAGAATCATGCACTACAGAGTTGGGGCGTGGTCCAATCGGTAGGGCACCTCACTGTTAATGAGGACGGTGTTGGTTCGAGTCCAACCGCCCCAGCCAACTCTTCCTTGCGAGCGATCCGCTAGTCCTTGATGATGGGGAATCCGGCTTCGGTCCAGCCGCGCCAGCCGCCATCCATGGAAATCACGTTGCGGTAGCCCATCTTCTGAAGATTGTCCGCGGCCAGCGCGGAACGAAAGCCGCCGCCGCAATATAAGACGACGGTCGTTTCCTTGTCCGGAATCGTTTTTTCGATGTCGCGTTCGATGACGCCTCGGCTGAGATGAATCGCGCCGGGAATATGGCCGCGCGCCCATTCGGAATCCTCGCGCGTATCCACGAGAACGATCTTCTCGCCGGCGTCGAGCCGTTTTCTCGTCTCGCGATAATTTTCTTCCTTGATGCGCGACTTCGCGTCTCTCACCAGCTTCAGGAATCCTTCGGGATGATCCGGAGCCATCGCTTCACCTCGCTGTTTTCACAAGAAGGAAAAAACATTACCACAGAGAACACCGAGAAGGCACAGAGTTCACGGAGAAGACGAGATTCATCTCTCCGCTTCATTTCATATCGCGCCAGTTGGGGCCGGCCTTGGTGTCCACGACCAGCGGGACGCGGAGTTTGTGCACGCCCTCCATCACTTCTTTCACGAGCTTCGTGAGACGCGGCAGTTCCTGCTCGGGGGCTTCGAACAGCAATTCGTCGTGGACCTGGAGAATCATCCGCGATTCGAAGTCGCCGGCTAAGCGGCGGTCGAGCTCGATCATTGCAAGCTTGATGAGATCGGCTGCGGCGCCCTGCATGGGCGTATTCATCGCGGTGCGTTCGGCAAAGCTGCGCAGATTGGGCTGCGGCGAATTGATTTCGGGGATCTGCCGTGTGCGCCCGAAGAGCGTCTTCGTGAATCCAGCCTTGCGGACTTCCGCGATCTGCGCGTCGAGATACTTTTTCACGCCGCTGTAGCGCTCGAAATACGCGGTGATGAATTTGGAAGCTTCTTTCGTATCAATTCCGAGCTGCTGGGCCAGGCCGAACGCGGAAAGGCCATAGATCACGCCGAAATTGATCACCTTGGCGACGCGGCGGTGGTCGGGCGTTTGCGCCATGGGCCCTACGCCAAAAACTTCCTGTGCCGTGCGCGAGTGGATATCTTCGCCGTGGCGGAAAGCCTCGACCAGCACGGCGTCCTCGGAAAGATGCGCCAAAATACGCAGCTCGATTTGCGAATAGTCCGCGGAAAGCAGCAGTCGCCCCGGCGGGGCCACGAACGCGGCGCGGATTTCACGGCCAAGCGCGGTGCGCACCGGAATGTTCTGCAAGTTCGGGTTCGACGAGCTCAATCGCCCCGTCGCGGTGCCGGTCTGGCTGAGTCGCGTGTGAAGGCGGCCCGTCGCTGGATGAATCAGCCGGGGCAAGGCGTCGGCGTACGTGGACTTCAGTTTCGCCAACTCGCGATGCTCGAGAATTTTTTTCGGCAGCTCGTGCACCAGCGCCAGTTCTTCCAGCACCTCGGCGGCCGTCGAGCGCACCTTGGTGCGGCTGCGGCGCGGAGGCTGCAGGCTCAGCTTGTCGAAAAGCACCTCCGCAAGCTGTTGCGTGGATTTTATGTTGAACTCGAATCCCGCCAGCTCGTAGATGCGCTTCTCGAGAGCCCCGATTTCTTCCTGCGCCCTGGCCGAGATTTTTTCCAGCTCCCGCGAGTCCACTCCGATGCCCGCCGCTTCCATGCGGGCCAGAACCGGCGAAAGCGGCAAGTCGATTCTTTCGTAGAGCTCCGCCAGGCCCTGTTTTTCGACTTCCGCGCGCAAGACCGGCGCGAGACGCAGCAGAAAATCCGCCCGCTCGCCCGGCGCGCCCGAAAGCGTGCGATTCAGCTGGCGGAGCACGGCCTCGGCAAACGCGTGATTAGAGGTCGTGGGCCGCAGGAGATAGGAATAAAGAATCGTGGCGTGGCGGATTCCAGCAACAGCTTTGGCGCCATCGGCGGAATCGGGCGCGGCCAGCAGATGGAAGAGCTTCGGATCGTGCACGACTTTCGGCCACTTTGGATCGGAGAGCCAGTCCTTCATCGCCAGGAGTGCATGGTTCTCCGCGTCGTTCGCGGCGGTGCGGCCCGACTCCGGTTTCGTGGAAACTTCGACGCCGAGCACGCGCATTCCGAAACCCTCCTCATCGGGGTCCTGGGATTCGAGCGCGAGCCAGACGCCAGTTTCCTGGCCGCGCGGAACAGCGTCGAGGAATTTCCGAAGCGCGGCGGGCGAATCGAGCGCCGCGTAGTCGGTCGTGCGGTCATCCGCAGGCATTGGCGAGGCGGCGGCGAGTTCCTACAACAGCGATGTAAACCCGAGCTCGGCGTACAGCGCGCGAAGCGCGGCGGCATCCGGCTCCTGTATCTGGAGTGTGTCGAGCGAAAGCGGCACGGGAGCGTCGGTGGGGATCGTGGCGAGCTGCTTGCTGAGCCGCACGAATTCAGCGTTCTTTTCGAGCGCCTCGCGGTAGCTCGATCGTTTCACTTCGGCGGCGCGCGCGATGGCCTCTTCGGCGCTGCCAAACTGTTGAATCAGCTGGCGCGCACCCACTTCGCCGATGCCGGGTTTCCGCCGCTCGCCGGGGGCGGGCTTTTCATTCGGGTCGCGCGCGCCCGGAATGTTGTCGATCGAATCGCCCATCAGCGCCATTACATCCGCCACTTTTGACGGCGGAACGCCCATGATCTCCTCGACCTTTTTCTCGTCGATGAGGAGGTCGCTCTTCGCCGGATTCAGGACCCGCACGCGCCCGCCGACAAGTTGCATCAGGTCCTTGTCGCTGGTGACGATCACTACATCGAGATCCTCTTTCGTCGCCTGCTGCGCCAGCGTGCCGATCACGTCGTCGGCTTCATAACCGGGATATTCGAGAATGGATAGCCGCATGGCCTCGCAATAGCGCCGGACGAACGGGATTTGCACCGCGAGGTCTTCCGGCATCGGCGGGCGCTGCGCTTTGTAGGCGGCGAAAAGCTTGTCGCGAAAGGTGGGGGCCGCGACGTCGAACACCACCGCCACGTAGTCCGGGCGCAGGTCTTTGCTCTGGAGCAGCCGCCGCATCATTGTGGCGAAGAGATAGGGCACCTTGGTCGGAATGCCCGTGGAGGTCTGCAGGCGGTCCATCGGCGCGAAGAAAGCACGGAAGATATAACCCATGGCGTCAACCAGGAACAGGCGTTTTGTGGTTTTGGGGGCCATGCGAATCGCTTATCTGTATTCACCGCCGCGCGCGTCGCGCTCGTGAATCGCGAAGGGCGGGCAGGGACGCGAGTATATCAGACCGGGGAAGCCCTTCCGACGAAACGCCCGGCACCGCGACGGAGCATATTGTTTCGCAGACAAGTGGGTTGATTTGTGATAGTTGTGAAATATTCGAAGGCCGCCCAGCGTATTAACCAATGGACAGACAGAAGACGATCAGGACGATGAGCGACGCGGATTTGGCACAAGTGCTGTCCCAGGTCCGGGCGGGCGACAACGACGCCTGGGGCGAGCTCTATCGGCAGTACGCTCCGGCGATTTTCCGGTTTTGCCGCCGGCTGTTGCCGGCACGCGAGGATGCGGAAGACGCGACGACGGAAATTTTCATGAAAGTGCGCCAGAAACTCGGCACCTACGATTCCTCGCGGCCGTTTACCGCCTGGCTGTACAAAGTCGCGAGCAATCATTGCTGGGACACTTTGCGACGCAGGCGCATCCGCCAGGACCTCGAGACCGGCGACCTGGACACGCTTCCACTCGAGCATCCCGATCCCAGCCAGCTGGAACGCCTGCAGGCCGAGCACACCAGCAAAGAGGTGCGCACCGGGCTTGCCCGGCTGCCCGACCGCGCACGGATGGCGCTCGTACTGCGCTACTACGCGGAAATGAGTTACGACGAAATTGCCGACACCCTGGGCGTGCGCCGCGCGTTTGTGGGAGTGTTGCTGCTGCGCGCGCGGCATCAGTTGCGCGACGCGCTGAGCGGGAGCGGAAATGAAAACTTTCAGAAAGCTAATGCAGGGGGTGCGCGATGAACCGTTCCGATGGTCATTTCGATGAGATGACCGGTCTGCTCTATCTGGAGGGCCAGCTCGACGCCGGGCACGCAAGTGAAGTCTCCGCGCACCTCGGGTCGTGCGCTGCCTGCAGCGAACTTCTGCACGCGCTGGAGACGGAAGGCGTCTGGCTGCGAGAGGCTCTGACCGTGGACGACGAGTCGATTCCCGCTAGCGTGGTCGCAGCACCGGAGCGCGGCGCGGCCCATTGGGGATGGATCGCCGCGTTCGGGTTGGGGCTCGGCGGCGCCTACACACTCTGGAGCGGCTTTGTCGAGCCGTCGCTGGCGCAGGCTTCGAGCGCTGGTTTCACGCAGGGAAATCTTCTGACCACGCTCTTTTTTACCGGCGCTTTCTGGAAAGGATGGGATGCGATGCGAAGCTTAATGGAATTCATGGCGATGGCCACGCTTGGGACGGTTGCAATCTGGCTGCTGAGAAAGCAGCTGCAGCGTTTCACGGCGATTGCGTTCGTGGCGGGAGCGCTCGCCTCTGCGCTGATGATTCCTCAGCCGGTGGCGGCCGCGGACATGGAGCGCGGCGATCCGGCCTACACGCTGCCGGCCGGGCAGGAGGTGAAGACGGACCTGATAGTGGTGGCCAATCGCGCGCAGATTGACGGCGATGTGGATGGCGACCTGATCGTAATGTCCCAATACGTGACGGTGAACGGGCATGTCAAAGGAGACATCCTCGGCTTCGGGCAGGAAATTCGCGTGAATGGTCCGGTGGACGGCAACGTGCGCGCCTGGTGCCAGACGATTACGCTGAATTCGGCGGTGGCGAAAAACGTGATGGTCTGGTCCCAAGTCGTCGAGTTGGATACGAAAGCCACGGTTGGCGGCACGGCGACGATCGGCACGCAAGTAGCTCAATTGAACGGCCAGATCGAGGGCGATGTCCTTGGCGGAGGACAAGTCGTGGGCATCGATGGCACGATGGGCCACGATGTCACGATCCGGGCAGACCGGCTGAATATCGGACCGACCGCCGAAATCAAAGGTCAAACGAAGTATGTCGGCGGGAAAGCACCGGAGATTTCCTCCGGCGCGAAGCTGGCGAGTCCGCCCATAGTCAGTACGGTCAAGCGAGGGCCCGACTACAGCCAGGGAGCTTATTATTGGCACCAGGTGATGTTCTGGGGCGCGAGCTTTTTGCTGGGTCTCGCGATCCTCCTCGTTGCGCCGGGATTCTTTTTTGACATCGAGCAGGCGTGCAAGAAAATGGGCCCCGCTGTCGGCTTCGGCGCGCTGTTCCTGTTCGCCACACCCATTGCGGCGATCATCATCTGCGCCACAATCGTGGGCTTGAGCGTCGGCATACCCTTGCTTTTGCTTTATGCGATCAGTGTCTACGCCGCGCACATTTTCATCGCTGCGTGGCTGGGAGAGAAACTGATCGGGGCAGGAGTAGGAGTCGGCCCCGCGATCGCGCGATTGGCGCTCGGTCTCTTGATTCTGCGCGGTCTCGGCATGCTGCCCTATCTAGGGCCGGTGGTTGGGTTGCTGGTGGCGATGTGGGGGATGGGTGCGCTGGTTCTCGCCCTTCACAGGAAAATCAGCCCGCCGTCCGCCGTGGCAGCCTGAGCGCTCGCTAATTCACCATGCGGCGGAGATTTTCGACCGCCTGCCGGGCGAGCGTATAGCGCGGCTCGATGCGCAGTGCGTCCTGAAAGCACTGGCGGGCGCGGTTGAACATGCCTTTCGCGTAATACACGCGGCCCAGGTTGAAGTGAGGGAAATGCCGCGGATCGTAGCGCGGCGCCTTGATGGCCTGCTCGAGCCATGAGATTGCTTCATCGTGGCGCCCGAGCGAGATTAGATACGCTCCGATGTCGTTGTAGGGATTGCCGAAATCCGGATCCACTTCGATCGCACGTTTGCACTCCGCAATCGCGTCTTCCACCTTTCCCTGAAAGTGGTAGGTCCAGCCCAAGAATGTGTGCGCCTCCGCCGTCGGGAAAATCTCGACGGAAGTCCGGTAGAGCTCGGCGGCGCGGTCGAGCTCGCCATTCATTTGAGCTTGGTACGCCTGCTGAAAAATCTCCCAGGCGAGTTCTCGTTTATCGGCTGGCACGTTTCCTTTATCGGGGCGAATGAGCGGCCGACGCGCGAGCGCCCAACGCCGCGAGCGCTTCATCGGTCGAAATCAGCCGCGCGCCGAGGGCTTGCAATTCTTCCAGCGCGAGGCGGCCGGCCTCTAGATCAAGCGCTTCGATCGCGTCCTTCACGATCGCAACCTTGCGATGGCGTTCGAGCAATCCCTTCGCCGCGCATTTCACGCAATATTCCGTCACCACGCCAAAGATCACGTATTCCGCATCGGACGGCAATCGTTCGACCAGCTCGCTTGCGTGCGGATTGTCGAAGACGTCGAGCGTCTGCTTTTCGAAAACCACCTGGGGGAAACTCAATACATGGCTCGGCATGGCGCGAGACGCATCGTTCGGAATCGTGCAGAAATTCGCAGCCAGTCCCTCTGGCACGATCCGGGCGCCGGAGGTTCCGCGAAGGCAGTGTGGCGGAAATCGTTCAAATTCCGGATCGCCTTCCGGATGGGAATCGCCGCTGGACACCAGCAGCGCGCCCGCTTCGATGGCCGCGGCGACCAGGCGCTCGATGTTGGGAATGATCTTCTCGGCGCCGGGAACGTACAGTTTTCCCACCGGCAGCATGAAATCGGCCTGCGCGTCCACTTCCCAGAAGACCGTTTTCGGCGGTGGCATCGGTTCGGAGCCCCCCGGGCTTCCCGACCTATTTTACCGCAGAGCGGCGAATGCGCTGGCGTACCTTTTCAAGCGAGGCTTTCAGCTGCTTGCTGTAGCGCACGGGATACGCGGCGGCGCGGTTGTTCTGGCGGTAGCGC
>Ga0116223_10004769_pt1 | contig 11670 bp, 9 predicted proteins | sample Sb_taG_3_FD_90092 | JGI IMG/M metagenome (GOLD analysis project Ga0116223, IMG submission 90092) | Peat soil microbial communities from Weissenstadt, Germany - Sb_50d_a_PC metaG | ecosystem: Environmental > Terrestrial > Soil > Wetlands > Peat | place: Germany: Weissenstadt | collected 2010-09-21 | reverse complement strand
CACCACCCATGGGCCCTCCCGAGAGTCCTACAAGCCATCCCGAAAATCAAGAGGCGGACCGGCGGAAGCGAATGGCCAAAGACGCCGCCGTGACGCGCTACAAGGGCTTGGGCGAAATGAACGCCGAGCAGTTGGCCGAGACCACCATGAATCCGGAGAAGCGCACGCTGCTTTCGGTGCGCCTCGAGGACATGGTCGAGAGCGAAGAGATCTTCTCGACGCTGATGGGCGAAGACGTGGAAAGCCGGCGGAAGTTCATCGAAGAGAATGCTCTGGACGTGAAGAATCTGGACGTTTGAGATGGCTACGCAGTTGGCGGTGCCTCATCCCCGCCACCGGACAAGTTGTCCGATCTCACTCCTGTAAGTTATTCATTTCAATCGATTCGAGTTTGGAAGATCGGTCAAGTTGACCGGTTTTCCTTTTGAGCAGCCGTGTCTGGGACGCAGGGATCAGTGACCGCCGCCAGCGAAACCCTCGAGCAGCCAGATATCCCGTTTGGCCGTGCCCACTCCAATCGCGAAGCGATTGCCATCCGGGTGAAGGCTGAAGCCGGCGACGTCCGAATCGCGCGAGATGTCCAAGGGTGTCGCGCTAACCTCGTGTAGCGTGCGGACGTCGACGCTGACCAGCCTCCACGAGCGGTCGGGCGACCGGCGTATCAGGAAAAGCTTGGAACCGTCCTTGGAAAATCCGAAGCTGGAAGACGCGACGGGGCTCGCCACCCGGTCTTCTCCGCCTTCCGACGATACGAGACGGACGAGGCCGCCGTCACCGCTGTAAGCAATCCACTCGCCCGTGGGCGACCAATCGAGATGCGCAGTGGCCCCGCCCCCATCCGTGAGCTAACCGGTTGGCCGGCCCCACCTGACGGCGCTTTGGCGATCTCCCACTTTCCGGCTGCATACCGAGTATAAGCGATCCAGTTCCCGTCTGGAGACCAGGCGCACGCGTGCTGGTCCGTCGTCTGCTCATCCAGCGGCACTTCGGGGCCGCCGGAGGTGCTGGAGATCCATATCTTGTGCCGCGCTCCATAACGTGTATAGGCGATTCGCTGGCCGTCCGGCGAAGTCCGCGGCGCGTTTGGGGCCAGGAACCCCTCCTTGTTGGCGGTCACGACGGGTCTTGCCCAGCCCTCTACAACGCTCCTCAGCCACACCTCCGGCATACCGCCGGCATCGCTTATGTACGAATATTGGTGCCCGGATGGCGTCCAGGACGGGGCACTCTCCTTTCGCGAGGTGGCCAGCAACACTGAAATCTGCGGGCGGTCGAGCGAACCCTCCATGAGGTCCAGGTCGGTACTTCCCTGCGCGAATGCGATGGTCTTCCCGTCCGGAGAGACCGAGGGATCCAGTTCCTCTCCAGTGCTTCCCGTCAGGAGAACGACTTCCCCTGTTTCCGTATCGAGCGAGTACAAGTGGATGGCCGACCCCACCGGAATTTGAGCGCCGATTACCACGTGTCTACTATCGGCCATCCAGGCCAAGCAATCGTGTACGGTGATGCTCGTCGGAGTATGGGGAATGCGCCGCGCCGTTCCACCGGGGAATGGAACGATCCAGAGCTCCAATGGCGCCGCCAGGCCGATTTGCTGTATCAGTCCAACAATCAGCTTCCTCCCGTCGGGCGCGAATTGCAGTCCGTGCGCAAAGCGGAAACTCGCTGGAAATGGCGGCTGCTTGTACACCGCGAGATTCTCGCCGGACGCAGTGCCGGTCCACAGGGCGTTGCGCTGCCCGTCCCAATGGAACAGCGCCAGCGTCCGGCCATCGGGAGAAATGCCGGCCCCGCCGGCATCCTTTGCCACGAGCTGCGGCGCGCCGCCGGTGGCCCCGACCGACCACAGGCTCCCGCCCGACAGGTAATACAGCCTGACCGCATCGCGCGACCAGAACGGCCGCGAGCACGCCGAAGCCGCCCTCGTGATCTCGACGGGAGCACCGGACGCGACAGCCCGCGTGAACACCTGCGGCACACTGTTTACAGTGCCGACGTACGCGAGCGTCAGGCCGTCGGGAGACCACGCCGGTTGGGTTTCGTCGGCGGCTTCGGTGGCGAATGGCTGGAATCGGTAGGAAGCCGCCGGTTCCGAACGCGACAACAACCGCGAGCCCAAGAAGCCTGCTCCGGCACTCAACGCCGCCAGTGCGGAGGCCGCCAGGACGATTCGGCGCTTGGGATGATGCGCCGCGACCGCCGGCGCGGCCGTTTCACCGGAGAGCACTTCCGGGAGATGGTCCTTCAGGTCCTGCAGTTGCCGGTGCAGATCCGTGGTGGATGCGAATCGGCTCGCGGGCTCCTTCGCCAGGCAGCGTTGAATGGTCCAGCGCAACGCACTGGGTACTTGCGGGTTGGATGCCGCGATGAGTGCGGGCTCGCTCTTGACGATCGCTGAAAGGGTCTCCACCGTGTCTCTTCCCGGGAACGGCCGTCTGCCTGCAGCCATCTCGTAGAGAATCGATCCCAAGGAGAATTGATCGCTCCGGAAGTCCACCGGCTCGCCGCGGGCCTGCTCGGGGCTCATGTAGGGAACGGTCCCGACGATCATGCCCGGCGAGGTCGCCAAGGTTTGCGTGACGTCGCTCTGCTCCACAGGCGCCGATGTCTTGGCGAGGCCGAAATCGAGAATCTTGACCTGACCACCCGGCGTGATCATGATGTTCACCGGCTTGAGGTCGCGGTGAGTTACGCCTGCCTGATGGGCGCATGCCAGCCCATCGGCAATCTGCACCGCGATGTCCAGCAGCTTGCGGATGGCGATGCCGCCGGGCCGCATCAGCGCGGCGAGCGTTTCGCCCGCGACCAACTCGGAGACGATGTAGGGGACTCCCTGCTCTTCGCCGATGTCGTAGACCGTCACGATATTCGGGTGATTCAGCCGGCTGGCAGCCCGGGCCTCGCTCTCCAGACGGCGCCCCTCGATGCGGTGACCCGAATCGCCATGCAGCATCTTGATCGCGACGTCCCGCGACAGGCGGGGATCCCGGGCGCGATAGACCTCGCCCATCCCGCCCGAACCGATCAGTCCGAGAATTTCGTAGGGACCGAAACGACTTCCAGCGGCGAGCGGCATAACCGACGGTGGTGATTATACCGCACCTGCCGGAGGGGACCACACCAGCCAGTTGCGGCCGTCGCAACCGTGCCGGCCGCAAGCCGGGACCAGGCCAGGCGGGATCGCGCCGTGCGATGCCTGCCGCCCGATCACATCTTCTGCACGCGCCGCAGCGTGTACAACTCCGGCCTGACGTTGTCCTGCTCGAAGCGCTTCCAGTCGTCGTTGACGTGAATCAGCTTGCCGCTGATGTGATTGGACCGCTCCGAAGCCAAAAACAGCGCCAGTTGAATCTGTTTTTCGGGAGGCACGCCTCCGGTGATGCGAATCTGCTCGGCCTCTTCGATCTCGCGGCGCCCGGCTCGCTCCTCGCCGGCGTGCAGGATTTCGTCGGTCATGTGGGTGTAGCTGTTGCCCGGCGAGATCGAGTTCACCTGCACGTTATGGTCGCTCACCTCGGCGGCCAGGCACTCCGCAAACCGCACCAGGGCGGCCTTGGAGGCGGCATGCGCGCTGAAATTGGGGCGGGGGTGGCCCGATCCGCCGCCCACGATGAAAATGATCTTGCCGGAGCGTTTCTCGATCATGGGAGGCAGGACCGCGCGGCAGGAATTGACGGCCCCGGTCAGGTTGATATCGATAGTCTCGTTCCAGAGTTTTGGCTTGGTGGAAAGAAACGGGCCGATGGGACCCTGCACGCCCGCCGACGCGATGAGCACGTCGACGCCTCCGAATACCACGCGCATGCGGTCGACGGCGGCCGACACCTGCTCCAGGTCGCGCACGTCGGCACGCAGGCGGAGGGCGTTGCCTCCGGCGTGTTCGATTTCCAGCTTGGCCAGGTCCAGCTCGGCCGGGCTGCGGGCCAGCAAACCGACGCGGGCGCCGGCCTGGGCGAATCCCATTGCCAGGCGTTTTCCGATTCCGCGCCCGGCGCCGGTGATCAAAACGCTCTTGTCTCGGATGGAGGTCAAGGATCGGTTCTCCGGAGTCACAATGATTGTAATCCGCTTTTGACTGGGTCGAAAAGCAAAAATCGGCGATCGCCAAGGTTGTGCATCGAGGTATCCGTATCGGGAAGGCCTGGATCTATCGCCCGATTCTGAAATGATTCCATCCCGGGGTGTGAAGCCTCCGCGAACCGATTTTCGGCCGGAACGGCCAGCATCTGGCTGTTCTATCTCCTGGTGGGGTAGCGCCGGCGCCACCTTTCGCGTGCCACAATAAACGCATGTCGATCCGCAACCGCGCGCAGTTCGAGAAGCTGCGCGCCATCGGAAGAATCGTCCGCCAGGCGCTCGATCGAACCGCGGCGGCAGTGCGTCCGGGCGTCACGACGCTCGAGCTGGATGCCATCGGCGCGGGGGTGCTGGCGGCGCATGGCGCGGAATCGGCGCCGCCCAAAGTGTACGGGTTCCCGGGTGCGCTGTGTATCAGCGTCAACGACGAAGCCATTCACGGCATTCCCGGCGGACGCGTGGTGCGGCCGGGCGACCTGGTGAAGCTGGACCTGGTGGCGGAAAAGGACGGGTTCTATGCCGATGCCGCGGTCACCGTGGCGGTGGGCGAGGTCAGCCAGACGGCCGGTGCGTTGGTGCGCTGCGCCGAGAGCGCCTTCCGGCTGGCGGCCCGGACCGCCACTGCGGGCAGCCGGGTCTACGACATCGGCCGCGCGGTGGAACGGGAGACCCATCGCTGCGGCTTTCACGTGATGCGGGAACTGTGCGGTCATGGCGTCGGGCAGACCATTCACGAGCCGCCCAGCATTCCCAACTATCACGACCAGCGATTCCACACGCGCCTCACCGAAGGGCTGGTTATCACCATCGAGCCGATTATCGCGGCGGGCACCGGAAAGAGCGTCCTCCAGCAGGATCGGTGGACCATCCGCACGGCCGACGGCAGCCTCTCGGCGCACTACGAACACACCGTGGCGATCACCAAGGGCCAGCCGATTCTCCTGACCGCGGCGTGACTAAGTGCTCCATTTCATAAGAGTCCGCCGGCAGCCAGACGTACCAGACCACCGAGTTCCACGGCCAGGGCAGGTACGCGTACGCCGTCAGCCACAAACCCAGGTCGCCCAGAAGAACGAGAAGACGCCAATGCTGTAGGAACGCCAGCACCGGCCGATCCATCCTGTTCCCATCTCGCGCACGGAGCGAGTCATCAGGAGGGCCTCCGCGAAGAGCAGCACGAGCAGGGGGTCGACCTGGTAACGTCGATCTACCTCGCCGCGGCAGCCGGCGCTTATGTGGTCTGGGAGTTCGCCGGCGTCCCGGCCTTCTCGAAATGGCGAGCTGGCCGCGTTGAAAGCGCATTGCCAGGCCGGACTACTCGGCCGGCTGCGCGTGACGGATTGGGCGCTGTTGAACTCCAGGCGGCACGCCTGGCAGGTGCGCAGGTGTCGGTCGATCGCCTTCCCGCGGTCCGGCGAAAGATCGCCACCCCGGCAGCGGGCTAAGGACTCGATATCAGGATGAATTGGCTTGCCCCTCCACCAGAAAAGAGCATACCGTATCCGCCAAGCCCATCGCCATCCACTTGTTGCGGGAGGGCCGAAGCTTCTGATGAACCCGGGCCAGCAGCGACCCGACGGTGCCCAGCCGCAAGTCCATCGCATCGGCGATTTCCTCGTAGCCCAATCCGCCTGCGCGGAGACGGAGGCAATGCAACTCGCGCCCCGTGAGCGCAGCCGCGATTTCCGTGGCCAACTCGCGGCACTGCAGGAGTTTCTCCGGGTTCTGGTTCTGGTCGGCGATGCCTTGCATGAGGTCGCTCGATACCACCTCCAGTTTCCCCGCTATGGATTTCAGGCGGTCCAACAGATAGTTGTGGAGTACCTGGTAGAGCCAGGCCCGCGGGTTTTCGATGTGCCGGCCATACCTGCGCTGGATAAAGTAGCGGAGGTAGGATTCCTGCACGGCATCGTGCGCTTCCTCCTGGTTCCGGGCCATGGACGCGGCATACTTCAGCAGGCAAGCGCTGTAGCGTTGATACAGGTCCACAACTTCGGCCTCGAGCTCGTGCCCATGGACGCCGGCTGTACTAGGTGAGGGTCCACTCAATGCCATAACTCAGATCCTAAGCGCACCCTCGGCGGCAGGTCCATTATCACTTTGGTCGCTACCGTACCGTAAATGTTTCCTTAGTTGGCACCAGGTTAAGCATGACCGTTATCAGGCGATTACCCGGGGTAACCAAGCTGGACGGCTTAGAAGAAATGCGCGCCCTCGTTCTTCTCAACGGCGAGGGAATTTGCTATGACGCGAAAAGGCCGTTCGATGTGTGGACAAGCTGCCGTAATGATAACGCTGTCACTGATACCAACGATTGCAATGATCGGCCTCGTGGTGGATCTGGGTTACGCAAACTACGTCAAGCAGAATTGCCTGACAGCGGCCCAATCGGCGGCCATTGCGGGAGGCATGGCGGCCAAGGGCCGGACCATGACTTGCGGCACGGGCTCCAATGCCGTGCCCTGTCAGGCAGCCACGGCGTGTCCCGGCACCCTGACCACCCCGACCACCGACCCCATTCAGGCCGCCTGCCTGTATGCTCAGCAGAATGGGTTCACTAATGGCGCCAATGGCGGGAAGATATCCGTCAAGGTCGCCGCGGACCTTTCCAGCCACACCGCTTCACCGGTCTCCGGGGTTTCGCCGGCATACTGGATGCGAGTCACGGTAAGCCAACAGCTTCCGCAGACGTTCTCGGCAGTGATGGGAAAAACCCTGGCGACCGCCGCCGCTGAGTCGACTTCCGGGGTCTTTCAATCCTCGGGCGGGGGCTGCATCTACGTGCTGGGCGCCAGCGGAAGCGATCTCAACATGAGCGGCACCCCGAGCGTCTCCAGCGGTTGCGGCATCTATATCGACTCCAATACCAGCCCCGGCGCGGTCACGCTCAGTGGCAGTCCTTCTATTACCACCAGCAACGGCGCTAAGACCAACATCGTGGGAAGTATTCTACAGAGTGGCAGCCCGACCATCAGCCCCGCTGCGGTAACGGGAGCGGCGGTTGCGCCGGATCCTTTCCTGGGCATTTTGGGAGCGCCGTCGGGGGTCTTTTCGGTGACGCCGCCGTCAACCGGTTCCTGTCAACCGACCGTGAACCTATCGGGCTCGGGAAGCTACACGATCAACCCCGGTACCTACTGCCAGGCGATCAATATGAGCGGATCGGTCAGCCTGACCCTGAACCCCGGAAACTATGTCTTAGAGGGCGGCATCAACATGAGCGGCCCGACCAGCATCAGCGGAACGGGCGTGCTGCTGTACGTGACCAGCGGCGGCGTCGCCATGAGCGGTACAGGCGGCATCGTACTGAGCGGGCCGACCAGCGGTGCATACCAGGGAATCGTCATCTGGCAGCCGTACAGCAACAGCAGCGCGGATAACCTGAGCGGGGGAACCGCTCAACAGATCAATGGGGTTGTCTACCTTCCGAAAGCGACGCTGAACTATTCGGGCGGCAGCGGCACCGGGACCAACACGACGCTGGTGTGCAACACCGTGAACTTCAGCGGCAACAGCTACATCAACAACTCGGCGAGTAACGGGTACGTGGGCGGCGCCGGCGGCGTTTACTTCATCGAATAGCCGGGCAGCGGTTCGCTCAGCATCGGCTCCGGCTCGTAGCGTAAACAGACTGACGGCGCTAAGGTAAAAAAGCCTCGCGGCCAAGGTATAGAACCAATTCCCCCCACCCGGTCGGACTGGTACTCTCAGAGCGGAAGAGATTTCGCGCCACGCGGATGAGCGCGGTGGCGCCCGTCAACCGAGGTGCCGGAATGATGAGGGCGGGAAGGCTTACCAAGCGCACGAAGCAATCGAGACGCGGTTTTGTCCTGATCACCGCGATCCTGGCGATGGTGCCGCTACTGGCGTTTCTCGGCCTGGCCGTGGATGTCGGGTATCTGGAGTACCAGAAGGCCCGCATGCAAACGGCTGCCGATGCGGCGGCGCTGGGCGGCGTGCAAGAGCTGCGGATGAACGGCAGCAGCACCGTGGTGAGCGCCGCAAAAGCCGACTCTGCCCTGAACGGTTTCACGGACGGCGCGAACTCCGTAACGGTTACGGTGCACAATCCGCCCGCGACCGGCTACTATACCAGCGATTCGACCGCCATGGAAGTCAATATTTCGCAGAGCATTCCCACGTTCTTCATGGAGCTGGTCGGCACCTCTTCGATTACGGTGACGGCCCGGTCGGTAGCACGCCAGGGATCGGGCACTGCCTGCCTGTACACGTTGGATCCATCGGCGTCCAATGCCTTCTCGGTCAGTGGCGGAGTCACGGTTCAGGTCGCCTGCGGTGTGATGGTGGATTCCAATAGCGCGTCAGCGTTGAACGCCAGCGGAGGGGCGCACGTAACGGCAACCTCCGTCAACGTGCACGGTGGCTGCAACATCAGCGGCGGGGCTACGGTGACGCCATCGTGCACCACGTCCGCCGCGTCGCAGAGCGATCCGCTCTCCTCCGTCGCGGCGCCCGCGGTAGGAGCCTGCACGCAGACCAACTACAGCGCTTCCGGCGGCGCCGTCAAGGTTGCGAGCCCAGGGGTGTACTGCAATGGCATCTCGATCAGCGGCGGATCGACCGTAACTTTCAACAAGGGCACTTATATTCTCAAAGGCGGCGGGCTCTCGGTCAGCGGCGGATCGACCGTCTCCGGCACGGACGTCACCTTCTACGACACGTCGGGCGGCGGGTACGGCTATCAGCCAATTTCCTTGAGCGGCGGCACATCTGTCAATTTCTCGGCTCCCACGACGGGCAGCCTGGCCGGGATCCTGTTCTTCCAGGATCGGAGTATCGCATCGGGATCTGCGAGCACACTGTCGGGAGGCACCAGCACGGTGCTCAACGGCGCGCTTTATTTCCCCACCACCCAATTGAATTACTCCGGCGGAGCGAGTACCGGCTCATACACCATTATTGTGGCAAAGACCGTGAATTTCTCGGGCGGCGCCACTCTGAACAGCGATTACTCTACTCTGCCGGGAGGATCGCCGGTGAAGGGCACCGGCACCCTAAGCGAGTGAATATGAAACCAGGTCTATCTTTCTTTCGATATGGCCGGCGTGCGGGAGCCGCCATCGTCGAATTCGCGCTGGTTGCGCCGCTGCTTCTGCTGTTGACCGCGGGTGTTCTGGATTACGCCATGCTGCTCCGCACCGCCGCCTCGCTGGCCGATGCCGCCCGCGTGGGCGCCCAGTACGGCAGTGTGAGTGTCGCCAACTCGGCGAACATTTCAGGAATGCAAACGGCTGCCGTGAATTCCGCCCCCGGCATCAGCGGTATGACCGCGACGGCCGTGCAAACGTGCGAATGCCCGGGTGGCGCAGCGGTGAGCTGCAGCGGAAGCTGCACCGGCGGCAAGATGCTGGTCTACGTCAAAGTCACCACCCAGGCTACGGCTGACACCGTGTTCAGCTACTCACAGCTTCCTTTCTCCGGCACTGTCAAAGGACAAGCCAGCATGAGGGCGCAGTAGGAGTGTTCAGCATGCCGATTCCGGATTTACTCGCAAGGTCGAACGCGGCTCGCTCACGGCGTGTAGTGGCCGGGCGCGGGAGCAGCCTGGTGGAATCGTCGATCGTCGCGGTCGTTCTGCTGCTGCTGCTGGTTTCCATCACGGAGTTCGGGCGGCTCGGGTTTGCTTACAACCTGGTCTCTTTCGCCACCCATCGCGGGGCACGATACGCGGCGGTACGCGGCAGCGCCAGCGGTCATCCGGCTGCCGCCTCCGATGTGCAGACGGAGGTCCAGTCCTACATCAACGCACTGGACCTCACCAAACTGACGGTAGCGACTACCTGGACCCCAAACAATAGTCCCGGCAGCACCGTGCAGGTGAAATCGTCCTACGGGTTTCAGTCGATTCTGATCCCCATGTCTTCCTCGCTGATCACGGTGGAAACCACGTGCAAACAGACCATCACCCAATAGCCGAAATGGTCAGCCTGCCATCCTTTGCTTGCGAGCCTCTTGCACCATGCTCATGAGCCTGACCGCCAGCTCATGAATCCGGCGCGGCTGCCGCAATTCGATGGCTTTTTTCGGGACCAGGTGTGCGCCGATGCCGACCGCGGTGGCTCCCGCCAGAAAGAAGTCGGCCACGTTCTGTTGGTTCACTCCTCCCGAGGCGATCAGCGGCACCTGTGGAAACGGCGTCTTGAGAGCCTTGATGTACGCGGCGCCTCCGAGTTGTGAGCATGGAAATACTTTGACGAAGTCCACGCCGGCTTTCCATGCCATCATGACCTCGGTTGGGGTCAGTGCGCCGGGGAAGATGACGACCTTCTCGCGGGCCGCGAACTCCACGGTCTGGAGATCCAGCCCGGTACTGGTCAGGAACCTCGCTCCGGCGTCCAGACAGCGGCGCGCGGTGTCCGTATCCCAGACCGTGCCCGCACCTACGATCAACTCCGGCCCGTTCCGCACCAGGTGGGAGATTACTTCAATCGCTCCCGGCACTGTCAGGGTGAGTTCCACGATGGGAATTCCGCCGCTGGCGACCGCCTCCGCGGCAAAGAGAGCATCCTCCGGTGAGGACACGCGAATGGCGGGGATGATGCCGATTTCCTCAATGCGAGCCCGAACTGCGTCCCGGTTCATCGATCTTCCATTCCTTTATTCCTGCTTATTCCTGCTCATCGAAGTCCGCCTCGGGCGCCGGGAGCACGTCGCCTTCGCGTGCGATCCAGACATACAGGGTGGGCAGCAGGAAAATATTCAACATCATCGCCGCCATCAGCCCTCCGACGATGACAATCGCGAAGGGACGCTGGGAATCCGAGCCGATCCCGCGCGATAGTGCAGCCGGCAACAGACCGAGCGTAGCCACCAGTGTGGTCATCATGATCGGCCGCAGCCTCAGGACTGCCCCTTCTACCGCGGCTTCGGCGACGTCATGGCCCCGGGCGCGAAGCTGGTTGATGTACTCGAGCATGATCACGCCGGTCTGCACGCACACGCCAAACAGCGCCAAAAAGCCCACCCCGGAGGATACGCTGAAGTGCGTCCCGGTGATTAGCAGCGCCAGCAGACCGCCCAGGGGAGCCATGGCAATGTTCGCCAGCATCAGGGTCGCCCATTTAAACGAGTGGAACATGGTATAGAGAATAATGAAAATCACCAGGATCGTGATGGGCAGGACAATCATGAGGCGTTTCTGGGACCGCTTTTGACTGGCGTATTCGCCGGCCCAATCGATGCGATAACCGGACGGCAGTTTCACCTGCTGGTCCACTTTCCGGATGGCCTCCTCCACCGTGCTGCCGAGATCGCGGCCACGCACGCTGTACTTGATCGCCACGTAGCGGGTATTGCTCTCGCGATAGATCTGCGACGCCCCATCCGAGGTTTGAACCGTGCAAAGCTGGGCCAGGGATACGCGCTCTCCGGACGGCGACAACAGGCGAATCTTCTCGATCGCCTCCTGTGTATCGCGGTATTCGGGAAGATAGCGGAGGACCAGGTCATAGCGCTGCTCGCCTTGCAGCACCTGGCTCACTGCGCCGCCGCCCACCGCGGTCTGAATCACGTCCTGCACATCGGCTACGTTGATCTGGTAGCGCGAGGCCTTCTGGCGGTCCACCAGGAGGT
>Ga0116223_10004767_pt1 | contig 11672 bp, 9 predicted proteins | sample Sb_taG_3_FD_90092 | JGI IMG/M metagenome (GOLD analysis project Ga0116223, IMG submission 90092) | Peat soil microbial communities from Weissenstadt, Germany - Sb_50d_a_PC metaG | ecosystem: Environmental > Terrestrial > Soil > Wetlands > Peat | place: Germany: Weissenstadt | collected 2010-09-21 | reverse complement strand
TCCGCCGGCGCGGGCTCCGCCACCTTCGGGAGATAGACCCGAAAGGTAGTGCCTTCGCCCGGGGCGCTCTCCACGGCGATATGCCCCCCGCTCTGCTGGACGATCCCGTAGACCGTGGCGAGACCCAGGCCGGTGCCCTTGCCGTGCTCCTTGGTGGTGAAGAAGGGCTCGAAAACGCGTTGCTGCGTGGCCTCGTCCATGCCGTACCCGGTATCGCGAACCACCAGCGTCACATACTCGCCGGGCGGGACGTATGCACCCACCCCGGCCCTTGGCGCGGAGAGCGTTTCGTTGGCGGTCGCGATGGTCAACGTGCCCCCCTGCGGCATGGCGTCGCGCGCGTTCGCGCAGAGGTTCATGAGGACCTGGTGGACCTGGTTCGCGTCCGCCTTCACGCCGCCCGCCGCGGGGTCCAGCGCGCACACCAGCTCGATGTCCTCGCCGATCAGCCGCCGCAGGATGCGCTCCGTGCCGCCCACAATCGTATTGAGGTTGAGCACGGTCGGCCGCAGCAGTTGTTTTCTCCCGAAGGCCAGGAGTTGACGTGTCAGGTCCGCGGCGTGCTCACCGGCATCCCGGATGCTCTTGGCGTAAGCATGGCGCCGGTCCGGCGGGTCCAACGCATTCAACAGAAACTCGCTGTACCCGTTGATCACGGTGAGCAGGTTATTGAAGTCGTGCGCGATGCCGCCCGCCAGCCGCCCGATCGCCTCCATCTTCTGCGCCTGCCGCAACTGCTCGTCGCGTTCGCGCAATGCCTGTTCCGCCTGCTGGCGTTCGGACACGTCGCGCGCGTTGATGACGATTCCGGAGACCGCGGGATCGGTGAGCAGGTTGGTTGCCAGGCCTTCCAGGAGCCGATAGGATCCGTCGTGGTGGCGGAAGCGCATGGCGAACGGCAGCGCCGGGCTCGGCCCTGGGTTTGGACCCTGCTGCGCGCTGGCGACCAACTCCTCGGCGCGCGCGGCATCGTCGGCGTGCACCAGGTCGCGAAGCGGCCGGCCCAGCAAATCGTCGGCCGCATCGCCCAGCACGCGCAGGCTCGAAGGGCTGGCGTACACCAGTATGCCGGTCCGGTCCAGAATCACGATCAGGTCCGAGGCGTGCTCGATCAGCGATCGGAAGTAGGCTTCGCTGTGCCGCACCTTCGCGTACAGAGTATTCAGTTCAGCGGTTGTCCGGTTGAACACTTGCGCCAGTTGGGCCAGTTCGTCGGTGCCGGCTACCGTGACTCGATGGCCGAAGTGGCCCCGCGCCAGTGCGCGCGCGCCCAGATCCAGGCTGGCCAGCGGGCGCGTGATGCTGCGCGTGACCACCAGGCCCAGGAGCGCGGCTGCCAGGAAGCTCGCCAGGCCGGTGGCTGCCAGGATTTCGGCAGTGTGCCGCTGCGCCCGCTCGACGTCATCCGCGAGCTTCATGCGGGCCTCGCGCAGGTCGGCGTCGACTTGCCGCACCAGGGCGGCGACCACGACGTCCGAGGTGTCGACCTGGTTCTGCAAGCGCGCATTCAGTGCCGCCCAGTCCTCGCGCCGGGCCAGTTCCACCATCGATTCCACTCTTGCGGGCAAGGCATCGAGCAGGCTGTAGAGGCTGTCCAGGATCACCGCTTGCCGGTTGTTGATGGGCGCCATGGCGTGCAGCACTTCGCTGGCCCACGCGGTATCGGCCTGCAAAGCAGCCAACAGGCGCGTGGCTTCCGCTTCGAAGAACTCGCGTTGCCGCATGTCCGCGGCGCGGTGCAATTCGGTCATTAGCGTGAGGACGCTGTTGTCCAATTGAAGAATGGCGGTCATGCGCTGTTCGACCAGCGAGACCCGCTCCACCTGCCGCCGGATGTCGCGCCATTCCCAAAGGGACACGCTGCTGCCCAGCAGCAGCAGCAGCAGCACGCCGGCAAAGGCGAGCCGCAGCCGCACGCCGATGGGGAGATTCTGCAAACGCCATGGCGCCAGCTTCATGGCTACTCCGGCGCTCCCGGGCGCAAGCCGGTCAACTCTACCAACTTCCGCTCCAGCGCCGCGAGTGCTTCGGCCGCGGGAGTCTCGTTGTCCAGGATCCGGTGCACCGTCTGGTAGTATTGCTGGGACACGGCGGCATAGTGGCTCCCCGCGATGGTGGAGGGTCTGGCCACCCATGCCGCCGCGCCCGCTGTCTGCAAAGCTCCGGCATATGCGAAGGACTCGACGAGCGCCGGATCCTGGTAGAGTTGCGGGATGGTAGGCAGCCTGCCGCCGGTGAGCGCCCGCCGCAATTGTACGGGCCCGCTGGTGAGGTACATGACGAGCCGAGCCGCCTGTTGCGGATGCGTCGAGTATCGGGAGACCGCCAGGTGGAAGCCGCCCATGGCCTGCGCGCGTCCGTGCGGTCCGGCCGGCAGAAGCGCGCCGTCACCGCGCGCCGTCACTCCGCCGCTCCAGTAGCGCAGGAACGCGGCATTGCCGGCGCGAAATGCATTCAGGCTGTCGGATTCCGTGTAGGAGAGCACGCTGGCCGGCGAAATGGAACCCACCCAGCGTGCCGCCATGCGCAGCGCCTGGATGGTGTGCGGATTGTTCACGCTGATCCTGCCGTCCGCTTCGATGATGCGGCCGCCGCCGAAGGACGCTTGCCACTCGAGGGCGTTGCAGGTGAGTCCCTCGTAGGCAGCGCCTTGCCACACGTAACCCCAAAACGCCCGATTTCCCGCGGCGCGCTCTCCCCGCTGAATCTTGCGGGACATGCTCTCCAGCTCATCCCAGGTAGCGGGCGGATGGGGGAAGCCATACTTCGCCAGGAGGTCCGTCCGGTAGAACAGCATCCCGATGTTCACATAGAATGGCAGGCTCACCAGCCGTCCCTTGACGGTGTCGTTCGCCAGCAGTGCCGGGATGTGGCTGCGCGAGTCTGGGTCCTGGTAGGGAGTGAGATTCAGCAGGTGTTCACCCAGCGTGCCGGGCCAGACGACATCGATCAGGTACACGTCCGGAGTACTGGCGTGCTGGTTGAGCAGCCGCAAGGTCTGGCCGAGTTGCTCGGCGGATGTGCCCCAGGTTGGGATGAGGTCGACCTCGATCCCCGTGGTGCGCGTAAACTCGTCGAGCGCCTCCGCGCGCAACGCCCGGGCCGCATCCAGATTGAACCCGAGAACCGTGAGCGTGACGGCGTGTGAAGGTCCTCGTGCACAACCGGCACTCGCCAGCAATGCCAGGCAGACAAGACCATCGTAGAAACGCATCACGGTCACACCAGAGTTCACGCAGGCAACCAGTGGATACCCCCGTATTCTATGAGATAATCGCTGCCATGAGCGCAGCGTTCCGTTCGATCCGATACACTTGCGCCGCGATTCTGATGGCCGCGGCCGCGGCCTCCGCGCAACGCGGTGGCGGCCCGCAATCGGAATTGGTGCGGCAGGGCCAGCAACTCATGCGCCAGGGCAAACTGGCCGAGGCGCTGGCGGCATACCGCGAGGAGTTGAAGAACTCGCCGAACTCCCCGCAGGCTCTGAATGCCGCGGGCACGGTCCTCGACTTCATGGGGAAGGGCAGCGAGGCCCGCCAGTATTTTCAGAAAGCTATCGACGCCGCGGCAACCCCGGCGGCCAAGGCCAACGCGCAGCGCGCCATGGCCATGTCCTACGGCTTCGACGGCGACTGCCCGAACACCGTGAAGTACGAGCAGATGGTGTTCGACTATTGGGTGACGGTTCCGGATTTCTACCAGCAGGGCGAAATCGCCAATGAGGCGGCGCGCGTGTGCATCGATTCGGGCGACGTGAACACGGCGGAGAAGTGGTACAGAATCGGCCACGATGCCGGTGTGAAGGAGCCCAACATCGCGCCCGGCCGCATGGACCTGTGGGAGTTTCGCACGGAACACGCCATGGCGCGCATCGCGGCGCGGCGCGGCAACAAGGCCGAAGCGCAGAAGCACGTGGCCGCCGCCAAAGCCGCCCTCGACGACATGAAGGCCAAGGACCCCGGCCTGGCCGGCCAGCAGGCGCAGTTCTTCCCTTACCTGACGGGGTATGTGGCCTACTACTTCGGCGATTACAAAACGGCGCTGGGCGACTTCCAGCAGGCCAGCGCGAACGACCCGTTCATCCAGTGCCTGATCGGCATGACGTACGAGAAACTGGGCGACAAGGACAAGGCCATGGAGGCCTACCGCAAGGCCGCGGCGACCACGGCCCACAATCCTCCCGCCGCCTTCGCGCGGCCCTTCGCGCGCAAAAAGGTCGGCTGACATTTTTCACGCTAAGGATTTGGATTCCTTGCGTCCAACTCGATTTTTTCGGGCGACCGGGCGGGACCGCGTTTTTTCTCTCCGTCCGCTGCCGTCGCGTCTACAGCAGCCGGAAATTCACTTCCACCAGCGCCGTAATCACTGCCGGTTTGCCATCGATGGTTCCCGGACGGAACTTCCAGCGGTTCACGGCTTCGATGGCTTTCTCATCCAGGCCCAGTCCCAAGCTGCGTCTCACCCTGATGTTGTGCACCTCGCCGCGCGTATCGACCTCAATGCTCAGTATGACCGTGCCCTGAATCTTGGCGCGGCGGGCTTCATCGCTGTACTCGGGCTCAATCTTCACTAAGAGGATGGGCGGCGTGAGTGCTCCGTGAATGCTGCCGCCCGGGCCCGAGATGCCGCCGCCGTCGCCATCGTTGCCATAGCCCGGACCCCTGCGATCGCCTACGCCGCCGTCCTCACCGTCTCCGATGCCGCCCCGTTTTCCGCGTCCGCCGGAAAGAGGTCCGGTGACGCCATTCGGATCGCCGTAGTTGGGGAGTGGGATCGCGGGCAACTCGATATCGGGCCTGGCGACGATCGTGGGCTCCACTGCCAGGATCGGATTGAGGTTGCGCACGACCACCATCGGTGGAGTAAATTGGCGGGGCGCCGGCCTGGGAAGTTTCCCCATGCTGGCCTTCGTCAGGTCGCCCGCACCCCCGCCTCCGCCGCCGGTGCCGCGGACTCGCGGCAGGTACTTGCTCACGTCGATCGTGACGTACGACGTGGGGCGCTGCGGCGCCAGGGGTGAAGGGGTCACTCGAGTGGCGACTACGATCGACACGATGGCAGCCGCGTGAATCAAGCCGGAAAGAAGCGCGGAACGCTTCGGCGAACCAAGCATAGTGCTCACCTGCCGCCGCTCCAAATGCATCTCGAGCGCCATTTCGCATGCCTTTTGTTTGGAGCGCGCGGCCCATCGCCGCGAGTGGAAACGCGAAGACACGTGTGCACGCGCGTGACATCTCCACTAGCGCCAAGAAAATTGGTTGGCAGGTGTGGGACAGACGCTTTCGTCTGTCAACTTGGCCCGGTACGCGCCTACAGCCCCACCCTCTTCCACAACTCGTCCACTCGCCGCTTCACGTCCGCCGTCATCTCGATCACCCCCGGCCACGGCCGCGTGAATCCTTCCCCCGGCCACTTGCGCGTCGCGTCGATCCCCATCTTCGACCCGTAGTTCGGCAGCCGGCTGGAATGATCCAGCGAATCCACCGGCCCCATCACGAACTGGATGTCGCGCTCCGGATCGATGTGGTTCAGCGCCTTCCACGCCACTTCGCGGGAGTTCTGTACGTCCACGTCTTCGTCCACCACCACGATCACCTTGGAAAACATCGCCTGGCCCGTGCCCCAGATGGAATGCATCACCTTCCGCGCGTGGCCCGGATAGGACTTCCGGATCGCCACCAGGATCAAGTTGTGGAAGATGCCCTCCGGCGGCATCGCGATGTCGCGCACTTCCGGCAACTGCAGCCGCATCAGCGGAAGAAAAATGCGCTCGACCGCCTTGCCCATGTAATAGTCCTCCATGGGCGGAGGCCCCACGATGGTGGTCGCGTAAATCGGATTCTCGCGCTGGGTCACGCACGTCGCGTGGAACACCGGGTACTCGTCGGCCAGCGAGTAGAATCCCGTGTGATCGCCGAACGGCCCTTCCGTCCGCAGCTCGCCCAGCTCCACATACCCCTCGAGTACGATCTCGGCGTTGGCCGGCACCTCCAGGTCCGACGTCTGGCACTTCACCATCTCCACCGGACTCTGCCGCAGAAAGCCGGCGATCATCATCTCGTCAAGATCCGGCGGCAGCGGCAGAATCGCCGAGTACATCGTGGCCGGGTCGGAGCCGATCGCCACCGCCACGTCCATGCGTTTGCGCCCGTGGTGCTCCATCCGCCGATAGTGTTCCGCGCCCTGCTTGTGGGTCTGCCAGTGCATGCCCGCCGTGCGCTCGTCGAACACCTGCATGCGGTACATGCCGCAGTTGCGTTTGCCGGTATCCGGATTCTTCGAAAAGACCAGCGGCAGCGTGATGAAGCGCCCGCCGTCTTCGGGCCAGCATTGCAGCACGGGGTAATCCAGCAGCGAAAAGCCGTCGCGGCGCACCACTTCCTGGCACGCCCCTTTGGAGACGATCTTCGGAAAGAACGCGCCCACCTCCACCAGCTTCGGGAGCATCTTGAGTTTGCCGATGATCCCCTCGGGCATGCGCATCTCCAGATACTCCACGATGCGTTGCGCCACCTCCTCCACCGATGCCACTTCGAGCGCGATCTCCATCTTGCGCATGGAAGCGAACGCATTGATCAGCACCGGGACGGCATAGCCCCTGGGCTTCTCGAACAGCAGCGCGGGTCCGCCCTGCTTCACGGCGCGGTCGGCAAATTCCGTGATCTCCAGAATCGGGTCCACCTCGACTGCGATCCGCTTCAGCTCGTGCTTCTCTTCCAGTGCGCGGATGAACTCGCGCAGGTCGCGATATGCCATAAGTCCGATTGTGCCACGGTGGGACAGACCATGCCTCGCAATCGCGGCTGGGTGACACAAAAACCGATCGTCTGCCCCACCGAGCTCATTCCACACCATGCATCCGCAGCAATTCCGCCGCCAGCCACTCGCCCACTACGCGATTTCCGCGCGCCGTAAGGTGCCCGTCAAAGCGATAGAAAAGGTCCCACCGGTTCCTGCGGTAGTCCTCCACCATGCGCTCCATCACCGGCAGCCACTGCACTCGATTGGCCGCCGCGAAGCCGCCGAGCCTGCGATCCATCGCGTCCACGTCGATCCCCGGCGCCCGCATGCCGCGCGCCTTGAACAGCACCTGGATACTCTGCGGGATCGACAGCACCGCGAAGTTCGTTCGTTCGGAGCCGGCGTACTCCGCCGCTTGCCGCAGCAGATCCATGGTCACGCGATACTGTTCCGCCACCAGATCGTCTGGCGGCTCGACAAAGTATTGCCGCCGCGCGGTCATCATGTAGAGGAGCGCATACAGTACGTCGTTTCGAAACAGCAGCCGCTGCAGAAAATTGATGCTCTCCAGACGAAACCGGTGGCTGCGCTCTCCGCTCTCGCCCGAAGCCGCGGCCGTCCGGCCCAAAGGCTGGTTGGTAAACAGATCGTTGGGGAGAAATGCCAGCATCACCAGGTCCGGCCGATACCGCGGAACATGCTTGCGCATGAGGAGCAGTTCCCTTCGCGTATCGGAGCCCTCTACCCCTGCCTTCACCACATCCACATTCCATCCCCCCGCCGCCAGGCGCCGCTCCAGAATCACCGGCCAGATGTCGTCGTAGTTGCTGCCGGTGCCGAAGGTGAAGGAGTCTCCCACCACCAGCATGCGGAAAACGCCCGGCGGCTTGGGATTGACGTGCACCGTCTCGTCGCGCATGCCCTCGGCGTTGATCCGGCAATCCTCCACGTATTCGGGAGTGCGGATCACCACGTGGGCGCCGGGCCGGTAGACGTATTCCACTTCGGGGTCGGGGTCGCGGATGGCCCGGGCGCCTCCATCTACCCGCTCGGTCTGCGGCCACCAGATGCGCAGGGCGCCCTCGAACAGTCCGAACAGAACCAGCGCGGCCAGCAGCATGGCAACCGCAGCGCCGCTCCACAGAGACGCTTCCCGCGCGTCGGGTGAGGCGGCAGCCATGTCAATCCAGCTCGAACGCCGACTGGTAGTCGCGCTTGAAGCTGGGGTCCTGATCTTCTTTGCGCAGGAAACAGTTGCCCACCGCGAGAGCTTCGATTTCCGTCCCCATGAAGCAGTGGAACGCGTCTTCGGGCGTACACACGATGGGCTCGCCCCTCACGTTGAAGCTGGTGTTCACGATTACCGGGCAGCCGGTGAGCTTTCGGAACGTGTCGATCAACTCGTAATACCGCGGGTTGGTCTCGCGATGAACGGTCTCGACCCGCGCCGAATAATCCACGTGCGTGACCGCCGGAATCTCCGAGCGCGGGACGTTCAGCTTGTCGATGCCGAAGAGCTTCTGTTCCTCCGCGGTCATCTGCCTTCGCCGGCTTTCCTTCACGTCCGCCACCAGCAGCATATACGGGCTTTCGCGGTCCAGATCGAACCAGTCTGAGACGTCTTCGGCCCGCACCGACGGTGCGAACGGCCGGAACGACTCGCGGTACTTCACCTTCAGATTGAGCAGCGACTGCATCTTCGGCGACCGCGCATCGCCCAGAATGGACCGCGCCCCCAAGGCCCGCGGCCCGAACTCCATCCGCCCCTGGCACCACCCCAGCGCATTCCCCTGGCTCAACACGCACGCGCACGTGTCGATCAGCGCCCGGTCGTCCAGCACCGTAAACCGCGCGCCCGCGGCCCGCAGCCGCGCTTCCGCCTCCGTCTGCGAAAACTCCGGCCCCAGGTACGACCCGTGCATGCCATCCAACCCGCAAGGCATCTTCCGCGCCTGGCCTTCCTGGATGTAGTAGGTGGCCAGCGCCGCCCCCAGCGCTCCGCCGGCATCTCCCGCCGCGGGCTGAATCCAGAGCCGGTCGAATTTGCCGTCGCGCAGAATGTGTCCGTTGGAGACGCAGTTCAGCGCCACGCCGCCGGCCAGACACAGGTTCCGGATGCCGGTCTCCGCCGCCAGCGATCGGGTCATCTTGAGCACGATCTCGTCCAGCACCGCCTGTATCGACGCTGCCAGGTCCATGTGCCGCTGCGTCAGCGGCTCGCTCGGCTTCCGCGCCGGCCCGCCGAACAGGCCGTCGAATCGCCCGTTGGTCATGCGCAAGCCCGTGCAGTATTCGAAATACTCCATGTGCAGCCGGAACGAGCCATCGGGCTTGACGTCGATCAGACGATCCAGAATCCGTTGGCGGAATTGCGGCTGCCCGTACGGCGCCAGCCCCATCACCTTGTACTCGCCCGAATTGACCTTGAAACCGGTGTAATAAGTGAAGGCCGAGTAGAGCAGCCCGAGGGAATGCGGAAAATGGATTTCACGAATCACCTTCAAGTCGCTGCCCTTGCCGATGGCCACCGAAGTGGTGGTCCACTCGCCCACTCCGTCCATCGTCAGAACCACGGCTTCCTCGAATGGGGACGGAAAGTAGGCGCTGGCGGCGTGGCTCTGGTGGTGCTCCGCAAACAGCAGGCGCGCGTCCAGGCCGCCGCCGCAGTCGCCGATGGCTTTGAGCTCCTTTTCGAGCAGGTATTTCTGGAAGAGTTTCTCGCGCACCCACAGCGGAATGGCCATCTGGAACGAGCGCAAGCCGCGGGGAGCGAAGCTGAAATAGGTTTCGAGCAGCCTTTCGAATTTGATGAAAGGCTTCTCATAGAACACCACGCGATCCACGTCTTTGAGCCGGATTCCGTCCTGTTCCAGACAGTACTCGACGGCGTTTCGGGGGAAGCCGGAGTCGTGTTTCTTGCGCGTGAAGCGCTCTTCCTGGGCGGCCGCTACGATTTCGCCGTCGCGCACCAGCGCCGCGGCACTGTCGTGGTAGAAAGCCGAAATGCCCAGTATGCGCATTGCGCCCAGACGATCTCAGAACAGCGTATAGATGAAAGGAGCGACGGCCGTGGTCTGCGCCAGCACAATCAGAGTCCCCAGAAGCAGCAGGACGACGATCACCGGCAGCAGCCACAGCTTCTTGCGCACGCGCATGAACTTCCACAACTGGCTGAGGAATCCCATTTCGTTTCGATCCTTAGAGCAGGTCCACCCCTAGAATTGGTCCACCCCTTTAGAATTGGTCCACCCCTTTAGAATTGGTCCACCATCGTCCCCGCCGGCGGACCGGGCGGCAGCCGCTCAATCCAGTAACTGGGTAGCGCGGAGTCATGGCGAAGCCGCAACAGATCTTTTCCCAGCAGGCGCATCACGATTCCCGCCGGAACGAAGAGCAGAACAAAAATCAGCGTGGTCACGATCGGTGTCGTGATTCGCGATAACAGCAGGCCAAACAGAGTCCACACACGATTCAATGGGTGCAGAACGCGCGGAAAGACAAGGGACAGGACCAGGAGTACCCCGCTTATCACCAGGGCCGGCACGCGGACGGGCGCTCCTTTCGTCAAGGGCCACAATCCGATCGCCAGAAAGACGGCCGTGAATACCAGGCCGAAGCCCCGGTCGGAAGGGCCCGCTCCATGCGCCCCCCGTCGAAGATCCTCGTGCAACTCCATTCCCGGCATCTGAAACACAAACATAATAATCGGATACCGTGTAACCCACGAGAGCCTCACCGTACTCGTCCGGCTACCGGTACCATACCCGGTTACGGAGCCGCGACCTGCGCAGTCAGGTTTTTGCCGAAATCGGCAGGCGTCCTCTGCGGTGTGAGTCTCAGCGGCAAAATCTCGTTTCAGTGTACTCTCCTCCGCCACCGGCCTTACTCGTCCCGGGCGCTCGAACCTCACCACAAAGCTAGGTATGCCCCTTTCACCGAAATCTCTTTTATTTTTTCTCCTTCACCCCCTTTCTCGGTCGTTCGGGCTAGGGCTAGGCAGCGGTCAATCGCCCCGCGGCCATCGGCTATTATTGAATTTCATGTTCAACCGAGTTGCCTTCATTACTGGCGCCAGCCGCGGAATCGGCCGTGCCACGGCTCTGTCCCTCTGCCGCGCGGGATTCGACATCGTGGTTGCCTCACCCGAAATCGAAAAGAACGAGGAGGTGGCCGAGGAGATCCGCGCCTGCAGCGGAGAGGCCATGACCCTGAACCTCGACGTGACGTCGCCCGACTCGGTCAAGGAAGGCTTCAGCAAGGCGCTGAAGGACAAGACCCGCATCGACGTCCTGGTCAACAATGCCGGTATTACCCGCGACGGTCTGGCGGTTCGCATGAAGCCCGCCGATTGGGATCTGGTGCTCAAGATCAACCTGGATGGCCCGTTTCTCTGCATCCAGCAGGTGCTCCCCGGCATGATGCGCAATCGCTGGGGCCGCATCGTCAACATTGCGTCGGTGGTGGGGCAGGCGGGCAGTCCGGGACAGGCCAACTACGCGGCCTCCAAGGCCGGCCTGATCGGGCTGACCAAGGCGCTGGCGCAGGAAATGGGCAGTCGCGGCATCACCGTGAATGCCGTGGCGCCCGGCTATATCGCCACCGACATGACCAAGGACCTTCCCGAGGAACTCACGCAGAAGATGATGGCCGCCATCCCGTTGGCCCGCATGGGCAAGCCCGAAGACGTCGCGGCGGCCGTGAAATTCCTGGCCAGCGAGGACGCCTCATACATTACCGGCCACGTGCTGGCGGTCAACGGCGGCATGTACATGTGAAGGGGCGAGCGTAGCGAGCCACCACCCCCTAATCCCAACACTGTTCACTTAAGCGTGGCGCAGGCTGTCAAGCCTGCTGAGCCGAGATTCATCTCGGCTTTCTTCTCTTTTCCGGGAGATTCTTCCCCATCCGCAACCACTAATGAGTCATGGATC
>Ga0116223_10004765_pt1 | contig 11674 bp, 6 predicted proteins | sample Sb_taG_3_FD_90092 | JGI IMG/M metagenome (GOLD analysis project Ga0116223, IMG submission 90092) | Peat soil microbial communities from Weissenstadt, Germany - Sb_50d_a_PC metaG | ecosystem: Environmental > Terrestrial > Soil > Wetlands > Peat | place: Germany: Weissenstadt | collected 2010-09-21 | reverse complement strand
TTCAGCGTCGTGATCGGCGTGTGCATAACCTTGTTGATGATGCCGCGGGTCAGCGCTTCCACCGCGATTTCCTGCTCGGGGGTCAACTGGCCCATGCGGGCGCGCACGCGGTCGATTTCGGCCTGGCGAATGGTCTCCAGGTGATCCTGCAGGCTGACGATCGTCGGCACTACGTCGAGCGTATGGGCGCGGGCTTCAAACTTTTCCACTTCACTCGCAATGATCGCTTCGGCGCGCTCCGCTTCCTTGCTGCGGTCGGCGACGTGGCTCGTGACCGCCTGCTGCAGGTCGTCGATGTCGTAGGCGAAGATGCCGTCGAGCTTGGCCATGTCCTGCGATACGTCGCGGGGGACGGCGATGTCGATGAAGAACATCGGACGGTTCTTGCGGCGGGCCAGGAATTGCTCGCCGTGCTCGCGCCGGAAGATGGCGTGGGGCGCGCCGGTCGAGGTGATGACGATATCGGCGCGATCGCAGGTGGAGTAGAGATCTTCGAACTTGATGGCCTGCCCGTTGAACTTTTGCGCCAGGCCGATGGCGCGCTCGTAGGTGCGGTTGGCGACGAAAATGGAGGCGCAGCCGTGGGCCATCAGGTGGCGGGCGGCGAGTTCGCTCATTTTGCCGGCGCCGACGATGAATACGTTCTTGCCGTGCAGGCTGCCAAAGATCTTTTTGGCCAGTTCGACGGCCACCGAAGCGATCGAGACCGAGGATGAGCCAACTGCGGTTTCGGTGCGCACGCGCTTGGCCACGGCGAAGGCGCGGCTGAAGAGCTGGTCGAGCTGTCCGCGAACAGCGCCGACGGCGCGGGCGGTGGCATAGGCTTCTTTCACCTGGCCGAGAATCTGCGCCTCGCCGACGACCATGGAATCCAAGCTTGATGCCACGCGGAAGACGTGCCGCACAGCGTCTTTCTCGCGAAATTCGTAGAGGTGAGCGTCGAGCTCTTCCGGCTTCAAATGGAAGTGATCGTGCAGAAATCCACGCAGGTCCGCGGAGCCGTTGGTCGTATGGGTCACAACCTCCACGCGGTTGCAGGTGGAGATGACCATGCCTTCTTCGATTCCAGGATAGGCCGTAAGCTCGCGGCAGGTGTCGGGCAGGCGCTTCTCAGGGATCGCCAGCCGCTCGCGCACTTCGAGCGGAGCGCTCTTGTGATTCACGCCGATGAGCTGGTATCTCATGAGGCGAACCTGTGAATCGCGGAGAAGTAGTTGGCCGCCCAGGCGGCCAGTGCTGCCACAAAGGCGAAGCTGGCCAGGATGGCGGCGCGGCGGCCGCGCCATCCTGAATTCCAGCGAGTGAAGACCATGATCATGTAGACCACCCACATCAGCAGCGACAGCAGAATCTTGGGATCGAGAAAATCCATATGGCCGTAAGTGGTGATGGCCACGATCGATCCGGTCAGCAGACCCAGCGTCATGAAGGGAAAGCCCAGCAGCAGCGAGCGGTAGCCGATCTGGTCGATCACTTCGAGCGCAGGCAGGAACGAGATCAGGCTGGTCGGTTTCTTGGCCTTGAGGCGGCGTTCCTGCAAGAGATAGAGCAGGCTGGCGCCGAAGCTGAGCACCAGTGCCGCATATCCCGTAAAGATCAGGATAATGTGAGCGACCAGCCATCCCTTGTGCGAGACGAACGAGGTCAGCAGGACAGGCTGCTGGTCGACAGCTGCGATAAACGTCAGGAAGAAGACGATGGGAAAGACTACGACCCCAGGAGATGTCGTCTGATAGATCGCAGATGACCATGAAGAAGGTCATCGACAGGAAGGCAAGAAGGGACTCGCTGTTGTGCACCGACGCCCAAACCACCTGGCCCGACAGGAACAATTCCACGAGAGATACGAAGTGGAAGACCATCCCCAGGCTGGCCGCGTGCAGGGCGATGCGGGCGAACAGATCGCTGGTTCGGCTGAGCGCCACGAAGGCGTAGACCAAGCCAATGAAATAGCATGCCAGCGCGAAACGGAGCCACAGCAGTGACATAGGCCTTCTATAAGTACCGCAATCCCACGAGTTTACCCCAACTCGCGGAGGCGGTTGCTGAACCCTAGTGCATATCGTGCCTATTGTCCACAGGGACATGGGGTAAGACAAACAAACGCGGTCACTTAAGGGTGTGATTAGAATCACAACTCATTGGACGCGATTCCCCGACTGACACCCGGGTCACATTCCGGCCTGTGTTTCTTACTTCGGCGTAGAGGCTTCGGCATGGGGATTCGTCATTCCGGTCCCGTGCGGATTAGCCATGCCTGGTGGCATGGAGCCGGCGGCGTGGCTGGGGCTCATCGAGCCCATGTCGCCGGGGGCGTAGCAGGTGACGCGTCCGCTGGAGGCGACGCGCAGTTGCGCGGGGCAGGGTCCGCCGGCCACCTCCTGGGCGCCAGCCGCGCCTTGGGCCTGCACGACAAAGAGCTTGCCCTCATCGTTGCCCGCCACCCCGACCGTCATCCCGGGCATGTCATAGGCGACGTAGAACGAGTGCTTGCCCTGCGCTGCCTGCAAGGCGCAGTCGCTCGCCGTCTTGAGCTGGGCTTCGGCTGCATGCGCATCGAGGCGACCGCAATCCGTGGCGCCGGCGCCGGAGGATTCCTGCAGCTTCTGCTGCACGGCGTCGGGGGATTTTGCCTCGGGCGCAGGTGAACTATTCGACGGCGTGCTCGGAGCAGCCGATTTGTTGCAGGCAGCCAGACAGCCCAACACACACAGCAATGCGACACAGAAGATTTTCATGGCACCGTAATTGTAAATCGAGATCGCAAACACAGGACCGAAGGTGGAGGAACGGAGGGACCCTCAGGCAAACTCGGCCGCGGCAGACCGGGGTGATCAGCGTCGTTGACACCTCCCTCGTCCCTTCATACGATTCTCAGTTCAAGGAGTAGCCCATCATGCAGTCGCGCCGCCGGATTCATCTGTTCCTGTTCACACTCGCCGCCTTCCTGCTCACGGCAGCCTCGACTCCAGTTCAGCAGGCCGATCCCGCACGTTATCTCAATGACATCAAGTCGCTGGCTTCGCCCGAGATGGAAGGTCGCGGCGCCGGCACCAAGGGCCTGACGCGGGCCGAACATCTGATTGAAAAGCGCTATAAAGAGCTCGGACTACCGCCTGCAGGAGTGAACGGTTACCTGCAACCGTTCACGGTCATCACCGGAGCACGGCTCAAGTCGGACAATCGCTTCGCGGTGCAAGCTGGCGGCTCGAACAAAGAAGAAAACAAGGAATTGAAGATCAACGAGGACTTCGTTCCTTTCAGCTTTTCGTCATCGGGGCGAGTCGCTGGGCCCCTTGTTTTTGCCGGATACGGCGCGACCGCCGACGAATTCCACTACGACGACTACGCGGGCCTGGATGTCAAAGACAAGATCGTAGTCGTGCTGCGCTACGAACCGTCGGGCTTTGCGGAGAAGAACGGCAACCATGGCCTGACCCACCACTCGCAGCTGGTTACCAAGGCCATCAACGCGCGCAATCACGGGGCTAAGGCTGTCATCCTGCTCAACGGAAAACTGGGTGACGGGGAGGAAGACTTGCTCACCCGCTTCGGCAGCGTCAGCGGCCCGGAGAATATCGGCATCGTCTTCGTGCAGGTCAAGAACGCGGTGGCGGAGTCGTGGTTTCAGGCGGCGGGCAAGTCGCTCAAGGATGTTCAGGATAAGATCAACTCCAGCTCACAGCCCGCTTCATTCGCCTTTCCCGACACGCTGCAGGCGTCGTTGCACATCGACATCGAGACCACGCGCGCTACGGTCAACAACGTTCTTGCCTGGCTGCCGGGCCAGAGCGACGAGTACGTGATCATCGGGGCGCATTACGATCATCTCGGGCGGGGCAACTTCGACTCGCTCGCTCCCTCGCAGATCGGGCAGATTCATCCTGGCGCCGACGACAACGCCAGCGGCACGGCAGGAGTTCTGGAGCTCGCCCGCCTGCTGGCCCCGCAGCGCGGCCAACTCAAGCGCAGCATCCTGTTCATGGACTTTGCCGGGGAAGAACTCGGATTGCTCGGCTCTGCGGAATGGGTGAAGGAGCCGACGCGGCCGCTCGACAAGGCCGTGGCCATACTCAACATGGACATGATCGGCCGCATCAAAGATGACAAGGTCTATATCGGCGGCGTCGGCACGGGATCGACCTTCAAGTCCATTCTCGAACAGGCGCAGAAAGATGCGCCCTTCAAGATTGAGTATTCCGCCGGAGGCTACGCTTCAAGTGATCACACCTCGTTCGTAGGCAAGAAGATTCCGGTTCTGTTCTTTTTCTCTGGACTCCACTCTGACTACCACAAGCCCAGTGACACCTGGGACAAGATCAACGCGCCGTCGGCCGCGCGCCTGCTCGACATGGTCGGCAGCGTGGCTGTGCAACTGGCCAGCGCGGCCGACGCTCCTGCATTTCAGGTGGTCGCCGAGGACAAGCCGGCAGCGGGCGGCGGAGGCAGTGGCTACGGCCCCTATTTCGGCTCGATCCCGGATTTCGGCCAGACCGAAAATGGCGTGCGCTTCTCTGACGTGAAGCCAAACTCGCCCGCGGCAAAGGCCGGACTGAAGGCGGGAGACATTCTGGTTCAGTTCGGCGGCAAGCCCATCAAGAATCTTTACGATTTCACCGACGCCCTGCGCCGCAGCAAAGTGGGAGACGTCGTGGAGGTGAAGGTCTTGCGGGACGGCCAGCCCATAAGCGCCTCGGTCAAGCTCGAGCAGCGCAAATAGATTCGAGAAACGGCCTTTACCACGAAGGACACGAAGGTACGCGACGGAAGACCAGGCTTCGTGAGACTTCGTGTCCTTCGTGGTTCTTTTGTTTTGCCCGCCCCTTGGCGGTGAGAGAAGTCTCTGCCGCCGCTCATCCCTTATAATCGGGCGTCGCATTCCGAGAGGATCCTTTGCCCTTCGACGATCTCCGTCAATGGATCGCGGCGCTGGACCGCGCCGGCGAACTGAAGCGCATTCAGACCGAGGCCGACCCGATTCTTGAGATCGCGGAAATCGCCGACCGCGTGTCGAAAAGCCGGGATTCCAAGGGAGCATCAGGCGGTCCGGCTCTGCTCTTCCAGAACGTCAAGAACCGCGCGGGGTCTCAACTTCTCATCAATCAGTTCGGCTCCGCATCGCGCATGAAGCTGGCTTTGGGCGTGAGCTCTCTTGACGAGATCTCCGACCGCATCCGCATGTTCATGGACGTCAAGACTCCCCAGGGTTTTCTCGACAAGATCAAAATGCTGCCGCTGCTGACCGAAGTGGGCAAGTTTTTTCCCCGGACAGTTGCGAACGGTCCGTGCAAAGAAGTTATCCAGCGTGACAATTTCTCGCTCGACGATTTCCCCATCCTGCAATGCTGGCCGAAAGACGCCGGCCGCTTCATCACGCTGCCTTGCGTGACCACGCGCGATCCGAAATCCGGCAAGCGCAATCTGGGCATGTACCGCATGCAGGTCTACGACGAGCGCACGACCGGAATGCACTGGCAGAGGCAGAAGGTCGCGGCGGAGCATTACCGGGAAGCTCTGCGCCGCGCTGCAATTCACGTAGGGACAGCCGCCTCGGCTGTCCAGCCAGAGCGAAGCTCGGCGCCGCCCGGCATTGGCGCCTCCCGCGCAGCCGTCGACATCATGGCGCGCACTTCCGGCGGCAGCGTACTGGTCGAAGGCGACCGGCCAGCGGGAAAAATGGAAGTCGCGGTCGCCATCGGGACCGACCCGGCCGTGACTTTTTCCGCCATCGTCCCGGCCCCGCCCGACGTCGAGGAGTATCTGATTGCCGGCTTCCTGCGCGGCGCACCCGTCGATCTCGTCAAGTGCGAAACCGTGGATCTGGAGGTCCCGGCTTCGAGCGAAATCGTGCTCGAGGGTCACGTTCATCTTGACGAACTTCGCGGCGAGGGCCCCTTCGGTGACCACACCGGGTTTTACTCGCTCGAAGACCTCTATCCTGTCTTCCACATCAGCTGCATCACGCACCGCAAAGACCCGATTTACGCGACCACCATCGTGGGCAAGCCTCCGCAGGAAGATGCCTACATGGGCAAGGCGGTCGAGCGTATTTTTCTGCCGCTGATGAGGCTGACCATCCCCGAACTGGTCGACATCAACTTGCCGATCGAGGGCGTGTTCCACAACCTGATGATCGTTTCGATCCGAAAATCTTATCCTGGCCAGGCCCGCAAAGTGATGAACGCCATCTGGTCGATGGGCCAGGCCATGTTCACCAAGTGCATCGTGGTGGTGGACGAAGATGTGGACGTGCAAAATCTCGCCGACGTGACGTTGAAGGTGCTGAACCACATCGACCCAGAGCGTGACATTCAATTCACGCTGGGCCCCGTGGACTCGCTCGACCACTCGAGCCGCCTGCCCAACTACGGATCGAAGATGGGAATCGACGCTACGCGGAAGTGGGCGAGCGAAGGCTTCGCGCGCCCCTGGCCCGACGAAATCGTGATGGACGCCAAGACCAAAGCTCTGGTCGACAGCAAATGGAAGGCGCTGGCGAAGGAGCTGGGGATCGAGTAGAGCGCAGCCTGGGTCAACGCTGCTCAGATCAACGCTGTTCAGATCAACGCTGTGTGGTGCTGGCCCGGCGATGTCGATCGTCCGAACTCAACGGCTCGTAGCCTGCGCATTGCTGCACCGGCAACCGCGGATACTTGGGGAACGTTGCATCGCTAGCCGAGCGCTGGCAAAAGAAGAACGTGGATCCGCGGTCGGATTCCATCTGCCGCATGAACCGGCAATCGGCGCATAAGCCGATCCGTGCCTTCCTGCTCTGGTCCAGCTCATTCCCCACGACAACAGAATACGCGTTCTCAACTTCGGCGACCCAGAACTCGCTAGCGTGGTACAAAGACGAAAGCAGGCGGGCAGTTTCACGGGACTCAATCGAATGAATCCGGCGGAAAGTACCTGAAGAAGAATTAACGGAAAATTCATCCCCGCTCCCCCGGGTAGTGCCTCAGTTTGAAAGTAGACGTTCTCGCCTTTAGCATCCGCCTGTGGCATCATGGTTTAGGCGAGGTACTTCATGATAGACCATGAAAAACTCCAAAAAGGGCGAGGCTGGGCTTATTTGGCTGGGATAGTCATTTTCATCGCGGTCGTGGCATGGAAATTCGTGACCCGCTGAGAACCAGACCTCTGAGGCACTACCCTCGCCCGGCGCATCTTGAAGGGGACCGACCCGGTCTGCTATAAGATCACCTTCAAACCACAGGAGGATGCTGCCATGACGTCTACTCCGCTCGTCCCGACCTCCCTGTCCACACTCTGCCGCGCTGCTCTTGCGGCCATCACCCTGCTGAGTTTCGTGTCACGGTCGCAACCCGCGCTCAGCCAGCAAACGCTCGGCGGGCTGAACGGCACCGTTACCGACGCCAGTGGCGCGGTCGTGCAAGGAGCCACGGTGAAAGCTCGCGCCGTCGCCACCAATCTCGAAGTAAATGCGACCACCAAGAGCGACGGCTCGTTCAGCATCGCCGATCTTCCGATCGGCGCGTACGAGCTGACTTTTACCAAGCAGGATTTCCAGACGGAGAACTACCCGAAAATCATCGTCCAGGGCAACCGCACGACCACGGTAAACGCTCAACTAAAGACAGGCTCCGTCTCATCGACCGTAACAGTGAACGCGACGCCGCTACTCAACGAGACGGATACTACTACCGGATACGTCCTCGACAGTACCATCATCGACAATTCCCCACTTGGAACCGGAAGCTTTACGCAGCTCGCCATCCTTAGTCCAGGTGTGAACGCCGAATTGCTGAATACCTCGGGCACGAACGCTGGATTCGGCAACCAGAGTATTTGGGCGAATGGGCAGCGTGACTCGAGCAACAGTTTCCAGTTCAACGGCGTAAATGCCGACAATATATTCAATGGCAAGTCTTCAAGCCAGCTGAGCTCTGGACGAGTAGCGGTTAACGTCGGCGAGGGCAGCAATTCGCAAACCGGGGAAATCCAAACGAGCACATCAGTCTACGGCGCTATCGGCCAGGCACTGCCGACTCCTCCGCCTGAAACGATCCAAGAGCTTCACGTAAATTCCGCAATGTACGACGCAACCCAGGGAGCAAATAGCGGAGCTCACATTGAGGTAACAACTCAATCGGGTACCAATCGCATTCATGGCGGTGCGTGGAACTACTACCAGACTGGTGGCTGGAACGCGAATCCGTGGTTCAACAGGAATGCCGGGTTTCCCACGCCGCCTCTGCACCGCCTCGTTTATGGTGGAATGATCGGGGCGCCGATCATAAAGGACAAGCTGTTCTTTTTTGGTTCCTATCAGGCACAACGAGTGACAGACCAGTTGTTGGGCAACTCCCTGGTCGCGGTTCCAGCGCCATTTCAGAGCAACAACACAACGCTGAGCGGCCCTGTCCTCACGAGCGATCGGTCGGCTGCCACCCTCGCGAACTTGGTCAACGCTTACTTCACAAACGATTTTACTTTTTCGGGTCCGCCATGTGGCGGAAATACTCCTCGTCTGTGCACGGCTGCGGACATGAATCAGGTGGCGCTTAACATCATGAGCCAGAAGGCGCCTGACGGCAGCTTCTTCGTCCCCAACGCAACGACAGATCCAAACCAGCTGCAAAACTTGCAAACTCACTTCGCCGACACCACACTGCAAGGCGCGCCAGCCCGTTTCAGGGCCGACCAGGTAATTACGAATCTCGACTACAATTTCGGCGCAAGGGACCGTTTGGCGGGCAAGTACTATTACCAGAGAGATCCTAACATCAATACATTTTCAAGCAGCTCGCTGCTCGGTTTTCCGCAAACGATGCATGCTGGCAGTCAGGTATTTGCCCTCGACAACACCACCGTTATAAACCCGAACTTAAGTTGGGAACAGCGCTTCGGCTTCACACGCGAAGTCGCGTACGCGGGCACAAACCAGTTCCTGAATCCTTCCAGCCAAGGCATCACGATCCCCGGGTACACCCAGTTTCCGCAGATCAACATCAGCAACATGGACGGCAACTTCAATATTCTAACCATCGGTCCATCCAACTTCGCCAATGCTGGTATCTTTCAGAACGACTTCGGGGGCTCCAGCAATCTCGGCTGGGTTCACGGCCGTCATACAGTTCAAACGGGGTTCAATTTCGACTATATCCAGCTCAATGTTATTAACAAAGACTCCCAAACGGCTCGTTTGAACTTTGCCGATTTTTCGAGCTTTATGCTGGGGGATATGTGCAGTTTCCTCAACCCTTGCGGGTCGGCTGGATCGCCGTCCGAGTTGTTTTCTGGAGTTTCCAATCGCCATTTTCGATCCCGTCAGGCCGGCCTCTATGTTCAAGACGATATTCGCCTGAAGTCGAATCTTAAGGTGAATTTAGGGTTGCGCTGGGATTGGGACGGGCCGTTGATCGAGAAGAACGGACTGCTTACGAACTTCTATCCTAAAGATTACCAATACAATGTCGGGTCGGATCAGTTTGGAAACAACGGGGACGCCATCGGTCTCGTGATCGCAGGGAATAACAGGGCATTCGGATCGAAAGGCGTGAGCGACTCAACCCTCACCGGAAAACAGTGGGGATTCGCCCCACGTTTCGGAATTGTGTACAGCCCAACCTTCGTGAAGAACATTGTCCTCCGTGCAGGAGCCGGACTCTACTACGATCGAGGAGAGTACTTTGCCTATTTTGCGCAACCCGCCGGTGGAGGCATTAGCGGCCCGTTCGGTGTAACCATGTCAGAGCCGTTCGTTGTGCCGAACTTCACGGCGTTTGATCCAAACAACCCCGCATCGGCCAGTTTCGCCGTGCCTTTCGGGACAACGCCTCCTGCGCCTCCGCCCAGCAACTTTTCTACCGTGGTCGGACTCATCCCGAACGCTGCTCAGCTCATCAACCAAACCACTCCCTTCTGCACAGCTACGAATCAATTTGGGTGCAGCGGATTGTTTTTCGCAGGATACGATCCTACGAACAAGCTTCCTTACTCGGAGAACTGGACCCTCGACCTACAATGGCAACCCGTCAACACCTGGGTCGTGACGTTAGGTTATGTCGGAAACCATGGCGTGCATGAGATTATTCCTCTGCCCTTCAATCAGGCACAGCTCGCTACCCCGTCGCATCACCTCCTGGTGGGGGGCGCGAACGAGCAGCAGTTCTCCTACGGCTGGCAGGTACCGGGCGTCGCCGCTGAGAACGTTCAGACGCTCGTTGACGGATTCCCTACTGGCAACGCTGCCCTTCGCGCACCGTTTATTGGTTACGACCCCAACTCGACTTCTTACCAAGGGAGAGGGATATCAAACTACGATGCGCTTCAGGTTGGACTGAACAAGCGCATGAGCAAAGGGTTACAGGTGACAGCATCCTATACCTACTCTCACACGCTTGATGAGCAAAGCGGACTCGGTTTGTTTTTCACCGGCAACGATGTCAATAACCTGAAATCTGCATACGGCAACTCGGATTTCGACCGCACTCACGTTTTGTCAGTCAGCTACCTCTATGAGTTTCCAAAGCTGGATAACGCGAAGGGTGTATTGAACCAGGTCGTGAATGGGTGGGGAATGAGCGGAGTAACTACGCTCCAAAGTGGCCAACCGTATAGTGTGAACGATTTCAGCGGCGGCGCGGCCAGCATCTACTGGGGCGGCGGCAATGATGCGGTCACAAATCCAATCGTCCCGGTCGGTGGTGCTGGGTCCACCAGCAATAATCCCCGCCTTCAAGGCACGACCGGCATCAATGGTCTCAAGCCAGTGCTCAACGTAAACGCGTTTGGTCCTCCCCCGCTGATCGCGCCCGGAGACGCCAACTTTGGTACTCCGCCGTGCGACCCGGTGAGCGGCGCGTGCGACTACTTTGAAACTCCTTACGCGAGCGGAGGTCGCAACATCTTCCGTGGCCCCTTCCAGAACCGGTTTGATTTCGGGATCTTTAAGAATTTCAAGATCAACGAACGCTTTTCGCTCAAGTACGACGCGCAGTTCTTCAACATCTTCAACCATCCGAGTTTCGACGTTCCCAGCAATAGCGTCGAGTTCGTCACTCACTTTCGTAATCCACCGATCTTTGGCCCCCTGAATCCTCAGACCGGAATAGGGCCTTGCGTTCCTCTGCCTCAGGGTCCGAACATTGGTGCGGGCCAGGGAGCCTTCCAATGCCCACCTGCGCTTCAGCTAGGCCAACTTCAGCACACCATCGGCAGCCCGCGGTTTATCCAGATGGCGTTGCACTTGACCTTCTAAAAACGAAGGGGTCTCGACCTTGGGCATCCCGCAAGACGTGGATGCCTTTTGTTTTTGCGCGGTCACCGCTGTTGTCCCTTGTGTCGCGCAGCGGGCCGAGATTCGGGCACTTCCGGTATACTAAATTCAATGCCGGTGCTGAAGAACATTGCGGCCATTGCCAAAGGCATGAGCATCACCTTTATGGAGATGTTTCAGCCGACGACCGTCGAGAACTATCCCGACGGCAAGGGGCCGCTCAAGGGAGCGCGCTTTGAAGCCCGCTTCCGCGGAGCGCACGTGCTGCAGCGCGATGAAAACGGGCTGGAGAAGTGTGTGGCTTGCTTCTTGTGCGCGGCGGCGTGCCCCTCGAACTGCATCTATATTGAGGCGGCCGAGAATACGGCTGAGCACCGCGTTTCGGGGGCCGAGCGCTACGCCAAGGTTTACAACATCGACTACAACCGCTGC
>Ga0116223_10004763_pt1 | contig 11676 bp, 6 predicted proteins | sample Sb_taG_3_FD_90092 | JGI IMG/M metagenome (GOLD analysis project Ga0116223, IMG submission 90092) | Peat soil microbial communities from Weissenstadt, Germany - Sb_50d_a_PC metaG | ecosystem: Environmental > Terrestrial > Soil > Wetlands > Peat | place: Germany: Weissenstadt | collected 2010-09-21 | reverse complement strand
GATCCCGCCGTTCTCGGGGTTCTTCTCCAAGGACGAGATCCTGCTCGTCACCGCCGAGCGCGGGGGCTGGCACTGGATCCTGTACGCGATCGGCTACCTCGGCGCGTTCCTGACGGCGATCTACACGTTCAGGATGATCTTCCGGGCGTTCTACGGCGACCCCGTCGCCGAGGCGAAAGAGATTGATTTGGATGCCCGCCCACCCCACCTGCACCACGCGGAGGTCCCGACGAACCCGGCGAACGGGGAAGTTGAGGACACCGACGTGGGATTCCCGGGGCCGCATCACACGGTGGCCGAGCGCGCCCTGCCGATGCGCGTGGCGATGACCGTGCTGGCGATCGGCGCGATCGGCGCGGGCCTCGTGCAGATCCCCGGTGTGGACGACGTGGTCGTCAACTTCCTGCGCCCCACGTTCGCGGGCTCGCCCCTGTATGAACCGCACACCCGCGACGGCCTCCTGATCTTCGGCATGTGCCTCGGCACGCTGCTGGGGCTGAGCGGCATCGCGATCGCCTACCGCATCTGGGTCAAGCAGCCGAGCATCGCGGTCGCCGCCCGGGAGCGGTTCGCGGCGCTGTACGAGCTGTTCGCGCACAAGTGGTACTTCGACGAGCTGATCGACGCGCTCGTGGTGAAACCGGCCGCCGCGGCCGGGGGGTTCGCGCAGGGAACGTTCGAGCGCGTGTTCGTGCAGGACACGATGATCGGAGGCTCCACCGGGATCGTGCGCGCGGGCTCGGCCGCGGTGCGGGCGGTGCAGAGCGGGTTCCTGCGCTACTACGCCGCGCTGTTCGTGCTGGGTGTGACGGGCGTCGCGTTCTACTTCCTGTTGCAGACCTGATCCCAGCCCACACCCCCACCTCACCTTCACACCAACTCCTCCAGACCACAACAACTCCACGAGAACGCCAACCGACCCATGCCCCCTCTCTCTATCCTGATCTGGCTGCCCCTGGCCTGCGGCGCGCTCGGCGCGATCGTAAGCGCTCTCCTCGGGCGCACCCGCGCCACCGACTCTGGCGGATGGAGCATCCCCGGCGTGCTGGCATTGGTCGGCTCAATCGCCGCATTCGGTCTGGCGGTGGGGTATATCGCCGAATACTCGCCGGGCACGACCGGTCTGACCAACGTGACGGACGTGGTGTGGATCAGCGAACTGGGGATCCACTACAAGCTCGGGATCAGCGGATTGAACGTCTTTCTGATCGGCCTGACGACACTGCTGTTCGCCGCCGCCACGATCGCAGCCAACCTGAGGCAGTGGGAGCGGCCGAGGCTGTTCTGGCTCTTCTTCATGCTCGCCGAGTCCGCCGTCCTCGGCGCGTTCCTGGCGCAGGATCTGGCGCTGTTCGTCGCGTTCTTCGATCTGATGCTGATCCCGTTCTACTTCCTGACGGGCATGTGGGGCCGGGGCACGCGGGAGGAGCGCGTGAAAGCCACGATCAAGCTGGTCATCTACACGCTCGTGGGCTCGCTGTTGATGCTCGCGGCCGCCATCGCGACGGGGGTGCTGGCCGCGCAGCAGGGCGGCGGTCACATCACGTTCGTGCTCTCCTCGCTTCAGGCGCTGCCTCTGAGCACGGGATCGCAGGAGTGGATCTTCCTGTTCTTCGCCGCCGCGTTCCTGGTCAAGATGCCCGCGTTCCCCCTGCACGGCTGGATGCCCGACGGATACAGGGCGATGCCGATCGAGGTGCTGATGGTGTTCAGCGGCGTGCTCTCGAAGGTCGGCGCGTACGGCTTTCTCGCGATCGTGCTGCCGCTGTTCCCCCAGGGCGCCGCGCACTTCCAGACGCTGATGCTGATCCTCGCGCTGGTCTCGATCCTGTACGGGTCGGCGATCGCGTTCACCCAGACCGACGCGCGGCTGATCGCCGGGTACTCCTCCGTGGCGCAGCTCGGGTTCATCACTTTGGGGATCTTCGCGCTGAACCCCCAGGGCGCGCAGGGCGCGCTGCTGCAGATGGTCAACCACGGGTTGGTCGTCGCGGCGCTGCTGTTCATCGTCGCGGTCCTGTCGCGGCGCGCGGGGGGCTCGGAGGACGTGCGCGACATGGGCGGGATCGCGTTCAGAGCGCCCGTGCTGGCGTCGATCTTCCTGATCGTCTCGCTGGCGACGCTGGCGATGCCGGGCTCGGCCAACTTCGTGGGTGAGTTCCTGATCCTGCTGGGCGTGTTCCAGGCCAAGCTCGCGATCGCGATCGTCGCGTTCGCCGGCGTGGTCATGGCAAGCGTGTACGCGCTGCGGCTGTTCATCCGCGCGATGCACAACCGCGTCGGCTCGGGCGTCGACTCGCGTGAGATCTCGCTGCGCGACGGGTTCGTGCTCGTGCCGCTGGTCGTCGTGATCGTGTTCATGGCGATCTACCCCCAGCTGGCGCTGCGGCGCAGCGAAGGCTCGGTCAAGACCGTCGTGTTCCCCGCGCAGGCCCTCGCGGCCAACCCGCACGCCCAGCTCCATTTCTTCACCGGCACGGCCAGTACCGCCGCGCTCGCCGCGACCGGCGCCGAAGGGGCCACGCGATGAACTACGTGCCCGTGTTCTCCCCCGCGATCGCGACCACCCACCTCAAAGGCCCGCACGTCGATTTCGCGGCCCTGTCGCCGTTGATCGCCCTGCTGGGCGGCGCGGCAATAGTCCTGTTAGTGGGCCTCCTGGGATCGAAATGGGCCCGAGCGCAGCTCGTCCCCGCGCTCAGCCTCGTGGCCCTCGCCGCGGCGGCGGGACTCACGATCTGGCAGTGGGGTGAAGAGCAGTCGATCGTCGCGGGGGCGCTGCGAATCGACAGTCTGTCGCTGACGCTGAACCTGACCCTGGTCGCGGGCGGGATCTGCACGGTCCTGCTGGCGTGGAGATCGCTGGCCGCGCGCGAAGCCGGCCACGGCGAGTGGCACGCGCTGCTGCTGACGTCGATCGGCGGGATGTCGCTGCTGGCGGCGGCGCAGAACACGGTCGCGCTGTTCCTGGGCCTGGAGCTGCTGTCGATCCCGCTGTACGTGCTGTGCGCGACGGAGCTCAAAAAAGAGCACTCGCTGGAGTCGGGGCTGAAGTACCTGATCGTCGGCTCGGTCGGGTCGGCGACGCTGCTGTACGGACTGGCGCTGATCTACGGCGCGACGGGTCAGACCGAGTTCACCGGGATCGCAAGCGCCCTGTCGAGCGGCGGCCTGGCGACGGACCCGCTGACGCTGACGGGGATCGCGCTGTGCGTGGCGGGACTGTGCTTCAAGGCGTCGGTCGCGCCATTCCACCAGTGGACGCCGGACGTGTACGAGGGCGCGCCGACGCCCGTGACGGCCTTCATGGCGGTCGCCACGAAGGTCGCGGCGCTGGGCGTGTTCCTGCGGCTGTTCGACGTGGCCCTGATCGAAGCCCACGCCAGCTGGGGCCCGGCGGTGGCGACGCTGGCCGCGATCACGATCGTCGTGGGCAACGTGGGCGCGCTGGGCCAGTCCTCGCTGAAGCGGATGCTGGCATATTCCTCCGTCGCCCAGGCCGGGTACATGCTCGCCGGCGTGGTCGTCGCTTCCAAGCTGGGCGTGCAGGCGACCGTGTTCTACCTGGCGGTGTACCTGTTCATGAACATGGCCGCGTTCGCCACGATCCTCGCGCGCGAGCGGGAGACCGATCTGGGCGACACGGTCGCGTCGATGCGTGGCCTCGGCCGCACGCACCCCCACCTGGCCTGGCCGATGACGCTGGCGATGCTGGGCCTGGCGGGAATCCCCGCGACGGCGGGGTTCATGGGCAAGCTCTACCTGATCGACGCATCCGTCTCAGGCGGCTACACCTGGCTGGCGGTCGTGATCGTGATCGGCTCGATGATCTCCCTTGGCTACTACCTGCCGGTGATCGCGGCGATGTGGATGGTCGGCGAGGCCCCCGAGGACGCCCCGGATACGGCGACCGCAGCCTCCGCGCCCGGTGGCCCGGGGCCCGCCGCGGCCGAGGGAGCGCTGCCGGCGCTGGCGGGAGGCTCGCAGGAGCTCGACGAGCAGGCGGCGGCGAGCGCCGCCGACCTCGCCGCGGCCGGCCCGGGCGATGATGGCGCCCCCGCGGACGGCCCCCAACCAGAGGTGGTCCTCGTCGCGATCGTGGCGGGCGCAGCGATCCTGTTCTTCGGCATCGTCCCCGAGCCCCTGTTCAACCTCGTGCACGGGGTCGGCAGCGCGCTGGGCCTGCTGTAGCGGGCGGTTGCCCTACGCCCCGAGCGCGGCCTGCGCCGCCGCCTCGGCCTGCTGCAGCTGGCGCTCGACGAGATCCAGGCCCGAGTCCCAGAAGCCGGGGTCGGCCAGGTCGACGTCCACGATCGCACCGAGCTCCTCGGGGCTGCGCGAGCCGCCGGCGGCGAGCAGCTCCAGATACTGGGGCACGAAGTCGGAACCGCGCTGCTCGTAGCGCTCATAGACCGACAGCGCGAGCAGCTGACCGTAGGCGTAGGCGTAGACGTAGCCGGGCGAGCCGATGAAGTGCGGGATGTAGGACCACCACGAGCGGTAGCCGTCGGTGATCTGCACCGAGTCGCCGAGCATCTCCTCCTGGCTCTCGAACCACAGCTCGCCGAAGCGCTCCACCGACAGCTCGCCCTCGGTGCGGCGCGCGGTGTGGACGAGGTCCTCGAAGCGGTTCATCGCGACCTGGCGGAACACGGTCGCGACCTGGCCCTCGATGTTCTCCGCGAGCAGCGCCAGGCGCGAGGCGGGCGTGGCGTCCTCGGCGAGCAGCCGCCCGAACACGATCGTCTCGGCGAACACCGAGGCGGTCTCGGCGAGCGTCAGCGGGGTGCTCTGATGGAAGACGCCCTGGCGGGCGGCGAGCGCGAAGTGCACGCCGTGGCCGAGCTCGTGCGCGAGCGTCAGCACGTCCCGGCGGCGCGAGGTGTAGTTCAGCAGCACGTACGGGTGCGCCGAGGGCACGGCCGAGGCGCAGAAGGCCCCGCCGCGCTTGCCCGGGCGCAGGGGCGCGTCGATGTAGCGCCCGTCGAAGAACCCCTTCGCCAGATCCCCCAGCTCGGGGGAGAAGGACGAGTAGCAGTCGAGCACGATCTCGCGCGCCTGCGCGAAGGAGTAGGTGACCTCGTCGGCGGTGACGGCCGCCATGCGGTCGTAGTCGGCGATCCGCTCGATCCCGAGCAGCCTGGCCTTCAGCCGATACCAGCGCCGCGCAAGCTCGTAGCGCCCGCGGACCGCCTCGATCAGCGCCTGCACCGACTCGTCGCTCGCTTCGTTTGCGAGGTTGCGCGCGGCCAGCCAGCTCGGGTAGCGGCGCAGGCGGTCGTCGGTGGCCTTGTCGGCGAGCAGCGTGTTGAACAGGTACGCGCGCGTGCGCAGCCCCGGCGCCAGCGCCGCGGTTACCGCCTCGGCGGTGGTTCGCCGCAGCTCGCGGTCTGCAAGCGCCAGGCGGCTCAGCGCGAGGTCGAGCGCGACGCGCTCGCCAGCGGCCAGGGCGCCGCCCGTCCCAGCGCCCGCCGCGGACCCATCCCCGCCGCCCGTCTCAGCGGCCGCCGCGAACCCATCCCCGCCCGCGGATCCATCGCCACCGGCGGGGAGCTCGACCTCGATCGCCGAGGTCAGCTCCTCGAACAACCGCGACCAGGCCGAGGCGCCGGTGAGGGCCTTCTCGGCGAGGATCCGCTCCTCGGGCTCACTGAGCAGGTGATCGCGGTAGCGGCGGGCGCTGCGCAGATGATGGCGGCAGAAGGCGAGCTCGTCCTCGCCGGAGCCATCTTCAGCCGCGCCACCCCCATCCGGGCCGTCGCCGTCCCCCAGCAGCTCCTGGACGCGCTCGTCGGACAGGGCCGCCCACTCCAGCTCGAAGAACAGCAGCGTCGTCTCGATCTCGGTCCCGCGCTCCTGGGTGCGCTGCAAGAGCGCGCCGCGCGCGGGGTCGGCCGTGCTCGTGGAGAAGTCGAGCGCCGCATAGGAGCCCGCGCGCCCGACGAGGTCGTGGATCTCGGCCATCTCGCGCATCGCCTGCGCGAGCCCGGCGCTGTCCAGCTCGCCGAGCCTGCCCGAGTAGCGCTCGGCGAACGTCTTCGCGCGCGCGAGCGCGTCGTCGAGCCGGCGCTGCACGCCGGCCGGTCCCTCGCCGTCGACGAGCAGCTCCAGATCCCAGGCGGTCTGATCGGCCTCGGGGTCGGTTGGGATTGCGGATGCGCTCGCGGCCATGACCCGGCAGCTTATCCGGGCTGGCCCGTGCCGCCGCCGCCACAGACGGTGTGGATCGCAGCTGCTCGGGCTGTCCCTCCCCCGTCAACCGCTGCTCGCCGGCTCGCGGGTGCGTTGCTATGTTCAAGACATGCGGCGCGGGCGACGCACGCCGGTCCCACGGGCACTGGCGCTCGTACTTGGACTGTCGCTCCTCATCGCTGGCGCAGGCGCTGGCCCCGCCCTGGCCGCAAGGTCCCAGCGGCGTTCCGGCCACGCGCCCGCTCACTCCAAGACGGCCCCGGCGGAAGTCACGCTGACGCCGAGCCCGACCGGCGCGGGCGTACCGGTCACGATGGCGCCCGCCGGCCTGTCGCTCGAGTACCCGACGATGGCCCAGGACCTCGGCACGGGCGCCTGCCCCCCGCCCGCGCTCGTGAGCGAGCTGCAGGCGCTCGGATCTCCGCCGCTGGCCCTGGCCGGAGACAGCCAAGATCTGACGGCGCCCAGCGGAGCGCTCTCCGGCGCGCCCCCCTCCTGGGAAACGGCCACGCTCTACTCGCTGCCCACCGCCTTCTGGAGTGAGCTGCACTGCCTGCTGAGCGCAACGCGAGACCCGCTCACCATCGGCCTGAACGCGAAGACCGGCGAGCCCTCGTGGGCGGCGCAGATGGTAGCCGGCGCGCAGAGCGCGGCCACCAACGGCCTGAGCTTCTCGCTCGGCAACGAGCCGGACCTGTACTACCTGCCCAACTACGCCTCGCTGAGCAGGCCGCTGGGAGGCGAAGAAGCCGCGGCGACGAACACCTACCTGCAGGTCGCGTCGCCTCTGCAGCAGACCGTGGCCGGCGCCCCCACGATCGGACCAGAACTGGCGCGGCCCGCGCACTGGCGAGGCCAGCTCCCGCCAGTCATCGCCGCGCTGCACGAGCAGACCGTCGGCGTGCACCTGTATCCGCTCACCGCCTGCGTCACGCCGAAGGCCGTCACGATCGGGGGAGTGCTCTCGGCGCAGACGGCCAACGCGCCTCGTGGCCTTCGGTGGGTCGTCGCGGACGCGAGCGCCGCGCACGTGCCGGCGATCATCTCGGAGGCCAACTCCGCCTCCTGCGGAGGCGTGGCCAGGGTCTCGGACAGTCCGGCGAGCGGTGTCTGGGCCGCGCGCTTCGTGCTGGCCGCCCTGAAGACCGGCTTTCAGGAGGTCCGCTTCCACTTCAGCGGCGCTCCCTACGACCCGTTCGTCGTCCGCGGCGAAGCGGTGCTCACCCGGCCGATCGAGAGCGCGCTGGTCGCGCTCAACCAGTGGCTGCCCGTCGGCGCCACGCTGCGGACCCTCTCAGGCGTGCGCGGGCTCGTGGCGAGCAGCGTGGGCGAGCTGGCCGGAGGGACCATGCTCATCCTCGACAACGAGCACGCGCAGGCGCGACCCGTTGTCCTGCGCGGCGCCCGCAACGTGAGCATCGAGACGCTGACCGCGACGCGGGCGGGCGCCCAGACGGCGCGGCACAGCTCGCCTCGCGGCCGCATCAAGCTCACTGTCGCGGCCAACAGCGTGCTGGCTATCTCGCCCTCCCCCTGAGGACTGCCCAGGGCGCTCACCATCGCCACCGGCCCGGTCGGACCCCTACTCGGACGCCAGCGCGCTCAGCACGTCAAGCCGGGCGGCGCGCCGCGCCGGGAGCTGTGCGGCGAGCAGGCCAGCGAGCGCGGCGACGATCAGCACCAGCACCAGCGTGCCGACGGGGATCGACAGTTCGTAGCCGGAGCCCGACAGGGCGAGCTCGGTTACGAGGATCGCCCCCACAACCCCAACCGCCAGGCCGAGGACGCCGCCGATCATCGCGGTGATCAGCGACTCGTAGCGGATCATCTGCCGGATCTGGCTTCGCGAGGTTCCGATCGCGCGCATCATGCCCAGCTCGCGGGTGCGCTCGTAGATCGACAGGATCAGCGTGTTGACGATCCCGAACAGCGACACGATCACCGACAGCGCCAGCAGCACGTAGACGAGCAGCAGGAACTTGTTGACTTTGTTGCTCGCTTCGTGCGTGTATTCCGCCGCGGTCTGCGAATGGGTCTGCGGGAAGCTGGCTCGCAGCAGCGAGTTGATGCCGTGGCGCACTTCGGCGCCGTCCGCGCCCGGTGCATAGGAGACGAAGTCCACTCCATCTTCGCGCTGCCCGAACGCCGAGCTCGCCAGTGAGCGCAACACGGTGAGGTTGGCGAGCAGGCCGAGCACTTCTTCCTTGACGATGCCCGTCACCGTCAGCGTGACCTCGTGACCGGAGGCCGTCAGCACGGACAGCCGCTGCCCCACGTGCAGACCGTGGGCGCTCGCGAACTTCTTTGTGATCACGGTGTCGTCCGGTCCGAGCGACGTGAGTGTCGCCGGGGAGCCGTGCTCCCATTCGGTCTTGTACATCTTCACAAACGATTCCGGTTCGATCGCCGTCACGGTGCTCTTTTCGGCGATCACCGGCGCGCCCGCCGCAGCGAGGTTCCGCACCCTGCCCTTCGTGAAGGCGACCGCCGTCACCACGCCGACGCCGTGGGCCGTCCGGACCGCCGGCGCGATCGCAGAGGGGATGCCCTGTTCGGCCTGGGTGTTCTGGACGATCAGGTTGCCTGCGAAGGAGCGACTGACGGCGTGGTCGATCGTCGTCTTGGTGCCCGCGGCCAGTACCGAGATGAACGCGACGAGCCCGAGCCCGACGGTCAGCGCGAGCGCGGTCACGAGCGTGCGGCCGGGCTGGCGCACCGTGTTCTCGCGCGCCAAGCGCGCCGTGATCCCGCGCCAGCTGATCAGCCAGCCGATGGCGCCGGCGAGGGCGGGCACGACGCGGTAATGACGACGCCCAGGCCCGCGCGCGAGGCGCACCACCTGCACCATCACATAGACGGCGAAGACCACGAACAGGATCGACGCGACGCCCACGCCGAGCAGCAGCCCGAGGAGGGCGAACACGACCGCGAGGACGCCGGCGCGGGCGAACAGCACGGACTCGGTCAGCTCGCGTGACGGGATCTCGACGCCCTCGCGCATCGCCGCGATCGGCGGCACGCGCGTCGCGCGCAGCGCCGGGAAGAAGCCCGCCGCCACGGTCACGACAATGCCCATGCCGAGCGAGACGATCACGGTGCGCGTCTCCAGGACCGTGCCGTTGTCCGGCAGATCCGCGCCGAACGCCTTGAACAGCCCGTCCAGCGCCGGCGCCAGGCCGATCCCTGCGAACAGGCCGATCACCGCACCTACGATGCCCAGCAGCAGGCCTTCCTCGACCACCGCGCGCATGATCTGCGCGCGCGAGGCGCCGAGCGTGCGCAGCAGACCGAACTCGCGCGTGCGCTGGGCGACGGTGATCGAGAAGGTGTTGAAGATGATGAATGCGCCGACGAAGAGGGCTACGTACGCGAAGATCAGCAGGAAGGTGCGCAGGAAGCCGAGCTGTTCTTCGAGTTCGGAGGTCTGGTTGGCGGCTTCCTGTGCCCCGGTTCGCACCGTCAACGTCGCGGGCAGCGCCGCGCGGACACGTGAGGCGAGCTCTCGCGACGAGACGCCGGGACTGTTGGCGACGTTGATGCCGTCGTAGGCGCCAGGTTCGCCCGCGACGTACTGGGCCTGCTGCGGAACCAGGAGCACGACGCTCGCGCCGCCGAACGATTCACTGCCGGCGAACTTTGCGATACCGGAGATCGTGTAGCGCCGTGCCGGGGACCTGCCCGCGATCACGATCTGCTGGCCGAGCTTCAGGTGGTCGCGATCAGCGGTCGCCTGGTCGATCGCCACCTGGTCGGCGGCTGTCGGCAGCTGTCCCTCGGCCGCCGTGAAGGACTCAAAGCGCGGCGGCTGCACGGCGTTGACGAGCGCGGGCGCGCCGCCGCTGGTGAGCCGTTTGCCGCTCGTCGTGAGTATCGCTGCGCGGGTCCCGATGCTGCCCGAGGCCGCCGCCACGCCCGGCACCGCGCGCACGCGGGCGAGTGTCGCCGCGTTCAGCACAGAGACTTCCGAGCCAGTCCCTCGGCCGAGCGTTTCCTTTTCGGTGACGACAACCGCCTTGTTCGCGTAAGCGATGCCGAAGACTTCCGCGAAGGCGTGGTTGATCGTGTCGGTGAGGATGTACGTGCCGGCCATCAGCGCCACGCCGAGCGCGATCGCGATACCTGTCAGCAGCACGCGCAGCTTGCGCTGCATGAAGCCGCGCAGCACAAGCGCGAGCATCAGCCCACGGCCTTCATCAGATCCAGCGCCTCATCGGCGCTCGCCGTGGGCCCGTCGTGCACGATCTTGCCGTCGGCGAGCAGCAGCAGCCGGTCGGCGAACGACGCGGCGTGCGCGTCGTGGGTGACCATCACGACCGTCTGACCGAAGTCGTCTACGGCGTGGCGCAGCAGCGCCAGCACGTCGTCGGAGGACTTAGAGTCGAGGTTCCCGGATGGCTCGTCGGCGAACAGCACCGCCGGCCGCGAGATCAGCGCCCTGGCCACCGCCACACGCTGCTGCTGGCCGCCGGAGAGCTCAGCCGGACGATGGCTCAGCCGGTCGCGGATGCCGACGGTGTCCACGAGCTGCTCGAACCACCTACGGTCCACCTCGCGTCCGGCGATCGACAGTGGCAGCAGGATGTTCTCCTCGGCGTTGAGCACCGGCAGCAGGTTGAACGTCTGGAAGATGAAGCCGACACGGTCGCGGCGCAGCTGCGTCAACGCGCGGTCATCCAGCTCGGTCAGCTCCACGCCAGCGAGTCGCACGGCGCCCGACGTCGGCCTGTCGAGGCCCGCGAGGATGTGCAGCAGCGTGGACTTACCCGACCCCGACGGGCCCATGATTGCCGCGAGCCGGCCCGCGCGAAACTCGACGCTGACGTCCACGAGCGCGTCCACGGCCACCTGGCCTTCGCCATAGCGCCGGCACACATCACGCGCCTGGACGATCGGCTCAGGCACGTGATCGGTTGGGCGATGGCCGACGCCGGCGACATTGACGTCGAGACCGGTTTCCGCAGGATCCACAGTGACGACAGTCTAGGCGCCGACTCGCGGGTCTGGAGCTGCTCTCGGCGATCGTCCGCGCGCCCGCCAGGGCGCCTGCTCGGAGGATCTTGCGCCGGCCGGCCGCCCCGTCAGCGGCGTCAGCGACGTCCGGGGCACCGCCTAGCATCGTTCGCCCGATGCACGAGACGACTCCCTCGGTGTTCCTGATCGCCCGCCCCTCGATCGACGTCGAGGGCATGCGCGCCTACCTGCGCGACGTCGGCGGCGAGTCGTGGCTTGCGCAGCGCCTGGAGGAGGGCGGCGCGGGCTCCAGCGATGCGGGCGCCGGCGGCGCGGACCCGAGCGGCGCGGACTCCGGCTCGATCGGCGCCGTTAATGCCGGCGAGCTGATCGTGGAGTTCGGCGGCCGCGCGTGCTACCGCAGCTGGGAGCCGGGGCTGAACCCGAACGTGACACGGATCAGGACCGACCGGCGCGAGTACTTCGCCAACATCCTGCGCTCGGGCCACGGCAGCGTGCTTGAGCACGCGAACT
>Ga0116223_10004756_pt1 | contig 11686 bp, 12 predicted proteins | sample Sb_taG_3_FD_90092 | JGI IMG/M metagenome (GOLD analysis project Ga0116223, IMG submission 90092) | Peat soil microbial communities from Weissenstadt, Germany - Sb_50d_a_PC metaG | ecosystem: Environmental > Terrestrial > Soil > Wetlands > Peat | place: Germany: Weissenstadt | collected 2010-09-21 | reverse complement strand
GACGAGGCTGATCGTGCCGCCGTGGGCGCGGACGAGGTCGGCGGCGATGGCGAGGCCGAGGCCCGAGCCGCCGGCTCTCGCCGAGTCCGAAAATGGTGTGAAGAGCTGCGCCCTGACGCTCGGCGGCACGCCGGGCCCCGTATCGGCGATCTCGATCGCCGCATCCTGGGCGCTGCGACTGGCGCTGACGACCACAAAGGCGCCCCGGCCGGGCGCCGGACCGGCGCGGTCCAAGGCTTCGACGCCATTTCGTATCAGGTTCATCATGACCCGGAACATCTGCTCCGGATCGGCCCAGATTTCGAAATCCTCGGCAACTTTGTTGACGATCTCGACGCGGGAGGGGCCGCATACCGCAACCGATTCGGCCGCCTCGGCGACGATCGTGCGCAAACCGACGAGGCGCTGCTTCGGTGCCTCGTCCGCCACGCGGCCATAGGTGAGGATCGTCTGACAGAAGCGGATGGCGCGATCGAGCCTCGCAACGAGCTTCGGCGCCAGCCTCTGCGCCAGCGGATCGGTGACATTGGCGAGCCGGTCCGAAAGCAATTGGGCAGAGGCCAGCATATTGCGCAAATCGTGATTGATCTTGGCGACCGCGAGGCCCAGGGCGGCGAGATGTTTCTTCTGGTTGAGCTCGCGCACCAATGTATCTTGCATCGTCGCCAGCGCCTCCTCGGCGCAGCCGATCTCATGCTTGCTGCCGGAGGGCACGATGATGCGGGCGGCATTTTCGGGATCGGCGCCGAACTCGGTGATATTGGTCGTGAGCCGGCGTACCGGGCGCAGTACCACGAAGTTGATCGAGGCGACCGCCAAGCTTGCGACGATCGCCGATATGGTGAGCGAGATCATCAATACCCGGCCGGCGACGGTATGCAACGCCGCCTTCACCCGCGCTTCGTCCATCGTCACTTCGATCGCATCACCGCCCATCGGGGCTTCGCCCAAGACCGTGATCACCCGGTTGTCGGCGCCCGTATAGGTTCGATAGGTGGACGCGAGCTCCTGCAAAAAGCTCGAATGGCGCAGATCATAGAATTCGTCGACCTGCGGCGGCATTGTCGTGGCGGCGAGGATCCGCCGCGTGCCGTTGCTCTTCAGCACGATGATCCGCGCTCCGACACTGTTCAGCAGTTCGCGCGACAATTGGTCGGAGACCATGGCGCGCGGCGCCGCCTCGAGAACCAGAGTTGCCGTATAAGCGGCGCTCAGGCGATTGCGCAGCCAATTGTCGCGATAATTGGCGATGATCGGCACGTAGATCGTGATTTCGGCGGCCATCACGACGCCGACGACAAGCAAGAGAGCGCGGGTCGCCAGGCCGAAGCGCGGCCGCCGGCGGCCAGATGAACTGCCACCCCCGCCTTCATCCGGAAAGCGCTTCGGCTCGACGGTCACGAAATCGCGCATGGATCTCCTATCGAATGAGGCCCGGCAGCCGGAACCAAGCTTTGCCGACTTGCGGCGCCGATGCAAGCGCGGCTGTCCGGCAAGTCAGCGTTAAAGTCGCGGCGGTCGAAATGATCGCTTCGAGATCAGCCGCTTTGAAATGTTTGGCTATCGCCAGACTGAAAATCCCGATCAATTCCCGCGCTTGCGGGCCGACGATGCCGGCGCCGAGGATATGACCATGCGAATCGGTCACTATCTTAACATGGCCCTCGGGGCCGAAAGCGGTTCGCGCCCGTTCGTTTTCCGAGAAGGGCGCGCGCAGCACGCGGATCGACTTCAGCCGGACGCGGGCGGCCGCTTCCGTAAGGCCGACGACCGCCAGCTCGGGATCGGTGCAAAGAACCCGGGCGATGGGCGGCGCGGCTCCCGGCCGCGCCCCGAAGAGCGCGGCGGCAACACGCTCGCCCTGGTGACGCGCCAGCATCGCCGAATCTGATCCGCCAAGCACACCGCCGATCGCACGGATTCGCGGATTGCTGGTCTTGCCCTCCACATCCGCCTTGATTCCCTGCATGCTATACGCGACCCGGGCGGTTTTGAGGCCGAAACCCTCGACACAGGGCAGCGGCCTCGTCGCCACCATGATGTGCGAACCCTCGATGCTCGGCGCTCCCTGAGCAAGATTGACACGGCCGCCGGTCCGCTGCGGCTCGATGCTCAGGATCTCGGCATTCTGATGAATGACGAGCCCCTCACGGGCGAGGCGGGTGAGCACCGGCGCGATCAGCTCTGGGTCTTCCTCCGGCAGGATCGTGTCCGGTGCGATGAGCACGACCCGTGAACCAAGCCGCAAAAGCGCCTGCGCCAGCGCAAGCTCATGCGAATTGGCGCCGATCAGGATGAGGTCTTTCGGCAGGTCATCGAGAATAAGCAGCTCTTCCGGAGTGAGCAGGCGCATGAGTTCCAAGCCGGCAATGGCGGGCAGCGACGGCGTCGCGCCGGTGGCGACCACGAAATGTCGTGCATCGATTGCGAAGCCGCCCGCGTCGAGCCGCGTCGGCCTCGTGAAGAATCCTGCCGCGCGAATGATCCTTATGTTCATCCCGGCAAGCCGCGCCGGCGAGTTTTCGAGCGCAAAATGCGCAACGATCTCTTTAATCTGGGAGCGCAGACGGCCGAGATCGACCTTGAGCTCGCCGCCGCCGATGCCGAGCCGTGCCGCGCGATCTGCCGCAGCGGCATGCGCCGCGGCGCAGAAAGCTTGCGCGGCAACCGCTTGTCCAAGAGAGCCGAGAGCCCGCTTTTCGACGAGAACCACTTTGGCGCCCAACCCGGCGGCCTCGCGCGCCGCCGCAAGTCCGGCTGCTCCGCCGCCGAGGACACAGAGATCAGGGCGTAATATTTCCGTCATGAACCTCTTCCCATATGGGCTTCGTATGAAGAGAGCCGCCGCTCGTTTCGGTGCGCCCATCTAAATGGAATTCGACGAACGCAATCAACGCATTGGCGATCATGGCAGCGGATGTTGACCACAGGGAGTTGCGGGTCGAATGGCGCTGCAAGCTTGCCGATGTTGATCGGCCGATGTTGACTTATCCACGCCGAGGATGGCACCGGCAAGGTTTCGACCGCAACCCCATATCGTGGGGGTGCGTCGCTCGGGGGTAGAATATGCAAATCGCCATGGTCGGTTCGGGTTACGTCGGTCTCGTCTCCGGCGCCTGTTTCGCGGATTTCGGACACAAGGTCTGCTGCATCGACAAGGATGCCGGCAGGATCGCCGCCTTGAAGGCCGGGAAAATGCCGATTTACGAGCCGGGCCTTGCCGAACTCGTGATGAACAATGTGCGGCAGAACCGGCTGTCGTTTGCCGACGATCTCGCCGCGGTGCGCGGGGCGGAGGCGGTCTTCATCGCAGTCGGAACGCCGTCGCGGCGCGGCGACGGGCATGCCGATCTCACCTATGTCTATCAGGCGGCCCGCGAGATCGCCCAGGCGATCGAAGGATTCACCGTCGTCGTGACGAAATCCACGGTGCCGGTGGGCACCGGCGACGAGGTCGAGCGGATCATCCGCGAGACGCGGCCGGGCGTCGATGTGGCCGTGGTCTCCAATCCGGAGTTCCTGCGCGAAGGCGCGGCCATTTCGGATTTCAAGCGGCCGGACCGGATCCTGATCGGGCTCGAAGACAAGCGCGCCGAAAACGTCATGCGCGAAATCTACCGGCCGCTCTACCTCAACCAGGCGCCCATTCTCGTCACCAACCGGCGCACGTCGGAACTCACCAAATATGCGGCCAACGCCTTTCTGGCGACGAAGATCACCTTCATCAACGAGATCGCCGATCTCTGCGAAGAAGTCGGCGCCGATGTGCAGGAGATCGCCCGCGGCATCGGCCTCGACAATCGCATCGGTTCAAAATTCCTGCATGCCGGGCCGGGCTACGGCGGCTCCTGCTTCCCGAAGGATACGCAGGCGCTGATCAAGACGGCGCAAGACCATGGTGCGCCGATGCGCATCGTCGAGACGGTGGCGGCGGTCAACGAGCAGCGCAAGAGGGCCATGGCCCGCAAGGTGCTCGCGGCCTGCGGCGGCTCGGTGCGCGGCAAGACGATCGCGGTGCTCGGCCTGACCTTCAAGCCGAACACCGACGACATGCGCGATTCGCCGGCCATATCGGTCATCACCGCGCTGCAGGATTCCGGCGCGCGGATCAATGCCTTCGATCCGGAGGGGATGGAGCAGGCGCGCCTCCATATGGACAATCTCACCTTCTGCGGCGATCCCTATGCCTGCTGCCAGGGGGCCGCGGCGCTCGTCATCGTCACCGAATGGGATGCGTTCCGGGCGCTCGACCTCGAGCGCGTGAAAGGACTGCTTGCCGCACCCGTCCTCGTCGATCTGCGCAATATCTACGAACCGAACGAGGTGCAGCGCCAGGGGTTCATCTATGTGAGCGTGGGTCGCGGCAGCCTGTGAACCACGTGAGGCGTAGCGATCATTGCGGCGCTGGAGCCGGCGCCGGAACCGGTGGCCTCGCGGGCGATGTCGGCGCCGCATTGGCGCTCGGATTGGGTGGCGGCGTCGCAGCCGGCACCGATGGCGTCGAGGCGGTAGGTAGTATCGAGGTAGGCGCCGGGGGCGATGTCGCCGCATCTTGCGGCGCCGGCGTTGGAGCGGTGACGGCGAGGTGCTGGAATGCCCATGTGGTCGGGCCCACGGAGCTCGCAGCGACGAAAAAACCGATAGCGCCGCCGCTGGGTGGCGGCTGGCCGGTGAAGCTTGTCACCTGCTGTCCCTCACGATGTGGTGGATGGAGGCCTTGAGCAAGCGATCGTGTTTTGGATCACCCTCAAGGTGCGGATCCTCGAAGAGGATCTCTAGAGCAGTTTCGCCGCGCTACTACAGCGCAATGGGTCTCGGCAATCCGATGGGAAAATCATCGTGCAAACGCAGGCGCAAAGTGTAGGAAGCGCGCGTTCGCGTACGTCACGAACAGACCTTCGAGTCCATGTTCACCGGCGGCTAGGCGGCGGCTTCCTTCCCTTTCCGCGAGCTAACCCGCACCACTTGATCGGGCCGCTGACCGGAGCGCTTACAGATTAGCCGGTTAAGCATTCGTTTTCCATGCGCCAACTTTAGCCGTCGAAACCCGGAAATTCCTATGGCGCTTGCTACACAATGCCGGAAACTGGCGTTGCTACGCTGTGGAGCGCGGGGCTTCGAATGGGGAAAAAACGATGCTGAAAAGGCAGCCGAGAACCGAGGCTCAACTTAGCGAGGCCATCATGAACGAGCTCCGGAAACATCCGGAGTGCGCCAACATCGAGCGCGTCGCGATTTTCCGACCGCGGCAACTAGCTCCGCATCATCCGAATTGGAGTTTCGCCTGGATCAGGAAGGGCCAAGCAACTGCTCCTCTCGTTGCAAGCAATATCGCGCGGCGATTGCAGGACGAGTTCGATCTCGCCTAAGCGGACAATCAGAAACTGACGTCACGCTTTCCGAGGCTCCACGTGCTTCATGGTCCTGGGAGTGAAGGAACCCTTAACTTATGCAGCGTTTTACTTCTCACGATGCGCGCGGCGGCGAGGCCATGCGCAACGACAAAGCGATCTTCACACCGAGCATCCCCCCGTTGCTCGGAAGAAGGACGGCGAGGTGCCGCACGTTTAAGCTTGGCACCTCGCCTACCTTGCGGAACGGTCCTTCGGCATTCGCACCCCTAGCTGCCCGCCATTCGTGAACTCGACGCCCGTGAACTCAAGGGCGCGCTTTACTGCGAGCCTCGACGCCGGCAGTCAAGTGGCAGGAGATCCGGCTCTATGCAAGCGTCCGACCGCCCGATGCGTGCGCCAATCGGGCGACACGTTCACCGCCCGGCCGCCGCATTGCGTGCAAGGGCACTCTCTGGGAGCCGGAGATGCCTTGTATGAGCTTAGTCAAAGTGCGCGTCGGCTCCACCGCACCCAGAGCAACCCCAGCAGGCCAAGGGCAATACTTATCTGAAAATTAATCAGCGTCTCCACGATTTTCTGAAGGACAGGCCATTCAAAATATGGAGGAGCTGCTCCGGTTGATGCCCACAACGTCGAAATGGTCGTGGGTGACCATCTGCCAGAGTTAAGCAAAATCCCACAATCGTGTCCAAAGGCCCCAACCGCGACCGCAATCAGGAAATAACCAAGGACCATGACAACCCTCGTCGAAATCGATCCACAGGTCCCAGTTTCTCGCTGGCTCGCTTGGTGGGACGCCGGGAAGGTACAATTTGCTCGTTGAGAGACGCTCAAAATGACCCCGGAAAAGAGGTTAATTGCAAGCAACCATGTTTCCTTCATTTTGAACGGTGCCGAGTGCAGACAAGCCGCGTTCGTGCAGGTGACGAACAGACCTTCGAGGCCGTGGCTTTTCAGGTGCGCGATCGTCGGCGGTGCGGGCCTCATGACGATCAGTTCCCGACGTTCCGATTCTTGCTTCCCCTATGCTTCCCCTGCTCGAAGCGATCGCTCCAACTCTAGTCAACCTATTGATAACTGGTGGAGCTGAGGGGAATCGAACCCCTGACCTCTGCAGTGCGATTGAAGAGTCATGTATTAAGCGATCATATCACAGTCTATCGCTATCCATAGAAAGCATAAGAAAATCAACATGGCGCTAGCAGACGTGGATTGACTTCTATAGAATGCCATTGATCTCTATTGTTGCTTTTTTCGCTCGTGCAGTTGCTAGTTTGTAGCTAATATGCCTCCACGAGTCGGAGGGGCGAGGCGATGACTGCTTTGAGAGGCACGGATCGCCGAAAGATCACCAAAAGGGTTGTGGACACTCTGCTCCCCGGACAAACGGTCTGGGACGGGGAAATCACCGGTTTCGGCGTACGGCGTCAGCGTCGAGATGCGGTGTTCGTCCTCAAATTCTCCTTTGCTGGCCGGCAACGGTTCTACACGATCGGACGACATGGAGCATTCACCGCGGAGACCGCGCGCATCGAAGCTCGACGTCTGCTTGGTCTCATCGCGTCTGGCATGGATCCATCGGTTCGGAAGCAAGGAACGTCGCCAGCCCCGGCAATTTCTGTCGCACGGCTTTGCGACATCTACCTGGCGGAGGGACCGGCGCATAAACCCGACAAAAAGGCATCCAGCTGGTACACCGATGCCTCGAACATCAATCGCCACATATTACCATTGTTGGGTGATCTTCAGGCTGAGGCCGTCGAAGAAAGCCAAGTCATCGATTTCGTTTGGCGTGTTGTCAGCGGCGCGACGCGACTAGATGAACGGGTCGGGCCACGGAGAAGGGTAATCGTGCGCGGCGGCAAGGGTGTCGCTGGCCGGACCCTTGCCGTTCTAGCCGCCGTTTATGCCTTCGGGATCCGGCGAGGTTTCGTCACGGACAACCCAGCGAAGACAGTCCGGGCGCCGAAGGGTAACGCGCCAGGCCGCTTTCTGTCACGAGACGAGTGGGCGCGCCTTGGCGATGCCATGGTGGCTTACAAGGCAGGCGCTGGCGCCTCGGCCTTCATTGATGCAATACATCTCCTCGCTCTGACGGGCTGCCGTCGTTCCGAGATTACTCGGCTGCGTTGGAGTGAGGTCGATCTCGAAAGAAAACTACTTCGCCTTGAGAATAGCAAGGCCGGTCCTCGTACCGTACCGCTCGGGGACGACGCCGTCGAGCTTATCCAGGGCTTGAGTCGCGCAGGTAGCCCTTGGGTCTTTCCCTCAACGCGAGGCAACGGCCCGATCGTTGGCATTCAAAAAGTCTGGAATGATCTACGGAGAGAGGCTGGTCTGCCGACCGCCCGACTGCACGATCTGCGGCACAGCTTTGCCTCTCAGGCGGTTACCAGCGGCGCGTCGCTCTACTTAACGGGCGCCATTTTGGGCCATCGGCAGTCGTCGACAACCGAGAGATACGCGCATCTGCAATCTGACCCGGTCCGCCATATCGCTTCGAATGTCTCAAGAGGCATCTCTGGCGCGTTGGGCCTGCATCGACCCCGCAAGTCTCTCAGTCATGACTTTGATCGAGTATATGAACTGGGGGAAGACCGAAAAGAATAATCGGTGGGCGGGAACCGAGTAGAATCGACCGGCGGTTGGATCGGCCCGCTATTGGATGTTCAGGATAGCCCAAACTCCAGATTGGACTCGGGCTGCCCAGCAAGCCAGATGAAGAACCGCTTCATGGCGCCCACGTGGAGTAGATAAATGGACCTTGGACGACTGAGCTTCATCCGACGGGGACGCGACCTAGGATTTTCGCTCGGCGCGATGCGAGAATTGCTGCGGCTCTCCGATGACAGATCGCGGCCTTGTGCCGATGTGGATCAGATCGCGCGCGCACACTTGGCCGAAGTGGAGCGTAAGCTCGCCGATCTGACCAGGCTGCGTGCCGAGCTGCGGCAGCTCATCGACCAATGCGGGCATGGCACAATTGCTGAATGCCGAATCATCGAGTCGCTGGCACCCTGAAATGCATGGCATTTCGGCCGATGAGAGCGAGGATCGCAAGCTGACCAAGATGGACACGAACATCGAGTGGAACTGGGAGGGCAAGACGATCCGCTTGGGCATGACCCGCGTCGGCACCGGCCCACTGATTCTGCTGCTGCCCGCGCTGAGCTCGATCTCAACGCGTCGCGAGATGCGCCCGTTGCAGGATCGCCTCGCTAATAGTTTCGTCACCGTCGCTGTGGATTGGCCTGGCTTCGGCGATCTGCCGCGTCCACCCGTGGATTGGCGGCCAGAGACGTACCGGGCGTTTCTTCGCCATCTGCTGAGGGATGTTTGCCCGAGCCCGCATGCAACGATCGCGGCGGGGCATGCGGCAGGATATCTTCTCGCCCAAGCGGCGGCGCAGGCTGACCGGACAGGACGGTGCATTCTGATCGCACCGACTTGGCGAGGTCCTTTACCGACGATGCTGGGGAGGAGGAGCAGGGCATTCACTGCACTCGCTCATGCGGTCGATGTGCCCGGCCTCGGCCCGCTACTCTATCGAATCAACGTCAATCGCCCTGTTGTCGGGATGATGGCACGGGGGCACGTTTACGATGATCCCGCCTGGCTGAGCGGAGCCCGCCTTGCCGACAAGCTGGCAGTCATCGGCGCGGCTGGCGCGCGACACGCTTCATTCCGCTTCGTCACCGGAGAACTTGATCCCATGCTGGACCAGACTGAATTTCTGGCGGCGGTGGCGCTACTCAAAGAACCGGCTCTGGTTCTCTATGGGGCGAACACGCCTCCAAAATCCAAGGCTGAGATCGAAAGCTTAGCGGCCTTGTCTAACGCGACCCTCATCTGCCTACCGAAGGGCAAGCTCTCAATTCATGAGGAATATCCTGACCGAGTGGCGGATGTAGTTCGAGGGTTTCTAGCCACGAGATGACGCCGCTTCCCTTCGTTTCGGAAAACTTTTAGGTCCTTGCCACGTTTTGACATCCAACTCGCCAGAGTGCGCGATTCAAGAACCCGACTCTCCGCAGAAATGGCCGCCATAAGCGGAAATTCAAATTGAAACGCTACCGGTGCGCTGCCGCAAGGGACACGCGAAACTCAGCTCGTGACCATCCGGGTCGGTGAGGTGGAAGAACCTCTCGCCCCATTCCGCATCGCGCGGTGCCGTGTCCGGACGGTAGCCTTCCGCGACCACCTTGGCGTAGAGGGCGTCCACATCGGAATGGTAGAAGATCACACGCCCCCACCAGGACCAGCGTCGATCGGCGGGCTGGGCGATAAGATTAAGAAAGCAGGTTCCCGCCCGAAAGCTCGTGAACACGGCGTTATTACCGCCATGAAGAAGCTCAAAGTCGAGTGTCCGGTAGAAACTCACGGCGCGGGCCATGTCGTGGGTCGCCAACGTAATGGCGCTGATTGTTTCAATCATCGCGGAGACGCTCCAGAGGCTGTACTTGTCGGAGCGAGGCTTGTTCCGCCGGGACAAGGTTCATATGAAAATCGCCAGGGCTTCGTGTCCCTCCGTCAAAGGCAAAGGTCTTGATGGCGAGACCGTCATGGCCGAACTGGTCGCAGAACTCGATGCGCCGGAACACACGCGCTGGGTGACGCGCTACGTCCTATCCCCTGAAGCCAAGGAAGATCTCCGCGAAACTTGCAACCCAATTGAGCCTGCAATCGCTAGAAGGCAGGCGCGATATGTTGCGCGAGGAATTGGACGAGGTCGGGATGTCGCCGCGCCGGCCCCTCGATTTCCTTCTGCATGGGTCGTCTATATCCCCGCTCCGGTCACGGCAATCACTTGGCCCGTGATTCCCTTTCCGGCATCGGAGGCAAGAAAGCAGACGGTCTCGGCGATGTCCGCGCGCTTTGCCCAATGCGCGGTGTCCTTGGGCTTCATCATTGCGATGTTGGACGCCGTGTCGGTGAGGCCGGGGCCGATGGCATTGACGCGGATGCCCGCATCGCGCCCTTCGAGTGCGAGCGTGCGGGTGAGCGCCTCGATGCCGGCCTTGGCGCAATTATAGGCGACCATATTGGCCTGCTGCAGGCCGGCGCGGGCGAAGTTGACAATCACGCCGCCGCCCGCGTCGCGCATATGCGGAAAGAGCGTGCGAGACATCAGAAAGGCGCTCAGGAGATTGTTGTTCAATTCCTCGGTCCAATCCGTGAGACTGAACTCGACCGCCGGCTTGTAGCGCGTAAGGCCGCCGGCGAGATTGACCAGAATGTCGATCCTGCCATATTCGCCCAAGGCGCGCTGGACGAGCCGATCGACCTGCGCTTCATCGGTCAGAGATGCGGCGAGCCCCAGAACGCTCGCGCCGGCGTTACGCAGCTCTTGTGCCCGCGCTTCCGCATCGCTCTGCGTGCGCGCACAAATGACGAGCGCGGCGCCCGAGTCCGCAAGCCTTTTGGCGACTGCCTCGCCGATCTGCCCGGCATGGCTTACGCCCGTCACCAAAGCGGTTTTTCCTTCAAGAGCCGGCATGGCGCGCGCCTCCATTATCGCGTCATCGCCTGCGAAGTTCCCGAACCTCCACCGGCGAGCATCCTAAAACCTATGGCATTTTCCGCCGGCGCACAGATGTCGCCGCGCCCGGCACATCCGATTCATCGGTTCAGGAGCCAGAAAATGAGAAAAAGCACTAGGCTGACAAGAATGCTCGTCGTGATCGGGGCATAAAAGGTGAAATTGCCGCGCTGGACCCAAATGTCGCCAGGAAGCCGCCCAAGCCCGAGCCGCGCGAGCCATGGCCAAATGAGACCAACCAACGCAATGGCCAGCCCGATGATGATCAAGATGCGGGACATCGCCTCTAAGCCATGCTGCCACCTCAAGGTACAGAGTCTCGATCAGCGGGTATCGGTTGGCAAGCGCGCCGACGAGCTTGGCATAGTGCATTTGTCTCGATCTATACTATCGTCGCATCTCGTGCCGAATTTCTGAGCAGCCGCCCGCGTTTGCGGCGGCGTGGCACAGCAAGCTCATGGCGCCATCAGGCTGTTGAACGCGGTCGCGATTTTCGCCGAGGGCTTGGGCAATGGTCGAAAGGCAAAACATCGCCACTTCCGCCAAGTTTGGCGGCTTTTCTCTCGCGAGGTACGTGCGGCCGCGGAACCTTAGCGCGGCGTTTCTTGCTCTCCTGCGCATCGACGAATTTCTTGAGATCGCCGCCTATATGCTCTTGGATGTGCCTTCCCCATATCTTGTCGGCATCGCAAAAGGCGAGCGCTCTGGCATAGCGTGACCGCGATGCCTTGGAGAAATCTGAGCTTCTTTTGATGAGCTCGTTAGAGAGCGCGGCAAATTGCGCAAAGCGATG
>Ga0116223_10004752_pt1 | contig 11692 bp, 10 predicted proteins | sample Sb_taG_3_FD_90092 | JGI IMG/M metagenome (GOLD analysis project Ga0116223, IMG submission 90092) | Peat soil microbial communities from Weissenstadt, Germany - Sb_50d_a_PC metaG | ecosystem: Environmental > Terrestrial > Soil > Wetlands > Peat | place: Germany: Weissenstadt | collected 2010-09-21 | reverse complement strand
TCGACCAGTTGCGTCTGCTCGAAGCCGAGCGTCCCCCCTTCGATCCCCCGCCCCCGCTCATCCTGGTCCCCAATCCACCCGATCCGCCGCCCTCCGAACCCCCCGCGCCCGAACCCGACCCGCCCGCTCCATCACCCGAGCCCGTCGCCGACGCCCCGCCCGATCCGCCGCCCGCCGAACCCGCCGCGCCCGAACCCGCCCCGCCCGCTCCAGCACCCGAGCCCGCCGCCGACGCCCCGCCCGATCCCCCCACACCCGATCCCGAACCCGCCCAGGAACCCCCGGCCCCAGTTTCCCCGGCCCCGCCTCCCCAGGGCCCGGTCTTCGTCCTCGTGGGCCTGCGCAACATCCTCAGCCAGCTTTCGAAGAACCGCACCCCAACCGAGGTCGCCACCCTCACACTTCCCCAAGCCGCCGCCCTCCGGGAATCACCCGGCCCCGACCCCCAATCTCCGGAGTCCCCGGCCCCTGTTTTATCCACATCCCAACCCACTGAATCTACAACCGAAACTCAACAAATGGTTTCGTTTGGCAAAAGACCCGAAATCCCGGCCCTCGAACAGCCCAGCGGCTTCCCCCAAAACACCCCCAACGTATTTCCGGCAAACTGGTCCGTAATATTCAAGCGCAGTTCCCGGAGGGATAAATGGCCAACCTGATATTCACACCAGCGTGCCCAGAGGCGCCGGCCACAACGTCAGCCCATCCGGGTAAAGCTGCGCGGCCGTCTTCAGGCTCGCTCCTGGTCCCGATCTTTCTTCTGTCCCTGCTTCTCGCCCTCTCTCCGCCCGCCCGCGCCCAGTTCACCCAGCAAGGCGGCGCCACCCCGGTGAATGCCGGCGGCAGCAACCTGTCACTGACTTTGAACATTGCGTTCACCGCGGCATTCGCGGCCAACCGCGTAATCTACGTGGCCGCGCGGGATGTGAACGAAAGCAATAACACGGACTGGCACGCCATGGCGACCTGGACCCCGCAGTAGCACCACCGGGGTGCTCTCAAGATCGCGGTTTTCTCAGGCTTCTCCGCTTTCTCCGCGATCTCAGGTTTTGATTTTCTCTTGGTTTTCTCTCCGCGTCTTCCTCCGCGTGCTTCGCGCCGGGGTACCCTCTGGGTCCGTCAAGGACACTGTTTCCTTTGGTTCCGGCTCGTCCGGGTTAGCGAGCGGTTGCCTCAGTTCATCTTGATCCGCTTGGCGCCCTTGGGCAGGTCCATGGCGGAAGGCGGCAACTTGGGATTGAGTCTCAGCTCAGTGAAGGTATTCATCCGGTATTCGCCGCCGGGTAGAGAGAACTTCTGCTGCAGGGAAAACCCGGTCTCCTCGGAGATCCACAAATCGATGCGGTTCACCTGCGCCCGCACTCTCGCCGACTTCGGCGTCAGTTCGAGATGCGTGGCCGCCTGCGGCCCGATCTTCTCGACGCCGGCAATACGAATCTCGTAGTTGGCCGCCAACTCGCGGCCCGGCATGCCAAACCCGAGCAGCAGCAGGGCTTGGGCGAAGTCCCGGTATTTCGCGATGTTCCACTCTTCGATCTCGTTGCGCTTGGGGTAGTACACCTCCACCTTCTGGTCGCGCACCGCCATCGCCTTGGGGTCGGGCGCCGTGAACTCCACCAGGTAGTGCACCTTGTCCGGCGCGGCCCGCCTGACGGTAATGACCCCGATCTCGGTATCGTCCGGATCGATTATCGGAAGGTGATGGACCGACCGTAGATGGGCGGTAGCGCCGGTGAACTTGCGCGCCGCTTCGTCCAACCGGGCCAGCAGCGGCCCGGTGGATTGCGGGCGAAGCAGCGCGGGGGCGGCTGCCAGCAAGGCGATGAAGCGAGAGAGCTTGGGGAGCAAGCTCTCATTGTAGCGGGGGGAACGCCGTAGCGCCTCAGGCCCCTTGCGCGCCTTGTGTCTGGGGCTGGCTCATCTGAGCCTGGGCATCGGCCATGCGCTTCTGCATTTCCGCGGGAGCCACGTCCTCCTTGTGGGTGGCCAGCGACCACTGGTGTCCGAAGGGGTCGGTCACTTTGCCGTAGCGATCGCCCCAGAACATGTCGGCCAGCGGCATTTCGGCACGGGCGCCGGCTGCCACAGCCTGGTTGAAGACGGTGTCGACGTCCTTGACGTAGAGGAAAATGCCGCAAGTGGACCCGCCCAGCGATTGAGGGGACTCGGCTCCCTGGTGCTCGTCTGCCAGCATGATCATAGAGTCGCCGATCTTCAACTCCGCATGTCCGATTTGTCCGTTCGGCCCGTTCATGCGCATCACTTCCTTGGCGCCGAATGCGCGCTGATAGAACTCAATTGCGCGTGCGCCATCATTGACGGTCAGGTAAGGTGTCACGCTATGATGGCCGGCTGGAATTGGCTTGGCTTTGTGTGCTGCCATTATTTTCTCCTTTCCTCGTAGTCTACTGCGCACGCTTCGCGCGGTCTGTTAGAAGGGACACAGGACGCGCCGGGCGGTCACGAGTGATAAAATCAACACGCTCATGACCATCCTGTGCATCGCCAGCTACGAGAAAGGCCACGAATTTCTGCGGGAGTCGAAGCGGCAGGGCTCGACTGTAGTCTTGCTCACATCGCTGAGCCTTCGCGACAAGGCGCAGTGGCCGCTCGAGAGCATCGACGAAGTCTTTTACATGCCGGACGACCACCACCATTGGGACCTTCCGCAGACACTCAACGCCGTCAGCTACCTGGCGCGGACGCGCGATTTCGAGCGCATCGTTCCGCTGGACGATTTCGACGTGGAGGTGGCGGCGGCGCTGCGCGAGCACCTGCGCGTGCCGGGAATGGGCGAGACCACGGCCCACTACTTTCGCGACAAGCTGGCCATGCGGCTGAAGGCCCGGGAAGCGGGAATCGAGGTGCCCGAGTTCGTGCACCTGCTCCATCACGGCCGCGTGCGGCAGTTCCTGGAGAGCGTGCCGGGGCCGTGGGTGTTGAAGCCGCGATCGATGGCGGGCGCGATCGGGATCCGCAAGCTTCACCACGCGGACGAATTGTGGGCCGCGGCCGAATCGCTGGGCGACCGCCAGTCGCACTACCTGCTGGAGCGGTTCGTGCCTGGCGGCATCTTCCACGTGGACACCATCGTCTACGAGAAGGAGGTGCTGTTCTCGATCGCCAGCGGATATGGCCGGCCGCCCATGGAGGTGTCGCACGAAGGCGGCATCTTCACCACGCGCATTCTGGAGCGGGATGCGGACGACGCCCGGCAATTGCGCGCCGCCAATGAGCGCGTGATGGCGGCGTTCGGCATGGTGCGCGGCGTTTCGCACACCGAGTTCATTAAGAGCCGGGATGACGGCCGCATTTTTTTCCTGGAGACCTCGGCGCGCGTGGGAGGAGCCCACATTGCGGACCTGGTGGAAGCGGCCACCGGCCTGAATCTCTGGGCGGAGTGGGCCAAGGTGGAAGTGGCGGGCGGGAAGGCGCCCTATCGGCCGCCCGAGCCGCAGGAGGATTACGCCGGCCTGCTGGTGTCGCTGGCGCGCCAGCAGCATCCCGACACGTCGGCATATTCCGATCCGGAGATCGTGTGGCGGATGAATCGCGAGCACCATGCCGGGTTGATTGTGAAGTCGGCACGGGCGGAGCGGGTGCGGGAACTTCTAGATAGCTACGCGGGTAGATTCGAACAGGATTTTCTGGCGTACGCGCCGCCCAAAGAGATGCCCGCGAGCTGAGGGCCGGGGCCACGGAGGGCTACGGATTCATGCGCGCGAAGGCCTGCTGAAATCGGTCACCCTCCCCGGCGCTGGCGCGCAGGGACTTCGCGTTGCCGGCCGCGACTTCGTCGGCATCGCCGGCGAGACCTTCCATGGCCTCGGCGATGAACTGCGGCAAGGGCATGGGAACGGGGCCGCCGGGCCGCCGCCATCCCAGGTTCGTTTCGACCAGCGGCGGGATCAGCTCGATGACCTTGACGCTGGTCTGTTTCAGTTGGTGCCGCAGGGAAACGCAGAAGGAATGGACGGCGGCCTTGGTCGCGCAGTAGATGGGAACCCGGGACAAAGGGACGAAGGCCAAGCCGGAGGAAATGTTGATCAGGGTGGCCTCGGGCCGGCCGCTCAGGTGCGGCAGGAAGGCGGCGCACACGCGCGCGAGACCCAGCAGGTTGGTATGAATCTCTGCCGTCATGGCTGCGTCCTCCACGCCGCCGGCCGTGGAGAAATCGTGCGGCCTCTGTATGCCGGCGTTATTGATGACGCAGTTCAGTTCCGGGAACTTCGCGGTCACCGCGTCCAGGGCGGCCTGAATGCTCCGCGGGTCCGCCACGTCCAACGTGACGTGACTCATTCCGGGATTGGCGGCGCAGGTCTCCTGTAAGACGGTCTCCCGCCTGCCGCCAATGATGACGCGATTGCCGAGGGAATGGAAAGCTTCGGCGAGGCCCCGTCCGATGCCGGAGCCTCCGCCGGTGACGAGGATGGTGTTGGAATCGAGCCGCATGATTCGAGGGCGCTAGCGGGTTTCGGGCTTCACCGCGTAGTAGCCTTTGCGCGCCTGGGCCTTGAGGTCCTTGTTGCCCAGCTTGATGTCGAGCTTGCGGTAGGAGCCGTCCTTGGTATCGTTGGCGGGCGTGTAGCCGATGGCGTACTGGCTGCGCATCTCGTCCTGCAGCTCGACGAAGATCTGGTCCAGGGAGTGCCTCCGGTCCACCTTGTAGACATGCCCGCCGGTCTCGTCGGACATCTTGCGCAGGTAGCCTTCCCCGCCCCCGCCGCCGAATACCATTCCGAAGCCGCCGTACGCGCTGGGGTCGGAGTAGTCGATGCTGTAGATCACGGCATCGGCCTTCTGCGCGGCTTCGATCGCCTGGTTGATGGTCAGGCGGCTGCCCTGGTCCACGCCATCGGTGATCACGACGATCACCTTCCGCCCCACCTCGGTCCGCAGCTTTTCATTGGCCGCCAGGTAGACGGCGTCGTAGAGCACGGTGCCCCGCGGACCGCCCGCTGTGGGCACCGGTCCCGGGTGGAGTCCGCCGACGCCCGAGCTGACCCGCAACTGGCCAAGCGCGCTGTTCAGGAGTCTCGTGGAGTTGGTGTAGTCCTGCAGAAGTTCGGTCTCTTCGCCGAACTGGATGAGGAACGCCTCGTCCTTCTTGCGCAAGACCTGGGAGAAGAACTGCGAGGCGGCGTTGTGCTCGATCTCGATCAGGTTGCGCTGGCTGCCGCTGACGTCCACCAGCAGCCCGATCGTCAGCGGAAGGTCCGTCTCCCTGGTGAAGTACTTGATTTCCTGGGGCTTCCCATCCTCGAGCACGGTGAAATCCTTCTTCTCGAGATTGGCGACCAGGCCCCCGCGCTTGTCGCGTACGGAGGCCAGGATACTGACCACGTCCACGTCGACTTTGATGGGCGCCGGTTCCTGGTCGGCGGGCCTGGTCTGCGGGGGCGCCTGCGCCAGCAGGGCGGTCGTAAGGGCAGCAGCAACGAGTAGTTTCATCCCGGTACAATAGGGACGTATCCCCTCGGGCGATTGTTTCCCCGAAGGTGACTGTTTAAAAGTCAATATGAAAGAAGCCATCCACCACCTCAGGCAGTCCGATCCCATTCTATCGGAGATTATCGACCGCGTCGGCGAGTACCAGATCGCCTTTCGCGAACCGGACTTCGAAACGCTGGTCAAATCGATCGTCTTCCAGCAACTGAGCGGCCGGGTCGCCAATGTCATTTTCGCACGGCTGGCGAAGGCCGCCGGGGAAAAGGTCACGCCGGAGCGCATCCTAAAGCTGCGGCCGTCCAGGATGCGGGCGGTGGGCCTCTCGACGCAGAAGACGGCTTACATCCGCGACCTGGCGCGGCACGCCCGCGACGGCACGGTGGATTTCGAGGTGCTGAGGGAGCTGCCGGATGGAGAGGTAATCGAGCGCCTTACCCAGGTGAAAGGCGTCGGCGTATGGACGGTCCACATGTTCCTGATCTTCGCGCTGCGGCGGACGGACGTGCTGCCGGTCGGCGACCTGGGAATCCGCAACGCCATCCGCAAGGCATACGGGCTGGCGGAACTGCCGCAGCCGTCGGAGATGGAGGTGCTGGCCGAGCGCTGGCGGCCCTATTGCTCGGTGGCGAGCTGGTATCTGTGGCGGAGCGTGGAGCCGAACGCCAACCTGTAAGGGGTATAATAGTTTTCAGGATAATCAGACCCAGGGATGCTATTCCGTGGGCAGTCAAGGAGACGAACAGAGAATGCGCGTGATCAAACTGGCGTTACCTGCGGGGTTATTGCTGGCTGGCTTTGTGCTGTGCACAACGGCATCGTTCGGCAAGCCCGAATATATGAAGAAAGAGGGAGCCAAGAACTGCATGGTTTGCCATGCGAAGGTGGAAGCCAAAGAGCTCATGGCAAAGAACCTGAACGAGACCGGCAAGTGCTACGCCGCGAACGATCACTCTCTTGCCAAGTGCAGCGTGCCCAAGTAGGCTGACGATTCTGTGAGTGCCGGCACTCCGCCCCGGCACTCACACCCCCCTTGTCGAAGGCTGTGCGGTCTGGCAAAATGCAGCCATGTCTACCAGCGCCCGCGTGCTCGTTGCAGCAATTGTTTCCTGCCTTACCCTCGCGGTAGTCCCAGTGGCGAGGGCCCAGTTTGTCCAACAGAGCAGACTTTTCCCGACGTCCCCGGTGGGAGGATTTCCCAGCCTGGGCGAATCCGCCGCGGTCTCGGCCGATGGCAACACCGCCATCCTGGGGGGAGCCAACGACAGTTCTTACGCCGGCGCCAGTTGGGTCTTCACGCGAACCGGCGGCGCCTGGAATAATTGTGTGGGCTGTACGGGCCAGCCACAGCCCTCCAAATTGGTTGGCACGGGCGCGGTGGGAACGGCCGAGCAGGGCTTGTCCGTCGCGATCTCCGCGGACGGCAACACGGCGATCGTAGGCGGGCCTTTCGACAACATCGGCGTGGGAGCGGCGTGGGTCTTTACGCGGACCAACGGTACGTGGAACCAACAGGGAAACAAGCTCGTGGGGAGCGGCGCGGCGGGCATGGCGCTGGCTGGCACCAGTGTGGCGCTCTCCGCAGACGGGAACACGGCGGCAATCGGCGGACCATTTGACGGCGGAGGCGTGGGAGCGGTTTGGATCTTCACGCGCAGCAACGGTGTGTGGACTCAGCAGGGCAGCAAGCTGACCGGCACGGACGTCACCGGCCTGGCCGGTTTTGGCAGCGCCGTGGGGCTCTCCGCGGACGGAAATACGGCGGCTATCGGGGGACCTGGCGACAACAGCACGGCCGGGGCCACGTGGATTTTCACGCGCGGCGGCGGAACCTGGAGCCAGCAAGGCAGCAAGCTGGTGGGCACCGGCGCCGCGAACCCGGCCGCACAGGGTTCCGCCGTGGCGACCTCCGGGGACGGGAACACGGTTGTGACCGGGGGGCCGGCCGACACCAGCGGGTCGGTGTGGGTCTTCACGCGGTCGGGCAGTGCCTGGAGCCAGCAGGGCGGGAAACTTACCGGCGGCGCCACGATCGGCACCACGCGCCAAGGTTGGGTGTCGTTATCCGGGGACGGCAACACGGCCGTTGTGGGAGCACCTTCGGCCGGTCCAACGGTTTCCGCATTACCGGGGGCCGGCGCGGCGGGAGAAGCATTTGTGTTCACCCGCTCTGCCGGTGTGTGGACGCGCCAGACCATACTCGTCGCAGTCGTGGCTGGAAATTCCGCGGCACAAGGGGCCAGCGTGGCCATTTCGTCGGACGCGAGCACCGTCATCGTGGGCGCACCGGATGACCAGAACGGCACAGGATCAGGCTGGGCGTACGGTCCGCAAGGCGTGCCCGGCGCGACCTCGGTTACTCCGCCCTCGGGGAGTGGGAGCACCCAGACGTTCAACTTCACCGTCTCAGAGAGCGGCGGCGCGTCGAAGGTGACGGTGATCAACGTGCTCATCAACAATGTGCTGGACGGAAGACAGGCGTGCTACCTGGCCTTCACGCCGGACGGTCCGGCCGCGGGGAATCTGTACCTGGTCGACAACGAAGGCGATGCGGCGGGGCCGTACACCGAGACTTTTGTGGCCTCTAACTTAACCCTCACCGGCATCGTACAGAACGGGCAGTGCACGGTCACCGCCACGGGCAGTTCCTTCTCGACCAACGGGAACAGCGCGACCCTGACGCTGGCGATGGCGTTTTCGCCGAGTTTCGCCGGCAATAAGGTGGTCTACCTCGCGGCGGGGGCGGGGACTTCGTCGAACTCCGGCTGGCAGGCGCTGGGAACGTGGAACGTTCCGGGGCCGGCGGCCTCCGGGCCCGCGGTTTCCGGAATGAGTCCGGCCTCCAGCAACGGCCTGACCCAGACCTACACATTCACTTTCACCGACAGCAACGGGTGGCAGGATATCGGGATCGCCAACATCCTGGTGAACAGCGATCTCGACGGGCGGCACGCCTGCTACCTGGCGTACGTTCCGGCCGGAGCGAACACGGGAATGCTGCACCTGCTGGTGGACAATCCGGTGGATGCGGGCGGTCCGTTTACGAACCTGGTATTGCCGGGTACGGGCTCGATTTCGAACAGTCAGTGCACGATATCCGGCGCGGGCGCTTCGGCCAGCGGCAGCGGCAACACACTGACTCTGACGCTGCCCATCACGTTCAGCCAGAGTTTTGCGGGGAACAACATTTTCTACCTGGCGGCGCGCAACAATACCCTGAACTCCGGATGGCAGGCAGTGGGGACGGTGGCGGTGCCTTGAGTCACTGGGCCTTTGTTCACTGCACGGTCGTGGTGCCCATGGCTTGCCAGTTCGTGTTATTGCCGCCCGCCGCATCGCGGCCGGCGAGCCACATGATCCGATTCCCGGCGAAAAGGGGTTGGAAGGCGATGTTCAGGGTCAGAGTCAGAGTGTTCCCGTCTTGGGTTGCCGACGATCCCGTGGCGTTCACTGAGCACTGACTGTTTTGGATGGTGGCCGTGCCTCCGTTCAGCACCATGCTTCCCGCGAACGGTCCTCCGGCATCGCCGGTATCGTCCACTAACAGCAGTGAATTGGTCGCGGCCGCATAGGCCAGATAGCATGCCTGCCGTCCGTCGATGAAGTTATTTACCAGCAGGTTGACGACTCCGAAGTCACCGGCTCCCTTGCTGTCAGTCAACACGGCGGTGAATGTCTGCGGCGTGCCCGATGCCGCCGCGCCGCGCGCCGGTGTGAGACTCACTACCGAGATGGTTCCCGAAGGCGTGGCGGGCACGCCCCATGTGCCCAGCGCCTGCCAGCCCGAGTTGTTCGACGACGTATCGCCCGCCGAGAGATAGAAGACTTTGTTGCCGGTGAAGCTCGAAGAGAAGGTAATCGCCAGCGTGAGCGTGAGATTGTTGCCGCTGCCCGCCGCCGAGCTGCCCGCGCCGCTGATGGTGCATTGTCCGTTGGAGATGGTGCCGGAACCGGGAAGCGCCAAGCCCTGATAAGGCCCTCCCGCATCGCCGGCGTTGTCCACCAGAAACAGCGAGCCGGCGCTCGCGCCGGAAGGCACGAACGCCACATAGCACGCGTTGTGCCCATCGAGCGCGCTGTTGATCAGGACGTCGACGACCTTCAGGCTCTGATAACCCCCCGAATCGGAGAAGGTGAAGGTGAAAGTCCCACCCGTGCCGGAGCCGGAGGGCGGCGCGGCGGAGGCGGGCGCGGGGGCGGAGCCGGCGTTGAGCAGCGGGATCCAGGTGCCGCCTTGCTGGGCCATCACCAGGTCGGGCCCATTGCTTCCGCTGAAGCGCGTCACCGCCAGCGCCGTGGTGGACGATCCGGAGGAGAAATACTGCCGCGGCTGAAAGGTTCCGTCTCCATTGCCGAGCAGGTAGAAGGCTTCGCTCTCACCGCAGCATTCGGTAAAGACCATGTCGAGTTTTCCGTCTCCATCCAGGTCCATGATCGCGAAGGGACCGGCTCCGAAGTCGGTCGTGGGCAGGATTGCCGCTTCGCTGAAGCCGCCTGCGCCATCTCCCAGCATGATATCGGCCTGCAGCGTAGTCCCATCTACCACCGCGATATCCGGCTTGCCGTCACCGTTCAGGTCGCCGATCGCCAACCTGGCATGAATCGAGCTATGCAAGGGGAACGTCCTGGCCGGTGCGAAGGTACCGTTGGTTTGACCCAGGAAGACCGCCAGCGTGGCCGGTTGCCCGAAAACTCCGGTATCCATCACGACCGCCAAGTCCAGCCTGCCATCGCCATTCAGATCGGCTGTGGCAACCCAGGAGGGATGCAAGCCGCTCACGGTCAGCGTGACCGGCGGTTGGAAGGTGCCATCGCCTTTTCCCAGGAGGACCACCACCGCGCCTGGGTCCGAGCCATTGGCGCCGACGGGCGTTCCATACGCAGCGACCGCCGCGTCCAACTTGCCATCGCCATTGAAGTCTCCGAGCACGATGTTCTGCGCGCCTTGATTGATGGTAGTGCTGGTGGGCGCTTTCAGTGTGCCATCGCCGTTGCCCAACAGAACACTGACGGACCCGGGACCCGATGAAAATGGGTTGCCCCCATTGGCCACAATTACATCCGGCTTTTTATCGCCGTTCAGATCGCCGATCGCCACGGCCTGCGGGCCCGGCGAACTGGGACCGAGCGAGTAGCCAACCGGCGTTTTGAACTGCCTTGCGGCTTGCGCAAGCACAACCGAAACATCGCTGGAGCCGCCAGTGACCACCACGTCCGGGAGTCCGTCGCCATTCAGGTCGGCGACTGCAATCCCCGTGGGCTGGCCCCCAACGGCATATAGCGGCGGCGCTACAGGGACGCCTTGAGGCGTGACGACGGTAACTACCACGTTACCGGAGAGGTAATCGGCGGTGTAGATCTCGGTGTACCCATCCACCAGCGGCAGCACGGTAATCGAAGCCGGGTAGGCCCCCACGGCGTACGATTCCGTGTGAAAGGTTCCGTCTCCCTGGCCCTGCAGGAAGACCAGCGCGTTGGCAAACGTGCAAGCTGCCACCAGATCCAGCTTGCCATCGTGATTGAAGTCGGCAAATGCCAGATAGGAAGGGCTGGAAGGCATCGAGGTGACGATGGGCTGACCAAACTTTCCTCCTGAGTTCAGCAGGACGGAAATGTTGTTCTTGCTGCTGTCTCCTCCGATCAATTGGTTCGCCACTGCCAGGTCGGGAGCGCCGTCGCCGTTGAGATCCAGCGCAAGCAGGGAAACCGGGTAGCCCTGCCCCGCCGGGTATGTGGAGGGTGCGGCGAACGTTCCGTCGCCCTTGCCCAGGAGGATCGAAACGGTCGAAGCCGGGGCGGTGTTGTTGTTGGCTAGAGCGATATCCAGCTTGCCATCACCGTTGAAATCCGCGGCAGCCAGCGGTTTCGGATACACGCCCGCGGCCGTTAACTTTGGGCTTCCAAACGTTCCGTCGCCGTTGCCGAGCAGAATTGAGACTCCCCCGGCGCCGGAAGCGTTGGAGTAGCCGATGGCGAGATCGAGCTTTCCATCGCCGTTGAAGTCCGCGGCGATAATGTTGCAGCAGTCAGCGGTGGGCGTGAATCCGACCGGGAATGTCTTGGTCGACATCACGGAGCCGTCGGCTGCGAGAAGTTGAACAGTAACGCCATTCGAACCCATAACGGCAGTGTCCTGGTAGCCATCCCCGTTCAGATCGGCCAGCTCGATATCCTGGGAGGCCTGGCCGCCGATCCGTGGGTATACGGCAGCCGCTGGCCGGTCAACGGGAAGATTAAGAAAAGGGCT
>Ga0116223_10004749_pt1 | contig 11692 bp, 10 predicted proteins | sample Sb_taG_3_FD_90092 | JGI IMG/M metagenome (GOLD analysis project Ga0116223, IMG submission 90092) | Peat soil microbial communities from Weissenstadt, Germany - Sb_50d_a_PC metaG | ecosystem: Environmental > Terrestrial > Soil > Wetlands > Peat | place: Germany: Weissenstadt | collected 2010-09-21 | reverse complement strand
TGGTGGTTGTGGACGCCGGCTTTAGCGCGGAACTGCGTGGCTTCATCGAGTCGGCCCTGGAAGCCGACGCGCGTCGGCTGCACGCGACGGACTATGCGAGCCGCTCCTGGAGGGCCCGCGTCACGGACTGGATCGCCTACGGCCTGGTGCGGGCGGCAACACTGGTGCTAGCGCGCGGCAACAACTACTAGCTTGCGGTCGTCGCACCCAGGACCGGGGAGGGCGTGTGGGCCCGCGCGGATGTTCCGGTGAAGCCGCTAGCGACGGCGGACCAGGGCCACGCCGCCCTCGCGGAACAGCAGGTCGACGGGGGCATTCGGCTCGAGGCGATCGGTCCGGATCAGCGCCATTTCACCCGGTTCGGGGGGGCGCGCCGGTGTGATCTGCCGGCGATAGACGCTGAAGCTGGGCGCGGCAAATTCCCACTGGACGGCGGTCCCCGGAAGCGTGGCAGCGACCTGTGCGGCGTGCATGACCGGACCGTTGAGCAGTTCGCCCAGCCAGGGTACGAAGGCAAATCCGAGTACGCCCGCCAGTATGGTGCTAGCGGCCACTGCCCGGCGCCATACGGGCCAGCGGCGGTATAGGCTAAGGCAAATCGCCCCGATGCTGCCCATGGCCGTCACCAGGTAGTAGGACAGCGGCGCAGTGGCCACTGCGCGCCGGGCCTGGGCGGCATAAAACGCAGCGTGCGCATCGGCGCCGTTTGCACTCCACCACTGCACGGTAGCTGGCACGAAGGGCAGCAGCAGCAGCAGGACGCACGGCAACAACAACAAATTGGCGGCGGTTCCCGAGTCCCCGACGCGCCGCGCAACGAGCAGGAAAACCGGCGTCATGCCGTAGAGAAGGTAATGCGGCAGCTTTGTTCCGGAGAGGGAGAAAAAACCGAACACGAAGGCAAACCACAGCACGAGATATCGCGTCAGGGGGTCGCGCCATTCCCTTGGGGCTTGGCGCACCGCCCGCCAGAGCAGCCCGGACCAGGGGAGCAGCAACAACGGTGCAACCACAAGGTAATACCCCAGCGTGCCGCCGTGACCTTCCAGGGTGCCGCTGTAGCGATCGAGGTTGTGCCGCAGTAGAAATCCGTCGACGAAGTCGCGTCCATGCAAAACCCATTGCACCAGGTACCAGGGAGCGGCAAGCGCGATCAGGATCAACCAGCCCAGTGGATCAAAGGCGGCGCGCATCCAGGCGCGCCAGGCTCGCACCGTGAGGCAGTACCCAAGACTGACGGCTACCGGGATGAGGATGGCGATGGGTCCCTTTGTCAGCACGCCCAGGGCCATCCAGAGGTAGGTCCGACGCAGCGCGGCGCGGTCGCCGCTTTCGAGATGGCGCCACAGATCGAACATCGTCGCGGCCAGTAGGGCGTTCAACAGCGCATCGGCCGTAGCCGCTCGGCTTATGGCCATCACGCCCAGACTCGTGGCGGCGATCCAGCCGGCGAGTAGCGCGGTCGTTGATCCCAGCCGCGGTGTGGCGAAGCGGACAATGGCCATGATCCAGGCCAGGGCCGCCGCCGCCGACGGCAGGCGCAGCGCAAATTCGTTCAGCCCCAATGTGCCTACGCTGAGCGCCTGCAGCCAATAGATGAGTATCGGTTTGTCGTAGCGCGGGGCGCCGTTGAGTGTGGTCGAGAGCCAGTCGCCGCTCTGCAAAAGCTCGCGTGTTGCTTCGGAGAAGGCGCCCTCGTCCACGTCGAAAAGCGGGTATAGCCCCAGCGTCGGCAACAGCAGCAGCGCGCAGGCGAGCACCAGCAAGTACGACCCGGCCGCCGGCGCCGGGGCCGAGCCCCCCGGCACGGACCAGAGCCGCTTGATCACGGGAGCACGCTCTTGCCGGAACGCGGCAAGCGAGCCAGCGCGAGCGTCGCGCAGCAGGCGCCCAGCGCCACTGCAATCCACTGCAGCGGTTGCGCCAGCGGATAGCCGGTGTCGGTCCAGGCGAGCGCCGCCGCACACGCGAGGATGATCGCCGCAAAGGCGGCAGGGGCCCATCGCCGGCGCCAATACGGCCAGCGCCCGGCGGCCCAGGCGCCGAAGGTCCCGGCGAGCGTACCCAGCGCGGCGCCGCCGAGCGCGTCGGAAGGCCAGTGTGCGCCGACCATGACGCGCGAGGCCGCAACCAGCGATGCGAGTCCGAGCAGCGCAACCACGGCCACAAGACGCGTGCGCACTTGTTCGGCACCCAGGATGAGCACCGTGACGAGGAGAAATATCGTGATCGAATGGCCCGAGGGAAACGAGTTATGCCCGCTCAGCAGTGGGCCCTGAATCTGAAAGCTCGACGGGTCCAGTACTGCGGCCGGCCGTGGCCTTGCCGCGAGCAACTTGCCAAGCCGGGAGAACAATGCCGCCAGCGGTGCCGCGTTCAACGCGGCCGCCAGCACCCAGGGTGCACGGCCCAGCACCGGTGCGAGCAACATTACCGCAACCAGGCCGTGGCCCAGGATGGTGAGGCAACTCGGAACCGGTACGGGCAGTAGCCGTGCCGCCACTTCGTTGATCCAACGAAACACGGCCGGATCGCTGCCGCTGGCGGCGATGGCGGCCGCCGCGAGCGCGCAGAGGGCAGCAAAGCCGAACAACAGGCGGGAGGTGAGTGCACGCTGCATCGCGCCCGGATTCTACTGGTGTGCCGCTGTGCGGCTGTCCGTACGGCCGTGGCTCGGCCCCGGTCTTCGCCGTTGCACCCGGCAATTTCCACAACATGTTGGCAATCTCGTGATAGGTGACCAACATGTTGTGTGCCGAAACGCCAGCGCAGCCGCCGCAGAGATGTCGAAAGTGAAGGATTTCCCTCTGAAATATGTTGCGCGGACCCAAGAAAAGCGAATTTTTCCCTCTGAAAACGCTTGATTCTCGTCGCAAATCGCATAGTATTGCGGTCACGCAACGAGAGCGCTCTTCAAGCATCGTCGAATCAGCAAGAACGCTGTCGCTGTAATCTTCATTACCAACCAGGAGATCGCTGATGGCTACTGCCAAGAAGGCAAAGAAAGCAGCAAAGAAGGCTCCGGCCAAAAAGGCCGCGAAAAAGGTCGCGAAAAAGGTCGCGAAGAAGGCGCCGGCCAAAAAGGCCGCAAAGAAGAAATCAGCACGCAAACCAAACGCGGCGTTCATGAAGCCGCTTACCCCGGTCGGCCCGCTGGCCGTGGTAATCGGTTCGACCCCGCTCCCGCGAACCGAGGTAACCAGCAAGATCTGGGCCTATATTAAGAAGAACAAGCTGCAGGACTCGGTCAATCGCCGCAACATCAACGCCGACGACAAGCTCAAACCCTTGTTCGGTGGCAAGGCGCAGGTATCGATGTTCGACCTGACCAAGTACGTCAGCAAGAACCTGAAGTAGTCCGTTCTTGTAGGCGCGATTGCCGTAATCGGGCCCGTGCAGACGAGCGCTGCACGGGCCCGTTGTTTCCGGTTTGCCACCCAACGCTACCGGCGGTTCCCGCGGTGGCGGTATCAGCCGTGGGCCCAGCGCGAGTGCCGTGGCAGCGAAGCCTGCAGGAAGGCCATCTGATCGGCAAGGATGCGCCGGTTGCTGAGAATGAAACCCTCATTGCGGCAGACGGCGTAGGGAACATAGAGCAGCGGCATGCGCGCTTCTTCTGGACGCCGGTTGCCCTTGCGGGTGTTGCACGAGCGACAGGCGGTAACCACATTGGTCCATTCGTGACGCCCGCCCCGGGATACCGGGATGATGTGTTCGACGGTCAGATCCGATTCATTGCAGTGCGCGCCACAGTAGGCGCACACGTGGCGGTCACGCGCGAACAGGCGGTGTTTGCTCAGGCCCACGTGGCCGCGGCCATTCGGGCTGCGATGGCGTCCGCGGATCATGACGATCGAACTGCTGACTACGAAAGATCGTTCCCCGGAGATTTCTTGCAGTCCGCCGGTCATGGAGAACAGGCACTCGCCCAGATCGTTGACGACCTTGCCGGAGGCGTAGTATCGGGCTGCACGCGTGAGCGCCGCCCATCGCACTGGCTGCCCCTGGGAGTCGACGATCAGGATGCGGGGTGGGATTTCGTTTCCGCGCATTTGCGCATATTGCCACTTCGGAACAAATTTTGCATGCCCCACGCCGTGGCTGTCCGGGCGCAACCGCCCGCTTCGCTGAAGCCAGTCCACCCGCCGTCGGCGGAGATGGCGGAGCGCGAGGTCGAACTCAAGCTCAAATTGCGGGTGCAGGATCTGGCGACTCTGCGCTCGCGGCTGGACGGGCTGGGGGCTTCACGCACCGAGCGGATCGACAGCATCTATTACGACACCCCGGATATGTACCTTGCGGCGTGCAAGGCCGCGCTGCGGCTGCGCTGTATCCAGCAAGGTCGCAAGCGCCGTTGGGTTCAGACCTTCAAGACGGGCGATAGCGAGGCTGCCTTGTCCGTGCGTGGCGAGTGGGAAGGTTCGGCACCGCAGGCCAGGATCGATCCGGCGTTGTTGGCGAACTCCCCCCTGGCGCGCATGCTCGAGGGCGACGGCAGCGCGCAGGCGATGCGCGGAGCAAAACGGCTCGCGAGCTTGCGTCCGGTGTTTCGGACCGTCTTCGATCGCACCACCTGGGAACTTGCCGTTCACGGCGCGCGCATAGAGGCGGCGGTCGATCTGGGCGAGATTCAAGCCGATGGACGCAGCGAACCGGTACGGGAGGTCGAACTCGAGTTGCGTGCTGGCCCGCAGGTGGCCGTACTGGACTTGGCATTGGAATTGGCCGGTGCTGTCGGTCGACGCCGCGCCGACTTGAGCCTGGTGCCGTTCGGAGCTTCCAAGGCCGCGCGCGGCTATCGCCTGGCGCTTGGCCGCGCACCGACGCCGTTTGCCGCAGGCCACTTATCCTCGGAGGGGGCGTTTGCGCCGAAGCAAGGTGTTGCCGTTACCGCGCGGCGGCTCGTTGGTCATGGAATGATTGCCTTGCTGGCCAACGTGGCGGGTCTGGCCGAAAGCGATGATGCCGAATTCGTTCACCAGGCGCGCATCGCTCTGCGACGCATGCGCGCGGGCCTGGACCTGCTGGGCGCAGCCGGTGTCGAGATGCCGAGCGCGCTGCGCAGCGGCCTGCGGCGCTGGGCCGCGCGCCTTGGCGTTGCGCGCGATTGGGACGTGCTTCGCGGCCAGGTGCTGCCATCGCTCGCGGCAGCTGCACCCCGCGCCGCTGGGGCCAAATGGGAGCGCGTATGCGCCGCCGCGACAAAGCGAGTCCTTCGCGCGCGCGCGCGACTGCGCCTGCAGTTGGATGCGCCGGGATTCGCGGACTTTGCGCTGAGAATGCTGCGCTGGAGCGCCACCGCGCCGAGGAAGCCCGGCAAGCGCCTGGAGGATTTCGCAGCCAAGGCGATCGGCTCGCAACAGCGCCGCCTGGCGAAGGCCGGGCGGTCGTTCTCGCAGTTGCCGGCGGATCGTCAGCACAAGATCCGGATACAGGCCAAGAGCCTGCGATACGGTATCGAGATGCTGCAAGGTAGCCTGCCAAAAAGGATTCGCCGCGCCGGTCTGCGAGCCTTGATCCGCTTTCAGGACGCTCTGGGCAGCGCGCGCGATGCCGCGGTGGCCGACGCCGCCGTCGTACAGCTGACACGCTCGCAGACGATTCGCCGCCAGGCGCGACAGTGGGCTCGAGCGCAGCAAGTCCGGGCAAGCGCCAAGGCGCAGCGGCTCGCGGCCGAGCTCGACCGCGCACGGTAGTTCTGCGCCGCTGGCTAGTGCTAACTGGAGCGCAAGCCCAATCGGGTGCGGGACAATGCCCGCGTGGTTCGCGCAGCGCCGGGGCTTCGCGCAACGGCCCCGCCGCTGGCGGGCTTTTGTGCCGGCCGGACCGCGTTGCCTTGTCCGAACCCGGCTCCGGCGTGGGTCGCTCGTTCGATCTGCTCCTGGTTCTGCAGGCCGGCCACGATCAGCCATTGCTCCGAAATGCCGGCGACCCGCGCCTCCAGCGCGAGATTGTCCCAGGAGTCGCCGTGGGTCGACGTTGGCGCCAGGATTTTTGCGAAGTCGGGCTGTATCAGCGCAAAAGCGCTCAGCTCCATTGCCAGGCGTGGCGAAGTCACACGCAGGCCGACCGAGATTTGCTGCGCGCGCAGGTATTCGACAAACGCGCGGATCCGGTAGCTTGAGCGCACCAGCTCGACCGAACCGCGCAGCAGAACTGCAAGCCGGTGTGCCACCAGCGCGTGGGCGCGCAACTGCGCATCGATGCGCTCATCGAATTTTTGTACGGTGCCGAAGGACAGGGTCACCCCGACCTGTTCGGCTTCCTCGTGCGCAAGCATGGCGAGACCCCGCTGCAGACCGAGCAGTTGAATGCGCGACCACTGTACCGGGGACGGCTCGAAGCCATCGGTCCACAGGTATAGCTCATCGAACCAGCGCACGCGCGTGTGCAGCGAGCGCGTGGGCCATATCGTGGCGCACACTTCGCCGGCGGACGCAGGCTCGATTTCGCTGCAGATGGATCGCGCGGGCCACCGATGGGCGGGAGTCATGGTCGTAGCGGCCATCGCGCCGCGGCCCGGTTGTCACCGGCCGCATTGGGCGAGTGCCCGTGCGCATGGTTTGCCGACCAAGACAACGGCCGCAGGCAGCTTCGGCAAGGCAAAGCGGGGAAGAGCAGGTGCGGGTGGTAGCAGGAGCGCGAGGGCATCGGCGCAACGATACCGCTTCTCGCCCGCGGCGGGGCCCCATCGTTTGTGGGATAGGTGGGTGCCGGCGAATTCCCGTCTGGGACGGCACGGCCTTGCGGCCGCGCAAGGGATGCCACAGGACAATTGCAAAGTCCGCCGCGGCCCCTGGTTTCGGCACGCGCTGCGTGCACGGCAGCGCGCCGTGGATGCGGCAAAATCGGAGTAATGTTGCAGCGCAGATAAACATGCAGCCCTCCGCCCATAACATCCGTGCGGCGCTGATCCCCCGATCGGTTGCCGTGATTGGCGCGACCGACCGGTCCGGGGCACTCGGTCGCGAAGTGTTTCGCAATATCGTCTCGGGCGGCTTCAAAGGGGAAGTGTTTGCGGTAAATCCCAAGCATGACCGGATCGGGGCGTACCGCTGCTACTCGAGTCTGATCGATCTGCCTTCGGTACCGGACTTGGTGGTGGTGGTGACGCCGGCAGCGGCGCTGCCACTGGTGGTGCAGCAATCCGTGCAGCGTGGCGTCGCGGGCGTGCTCGTGCTTTCGGACGGATTTGCCGAAACCGGTCCGGCCGGCACCGCCCTGCAGGAGCAGACGCTCGCGCGGGCACGGCAGTCGGGCGTGCGCTTGATTGGTCCGAATTGCCTGGGATTGATGCGCCCGTCGATCGGCCTGAACGCGACGTTTGCTCGAACGGCGGCGCGCTAGGGCAGCATTGGTCTGGTCTCCCAGTCCGGCGCTGTCGCGGCGGCGCTGCTCGACTATGCATGGTCCGCCGGTTTCGGTTTTTCGTCCTTGGTTACCACCGGCGACGGCTCGGACGTCGAACTCTCCGATGTGATCGATTTCCTTGCGCTCGATCCGCAGACACGCAGCATCGTTCTGTACGTCGAGGCGGTGCACCGTCCGCGACAGTTCCTCTCGAGCCTGCGCGCCGCGGCCAGTATCAAGCCCGTGGTCGTGCTCAAGGCTGGGCGCCATGCCAGCGGCCCGGAAGCGGCGCTCGGCTACGCGGTCGCGATGGCCGGCAATGATGCCGTGTTCGATACGGCGCTGCGGCGCACGGGTGCGATCCGCATTTCCAAGTACGCACAGTTGTTTTCCGCATCGGAAGCGCTTATGAGCGGGCGCCTTCCGCGTGGTGCCCGGCTCGCGATTCTGACCAATGGCAGCGGTCCCGGTGTGCTCGCCGCGGATGCTGCCGCCGATGCGGGGCTAACGCTGGCGCGGGTCGGCGCAGGAGCCAAAAAGGATCTCGACGCCTTACTGCCGTCGACGTGGTCCAAGGCCAATCCCGTCGACATCATCGGCGATGCGGATTGCGCGCGGTTTGCGCGCGCCTTCGAGGTGCTGCTCGCGGATGAAGCCAACGACGGTGTCCTGGTGCTATTTTGTCCGACCATTCGCCTTGGGGCGGCCGAGATTGCCCAGGCGTTGGTGCCGATCGCCGCAGCCAGCAGCAAGCCGGTGGTATCGGCATGGCTGGGAGAGGCGGATGCGTCCCAGGGCCGCTCCGTACTCAAGCAGGCCGGATACGCGGCCATGGGCAGTCCGGAGCAGGGCGTGGAGTCGTTCTCCTACCTTGCCCAGTTCGTGCGCCACCGCGAGTTGCGCCTACAACTGCCACCGCCAATCAGCCGCGACTCCGGCGGCGCCCAGCAACCGGGAATCGACGCGGTGCGCACGATCCTGGCGCAGGCGCAGGCGCAGGGGCGAACGCTGCTGGCGGAGGACGAGGCTAAGAACGTGTTGGCGGCGTGCGGCATCGAAGTGGCGCAGGGCCGCCTAGCCGGCAGTCCGTCAGAGGCGAAGACGCTGGCGGAGCAGATCGGCTACCCGGTCGTGCTCAAGGTTCGGGCCGAGGGTGTCACCCACAAGAGCGACGTCGGCGGCGTGTTGCTCGGGCTGCGCTCGCCCGAGGAAGTGGCGCTAGGATTTGAATTGATACTCGAGCGCGTCCGCCAGCGCGCACCTGCGGCGCAGTTTCGCGGGGTCCTGGTTCAGAGGATGGTGTCTCGGCCCTATGGCCGCGAGTTGATCGTTGGAATTGCCCGTGACCCCGCGTTCGGTCCGGTGATCAGTTTCGGAATGGGCGGCATCGCGGTGGAAATTGTGCACGACTCGGCCCTGGCGCTGCCGCCGCTGAACCGGATGCTCGCGGGCGACCTTATCGACCGAACCCGGGTTGCGCGCATGCTCAAGCCTTTCCGCGGCATGCCCGGCATCGATATGGACAGCCTGATCGACGCCCTGCTGCGGGTCTCCGAGCTCGCCTGCGAATTTCCGTGCCTGTCGGAGCTTGACATCAACCCGCTGCTGGCCGATGAAAGCGGGGTCATTGCCTTGGACGCGCGGGTCGTCATCGACCAGCGCCCGGTGCTTCCAGATCCGGTCTACTCGCACCTGGCGATCCATCCCTACCCCAAGGCGCTGGAGCGGCAACTGCAGCTTGCCGACGGCGCAGTAGTGTTGATCAGGCCTGTCCGGCCGGAAGATGCAGAGGCGCAAAAGCGCTTCGTCGCGCGCTTGTCCGACCTGACCTTGTACCGGCGCTTCCACGCGCCCGTGCGGGAATTGACGCTGGATCGCCTGGTTCGCTTCACGCAGATCGATTATGACCGGGAGATGGCGTTTGTCGCGATCGATGCCTCTGGTGCGGATGAGGAAATCCGCGGCTTCGCCCAGTACAACCGAGTGCTGGGCGGCGAAGAAGCCGAATTCGGAATTGCCGTGGAGGACAGCTGGCAGGGCCGTGGCCTGGGATTCTCGATGATGGAGGCGATCGAGACCTGTGCGCGCGAACGCCAAGTCTCGGAGATCTTCGGCTACGTGCTGGCGGAAAACGATTCGATGCGCGGGATGATGGTGGCGCGCGGCTACAGCCCGCAGCGCGAACCGGGGGACCCAGGCGTGATCCGCTTCCGCCTGCCGCTGGGCGCGCAGGCAGAAGCGGGCGCGAGCATGGTGCCCGCGGGTCAGCTCACGGCTTGAGCAGGCCCTCGGCTTGCATCGCTTCGCGCACTTTGGGTCGCGCCGCTACGCGCGCGACGTACGTCGCCAGCACGGGCCATTGCGCCAGGTTGATGCCGGCGTGCGCCGACCAGTTCAGGACCGTGAACAGGTAAGCGTCTGCCACCGTGAAGTTATTGCCCAGCAGGTAATCCCGGGTCCCCAGCTGCTGCGCAATCCAGCCAAGGCGACCTTCAATTCGCTCCCGCTGGCGCGCCTTCAGTGCGTCATCGGCAGCGGCGTCGAACAGCGGTGAATACTGCTTGTGCAGTTCGGAGGAAATGAAATTCAGCCATTCGTGCAGGCGATAGCGGTCGAGCGTGCCGGTCGCGGGCGCCAGGCCGCGAGTCGGCACCTTGTCCGCGATGTATTGGACAATCGCCGGTCCCTCGGTCAGCCGCTGGCCATCTTCGAGTTCAATGGTGGGAACGTAGCCTTTGCTGTTGATGGTCCGGAAATCCTGGCCCGCCTCGGTGCGTTTGCTGCGCAGGTCGACTTTGACCAATTCAACGGGTACGCCCGCCTCCCGCAGCACAATATGTGGCGAAAGAGAACTGGCACCGGGGGAATAGTAGAGTTTCACTTCGTGCTCCTGGCAAAAGATGCAGCAAACCCTGCGCCCGCGCCGGTTTGCCGACGGCACCGCTTGGGTCGGTCCGGGGGCGCCGGTGACCGTCGGGCCCTTCCCGCGCCGTGGCCACCACGGTACGCCGGATCGCGACCGGGACGAATATTTCATCGTACGCGCATCTCGCGGATCGATCCGCGGCGCGTCGGCCCCGTGGAAGTTTGCACGGCGCCGAGCGCGTGATGCCGCGCTATGACTAGACAAAAAGAGTCCGTCCAGTATGGGCGAGCGCATTTCTTGGGAAATCAACGAGTTGCGCGTCGGGTCAAAGTCCGTCGAGGATTCAGGGATTCAAGCGGGGGCCTCGTGTGCCGTGCGAAAGTCCGTCGAGGTACGCGGTTGCTGGCGGCCATGACCAGATTGCGCAGATGACCTCTCGACCCAGCGCACAGCGCGCGTTTGCACTACCGCACCCGGCAGCGACGTGGAGTACAATCGTCCATACGATTCCAGTATGCAGGTCAGCTGGGATCCGATCAAGGCGGCAGCGAACGAAGCTGCTCACGGCGTGAAGTTTGCGGACGCGGCGACGGTCCTCCATGACGAACGGGCGCTGACGCGTGAGGATCCTGATTCGGTCGGAGAGCAGCGGTTTGTAACGCTTGGTCGAAGCGGCGAAGGCAAGCTTCTTGTGGTGATCTATACCTCGCGGTCCTGACGTACTTCGGATCATCTCGGCGTGGAAAGCGAACAGACGACAGAGGGCTAGGTATGAAGAAGGCCGCAGCTGAAACTTATCGGGACATCGATTTCACTCACGCCCAGCGGGGCGCCGTGATGAAGGCGGAACCCGGCAAGAAAAAAATCTCGATCCGCCTGGACAATCGAATTCTCGATCACTTTCGTTCGATCGTCGAGAGCGCCGGCGAAGGAAACTATCAGACGCTGATCAACGATGCGTTGGTCGCGTACATCCAGCGGAAGTCGATGTTGGAGGCGGTGCGCCAGGTCGTGCGCGAGGAAGTAGCCGGATCAATGGTCGCTCGAGAAGGAGTCGGTAAGCCGCGGCAGCCTCGTACGCGGCGAGCTGCGGCTGTGGCATAGCGACGAATCTCTTGCCCCGACTAGTGCCGCCGATGACGGAGAGCGTTGCTCTGGAGTCCTGGCGCCTCAAGCGCGAGATGGAGAAGGCAATCGATATCGAGTATGAACGCTTCTGGGCTGCCTTCAAGGCGGGGGACGCGGATAACTCGGGTGTACTCATGGGAGAGGTTTCCGGAATAATTTGTGACGCACTGCCAGCCGCGCAGATCGTCAAAAGCATGATCGCGCAGGCTTGCCAGCTCTTGGGTTCACACTCGCGTTACATTGTCCGCTAGGAGGTCGCAGATGCGGCCTAACCCCGCTGGTGCTCTTTGCCAGCGCCGGCGCCTTGCTCGGCGAGCTGGCCGCCTTATCCCATCCGGGGGACTTGAC
>Ga0116223_10004748_pt1 | contig 11693 bp, 8 predicted proteins | sample Sb_taG_3_FD_90092 | JGI IMG/M metagenome (GOLD analysis project Ga0116223, IMG submission 90092) | Peat soil microbial communities from Weissenstadt, Germany - Sb_50d_a_PC metaG | ecosystem: Environmental > Terrestrial > Soil > Wetlands > Peat | place: Germany: Weissenstadt | collected 2010-09-21 | reverse complement strand
TGCAACGTGCCGCACATCCAAATTGGTGCCCTGCTGGTATGTAGGGCATCGCGACGGCCATGCCGCCAGAGCTTTCATGTACAGTTTGGCTTCTCGCGTAAGCGGCCACGTCCAGATTAGCAGCGACGCATTTTCGGCATATCCGCAGGCCGTTCAGGGCGCTTTTCCTGAGGCGGATTACGGCCAGGTAGTGAAGGTATTTGGGGCCGTACCTGAAGCCATGAAAGGCCGCTATAGCCCGCCTGCATGTATCGGTGCGCGCAAGGTAGCGATGCAGGGTAATCCTGATCCGAATAAAATTTCCACGTCGCATAGCGAACGGAACAATTTGAATGTCAGGATGCACAGTCGCCGGATGACGCGATTGACCAATGCGTTTTCAAAGAAAGTCGAAAACCACGCCTATGCGATGGCGCTGCACTTCCTCTACTACAATTTCGTCCGCATCCATCAGACGCTAAAAGTGACGCCCGCAATGGCCGCTGGCGTCACCAAGCGGCTCTGGGAAATGAAGGACGTCGTGGGTATGCTTGAGGCGTGGGAGGCTACACAATGAACGTCGTCTTGTTGGTGACGTGGTTTTACTACGGGCAGCCACCGGCAAATTCACAAACTCAATTTTCTTCGATAGAGGCCTGTCAGGTGGCCCGAGAGGCGATTCTCCGCGACGCCGGACGGCTAAGAGCCGATGCGCAAAAAGAAGTAGAGCAAAAGCGCGCTCAGGGGATCATGTACAATCCGGCTATCCCGACCGTTTCTGTCGTCTGTGCCGCCCGATAGGGGTTGCCACAATCAAACTGGACCACTACCCCATCGTGCAACGGGTAATCCAACTAACACGCTGTTCTGACATGATTTTCATCCATCGAAGATGTAGCAAAAGATATATCTTGCGTTCTATCTAAGTTTGATCTATCTAAAGATATATCTTTCAACTAGAGAACTAGGAAATGCACGGACATTGTGAATCTCATGGCGAATCTCGCGGCGAATCGCGGGGCGGCTACTGGGCCGCGGGGCGGCATCGCCGCGGCCGTTTCGGCGGCTTCGGTTTCGGCGGGCGGCACGGCTTGGGCGGACGGAACGGCATGGACCCCGAGGACATGCGCGCCGGCCGCATGCTGGCGCAGGGCGACCTGCGGCTGATCGCGCTCCACTTCATCGACGAAGAGCCGCGCCACGGCTACGAAATCATCAAGCTGGTCGAGGAAAAGACCGCGGATTGGTACAGCCCGAGCCCCGGCATCGTCTATCCGACGCTGACCTATCTCGAGGAAGCCGGCTACGTCACCGGCTCGACCGAAGGCAGCAAGAAGCTTTACGCCATCACCGAGGAAGGCCGCGTCTATCTGACAGCCAATCGCGATCTGGTCGACGCGGTGCTCGATCGATTGACCGCGCTTGGCGAACGCGTGACCCGCTGGCGGCGCACCGCGCGCGGCGAACGCGACAACCGGCGCACGCTGCCGCCGCTCGTCGAAGCCGCCTTCGATCATCTTCGCGACACGGTCGGCAAGCGACTCGACGGCGATGCCGACGCCGAAGCGCGGCTGGTCGAGATCCTGGCGCGGACGGACGCCGATCTGCAGCGGCGATAACGGCCGCCTCACGCGGCGCGATGCGAGGCGTCAACCTCCGAGGCGGCGAGCACATCCGGCGTGCGCACGTGCTCCGGCCGGATGCCGACACCGAGCAGCCGCGCCGGAACGCGCCGCAAGACGGGGAAAATTTCGAACAGTTTGAACAGCAGCGGCGGCTTCGGCCGCTGCTGGCTTTCCAGCACGCGGCTGATAATGCGCTTCTGGATCGTGAGCTACAGCCACTGCGTGAAGCGCACCGGCAGCGTGCGTCGTTTCTGGATCGCTTGAAGATCCTCGGTCGTTACCCTGCCCGCCTGCAACGGGGCGGCGAGCCGGTTGGCGGCAGCGACCGCGTCCTGTACGGCGAGATTGATGCCGACGCCGCCGATCGGCGACATCGCGTGCGCGGCATCGCCGATGCAGATCAGCCCCGGCCGCGACCATTGCCGTAACCGGTCGACCGTGACGGTCAGGAGCTTGATGTCGTCCCAGCTTTTCAATTCGCCGATGCGGTCGGCGAGAAACGGCGACATCTGCACCGCCGCCACGCGGAAAGCATCGAGGCCCCTCGCCTTTACCTTCGCAATGCCGCCTTTCGGAATGACAAAAGCGCATTGCCAGTAATCGCCGCGATCGAGCATGACCATCATTTTGCCGGCTTCGGCGTGGCCGAACGTATCGGCGTCGTCGCTCGACTTGCGCGACAGGCGGAACCACAGCACGTCCATCGGCGCGCCGTAATCGTCGCTTTCGAGCCCGGCTTTCTCCCGCACCGTCGAGTGCCGTCCATCGGCGCCGACGACAAGATCGGCGCGGATCGTAAGCGTGCCGTCCGGCGTCCTGGCGCGGAGCCCGACGACCCGTCCGCCTTCTTCGATCAGGCCGATCGCCTCCGCCTGCATATGCAGATCGAACGTCTGGTAGCGTTTCCCTTGCTTGGCCAGAAAATTGAGGAAGTCCCATTGCGGCATCAGCACGATGTATTTGCAGTGCGTCGGCAGATGGCTGAAATCGGCCATGCGGATACGCGCTTCGCCGATCTGGGCGCTGAGCCTTTCGATTTTCTGGTGCGGCAGATCGAGGAACGCGTCGAGCAGGCCAAGCTCGTATATGAGGTCGAGCGTCGAGGGGTGCACGGTGTCGCCGCGAAAGTCGCGAAGGAAGTCGGCGTGCTTCTCCAACACCGCCACATCGACGCCGGCGCGCGCCAGCAGGAAACCAAGCATCATCCCGGCCGGGCCGCCCCCGGCGATGGCACATTTGGTGGTGAGCGACGAATCCGGCATTCTTATTGCTTGTAAGCGCCGTTAGCTTGCGACACGGGATAACGAGGATTGCGGCCTGGCGCTCCTGATGCCGCCCCCCACATTTCCGCCGCAAGCACCGTGCTAGAAGGATAATCATTCGGCTGCCCACCCACAAATCATGCGCGTTTCCATCATCTTGGCCCTGCTCCTCGCCCTCGCCCCGTTCGACGCGGCGTTTGCGCAACTCGCGGGCACCGGCGACTTTCACATCGTCTGGGAAGTAAAAAACCGTTTCCGCCTGTTCCGCAACGAGGCCGATTTCCTGCACCAAGTCGCGGCGAGCCGCGGCGACGGCGTGCTGGCCGCCGAGCAGCGGCTCGAGCGCGACAGCGACGGCCTCGGCTGGGCCAAGGACGTCGTCGCAAACCTCTGTCTCGACAATTTCGGCAACCTCCTCGAAACCTGCGATCGCGATGGCCAGCGCGAAAACTATCTTTCACCGCACGATCATCCGATCGGCGTCACGCTGTCGGGGCCGCTGCCGCAAGACGCGACCTGCGTCTGGACGTTCGATGACGGTCAGGGAACGCTCAAGCAGAACAGCGCGCCGTGCGATCAGGAACTGAAATTGCGCGTGCCCTACGGCCGCACCATGATCGCCACCGTCGACATTCCGCTCGGCGACGGCACCGCGCAACGCGTGATCGCCGAGATCGCCGTGCGCGATGTACTCATCGCGGGCCTCGGCGATTCCATCGCGGCCGGCGAAGGCAATCCGGACAAGGCGGTTGAGCTCGAAGGCGGGTTCTGCTTCAAGCGTTTCCTGCGCGGCGGCGGCAGCCAGTATTTCCGGCCGAGCCGTACCGGCTATAGTGACGACCGCTCCTGCGAGACCGGATCGGGCAGCGCGGCCGCGGCCGTCGACTGGGCGCGGCACGGGGCGCGCTGGATGAATCCCGCCTGCCATCGTTCGCTGTACAGCTATCAGGTGCGAACCGCGTTGGCGCTCGCGGTCGAGCAATCGCACCTTGCCGTGACCTTCATCCCGCTCGCCTGCACCGGCGCGACTATCGACGCCGGAATGTTCGGCAGCCAGCGCGCCGACGATTGCCCATGGGTGGTCGGCATCGAGACCTGCTCGGGCAGTGCTCCGGCGCAGTTCGATGAGCTCAAAAGCATCATGGCCGCGGCACGGCGCCAGCAACCCAACCGCAACCTCGACATGGTGCTGTTGACGATCGGCGCGAATGACGTGAATTTTGCCGGGCTGGTCGCCAATGTCATCGTCGACGCCACCACAGAGCGGATTCTGCTCAAACAGGGCGGCGCGATCGTCAGTGCCGCCGACGCGCAACAAGCGCTCGATCAGGATTTGCCGGACGATTTCTCGCACCTGCGCGCCGCGCTAAAACCGTATGTGGGCGGCAATCTCAATCGCGTCGTTTATGTCTCCTATGCCAACCCGGCCATGCAGGCGGAGAACAAGCCCTGCCCCGGCGGACGCTACGGCCTGGACGTGCATCCTGCCTTTGGCGCCGATGCCGACCGGTTGCGCGCCGCGGCGGCATTCGTCGACACCAAGTTCTTGCCCAAGCTGAGAATCCTCGCGACTTGTGACGGCAACAAAATTTGCCGCGATCCGCCAACCGAGCGCATGACATTCGTCGATGCTCATCAGACGGCGTTTGCCGATCACGGCATGTGCGTGCGCGGGCCAAGCGATCCCGAATTCGATCGCGATTGCTTTTCGGCGACCGGGGATAGTTTTCAAACCGACCCCGCTGCGGCTCCCGACAATCCGATGGCCTGCGGGCAGCCCGCCAGCAATTATCAGCCCTACGCGCCGCGCGGGCGTTGGATCCGGACCGCCGACGACAGCTACTTCACCGCCATGACCTACCCCGAAGGCATGCCCCCGATCTTGAAGCCAAGCGATATTCACGACGCGCTGTGGGGCGTGCTGAGCGCCGTCTATGGCGGCGCGGTGCATCCGACCGCCGAAGGCTACGCCGCTATCGCCGATGCGGCGCTCCCCGCAATGCGCGGCGTGCTCGGTTTGTCGGCGCCGCCCGCCATTGTGGTCGAGCCGCTGCCGCCGCCAACGATTCCAGCGCCGGCGCCGGCTGCCGCGGCAACGCCGCAGCGCGTTCCGTGATCAGGCTGTCGGGCGCTGAGGCGCCACGCCGAGCTTCTTCTGCAAGCTCGATGAGGACGTGGTGTATTGGAACACCAGCCGTTTCTCCGGATAAATGTAGCGGTAGGCCTTCTGCGCCATCAGTGCCGCTTCGTGGAATCCCGAAAGGATGAGCTTGAGCTTGCCGGGATACCAATTGATGTCGCCGATGGCGAATATGCCGGGCATGCTGGTTTCAAAGCTTGCGGTCTCGACCGGGATGAGCTCGTTGTTCTTGAGCTCAAAACCCCAGTTGGCGACCGGACCAAGCTTCATCGTCAGACCGAAGAACGGCAGCAACGCGTCGCAGACGATTTCGAACGTGGAGCCGTCGTTGGTCTTGACGATGGCCTTCTGAAGCTGGCCGTCGTTGCCGGCGAGCGCAGTGACTTGCCCGAACACCAGATCGATTTTGCCCTCGCCGGAGAGCGCCATCATTTTGTTGACGCTGTCCGGTGCGGCGCGGAATTCGCTGCGCCGGTGCAGGAGCGTGAGATGACTGGCGATCGGAGCAAGATTGAGCGTCCAGTCGAGCGCGCTGTCGCCGCCGCCGACGATGAGAACTCGTTTGCCGCGGAACGCTTCCATCTTGCGCACCGCATAGAAGACGGATTTGCCCTCGTACGGTTCGATGCCCGGGATCGGCGGGCGCTTGGGCTGGAACGATCCACCGCCGGCGGCGATGACGACGACTTTGCTCTCGAATTCCGTGCCCTGGTCGGTCTTTACGCGAAACAGCGGATCGCCGATTTTCTGCACCGTCTCGACCATTTCGCCGAGATGGTATTGCGCATTGAAGGGTTTGATTTGTTGCAGCAGCGCGTCGACGAGACCTTGCGCGCTGGTGTAGGGAATGCCGGGAATGTCGTAGATCGGCTTCTCCGGATATAGCTCCGCGCACTGGCCGCCGATCTTGTCGAGAATGTCGACGAGATGACATTTCATGTCGAGCAAGCCGAGCTCGAACACCGCGAACAGGCCGATGGGCCCAGCACCAATAATGACAACGTCGGTCTTGACAGGTTCGGTCATGTCTTCATCCAAGCTCGTTCGGCCGTGCGAAAAAAGGTTTCGGGGAGGGCGACTGTCTAGCGTGGTCGACGCCGCAGGGAAAGAGGATGATTCCGCCGGCTACTGGGATAAATTCCGGTTACGCTTGGCGCGACGGCGTCGTCACCACCAGGCCGTCGAAGTCGTCGCGCACCTTGATCTGGCACGATAGCCGCGAATTCGGCCTGACCTCGAAGGCGAAATCGAGCATATCCTCCTCCATCGGCGACGGTTCCCCGACCTTCTTGCGCCAAGCCTCGTCGATATAGACGTGGCATGTTGAACAGGCGCAGGCGCCACCGCATTCGGCCTCGATTTCAGGCACGCCATTTTTGATCGCTGTCTCCATCACGGTCGCACCGGTCTCGCCCTCGACCGTGCGCGCCGTGCCTCCGGAATCGATGAAAGTGATTTTGGCCATGCGGATGAGAGATCGAATGCTGCCGGCGGACAAGGCTCAAACAAAATGCGCCGAGCGGCAGGCGCCGGCCGGCCTTTTCTATCGGCTCGCGCCGGGTGGCGCCAGTGCGGGAAGTCAGAGGATCAACGGTCGCGCGCGAACTCGGCCAAAAGGACGGTCAGGCGCGCGCCGATCGCCGCGCTCGCCTCGAGACTCGCGGTCTTGAGTTCAGCAATCGCTTCGTCCACGTCCGCCTCGCTTGCCGCGCTGGCGGCGTGTTCAAGCCGCTCCGCAGCACGGGCCACGCGCCAAGCCCCGATCCCGCGCGCCGAACCGAGAAGGGTGTGAGCGGCCGCCGCGGCGAGCGCCGGTTCGGCATTCATAATGCGCTCGAGTATGATGGTGGTCTGGCGCACGAAGATTTCGAGGACTTCGCGTTCCAACCGGCGGTCGCCAAGCGTCATGCGGCCGAGGTGGTCCTCATCGATAGCGGTCGGCTGCCGATCATGAAGCGCGGTCACTAAGCGCGATGCGGTCATGACGCCCTGCCCCGACGCAACTTTCTCGACCGCCCGCGATTACGTCCGCCGCGCAACCTAAAACGGCGGCCCGCGGCCCCATACTGGCCGTATTGTTGGCACCACAATGGCGTGTTCATCCCGGGATAAGGGCTAGCGCGGATACGGTGAAAAACCCGTTAACGATGATTAAAGGCACGTTACCGACCCGGTTTTCTTCGATCCGCCAGACCGATAGGATGACTTCCGGCAGGGCGAGACGAGGGTGGGGGAGCCCTCGGTAGCGTTGAGGATTTTAACGATCACGCGCTCGTGGCGCGGCCTGGGCTTGCTTCTGAGCGTCCTCGGGCCGTCCTAGTCAGGCGTAACACGCGAGGCGACGACCGAAATGGCCAACTACCCGAAGAAGATGACGGATCCGACCGAGGCGGCGCTGTCGGCAATCCAGGAAGCCCTCAACATCCGAGATGATGAGGCCCAAGGCGCAATCCGGCCTGAGGGCATGGCCGATCTTTTCGGCGCTCCCGCCGACACCCGCCAACAGGATGCGCCAACGGCCAATGACCCGTTCGGCTCCGACGCCGTCGGCACGCGCGACCTCGCCGCGCAGACCACGCGCGCCGCCAACGACGACCAGCAATCCATCGGCCAAGTCCTGCAGGCTCTGCAGCGCCGCCCGGCTCGCTCGTCGTATTTTTTCGCCGCGGTGTTTTCCGCCGCTTGGGTGAGCGGCTGTCTCGCGCTGTCGTGGGCTTTTCTGTCCGATCTGAGCGCCGCGGCCGGTCCTGGGCACTCGCCTGCCGCCGTCATGATCGGTCTCGGCGCCGCGGCATTGCTGCCGATCATCTTCTTTTTTGGCGTTGCGCATATGGCGTGGCGCGCGCAGGAACTGCGCCTGATTGCGCAGTCGATGGCGCGGGTCGCCATGCGGCTCGCCGAACCCGAGAGCGTGGCGCGCGATTCCATCGTGACCGTCGGACAGGCGATCCGCCGCGAAGTCGCAGCCATGGGCGACGGCGTCGAACGGGCGCTGGCGCGCGCCAGCGAGCTCGAAGCACTGGTGCAGAACGAGGTCGCGGCACTCGAACGCGCCTACAGCGACAACGAAGTTCGGATCCGCGGCTTGCTTCAGGACCTTGCCAGCCAGCGCGACACGCTGGTCGGCCAGGCCGAGCAAGTCCGCTCCGCAATCAACAACGTCCACATCGATCTGACGCAGGACCTATCCACGATCAGCGATCTCGTCGGCCAGCAGGTCAACGAAGCCGCACAGCGCATCACCCATTCGCTGGCCGAGAAAGGCGAGCACATCACGCTCACGCTCGGCCAGATCAGCGACAACATGATCGTGCAGTTGAGCGAGCGCGGCGGCGATCTGCTCGATCGGCTGGAAAGTGCGAGCGACGAGACTTCGCGTGCGCTCGCGACGGCGAGCGATCGCCTTACCTCGAGCCTCAATTTCAAGACCGATCACATCGGCGAGGAATTCGCCGAAATCGCGGCCGGGCTCGAAGACATGATGACTTCGCGGCTCGATCACGTCACCGAAACCTTCTCCGAGAAGTCGCTCGCCATTGTCGATCTGATGGTCGGGCGCTCGCAGCTCCTCACCGACACCATCGTCGATACGTCAAGCCAACTGGCCGAGACGATTGCGACCCGTGCCGACGAGGTCAACAGCACTCTCAAGTCCTCCGGCGAATCGCTCATTCTCGATCTCAATTTGCGCGGCGGCGAAGTGGCGACGAAACTTGAGGAGACCGGCAACCGTGTTGCCGAAGCCCTCATCGCGCGCAGTTCCCAGATGACCGATTCGGTCCGCGAGAGTGCCGAGCATGTCGCCGGCGTCATCGCGACCCGTAGCGACGCCGTGAAAGAAATGCTCGCAACGCGTCTGGCCGCGTTCGAGGAAATGTTCAACCATACCGGCGCCGAGCTCGGTGAGAAAATCTCGCGCGATTCTTCGACGCTGGGCAATCTCATCACCCGGCATCTTGCCGAATTCGATCGCACCGTGAAGACCTACGGCGCCGAGCTGGTCGAACGGCTTGGCGCGCGCACGCAGGATGTTTCCGAATCGATGCGCAGTTACGTGGACAGCTTCGACAATCGCGTCACGTCGAAAGCAAACGACGTCACCACGGCGCTCGACCAGCGCCTTGGACGCTTCCAGGAAGCGCTCGATAGCCGGACGCAAGCGCTCACGGACGCGCTGTCCGCCCGCGTCGTCGATATCGGCAAGACGCTCGCCGAAGGCGGCAAGGAAGTCGTCACCGCGCTCGACAAGCGTATCTCCGACGTCACCACGCTAATCGATATGCGTGGCGCCAAGCTCGGCGAGACCATCGGCGAGCGCATTGCAAGCATTGACAAGAGCCTCGGCAAGGGTGCGCTCGAAGTCGCCAATGCGCTGGACACCCGCGTCGGTCATCTCGAGCAGCTGCTCGTGGGCCGCGCCGAAGCTGTTATCCATCAGATGGAAGTGCGCAGCCGCGCCGCTGCCGATCTGCTCCATTCGCGCCTCGAACAGCTTTCCGAATCGATCAAGACCAATACCGGGACCGCAGAGCGCGCGCTCACCCAGCTTACCGCCAACACCACCGAAGCGCTTGGCAAGAACGCTGCAGCGAGTATGGCGGCGACGGAAGCGTTGAATCGCGGTGCCGCGGAAGCGACCGTCGCGCTCAATCGCAGCGCGGGCGTGCTGAGTGACACGATCGGGCGCAGCGCCAGCGAGGCCGAGCGCAAACTGGTCGGCATGAGCACCGAGGTTTCGCGCAATATCGTCGGCAAAGCCAACGAGATCAATAGTGCCATCACGCAACGCGTCGACGACATGACGCGCACGCTCGACGAGAAATCCAACTCGCTGCTCGTCGCGCTCACCAACAAAGGCCAGGAATTCGCCGGTGAAGTGGGTCGCGCCACCGATCACGCGGTGAAGTCGATCGACGCCAAGGGCTTCGTCTTTACCCAGACGATGATGGATAAGAGCGAGGAGATCGCCCGGTTGATCAACGACGCCAGCCAGAACGCGACCGCCGCGGTGACGCGCACGCTGGGACAGATGCAGGAAGGCGCTCAGGGCGTCACCGAAGCCGCGAAGTTGACGATTTCGCGAACGCTGGAGGAACTGCACAGGGCAACCAGGACTGCAATCGAAGAATCGAAGCAGACGGCCGCGGCGACGGTGGCAGAAATGTTGGAGACGCACACCATGTTGCGTTCCGACTCCACCGCGCTGTTCGAGCGCCTGCGCGAGGCCAACATCCTGCTGCAAGAAGTGCTCAGCGGCGCCCAGGAGAATATGAGCTCGATCGAGCACACGATGGCAACGCGGGTTTCCGAATTCGTTGCCGCCATGAGCGACCTCTCCAGCAAGAGTGGAGCAACCACCGCCAAAGTGGAGCAACATCTGGGAACCTTCAACACTGTAACTGCCAAGGTGCTGCACGAGCTTGGCGACCTTGCGGACCAGTTCAGCCTGCAGGGACGCTCCCTCGCCGAGGCAGTCGATCTGCTCGAGACCGGCAACCGCAGGACCGAGGATTCGATCGCCAGCCGCCATGCCAATATCGAAACGCTGGTTTCGACGCTGGACGCGCGCACCGAAGATTTCGGCCAGCGGCTGCAGCGTTTCTCCGGTCTGCTCGAGGAATCGCTCGACAGCGCCACCACTCGGGCGAGAGAAATTGCAGGCATCATCGCCGAGACAAGTAACGAGAGCGTGCGGACGATCGAGCAGCAATACGATCTCGTGCGCAAAACTTCCGGCGAGGAGCGCGAGCGCACCAGCGAGGCGCTCAACGCCGTCTATGACGAGGCCTTCGGCGAAGTGCAATCGATGTTTAATCAATCGGCCGGCCGCTTCACCGAGATCATGCAGGGCATGAAGCAGATGGCAGCGGAAATGCAGCAGGAACTCGAGACGACTCGCGCCGAATTGCGCCGCGGCATTCTCGAATTGCCGCAGGAAACCGCCGAGAGCGCGGCGCAAATGCGGCGCGTCATCGTTGACCAGATCGAAGCCTTGGCCGAACTCAATCGTATCGTCGCGCGTCATGGACGCGCGCTCGACGCGGCCGAACCCGTACGGCGCGAAACCGAGCCGCTGTATTCGGTCAGCGGCGGACGCGGTCAGGCAAGACCGATGCGCGCCGACATTCCCGCACCGCCTCAGGCCGGCACGCGAGACATTACCGGCGCGCCGACGCGTCGATCCGGTCCGCCCAATCTCAGCCCGGTCCAGGGCGGCAAGGACGATGGCGCCGGCCGCAATGGCGGCTGGCTCTCCGATCTGCTGTCGCGCGCATCGCGCGACGACAGTCTGCCGACCGCTCCGCCCGCCTCGTCCGCCCCACGCGACGTTCCCCGCGCCGACGAGCGCCCGCAGCGCGATGCCGCCGATTCGATCGATACGCTTTCGGTGGATATCGCGCGGATGATCGACCACGAGGTCGCTGCGGATTTGTGGGAACGTTATAAGCGCGGCGAACGCGGCATGTTCAGCCGCCGCCTTTACACGGTCCAGGGCCAGAAGGCGTTCGACGAAATCCGCAACAAGTATCGCGCCGATCCCGAATTCCGGCAGACCGTGGAACACTATGTCCACGAGTTCGAGCGTCTCCTCGACGACGTTTCGCGCGGCGATCGCGGGCCTAACGTGGCGCGCAGCTATCTCACGTCGGATACCGGCAAGGTCTACACCATGCTGGCGCACGCCGC
>Ga0116223_10004745_pt1 | contig 11695 bp, 9 predicted proteins | sample Sb_taG_3_FD_90092 | JGI IMG/M metagenome (GOLD analysis project Ga0116223, IMG submission 90092) | Peat soil microbial communities from Weissenstadt, Germany - Sb_50d_a_PC metaG | ecosystem: Environmental > Terrestrial > Soil > Wetlands > Peat | place: Germany: Weissenstadt | collected 2010-09-21 | reverse complement strand
TCTCCGAACACAGCTATGGTTTTCGACCGGGACGGTCAGCTCATCAAGCGGTAGCTCAGGCGCAGCAATACATCGCCGTGGGCTACAGCTGGGTGGTCGATCTCGATTTGGAAAAGTTTTTCGGTGCGCCAGGATAAGCCCGGCGCTTTCAGCGGGTGAGATTCCCGCCCCGGAAAGGGGAAGAGCCGCCCCACCGGGAATCGAGTCTTGGGCTCATGAAGGTGACGACATGAGTTAAGCGTAGACAGAGCGAGGTCCAGGCCGTAACGCAAGTGAAGCGATTGAGCCTCGTGACACGAATACCCGGAGGCCGACAGGGTCGAAAATCTGGAAGGCAACAGTAGGCGACCGCAACGGCGATGGTCGCTGGAGACTCCGGCGGGGTCTAAGAGCACGGCATGGACCGAAACGGAAGCGTCATGGCACCTGGGAGGTCCACCACCGTCTTGGCCTGGTAGAAACAGGCCGAGTATGTCAACCGAATGGATCAACCTGAGGGAGACAGAAGCGATGGTGGAAGTCGGACTCGCTGGTAGTACTTGGAGCACGGGAAAGCCGTGTACATGGGGAAGCAGCGGGGCAGGTTGAGTTGCTGGTTCAGGGAAACATTCCCTGCACATTCAGAGGTAGGAGACGAATGTCCACACAACTGGACCAGATCGCGAAGAAGGCAAAGTCGAATCCGAAGCTACGCTTCACGTCGCTAGCGCATCTGCTCACACCGGAATTCCTCACGGAAACCTGGAAGCAGATGAACCGGCGGGGTGCGAGCGGTGTTGATGGTGAGACGACGAAGGAGTTTGAACAAGGCTTGGACACACGAGTTCAAGAGCTGTGCGAACGCTTGAAGCGAGGGGCCTATCGGGCTCCACCGGTGCGCCGAGTGGAGATACCGAAGGGGTCTGGCAAGGCAGGGACGAGGCCGCTGGGAATTCCGACGGTCGAAGATCGCCTGCTACAAAGAGCGGTTGCGCGGATCTTGGAAGCGGTGTTCGAGGCGGATTTCCTGGAGTGCTCGTATGGATTTCGGCCGGGATGTAATCCCCATGGTGCCCTACGGGCGCTACGCGGGAACATCGTCACGAAGAAGGTTGGACACTTGTTCGAGGCGGATATCCGCGGCTACTTTAACCACATCCAGCATGAATGGCTGCAGAAGATGGTGGCTCATCGGATAGCAGACCCGCTCATCCTGCGCCTGGTTGGCAAATGGCTGAACGCGGGGTTCATGGTGCGAGGAATCGTCACGCGGACGGAAGAAGGATCGCCACAAGGCGGGCCGATCAGCCCGATCTTGTCCAATATCTACCTGCATTTCGTTCTGGATCTCTGGTTTGAGAAGAAGATCAGACCGGCGTGCCAAGGGGAGGCGTACCTGACAAGGTTTGCTGACGACTTCGTGGTGAACTTCCAATACCGGCGCGATGCGGAGGGGTTTCCGAAGAACCTGACGGATCGATTCGGGAAATTCGGACTGGAATTGGCGGAAGAAAAGACGCGGGTGATGCGCTTCGGACGCTTTGTCCGGGCGGACCTAGCGAAGACCGGAGAGAAACCGGATACGTTTGACTTCCTAGGATTCAAGCATGTCTGCGGCACCGATCGAGGCGGCAAGTTTGCCTTGGTGCGGGTCCCATGCAACAAAAGCCAGCGGAAGTTCTTGGCCAAGACCAAGGAATGGCTCAGCCAGCATAGGCACTGGAAGCGGCGGGATCAGCAAAAGCAACTCACGATGATGCTGCGCGGCTTCTACCAGTATTTCGGGCTCTACCACTGCAAGCCGAAACTCGACCGGGTCCGGCGCGAGGTACACCGGCAATGGGCCCGTACGTTGCGACGACGGAGTCAGCGGCACCGGCTCTACTGGTCCTATCTCCAGAGTCAATCCTGGTTCGAATTACCTTATGCGGTGGCGACACTCCATCCCACGGTATGACTGCCATCTGACGAGTGCAACCTGGGGAGCCCGTTGCGGGAAATCTGCTCGGCGGGTTCTGCGAGGGGGGACGGGCACAAGCGACAGACGCAAGACCCGTCCCTACCCACCGCTCTGTGGATCACGAGAAACTCCTCACGCTGGTAGCCCAACGAGTAGCGGACGGCCGCGTGCTGCGCCTGATCAAGGCAATGCTCAAGGCAGGAAGTACGGCAAAGGGCAACTCTTTCCCACCGAGCGCGGGACCCCCCAGGGTGGGGTGGTTTCGCCCCTGCTCAGCAACATACTTCTGACGCCCTTTGATCGGGAGATGCGGCTGAGAGGATATCAGCTGACGCGGTTTGCCGATGATTGGGTGATTACCTGTAAATCGGCAGCAGAGGCACGAGCCGCAGTGGAGACGGCTGGCCGAATCCTGAAACAACTGGGCGTGGAGTTACATCCGCAGAAGACGCGGATTGTTCATGTCCGGGATGGCTTCGAGTTCCTGGGCTTCAAAATCAAGCGCGGGCAGAGGAAACTGGATCTGCCCGAGAGCAAGATTCGTAGTCAGACCCGACAGGGCGCGCTTTACGCGTACCCCAAGGAGAAGTCGATCCGTCGCTTCATGGATCGGGTACGGCAGCGCACTAAACGGAAGCTACCTCTGAAAACCAAGGAGCTGATCGCGGAACTTAATCCACTCCTGCGGGGATGGGGCGAGTATTACAAACGCGCTCACGTTCGCAAGCTCTTCCACCGACTCGATGGCTGGATTGTGCGACGGATCTGGTCGCACCGGTATAAGCGTTGGAGAAATGGCGGCTGGAAACGGCTGTCCAAGAAGACGCTTTACCGCGAGCACGGTCTTGTCAACTTGATCGGGTTAATTCCTTCGTTGGCATCTCGGCACGATTGAGTCTTCGTGAAAGCTGCATACGCGAAAAGTGTACGTGCAGTTTGAGCGGCGGACGGAGGCTAGCGCGTCAGCGCGCCTCCTCCGACCCGACACCGATGAATCACTCGAACAAAGACGGAACGCTCGGCGCATCAGGCAACTGGTGTCCCTACCGCGATCGCCAACAATCGATTTCTGATAGACGGGCGCGGCACCTCAGGGAGCATTGACTGCGTATTTCCGGCATTTCAAAGCCTGCCAGGTTGGGGCGCCGCCGCCGAGTCCCGCCTCAGTACGAGACTCGGGAGGCACGCTGTTGGCTTCTTAGTTGGTTTTTCCGGAGTAGAGCCGTTGTATGTACCCACTGCGATCGAGTTCGTCAACAAAGGACGAGTCATAGAGATCCTCGGGTTGCAGCTTCTGTACGGCTGCATATTGCTTGGAAAAAGTATCCTTGAGTCTTTGCATCTCGGAAAAAAACGTAGGTCTCGGAACGGTCCGAAACAAAGGCACGTAGAAGGCGTGCAGTTGTTCCAAGCCTTTGCGATCACTGAACTGCAGAAAGCGCTGCAGAAGAGGAACGATGATGTCGGGCTGCGTCTTGAACAAGTGGATCGAATCGACAAACCCCTTCACGACCTCGGCAACAATCCCCCGCTTGGCCGTAATGAATCGTCGGGTTGTTACGATGCCGCCGGTGCCGGTGGGCAGCGCGTGCAGCACATTCCAGCCGAACTCATTTTGTCCACGGAATCGAAGATCAACCGGCAGGTAGCCGGCATCTACTTTTCCTGCTCCGAGCGCAGCATAGATCGCCTGGAACGATCCCAAGGAAACAACGCTCGCAGAAACACCCCATTGTTGCAGCCATGGCCCTATGGCCCTACCAAACTGGCCCTTCGCGTCCACCGCGCCAATTCGAGCGCCAGCAAGTTGCTCCGGCTTGGTGATTTCGCGCCTGGCCATCACGAACACCCCTTCATGCAACTCAGTTGGCGTGAGGATCAATACCGGATCCTCCCCTGCAACACTCCCTCAACGATGGGCACGTCGCCGGTGTGGCAAAAATCCCACTCACCGCGCAGTGTGCCGGCTAAGGCTTGAGGACCGCCGGCTTCAAGGGTCGCGAACGTTACTTCGATGCCGTGTCGGCGGAATATTCCGGCCTCAGTGCCTATCCATGCTGCGCTCTGGAACGTAGCACGCAACGCGGTGGCGAAACGAATTTCCGTCCCTGCACCTGCTGCCGCGCGAAGCGCTCTTGCCACTGGCCAGATGTTGAGCGCCATCGCAGTCGCGGCAAGACCAAACTGTCTCCGCGTCATGAGCCTGCTCATCTCAAATGCAAATTTCTTTATCATTTGTCACCTCCTCGGACGGGCGTCACGTTAGTACCCCTGGAAAGCGGTGGCAAGTCGTCACGGCAATATGGCTCCGTACGGGTTTTGCCACTGATTCCAACTCGGCAGTGAACTCGATCCCGGGTCCTGCTGGAAGGATTGCCACATCTGGTTGATGTCATCCTCGCTGTAACCCAGCTGACGGAGGTCCTTCACGGTCCCCCTGCCTGGAATTTGAAGGCTCTCTGGCAAGTTAGCCGGAATTTCCTTTTTGACCCCGAAAACGGGAGCATTGTACGCCCAAATCCGCTGCTTCGATGTTGTTGAGACGATTTTCATCAGGAGCGGCCCCAACGGTCTGTGATCCGCGCCAGCACAGCCCGCAGTTGCCCGGATTGCAGCCCACTTTTGCAACACCTCTCCTTCCCCCTCGGTTGACAAGATTTCGCTGCTGACGTGTCCCACCCCCCTCTATCCCGTCGGCACCGGTATCAGCTCGATCCGGTCCAGCATCGCCGCGAACCGCAGCCTAGCTATGAGTGGTTGGTTGAGCCAACCACGGTGGGGGTTCCTCCCTCCCCTTGTCTCCACGGTCTGCCAACTTCTTACCGGTGCGGGTAAGCCTTTGCGGCGGCGGCGATCTGGCTGGCATCGAACTTGTTAATCTCGTCGATCAGCTCATTGGTGATCAGATCCTTGACGTCGACCTTCTCCTTGATTACTCCCCACTTGAGCAGAAAGTCCACATATTCGGCATAGTTCGCCTCAGGGTTTTCTCCCCAGCGCTTCACCCCGCCTCTCTCCAGCTTCCACTTTGGGATTCGCGCCTGCAATATCTTGATGTCGTCGCGGAGGGCAGTGGCCTCATCTTTCCCGGTCGGCTTCTGCGCCGGAAAGACCTCGTAGAAGATGCGGACAGCGGCCTCGGGATTATTAATGGTGAAGATTGTCCCCTTGGCATAGGCTCGAGCCAAGCCGACCGCATCCTTTCTCCGTGTGCGGAGCGTGTCCTCGAGGGCGAGGAAGCCATTGGAGGGATACCGGTCGATCGCTGTCGTGTCGAGCAAGCGTAGCTTGACGCCGGCGTTCTCGATCATCGCGTACTGCGTATCAAACTGGCTGAGCGCGTCCACCTGCTTTCTTTTGACCATCACCGCGCTCTGCGCACCCTCGCCCGCCACCACGAATTTGATATCTTTCTCCGGGTTCAGCCCGGCCGCGGCAACAAGAGCTTTGGCGACCAGCACGCCCCCGCCCATACTGATCACGCCAATAGTCTTGCCTTTGAGGTCGCTGATTTTTTGAATGGCACTGTCAGCCGGCACTGCTATCCCGAAGATGTTCCCCTGGTAGGCGGTGTAATAGATCTTCGCTTTGACCCCTTGAATGCGTGCCACCGCCAGCGGCTCGACGGCGGCCAAGGCGAAGGGGATCTCCTTCGTGGTTACGTTCTTGACGCAGTCGGAAGAGCCAGCAAGCGGCACCAACGTCACCTCAATACCTTCTTCCTTGAACCACCCCATCTTGGTGGCGACGGCATAAGGTGCGACAGACGAGGAAATCGTGCGGGCGCAGGTTCCGACTTGCAACTTCGAAATTTGAGCCTCAGCGGTCGCGCAAAACGTGGCAACCAGGAAGCTCGTGACGAGCACGACGATTATTCGTTTCATATCGCCACCCTTTCTCGCTCGAATCTTTCCTTTTCCGAGGGGTCCCAGAAGAGGACTCGCCGGCGGATCAGACGAATGCATCGGTTCAACACCAGCCCCAAGATCGAGAGGATCAGCAAGACCGAGAACTGTCCCGCGACATCCATGTTGAAATTCATGCTCTGGATCAGCATGCCGAGCCCTGCCTGCGAACCCACGAATTCGGCTACGATTGCGCCGATCAAAGCAAAAACCATCGCGACATCAAGACCGGCCATGACGAACGGGAGAGCGTTCGGCACCCGGAGCATCCAGAAGACTTGGCTCTTGCTAGCTCCGAGCGAGCGCATCAGATTCATCCGGTCCTCGTCCGCAGATTTGAGTCCCACGATGGTGTTGACTAGGACGGGGAAGGAGGCGACCAGAGCCGCGTTTACAACTTGGGATTTCAGCCCGAGGCCGAACCAGACCACGATCAGCGGAGCGAGCGCCACCTTGGGGACCGACTGGAACATCACGATGTACGGGTAAAGGAAGTGTTCGACGTAGCGGTTCAACGCCACGGCCGTGCCCAGCAGGAACCCGAGAGCCGAGCCGAAGAGGAAGCCGAGCAGCGTCTCCAGAACCGTGTGGAGCAGGTTCTTCTGATACACACCACTCGCGAATCCGCGCCAGAGCGCCATGGCGACCTGCGAGGGAGCGGGAAAAATGTAGGTCGGTACCTTGAAGGCACGCACGATTAGTTCCCCGGCGATAGTCGTGGCGCAGAAGAGGAGCATGGCGAGCGCGATGTTCCGTCCCTTATGCACCGACAACCGCCTTGGCGCTGAATTGCCCTCGGATGGAATCCACGTTAGCGCAAAACGCGGGCGAGTTCATGGCTTCGAGCCCTCGCGGTCGCGGCAGGCTTACCTCCAGCGTATCTATGATTCGGCCGGGGCGCGGGGCCATCACTAACACCCTGTCAGCAAGAAATACAGCCTCCGGGATCGAGTGAGTAATGAAGACGACGGTATTCTTGCGTTCAAGCCAAATGCGCTGAAGCTCTACATTCATCTGTTCGCGTGTCATAGCATCGAGCGCTCCGAATGGCTCGTCCATCAGCAACATCCCCGGATCGTGGATGAGAGCGCGAGTAATAGCGACCCTCTGCTGCATGCCCCCAGACAGCTCCCAGGGATAACGATTTTCGAACCCCTCGAGCCCAACGAGACTCAATAGCTCTCTGGCGGCTTTCACATAGCGGTCGCGGCGTTGGCGCTGCACGTCGACCGGCAACAGTACGTTTTCCAGGACCGTACGCCAGGGAAGCAGCACAGGTGATTGGAAGACCACGCCGATATCATGTCGCGGTCCCGTGATGGGAGTGCCACGAAGGCGAGCCTCGCCTTGGGTGGGAGCAAGGAGACCGGACAAGATCTTGAGTAGCGTTGACTTTCCGCACCCTGACGGGCCAACGATGGCGACAAACTCGCCCTCGCCCACGCTGAAGCTGATCTGCTGGAGCGCGCATATGCTGCCCTCAGGGCTCGAATAGTGTTTCGAAAGCTCATTGACGGAGACGGTTAGACTTGAAGGTCTCTCCCGAACGGGCTCCTCCGGCGCAAGAAACACCTGAGCCAACCTCGTCATGCTGAACAGTTCCTTAATACGTTGATTCAAGTTGATAAGTTTGAGCTGGCAGTTCGCCTTTTTTGCCGAGAGGTAGAGGCCAACGAGCGCACCTAGCCCAGAGCTGTCCAGGTAGCTCACATCCGTTAGGTCCACCACGATCGTCTTTGTCTCGGGCACTAGGCTCCGGATGGCGCTCTGGAACAAACCGCTTGTAGCGGACGTGATCCTGCCGGTGCACCGGACGATCGTCTCCGTCGCTGTTTTCTCGGTGGTCAAATTCAATTCGGGAATGGATGCAGGATTCGTAGTCACAACAGACTCCGCTCTTAGAAGTTGTATTGGAACGGTCAAGCCCGACTCGTTACGGGACGCTTTGGCCGCTCGTCCACATGCAGTTGGAAGATGTCCGGTCGCGCGTAATGGCCTACCACATCGAGATCATACTTGCCGCGGACGATCTGTCCGCGATCAATTTCGGAGGTCAGGATCACCTCGTCTTCCGTATTAGGCCCCGCGAGAAAATTGCCGAACGGATCGACGATACAGCTGCCACCGCCCGTCACCACCGCTTCGGGATCGGTGCCATAAACTGAATCGCAATCACGCGGAAAATCACGCCGCCGGTTGAACTGGTTGCAGGAAAGCACGAAACACCGTCCCTCCACGGCGATGTGCCGCATCGACGCGGTCCAGGAGTCTCGGCTGTCGGCAGTGGGCGCGCAGTAAATCTCGATGCCCTTGGCGTACATCGCCGCTCTCATCAAAGGCAGGTAGTTCTCCCAGCAGATCACTGCACCTACCTTCCCCAGGGGAGTGTCGAACACCGGAATCGTGGATCCGTCGCCGAAACCCCATACCAGACGTTCCGATCCAGTTGGCATGATTTTCCGGTGCTTGCCCAGAAAGCTGCCGTTTGGAGCAAAGAACAACACGGAGCAGTAGAGAGTGCCGCCGTCCCGTTCGACTACACCGATGACAAGATAAATGCTGTTGCTTCGCGCGGTCCGGCCAAGCTCCTCAACCGCTGGACCGGGTACGTCTACGCTGCTCTCCCAGTATCTGCGGAAATCTTCGCGGCCTTTCTCCGACCGCGAACCAACCACCGCGCCGAAGTCGAGTCCCCGAGGATAGGCGGAGATAAACGCCTCGGGGAAGAGCACCAACTGCGCACCCTGACGGGCTGCCTCGCGCGCAAGTGCGCGAACTTTCTCCAGGGTGTGCTTACGATTGAAAACGACAGGGGCCGCTTGGACGACAGCCACTTTGACGCGCTGCGTGCCTGTTGTCGCTTCCCTTTCTTTGTGGCCTGCTCGCTTCATAGTTCAAGGGAAACTGAGACGCGGGCCTTTGGTTTCAGGCAATATACACCACTCCAGCTCCTGTTGGTGCTCGAATTTCCGGAGATGTCTATAGCGTTTGCCGCCGATTGCGGTCGGATGACGGGGCAAACAGGGCGGCGGACCATATCCCATTAGTAATCCGCCCGAGCAAGAGAGGTTGGTTGGAGAAGAATCCCGGTTGTTGACGCTATCAGCGTTAGCACTCATTGACCCTGTGATCGGGGTTCTTTTTTCAACAACAATCGCCTTGAACCATTCCCAACCTCCTCACCTTCATTGACTTGCCGCACTCCCAGTCCTAAGATTTCAGCCCAATGATCGACCAAACCATCTCGCACTACCGCATCATCGAGAAACTCGGTAGCGGGGGCATGGGTGTGGTCTATAAAGCTGAGGACACGCGGCTGCATCGCTTCGTCGCACTCAAGTTCTTGCCTGACGAGATTGCTAGGGACGTGCAAGCTCTAGCCCGCTTCGAACGAGAGGCGCAGGCCGCATCCGCTCTGAACCACCCCAACATCTGCACGATTTATGACATTGGCGAGCAGGACGGGAAGGCGTTCATCGCCATGGAGTATCTGGATGGCGTCATGCTGAAGTACCGCATCGCCGGACATCCGCTGGAAACCGATCTGCTCCTGTCGCTTTCGATCGAGATCGCCGACGCTCTGGATGCCGCTCATGCGGCGGGGATCATTCATCGGGATATAAAACCAGCCAACATCTTCATCACCAAGCGTGGACACGCCAAAGTTCTCGACTTCGGACTGGCAAAGAGGACCGACGCGGGCACCAGGCGAGAATCGGAATCGGGCTCGGATGATCCCACGCTCGCCGAGAAAGATCTCACTACCGATAACATGGCTTTGGGCACGGTGAGCTACATGTCGCCCGAACAGGTCGCAGGCAAGCCTCTGGACGCACGCACCGATCTCTTCTCCTTCGGCGCGACGCTCTACGAGATGGCCAGCGGCCGGCTGCCCTTTGATCGGGAAACCGCGGGAGCGACCTTTGGGGCTATCCTCCATGAAAGCACCGAATTACCCAGTCACTGGAACGCACAGATTCCTGCTCAGCTCGATGAGATTATCCGTAAAGCTCTGGAGAAGGACCGCGCCCTCCGCTACCAGCACGCTTCGGAGATGCGCACCGATCTGCAACGACTGAAGCGCGACACCGAGAGCGGACACATTTCTCCGGCAAGCTCGGGCACGGCAGCCGTCGCAGAAGCTCTTTCGGCTCGGGTGGACAAGGTCTGGAAAATTGCGGCTCCCATCCTGCTCATGGCGTTGCTCGTGGCGGGCGGGCTTTACTATCGTTCGCATCAAAGCAAGCCCCTGACCGAGAAGGACACGATTGTTCTCGCCGATTTTGCGAATAGGACCGGTGATCCTGTGTTTGACGAAACGCTGCGGCAGGGTTTGGCGGTCCAACTCGAACAGTCGCCCTTCTTGAGCCTTGTCTCCGAACAACGTATCCAACAGGCGCTTCGACTCATGGGCCAGCCTCCCGACAAGAGCCTTACACCGGACGTTGCGCGAGACCTCTGCCAACGCGTCGGGAGTGTCGTTTCTCTCGACGGCTCCATTGCCAGTTTGGGCAAGCAATATGTCCTGGAGTTGCGAGCTGTGAATTGCCATACAGGCGATACCATGGCGCGGGAAGAAGCTACGGCTGAGGACAAGGAGCGGGTACTGAAAGCACTCAGCCAGGCAGCCGGCAAGATGCGCAAGAAACTGGGCGAATCTATCGCCACAGCCGAGAAATTTGATACGCCGCTCGATCAGGTCACGACGCCTTCCCTCGATGCACTGCAAGCGTACAGCCGCGCCAGGATTAGCATGATGGAAAAAAGCGATTTCACCGCAGCAATTCCGCAGTTAGAACGGGCGGTGCGGCTCGATCCCAACTTCGCCCTCGCCTATGCGGCACTCGCGACCTGTTACTACGACCTCGGAGAGTCCGCCAAAGCGGCAGACTATGCAAAGAAGGCGTATGACCTACGCGATCGGGTGAGCGAACGAGAAAGATTCGGGATTGAGTCTCGTTACCATTTGTTTGCGACGGGCGATTTAGAAAAAGCACGTCAGGTTATGGAACTATGGTCACAAACTTATCCACGTGAATTGGTCGCACGCAATGACCTGGGAGCCAATTACGGCACCCTTGGGCAATATGAAAAGTGTTTGGCGGCGACGGAGGAAGCCGCGCGACTCGACCCTGGCAGTGCGCTGGCCCTTACCAACCTTTTTGCTGCTTACATGGAAATGAATCGCTTTGAGGATGCCCGGAGTTTGGCCGAGGAGGCGCGAACGAAGAAACTCGATTCACCGCCCTTACGGCTCGGATTGTACCAGGTCGGGTTTCTCCAGAACGACACAGCAGAGATGGCCAAGCAGGTAAATTGGGCCAAGGACCAAACTGGAATTGAGGATGTATTTCTGGCCGCCGAGTCGGACGCGACAGCATATTTTGGACAATTGAGAAAAGCTCGCGAATTTTCGCGCCAGGCAGTGTCCTCCGCGCTGAAAGCGGATGAAAAGGAAACCGCATCGGGATATGAAGCTGATGCCGCTCTTCGCGAAGCTCTCTTTCGTAACCCAGCCGAAGCACGACAACACGCAGCCGCGGCTTTGGCGCTCGCCGCTCCCCGGGATGTGGAGTATGGAATCGCCCTCGCGCTAGCTTTAACAGATGCAAGCAAGGGTTCGCAAGCGCAAGTAACGAAACTGATGGAGGATTTGGCTCACCGTTTTCCAGAGGATACCGTGGTTCAGTTCAATTACCTTCCGACGATGAAAGCTCTGGTGGAGATGAACAACGGAAATTCTGCCAAGGCTATCGAGATTATGGAAGCGGCACGGCCTTATGAACTTGGTTCCCCTAGCAATATTTCGATGAGCCTTAGCCTGTATCCCGTTTATGTTCGCGGGCTCGCG
>Ga0116223_10004738_pt1 | contig 11702 bp, 12 predicted proteins | sample Sb_taG_3_FD_90092 | JGI IMG/M metagenome (GOLD analysis project Ga0116223, IMG submission 90092) | Peat soil microbial communities from Weissenstadt, Germany - Sb_50d_a_PC metaG | ecosystem: Environmental > Terrestrial > Soil > Wetlands > Peat | place: Germany: Weissenstadt | collected 2010-09-21 | reverse complement strand
TCTGTGTTCGGCCTCAATGCAAAGCTTTCAAAGCATAACATCCACGTTAGAATATCCAGCCCACTCTCGGACTTGACCATCGTGGACTGCGGTGCTCCGATAATCTCATGGCATTAATCCGAGGCGGAATAATTGGGTATGGGTATATTGCGTCTCGAGGGCATGCACCTGTATATTCGAAGAGGGAGGACGTCGAGATCATCGCGATCGCCGACATATGCTCTCCGCGTCTGGCGATTGCACGAGAAGATTTTAACGATGTTCGACTTTATCGCTGCGCAGAAGAGTTAATTGCACAGGAAGCGGGATATCTCGATTTCGTGGATATCGCGACGCCACCAGTTTTTCATGCATCTATCGCCACTCAAGCGATTGAGCGTGGGCTGCATGTCCTTTGCGAAAAGCCACTAACAACGTCGACGAACGACGCTCGATGCCTAATAGATCTCGCTAAAAGAAACCGCCGCGTACTATTTCCGTGTCACAATTACAGGCACGCGCCAGTCGTTAAAGCGGTCCGCGAGATACTCGACAGCGAACGAATTGGAAAGGTCACTGCGGCATCATTGAGCACATTTCGTCATTCGCATGCTAAAGGAGTTCAAGAATGGAACCCAAACTGGCGCCGCGAACTGGAATACGGTGGCGGCGGTATTGCAATGGATCACGGCAGCCACACCTTTTATCTGTGCTTCGATTGGCTGGGAGCTTATCCAACTGCTATCTCAGCTAAAATGACGTCTAGGGGGCCTGACAAATATAATACCGAAGATAATTTCGCCGCGACGCTGACGTTTCCGACTGGTACAGCTAATGTTAGTCTTAGCTGGACAGCCGGAATCCGAAAGGTTGTCTATATCATTCAGGGTGAGCGCGGTGCTGTGATGGTGGACGACGACGATCTTCAAATTGCGCTACAGGAAACAAAGTATAACCCGGTGACGACACAACACTCTATGTCTTGGACCTTGGAAAGACACTCCATCGCGTCGACTTGGATCGATGCCAGCCATACTCAGTGGTTTAATTCCATGTTTAACGATTTCAGGCGAGCGATTGCGTTCGAAGATTTTGTGGGTCGAGATGCGCATGACGCCTTAAAATGCATTCAAGTCATCGAGGCAGCCTATCGATCCGCGCAAGCTCATTGTCGTGAAATTACAATTGATGAGCTATTCTAGCGATTGTAATGACCCGAGCGCTTCAAATTCTTCCTCAAAAAGTTGAACTGCGCACCGAAGTACCAGGTCCGCGCAGCCGGGAATTACGTCGCACAGAAGATAAACTCCTTGCACCTGGATCACAGAATTACGCCTTGCTGGCTGGAATTGTTGTTGAGCATGCGGAAGGAACCACCATCACTGACATCGACGGTAATCGCCTTCTCGACATTATCGGTGGCATCGCGGTAGGCGGTATCGGCCACAGCCATCCCGAATGGGTACGATCAGTGAGCCAACAAGCGACCGGAATGGCAGTCGGCAGCTACAGTTCCCCAGCTAGAATTGAAATGCTCGAGCGGCTTAGCCGCCACACCCCTGCGGCGGATGTCCGTCGTGCCCAGATCTATTCAAGTGGGACGGAGGCTATAGAGTCGGCGCTTCGACTCGCGAAGTCTCATACGGGCAAACATGAATTCGTTAGTTTCGAAGGGGGATTTCATGGCAAGACCATGGGTGCATTGTCGTTAATGGGTTCGAATTTCAAGGATGGCTTCGGTCCATTTGTGCCGGGAAGCCATACGGTTCCGTATGCTAATTGCTACCGCTGTCCTTTGAAGTTGTCGTACCCTTCTTGCGGCTTGGCCTGCGCCGAAGAAGCTCGCCGTCAGTTGAAGGCTGGTGCCGCCGGTGCAGTCGCGGCTTTCATCGTCGAACCGATGCAGGGGACCGCCGGCAATATCATTCCGCCATCGGATTGGCTGCCAGTTATTGCTTCGCTTGCAAAAGAGTTCGACGCATTGCTGATCGTCGATGAAATGATTACCGGATTTGGTCGGACTGGAACCTATTGGGGGATACAGCATTCGGGCGTGGAGCCGGACATCGTCACGCTGGGTAAGCAATTTGGCGGAGGCTTTCCAATCAGCGCAATCATGGCGCGAGAAAGCATTGTGAACGCCAAACCTTGGGCAGATCCATCCGGATCGTCATCAAGTTATGGTGGAAATTCTCTCGCAGCTGCGGCCGCCGCCGCCACACTTCGTATCATCGATGAAGAGAAGCTGGTGGAAAATTCGCGCAGCGTGGGTGCGTACTTCCTTAAGGCTCTCAAACCATTTATCGATCGCTATTCGTTCGTTGGCAACGTGGACGGACGCGGGCTAATGATTGGCATTCAACTCGTAAAGGACAAAGACACGCGTGAGCCGCTGCCACAAACAATAACGCGACGAATCTTTGACGAATGCTTGCAGCGTGGGTTGCTGACGATGGCCTATGCCGCAAATTTTCGAATCCAGCCAGCGATGACCATAGATGAGACAACAGTTGACGAAGTTGTTGCCATACTGACCGAGGCATTTGACACAGTCGCCGCGAGGGGTTTGCGCTAGCGTTTTATCACACGACGCAATACAATCACTTCATCCGCCCGCTAGCAGATACCTAGCAGATACACTGGACTGGATCGTCATCATCTCTTAATATAACCACTGCAATGAGATCGTCATTTGCAGCTGTTCCCACATCGCGAGACTTTGCGATCACCGTCCAAAACTGGCTCAGGGACGACCGGCGTCAAATTACGCGCCGTTCTTGCGTCACCCTCCGCCATCATTGCGACAGAATTCGGTTTCGGCTTATTTCCGGTTTGGCCTGGCACTGTCGGTTCAGTTTTAGCGCTGCCATTTATTTGGTTATTGTCTCCTCTGGACGGCTTCGTGCGCATTATAATCTATAGTATGTTGTTTCCCCTTTTGGTTCTGGCCGCGCACCGGGCCGCATCACTGTTAGGCGAACAAGACCATCCGAGCATCATTTGCGACGAAACCTGGGCGATGGCAGTTGTTTGGGAGAGCACTCCCAGCAGCTATGGCTGGATGGCCGCGAGCTTCCTTGCGTTTCGTGTGTTTGATGTCATCAAACCATGGCCTATATCGACGGTCGATCGGTCGATGAAAACCGGTCTTGGTGTCATGCTCGACGACGCGATCGCGGCGCTGTATGCAATTGTTCTGATTGCTGCTGCGCACGCAATAATGCCGGATGGAGGGTAAGTGCACTATGAAACACAGCTAGATGCTATTGAACGCATCGCCGTACTTCTGGGCCGTGTCAGTAACGAGACAGAGTGCGGAAAGCGATGGCGGAAATTGTTTCTGCGGAGCGTTACCTATTCTTGGGAACAAGTAGTTCACCGATTTTACGGCGCTAGGGAACGGCCACGGATTCTGCCGATATCATGCGAAACGAGCATGCGCCGGGCACGAACGAACCGCTGCAGCGCCGTAAAATGGGTAAGCACGGCGAGATAATACAGAGCAATTAAAATTAAATGCCCACCCAAAGCGTCCGGAACGTAAATCGTATGGTCCAGAATGAGCGCAGCACAAAATATCGATGCGCGCCGCACGCGCTCCATGAGATCGGGCCACGCCTTGTCATCGATCGGAATTTCGATTGCGACCGCGGCTTTATTATAGCTCACCATCATCGCGCCGCTTGTCAGTAAGAAAACCGGGAGCCACCATGAGTTGACGATGCCTAGAACAAAATAGCTCGCAATTTCCTGGTAGCGGTCAATGACAGCATCTAGATAACCGCCGAACTTGGTAGATTTCCCTAATCTCCTTGCTACCGCTCCGTCCAAACCATCGGTGGTATAGGATAAAGCAAGGCCCAAGCCGAAAAAGAACGTATCTTGATAAATGAGATAGAATGCGCAATTGCAAAGGACAAGTGCAAAGCCGATGCACGTGATCTGGTTTGGCGAAACGCCAGAACCAAGAAGAAAATTGAACGATCCGCGGCCAATGGCGCCGACAGCAGCTCTCAGCCAGTTACTGATCATCCCCACTCCATAGAACCTGTTGTCCGGGGTCGATCACTCACAAAGGACGAAACGTGCGTCATGGACGGGTAGACGATGTAGTTGAGCCGATGATAACCGTCGCTCACATGCTGGCCGCTGTCCATTATTACACCATAAAGTACGGCGCCGAAAGCGGCATAGAATGCGCCACGACGATACGGTGGTGCACATTATTAAGTCAACCAACTTGATTTCACATGAGCGTTTGGGCCGGATGCCTCTTATCGCAAACTGTTTGTGCGCTTATTATTAGGTTGCCGATCAGCACTGAGGTTTCGGAATGAATGTCGCCGAAAAACAAACGTGGCACAGAAAGGTGTATGCCCTTTCCTACACGATGTTCGATTCAATTCCACATGATGCCCTCGACCGATGGACTTATTGGATGACGGTTTGCGGCACGACAATCTATTGCTGCATCGCAATCATAATTTTTCTGACTTTGAATCTTGGCACGTTGCCATTTGGAGTTCTTGCCGAACCGATCTGGCGGCCGAAGGCGAGTTTTCGACTCCTTCGGTTTCCGAATGGGATTCCAATCATACCGTTTTCCGTCGCAGTCCTGCTCGGGTATGCCTCCTATCGCACGTGGATGCTGCGTGGCGCTCTCATGGCCTTTGGACCGTGGTTCTTTGTAGGCATCCTCAGTCTTGTGTTCCTCGGGCTGTCGATGGCTTACAACGGACTGCGCGGCTTCCTAGGCCGATCGTTTCCGTCCGCTTGACAACGCCTATTCCGCGCGCGTCCGCTGATGGTTGCCACCTCAGCCATGCGCAATGGATAATTCAGGTTCGAGTATCGTGAGAATTGCCCAAGTCTGTCCCTACGATATTTGCTGCCCTAGCGGAGTTCAGAAGCACATTCGCGACATTTCCGCCGCACTACGCGAATTGGGTCATGGGGTCCCGACTATTGCGCCTCGTTCAAAACATTCCGTTATGGCGGAGCAGCCCGACGTCGAGTTCTTACATTTTGGTCATTCAGGCGTGGTCCACCGCAATAAGATTTCATTCGAGTTGACCTAAATACCTCGGCGCCAGCGGCGGCGGCTCGGATCCTATCTGGAGCACGCTCAATTCGATGTTGTGCATTATCACATGCTCATGACACCGCTAAACGCTGGCGTCTGGCGCTGTGCATTTCGCTTGCCGAAAATCGACCGACTCATTTGTTGGATGAGTTTACCGCCGACCAAGATCCATTTTACCGCACTTATTTTTACGATCGGGCATTGCCGCGCTTACGTTCGGAAGGCCATACGGTCCTCGCATTGACCCACTACGAGCACTAGCACTCTCGAGGCGATCGGTTGCTCAAGATGGCTGATGGCAACGTTGATGAAGAAACAGATCCTGTACTGCCCGAGGCGCCCGCGACGGCGAGCCGCCCCAAGCCAATGGTAAGCGCGTCCGACGATCACGCAATCTGTTTTTCATAGATCCTGTATCTCTTATGCTCGCGGGCACCAACCAGAGAAATGATGTGCCTCACGTGTTCGTTCTGTTCGAGAACCCAGGAGAGCTCACCATACTCGGCGCCGTGCTCGACATTGAATCCGCGCGCCGCGGCAATGACCGCGAGCGCCAGCGCGGCGCCAATTGGCGAGGACTGTAGTTTCTTCCGCACGCCCATAAACGGCATGCGAGTACGGCGAGTACCGCTCACCTTCAAGCGCCAGAGAAACTTTGCCCAGCCGAACGGAAATAAGCGCCCCCCAAGGTCGCGTATCGCTTCGTTAAAATCGGGAATTACCATTGTGAAGGCCGCTGCCTCACCCTTGTATTCGGCGATGGCGACGTCGCCGGGTCGAAGTGCTAAGCGTACCATCATCGCGATTTCATGCATTTCAGCTGCCGTGATTGGCACAAAGCCCCAATTATTCGACCAGGCGTCATTAATGATTTCCATCATCGATTCAATCTCGGCGTCGAAATATTTGCGCTCCTTTCGTATCGATCTAACTATAATTTCCTTGCTTTTCAGGGCACGCTCGACAATTCGGGCAGCAACAGGAGGAAGTGGGGTGTAACGGTCATATTCGAATGCCAATAGATCCTGCACGACATGGTAGCCAGCCGCTTTGATATGGGCGTCAAAATAAGGTTTGGCGTGACCCATCATAAAATATGGAGGCGTGTCGAACCCGCTTACCAATAGACCACACTGATCCCACATCGAGAAACTGATCGGCCCGAGCGAGCGCGTCATGCCGCTAGCGCGGAGCCAATCCGCGGCAACGCCGAGCAATGCGGCGAACACCGCAGGATCATCGCCGGCCTCGATGAATCCGAAATGCCCGGCTGCATCGTGATAGCGTTCGAGATGACGCCGATTGATCTGCGCCGAAATTCGTCCGACCGCCTCGTTATTTTGATATGCCACCCAGTAGCGGGCCGTGGCGTACTGGAAAAAAGGATTTAAGGACACATTGAAATGCGCGCGACGCTCCAGCTGTAATGGTGGAATCCAATTCGGGTCATCGCGATAGACACGATAGGGAATACGGTGAAAGTCCCGCATGCCGGCGCCTGAAGCGACTGGCCTGATTTCGAGGTTCTCGTCGCGAATGGGCATTCTTTTCAAGCAACCAAAAGAGATAATTCGTCTTGCGTGAGAGTACGTCGTCCGACCGTCAAAGGACGATCTTTGCCGCGGTAGGCCACTAGGGACAAAATATGGCGCTCCGTGCTCCAGTTAAATAATTGCCACTTGGCGGCGTCGCCGGCGCTACCGCTTGGAAACCGGATATCCGCCGGATCGAGGACAAATGAAAATGTTTCACGCGGGAAGCTGACGCCCTGTCCCGTCGCTTTTGTATAGGCCTCGCGCAATGTCCATAGCTGCAAAAAGGTCTCATGGCGGCGTTCCGCAGGAGCAGCCCTCAAAAGACCTATCTCGCTCGGTGCCAAAGTGGCTTCCGCAATATCCGACCGCAGCTTTTTGCGGTCACGCGATTCAGCATCAAGACCACACGCAAATCCCACTGCGACAGCGCAAGCAACAAGCCCATGCGTGTGAGTAAGACTGAATTGTAGGCCGTCTAGCCCTTCTGGACTGATGATTTCAGGCCTACCGCGATCACCCGTTCCGAGCTGAAAGCTGTTCACAGGCGTGCCGCAGACCGCAGAGAGAGCGCCACGCGCCAAAGTGTGCGCGGCAATGTATGTCTGCCAGTCAGCGTCACGATGGAGACTTGCAGCGCGATTGATTTCCTGTGGCCCCAAAGCGCTGCACCAAGACGCGACTGCATATGCAGCGACAGTCTCAAGCTCCATCGCCCAAACTGTCAAAATATTGCTGTCCGTCGTCATGAGCCGAACACGTCGACTTCAACGTTCAGGTTGCGGTCTGTTTGGCAAATCCGAATTCCGCCGCGGCTTGCAAGATGATCGAGGCACATTGGCGGATTTGTTCTTCCGAATGTTCCGAAGTCACGAATAGCCGCACTCGCGCCTCGTCCACCGGCACGGCCGGAAACGACATGACGCTACCGTCTAGGCCGTGGCGCTGCAGCCAGTCCGATAGTGGGACGATCAGAGACTCCGAGCCGAAGATCACCGGTACAATCCAGCTCTCGCTGTTGCCGATCTTGACTTTGTTTTTCAGCAGTGTCCTGAGCAAAACGGCGTTCTGCTGCAGGCGAGCGCGGGCCGCGGCGCCATCTTCGCCCGATCCAAGCTCGAGGCCGCGCGTCACGCCGGCGGTAACGGCTGGATCGATAGCCGCCGAAAACATCCGGCAGCGCGCATACCAGTTGACGTACCGCGCGACGTTGCAATGGGCGATCAGCGCACCGCCGACACCTCCCATCGCCTTGCTGAACGTGACGACGAGGTAGTCGACCTGATCGAGAACACCCATCTTGTCGGCGACGCCGCGTCCTTGCGATCCGCACAACAGGAAAGAATGGGCCTCGTCGACCAAGACCTGCGCGCCGTGAGACTTCGCCACGGGTACGATACTGCTCAGCGCTCCAAAATCGCCGTCGGCGCTAAAGACGCCTTCCGTACAGACGAGGATCCGTTCCGAGTTCGGCCCGATCTCCTCGAGCACCGAATCTAAACTATCCGCATCGTTGTGCTCGAAGAAGTGAAGCTTGGAGCGCGCAAGCTGCGCGCCCTCGATGATGGAAATGTGTGATGATTTATCAGCAACGATATGATGGCCGCGCTTCATCAGGGCAGAAATTGTGCCGGTATTCACCGCGTAGCCGGACGAGAACAGCGACACGCCGATATCAGGCTTGCCAATAAAATTGGCGAGCCGTTCTTCCAATATCGTATGCAGTCCTAGCGTTCCGGCTTGCACGGGAGAACTGCAAGCGCCGAGGCCGTATCGGTCGAGTGCTGCCTTGGCTGCCGCTATCACTGAGGGGTGATGGGCGTAACCGAGGTAATTGTACGACGCAAAATTAAGCAAATTCAGCTGCAGGCCGTCGGGACGCTGTGCTTTGACTTCCGTTCGCTGTGCTTCAAGGCGGGGAACTTCGTAGGCGTAGACACCGTCTGCGATCGCGGCATTTACGGTGTTTGAAAAACGGACAATCTCCGACTCTTCGCCGTCTACGCTTGTAATGAACATATCGTAAGTGAAGTCATAGTAGTCCGGCCGCGGCGAAACTGAGTTGGATGCCATTCCTTGCCTTGTTGGCTTAGGCATTACTTTGCTCGAGGGAGACACCGTAAAGAAGATCAACAAGACCGCCGATGTTGTTGAGCTTTGCCAGTTCGGAACGCGGGACCTTCACCTTCAGCTCGCGCATCGACAGCGACACGATCTCGACCAGGTCCAAGCTGCTCGCACCCAAATCCTTCATAGATTTGGTCAAATCGACATCGGAGTCGCTAACGCCGTCCAGCGTCCGTAATAGGTGCTTTTTCACAACCGCGAAAATATGCTCTTTGGTCATTACCATTCCTTCAGTTCCTGTTTGGCTTGTCGGCGGTGGACATTTGCTGAAACCGACCCCGCACTTCGGGTTGAGCAAAGCAGATAGTATGCATGAGGGCCTCGCGCGTGCGCGCCGCCTCAAATGCCTGACGGCGCGGGACGGACAGGATCTGCTTGAGCGCGACTAGAGCATGACGCGGCTTTTCCGCGATGCGGTGGGCAAGGTCTAGCGCCTTCGGCAGCACGTCGTCCCGGGAAAGAATGTAGTTGATGCCGCTCCTCCCCCCGAAATCGCGGCCAAGGCGGCCTTCCCCAGAAAACATAAGCTCGTGGGCTATGGCCGGGGACAGAATATGCTCGAAAAGGACCGTCGTACCCATACCCGGCGTGAACCCCATATCGAGAAAGTTCAGGCTATAGCGGCTCTCGCGCCCCAACAACACTATATCGGCGGCAATTCCTAGCGTAAATCCGCCGCCCAAGCCATACCCCGACATAGCAGCGAGGCACGGTAGAGGGCAATCCAAGAGGACACGCGGCAGCAGCACCTCGGTGGCAGCCCGCCGGCCGCTGGCCAGATCGTCCAAGAGATCGAAGCTGGCGCCGCTCGAAAACACGTCGAGAAGACCGGCCAGAACAATCGCGCGGATTTCCTGATCCCGGCCAAGCTCTTCGAACACCTGACCCAGCCTTTCCACCATTTCATAGCCGAGTGCATTCTTGCGCTCGGCATCATCCATCTGGACACAGGCTACCCCTTCGGAAGCGAGAGTGACCCGCAACAAACCCGGCCTGTCCATCGTCATCGCTTGTCGTTCCATGGGAGCTCCTCGTCACCGAGTGCGGCGTTTAGGGCTGCGATAACTCGCTCGTCCGCCAATGCTGCGGCCGTTTCGGCTACGCCCGCGTTGAGCGCATGCGCAAACGCAGCGGAATTCCGGCGGCGCGTCGCAATGACCGTTCGGCTTTCTGCCCGCCGGAATTGCCGCGTGATTTCCAATTTCGCCTGTTCGAGTTGTTCGGACGGCACGACTCGGTCCACGAGGCCCAAGGATTGGGCCTCTTTGGCGGAACGCGAATAGCAAGTAAACAAGAGCATGTTCAACTTTTGAATCGTCAATCGCGTCAACAATGCCGCCCGAATGATTGCGGGCTCCAAACCATAAAGCGCCTCTGGCAGGCTGAAGCTCGCGCGCGCCGACGCCAGGACAAAGTCACACGCCGCCGCGAGACCGAGCCCGCCGCCGAAAGCGGGACCGTCTACGACGGCGAGCGTCGGTCGTGGCGAGTTCAAGATCTGCGACAGCAGCGACGCGAAAGATTCGAGGTCGTTGCGAAGCTCATCGCTTCGAGCTGCGCCGGATGTAGCAGCCTTGCCGAACGTCATGCCAAGACAGAAACGACCCGGCACGCCTTCCAGGATAACCGCTGGCGCGTCATCAATCCTCTTTATTTGCGCGTTCATGACGGCAACGGAAGCGGGGTCGAGGCGCCCCGGAACGGTAATCAACAAGGGTTCCACTGTCAGCTCCACGCGTACTGACGATAGTAGTCCTGCATGCCGTTGAAAATTAGCAAGCCTTTGTCTTTGTAATAAAGATCGTAGCAGTCGCCCAGAATATTCAAGTCGATCCGATGGTCACCTTTATCGATTGCAGCGCATCGCGCCTCTTCTACAGCTTCATATTCATTGACGCTTATTGGGCGACGTGCATCAAGGAGCTGGTGCAGCCCCGCATCTCGAACCGCTGACTTGGCGTTCGGACCGATCCGGCCGCTCCAAAACTCCGCGCACGAGCCCGACCCATAGGAAAAAAAACTGATGCGGTCACTTACGCGAAGTTCCTCATCTGCCACAATGAGACCCATCAGCGCGACGAAAATGCTCGAGCCGTAGGTCCCGCCCATGCGGCGGACGAAATGCAGGGAAGGCTGCGTCTTGCGTGCGAAGCTTTCCCAGGTTTCGTTCTTGCCGGTAATTCCACGCCGCCGCAGGACTGCTTTGTGCGCAAGATATCCCATGCCGCCAAATGGCAGATGATAAATGTGCCGTTTGAAATATGCGTCCAAATCCGCCGCTTCGGGACGCCGGTCCAGAAAATCGTCCAATGCGCCTTCCAGAGCCTCCAAATAGGAAAGCAGACTCGTCTCGCTGTTGCCCGTCTCGACATGCGACGTTGGACGCGTAAGATCCGAAACCTCGTATGTATAAACGCCGCTCGCACCGAGTTCGATCTCCAAAACGGCGGGATTATCGGAAATGAGCAAAGCTGTCGCACCGGCACCCAGCACGAACTCCCATGGTGCGCCCAGGTGCTTTCGGCTCTCATCTGTGTTGATCACGAGGGCTGTCTGCCCGTGCGCGTCGCCGGAAGCAACCCAGCTCGCCGCAAGTTGCATCGAGGCCGTCGCACCGTAGCAGGCATGCTTGACCTCAAAGTTGCGCGCCCTCGACGGCAAATCGACATATCGTTGCACCCAGGTACTGATCGGTTTTTCCTGATCGACACCGCTTTCGCTAGCGACGATGATGAGACCTATCTTGGCGCGATCTTCCTCCGTCAGCATCGGCTTTGCGGCATTGACCGCCATCGTCACCGGATCTTCCCAAGGCACGTTGAGCGAACGCTCATCGACCATCATCGTGTCGCGGATGTTCGCGATATCGTGACCGCGCGCTGCGCACAAATCGTTCATCGCGAGCGCAAGGCTGCCGGGATAGACCCGTAGCTTTTCAATGCCGACGCGGCCGCTCACGGAGCCCAACCCAAGCCACCATC
>Ga0116223_10004733_pt1 | contig 11716 bp, 7 predicted proteins | sample Sb_taG_3_FD_90092 | JGI IMG/M metagenome (GOLD analysis project Ga0116223, IMG submission 90092) | Peat soil microbial communities from Weissenstadt, Germany - Sb_50d_a_PC metaG | ecosystem: Environmental > Terrestrial > Soil > Wetlands > Peat | place: Germany: Weissenstadt | collected 2010-09-21 | reverse complement strand
TCGATCTACCTGGGCGGGTCGGAGGAACAAAAACAGAAATGGCTTCCCCCGATGGCTCGCTGGGAAAAAATCGGCTGCTTCGCCTTAACGGAACCGCTAGTTGGATCAGGAACGTCGGGCGGAATGTTGACTACTGCCACCCAGGATGGAGACACCTGGATCCTCAATGGTCAGAAGAAGTGGATCGGTAACTCTCCCTGGTGTGACATTTCCATCATTTGGGCACGCGACGTAGCGGACAACCAAGTCAAAGCGTTCATTGTCGAGAACAAGACGACGCCTGGCTTCAAAGTCGAAAAAATTCAGAACAAGATCGCCCTCAAAGTGGTCCAAAACGGGCTGATCACGCTGGAAAACTGCCGAATACCGGAAGCGAACCGCTTGCAACAGGATAAGTCGTTCCGCGATACGGCCCGCGTTCTGAAGATGACGCGCTTCATGGTTGGCTGGGAGGCGACTGGATGCGCGATGGGCGCCTACGAGAACGCACTCAAGTATTGTCAGGAACGACTTCAGTTCGGAAAACCGATCGCCTCATTCCAGATGGTGCAGGACCTCCTCGCCAGGATGCTCGCCAACATCACGGCTTCGCAGTGCCTGCTGGTTCGCATGACCCAGTTGCAGGCGGAAGGGAAGATGACCGATGCACATGCCTCGCTTGCCAAAGCGTTCACCACCGCCAAGTGCCGCGAGACGGTCGCGTGGGCGCGAGAACTTTTGGGCGGTAATGGGATCGCCGCCGACTACAACGTAGGCCGTTTCTTCGCCGATGCCGAAGCGCTCTATTCCTACGAAGGCACCTTCCAGATACAGAACCTGATTCTCGGGAAGGCCATAACCGGTTTCAGCGCCTTCGTGTAGCGAAATCGAGGCGAACTGCGGTTTTTTTTCCAACGTGTGTGCCAAAAATAGTGAAGTAATAAAGGAGCGAAAGAAAGCATGGCTGTCAAATCTTCTAAATCAGAAATCAAGAAGAACAAGGCAGAGGCCGTTACCGCGCGCCTGTTCTTTCTCAGTGCAAGCAGTGGCGAAGTTTTTTCCGCGAACCCTGACGGCTCCGATGTGAAAGTCATCGTGAGCGAGGGACGTCGGCTCCCCGACGGCATCGTTGTGGACCTCGAAGCTAAGCACCTCTATTGGACCAACATGGGCAATCCCAGCGCCAATGATGGCTCCATCGAGCGGGCAGATTTTGACGGAAAAAACCTTACCCACATTGTTCCTCCGGGCGGAACCTTCACTCCCAAGCAACTACAACTCGATCAGAAGAACCGGAAGCTCTACTGGTGCGATCGTGAAGGGATGCGCGTCATGCGTGCCAACCTGGATGGCTCCAAGGTCGAAACGCTGATCGATACGAGCGAAGGCGATGCACGTCCTGGGAAGGACATAAAGAAATGGTGCGTTGGAATCGCGCTCGACGTCGAAGCCGGCAAACTTTATTGGACTCAGAAAGGCTCGGACAATGCCGGCGAGGGACGTATCTTTCGCGCCAATCTTGAAATTCCCAAGGGTCAAAGTCCCGCCAACCGCAAGGACATCGAACTTCTCTACGCGGGCCTTCCCGAACCTATCGACCTCGAACTCGACCTTGCCAACCGAGCGATCTACTGGACGGACCGCGGCGATCCACCGCGCGGCAACACGGTGAATCGTGCGCCCATGGATCCGGCTCAGGAAAATGGCAAGAAAGAGCCTGTGATTATTTTCGACCATTTGATGGAGGGAATCGGCATCGCCTTGGACCTGAAAGGCGGCAGGATGTTTCTGACCGACTTGGGTGGATCCGTCTATAGCGCGAATCTCGACGGGTCAAACAAGAAGACGGTGCTTGCCGCGGAAGGGAACCTGACCGGCATCGTGTACGCCGAAATTTCAGCCGCGTAACAACAGACGCACTACAGACCGTAACGCTCAATAAGGAGAACAGAATGAGCTCGCTGGCCTCTGCTCTAAAACTCGAGAACGTTGTCTACGACAAGAAAGGCCCGATTGCCTATGTGACGCTGAACCGGCCCAAGGTCATGAATGCGCTAAACAAAGCGACGATCCACGAGCTGCGGGTAGCCTTCGAAGATGCTCGTGACGACTCCGATGTCCGTGGAGTCATCCTCACAGGTGCGGGTGAGAAAGCATTTGCTGCGGGTGCCGACATCGCTGAGATCGCAACCAATACAACTGTAGAAGCAGAAGAGGCGACTCGTCGGGGACAGGCACTAACCGACCTCATCGAGAACCTTGGCAAGCCGGTCGTCGCCGCGGTCAACGGTTTTGCCCTGGGTGGAGGATGTGAGCTTGCAATGGCTTGCACGATCAGACTCGCTGCTGAGAGTGCGAAATTTGGCCAGCCAGAAGTAAAGCTTGGAGTCATACCTGGTTATGGAGGCACGCAGCGCATGCCGCGTCTGGTCGGAAAAGGCAGAGCACTGAAACTCATCCTTTCCGGAGACATCATCGATGCTGCAGAGGCTTATCGCATTGGCCTTGTGGATGAACTGGTGACGAACGCGCAAGTCATAGACCGTGCCGAAACTGTGTTGAAGAAGATCATCGCCAACGCTCCGCTGAGCGTGAAGTACGCGCTTGAGGCGGTAAACAAAGGGCTGGAGACGAGCGTGGCCGAAGGTTTGCTCATCGAAGCTTCACTTTTCGCAGTCTGCGCGTCGACCGACGACAAGAAAGAAGGTACGTCGGCGTTCCTCGAGAAACGCGCCCCGAAGTTTCAGGGAAAGTAGAGTTTGCGCGCCACTTCGAAGTTTCCAATGACTCGCTGCCACTAGTAGTGATCGTGAAAAAGGAGATGCAAATGACAGAAGGCAACATATTTTCCGGATTGAAGGTCGTGGACCTGTCGAGCTTCATTGCCGGGCCGAGCGCTGCGACAATCTTGTCCGATTTCGGCGCCGATGTCGTCAAAGTCGAGCCGCTTGAGGGAGAAATGTGGAGAATCGGGCAGAAGATCCCGCCCCAGCCGCATTCAGAAGTCCCGTATCCCTTCCAATTGGCGAACCGAAACAAGCGTGGCGTTGCGCTCAATCTGAAAGCTGCGAGCGCGCAGCAGGTTCTCGAACGGTTAGCGAAGTGGGCCGATGTGTTCATCGTTAACACGCCGCATCCCGCGCGCAAGAAATTGCAGCTCGAATATGACGATATCGCGCGGTCGAATCCGCGCCTGATCTATGCCGATCTCACCGGCTTCGGCGAGAATGGTCCGGACGCAAATCTTCCGGGATTCGACCTCACGGCCTTCTGGGCGCGAAGCGGCTTGTTATTTATGACGCGCGATGCCGGTGAGCCGCCGACCTGGCCAGTGTCAGGTAGCGGTGACAATGCAACTGGGGTCTGCATTTATGCCGCGATTGCGACCGCGCTTTATCGTCGCGAACGCACCGGTAAAGGCTCCTACGTCACAACTTCGCTGCTCGCAGCGGGTGTCTGGTCGGCCAGCGTCTTTATTCAGGCCGCTCTATGCGGTGCGAGTTTCTATGGGCTGCACGACCGAACCCATCCCGCAAATGCAGCTTTGAACACGTATCGCTCTTCCGATGGCACCTGGTTCGTTCTTGTAGCGACTCCGGACAAAGTACCGGCGGTTCTGAAAGCGATGGGTCGTGAGGATATCCTGACGGATCCGCGATTCTCGGATCCTGCCAAGGTCGCGCAAAACCGGCCGCAACTGACGGCAATGCTCGATGAGCTCTTTGCTTCGCAGCCAATGTCGCATTGGTATGAGGTCTTCAACGGCGTTCACGTCCCCTTCGGCGCCGTGCGTGAGCCGCAGGAAGTGGTGAATGACCCACAATTGCGCGCGAATGACATCGTCGTTCCGCTGGTAGGAGCTGGCGAGGGGCTGACTTCGACCATCAGCAGTCCTATTCAGGTGCACGGCGTTTCCAAAGAGCCTGCAAGACGCGCGCCGCGAATCGGCGAGCATAACCACGAAGTGCTCAGCGAACTCGGCTTCACCACCGACGATATCGATGGGCTTCGTGCAAGCGGTGCCATTCCACCGGTTCAAGAGAAACCGGTCGCAGCGGACTGAAAAAGATCGAGAAATAAACCGACTTCTTTCGTGCGAAATTGTTCGGTCCGCTTGGCATTTGGAACGAAGATCGATTGGAGGTGATCAATGTCCGATATTGTTACTGAGGGCTCTGGAGGTATCGTGCGAATTCAACTCAATCGACCATCCAAGAAGAATGCGATGACGTCCGCGATGTACATCAGCCTGGCGGATATTTTCAACGGTGCAGCAAAAGATGACCGTGTGCGAGTGGTGCTTTGGCACGGAGCAGGAGACTCGTTCTGCGCGGGCAACGACTTGGAAGATTTCTTGAAAACCCCGATGGGACCAGGCGACAGTCCACAATCGCGTTTGATCGACGCGTTAATCGATTTCGGTAAGCCGATCGTTGCCGCGGTGCATGGCTTCGCCATCGGTGGCGGCACCACAATGTTGACGCACTGCGATTTTGTATATGCCAGCGAGACCGCGAAGTTCCGAATGCCGTTCATCAATCTGGCCTTGGTGCCGGAATTCGGAACGAGCTTTTCTTTGCCCGCGCGCATCGGCTATCTGCGAGCAGCCGAGCTGATTCAGCTGGGACAAGCTTTCGATGCCAAGCGCGCAGCGGAGCTCGGGCTGGTGACTCAGGTCGTACCTGACCAGCAAGTCCTCGCAACGGCTACTGAGATCGCTCGAAAGTTGACGGAAAAGCCTCCTGAAGCTCTGGAGGCCTGTAAGAGATTGATGAGGCAATCCACTCGTGAGCAGGTGCAGCGAGCCGCGAGATCGGAGAATGAGGAGTTCGCGGTGAGACTTCGCTCTCCCGAGTGCAAGGAAGCGCTTACGGCGTTCTTGGAGAAACGTCCACCAGACTTCAGTCGATTAAACCAAACGGCGCCGGTCGCATGATCGGGCAGTCGCGTAAAACAAAAATGGAGAGGACTAATCATGGAAAAAACTGAATCGATTCGAAATATAGCAATTGTTGGAACCGGAGTGATTGGCGCAAGTTGGGCTGCTCTTTACCTGGCACGTGGCCTTAACGTTGTCGCCACGGATCCGGCGCCGAACGCCGAAGCGAATCTGCGGCGATACATCGATGCGGCGTGGAAGGACTTGTCGGTGCTTGGAATTTCACCCAACGGCTCCCGCGACCATTTGCGGTTTACTCCTGATATGAAGGAAGCCGTTGCCGACGCGGATCTGGTTCAGGAAAACGGACCGGAACGCAAGGACTTCAAAGTCAAGCTATTTGCCGACATGGATGCGGCAGCGCCGAAGGATTCCATCATCGCCTCGAGTTCATCCGGTCTGACGATGAGTGTGATGCAATCGGCCTGCAAGTATCCTGAGCGGTGCGTGATTGGCCATCCTTTTAATCCTCCTCACATCGTTCCGCTGGTCGAGGTTGTCGCCGGCGCGAAAACCTCGCCGGAAACTGTTGAGCGGGCCATCTCCTTCTACACTTCGATCGGCAAAAAGCCAATCCACGTGCGAAAGGAAGTGGTTGGCCATGTCGCGAACCGGCTGCAGGCTGCTCTATATCGCGAAGTCGTGTACCTCATCGAACAAGGTGTTCTGGACGTCGCTGATTCCGATGCCGCGGTGTGCTGGGGGCCTGGACTGCGTTGGGGCCTGATGGGTCCAAATCTCCTGTTCCATCTTGGCGGTGGTCCAGGCGGAATTCAGCATTTCATGGAGCAGTTCACAGGGCCATTGTCCACGTGGTGGAAAGATCTTGGCACGATCACTGAGTTCACTCCCGAGGTGAAGCAAACCATCGTCAAGGGAGTATTGAAAGAAGCTAACGGCCGTTCGATTGCAGAACTCGAGCGGGAGCGCGACTCCATGCTGCTGGAATTGCTCACGACCCGCTCAAAAGCGGAAGAAACCGTACCCGGTGGGACAAACGCTGCCGCGGATTAGATCTGTTTCCCCCAGGTGCGCCGCTGAGCGCGGAAAACGAGAACAGAAAATGATCTACGTTCATTCTCTCGGCCGGGCATTGCAATTCTATCCCGGCCGAACCGCGCTCGTGTGTGACGGCCGGCTCCTGACCTATCGGGAACTCCACATTCGCGTTGAAGGCATCGCAGCGACGCTCGCCAGCAACGGTTTCGGAGTGGGAGACCGCCTGGCTCTATTGCTGCCTAACGGGCCTGACTACATCGAACTCGTGTATGCGTGCAGCATGCTGGGCGTCATCGCCGTTCCGCTGAACACCCGCCTGTCGAACAAAGAGATCGACCGGGTGCTCGAAGATGCTCGTCCGCATGGAATTGTCCGCCATTCCTCCCTCGCTGTTCCCGAAGTTCAGTTGAACTGGCAACGGGTGATCGACGAGGCCCCCCTTCCAATTAGCAAGGACCCTATTCCGAAGGTCTTTTACGACCCGGAGGCCGTCTTGGGCCTTATCTACACGAGCGGCACGACGGGTCAGCCAAAAGGCGTCATGGTGACACATGCCAATATCCTTGCTGACGTCCACAATTTCAATTACTGGATGCGCTATACCGAAGGCGGGACATACCTGCACGCCGCTCCGATCTTCCACATCGCGGACTTTCCCAGCATGTTCGCGGCCCCGGCATTCGGCGCGAGGCAAATCACAATTCCGAAATTTAGCGCACAGACTTTCTGTGAGACGGTGGCACGGGAACGCGTTACTCACACCGTGCTGGTGCCCACGATGATCAATTTACTGACACAATTCGTGGAAGCGAGAACATATGACTTGAGCAGCCTGCAGGTGCTGGCGTATGGGGGCTCTCCGATGGCGCCGGAACTCGTCCATCGGACTCGGGAGCTGCTGCCAAAGGTCAAATTGATTCAGGTGTATGGGTTGAGCGAAACAGGTTTTCTCACGGGCTTGCAGGACGAGCAGCACACTGAAGACAAGCTCATGTCCTGCGGACGGCCCTCTCCGGGCGTGGATCTCCAGGTAACAGACACGTCAGGGAAACAAGTCGAGCCGGGGCAGGCAGGCGAACTAAGCGCACGCGGCGCCAACGTCATGCGGGGCTATTGGAACAATCCGGAAGAAACGGCTAAAGCGTTTCGCGACGGATTCTTTCGAACGGGAGACATCGGCCATCAGGACACTGGGGGATACTTTTATATCCTGGACCGGCTCAAGGATATGATTGTCACCGGCGGTGAGAACGTCTATTCGGGAGAGGTGGAAGCAGTGATCTACGGACATCCCGCCGTTCGTGAAGTAGCCGTCTTCGGCGTACCCGATCCGCAATGGGGCGAACTTGTAATGGCTTGCGTAGTCTTGAAGCCGGACGCGACTCTCACCGCCGAGGATCTGGTTGCTTTCTGCCGGCGAAGCCTCGCGACTTATAAACTTCCCAGGCGCATCGAGTTTTCAGAAACGGATCTGCCCAAGAACGGTTCTGGCAAGGTCCTGAAGAAGACTCTCCGCGAGCGTTTCTGGATGCGTCAGGAACGCGCCGTGAGCTGACGCAAATCTGCCTTCGTCGGGATCGTGGGTAGGTAGGTGCAACCTGAGATTCACGATCATTTATACGAACGCGAAAACCAAAGTTCAGGTCGAGGGAAAACGGAAATGAGCAAAGCGGCCGGTCAGCAGTCAACCAAGACCTTAAGCAGAGTCGTTGATCTATTGGTGGAATATAGAATCAAGCTTGATGCGCTGGAGCATGTTCTGAAGGAGACCAATCCACTGGTTCACGAGCTTTACCTCGGAACGATTGAGAATCTGCAAGCCCAAAAAACAGCAGAAGTGAACCGATTGCTTACCCAGACCTTCAAATCAAAGCTTACGGAACGCTAGGAGTTCCTCTGATCCCTCTCCTGTTGACGATCGAATGTCAGGAGACGAAGAAGTGCCTTAGGCAACCAAGGGCGACGTCTCCGTGACCTGGATCGGTAGGGTGAAATGAAAGGTTGCACCTCGTCCGTCGTTCGCACCCGCCCACAAGCACCCGCCATGCGACTCCACAATGGAACGGCTGATGGCCAACCCCATACCGCTACCCTGCGGCTTGGTGGTAAAGAACGCAGAAAAGATCTGATCCATCTTCTCCGTTGGCAATCCCACGCCCGTGTCACTGACCGAGAACTGGAGTTGACCGTCCTGCAGTTGCGACTTCACCGTAAGCTCTCCGCCGGAGTCCTTCATGGCTTCGATGGCGTTGAGCATCAGGTTCATGAACACCTGCTGCAGCTGGACACGATCAGCCATGATTTCGGGCAGGTCGGCCGCAAGTTCTGTGCGCATGGTGATCGAGTACCGATTGGCCTCGCCTTCCAGCAGAGTCAGCATCTCGCGGATAATTCCGTTCGCATCAACCAACTCACGATGCGGAGGGGACTTCCTGTAAAACGAACGTATCCGGTCGATGATTTCGGCCGCACGATTCCCATATTTGTCGATTCTGCTTGCCGCGGCACGAGCCCGATCAAGATTGGGCGGTTCATGCGTGAGCCATTCAATGCAGCTGTTGGCGCTAGTGATAGCGGCAGCGATGGGCTGCTTTATTTCGTGCGCCAAAGAGGCGGCCATCTCCCCCAACATGCTCACGCGATTAGTGTGCGCGAGCTCGGTCTCTAATTGACGTATGCGCTCCCTCTCTTGTTCAAGTAGCTCCTGCTCGGTAACGTCTATCCCTGTCCCCACAAACCCCTTGAAAGTCACCCCTTCGGTCACCGGAACACCCACGCAACGTACGTGACGAAGCTCTCCGTCGGGCCGCACAATTCGTTTTGTGAAGTCGAATGCAAGATGGTCATCCAACATCTTCGCAATGCCTTGTTTCATGAAGGCCCGATCTTCCGGGTGTACGAGATCCAAATATTCTTCAACAGTTGGTGGTTTGCCACTCGGATCAAGGCCGTAAATCTGGAACAACTCGGAAGACCAGTAATCGAATCCATCTGAGTTGAAGGCCCAACTACCCGTGTGCGCGAGGCGCTGCCCCTCTCTCAGATAAAGCTCGCTTCGCTGCAGGGCTTCCCCGGCACGCTTGCTATCTTCAATGTCCGTGAGGGTTCCGTACCATCTTACAATCTTTCCATGCTGATCTCGAAGTGGGACACCACGGACCAGAAACCATCGATATCCGCCGTCAGCGGAGCGACGGAAGCGCGCCTCGTCTTCGAAAAGCTGGCCGGTCGCAACGGAGATGCGCCAATTCTCGGAATGGCGCACAAGATCTTCGGGATGGATCGCACGGCGCCAACCTGCGCCGGAACTCTGCTCAACAGAAAGCCCGGTGTATTCGGTCCATCGTTTATTTACAAATGTGCTGGAGCCGTCAGACAAGGCAGTGAAAGTCATCGCCGGAATTGTTTCCACAACGTCCCGCAGACGCTTTTCCTGATCCTTGAGCTGACGAATGCGCCATCGATGGAGTGACCAGAGCAGCGCAATGAAGGCTCCAAAGCACGACAAACGGAACCAGTAAGTTTGATAGTAAGCCGGAGCGATGGAGAAATCGAGGGACGTGCCCGATTCGTTCCATAAGCCGCTGTTATTGCACGCCTTCATGCGGAAGGTGTAATTGCGCGGAGGAAGGTTGCTGTAGAACGCTTGCCGGCGAGTGCCAGCGTCTTGCCAATCTTGATCCCAGCCTTCCAGCTTGTAACGAAACGATACTTTTTCCGGAGCGACTAGGCTGAGCGCCGTATAGTCGACCTCTAGCTCGCGCACCAGCGGGGGCAGGCGGAGATTGGATGATGCATCGCCCGATAGATTTTCCCGGTACTCCTTCCGGTCGGCGGTGACCCTCTCGATTTGCACCGGTGGCGGGAGCTTATTGAAGGGAAGGTTGTGCGGATCGATGACGCTGATGCCGTCGGGAACACTGAACCAGAGCTTCCCATCTGCTGACTTGCCGACGCGCGGCGTATAATCGCCAACAACAGCAAGAAGTCTTAGCCCATCCGAACTATCGAAAACCGTGGCGTGGACTGTGCGGGCTGTCTTATCTGCAGCACCGGTCCACGCCTCCAATTCGGAGCGCGCAACCCGTACCAAGCCGCACGGCATCATTATCCAGACCGATTGGGCGTCGTCTTCCATCGTCCATTGGACCGCGTCGCAAGGCAAACCGCGCTTGCTCGTTAACGTGGCGATGCGGCCGTTTTTCAATCGACCGAGTCCGCCCTCGGAGGCGATCCAAAGCGCGCCTTGCCCGTCGAACCGGAGCTGATTGACACGGCCCTCGCCCAGGCCATCGGCGGCCGAATAGGACGACTGGACATGACCGTCACGAAACCAGACGATTCCACCCCGCGAAAATCCAAGCCATAGGCCGCCGTGCAAAGGATCCGTAGCCAGAACAACCGCAGGATCCTTGTGTCCAAATGTGGCCCAGGGAATCTGTTGGAACTCATTACTTGGCGACAATCGGAAGAGACCGAGGTCGCGGTTGGCGATCCAAAGATTCCCCGAAGTGTCCTCGGTCAGGGATTCCACCAACCCACCGGGAGCCGCCGCAGGAACAAACCGGTCATTCTCCAGGTAGCCGATCCCGCTCAGCGTGGAAACCCAGATGCGCCCGCGAGAGTCCTGAAAAAGGGACCCAACCCCTTCATTCGGCAGTCCGCTGCCGACAACCCCTTGCCCGGGCGCCGTCTTGTGCTGGCGGTACACCGCTACCTGGCCATGACTCAGGCGGTTCAACCCATTGAGGGTAGCGAACCAAACGCTTCCGTCCCTCGCCGCTAACATGCCTCCCCAGGGAATATCCGATAAACCTTGTTTCTTGGAATACGTGACCACGGGAAGCTCGTGAAAACGGTCGAGCTCATTGATAGTGGCGACCCAAATATTTCCCTCACGATCCTCAAACAAATCGTAAATGTCGTCGCCGGATAGGCCGTCCGATTCTGAAAACACATCGGTCCGTCCCTGGTGTATGTGCACGATGCCCCGGCCCGCAGGTCCGACCCAGAGACCGCCGTCGCGATCGCGGAGCATTCTTAGGAAACGGAACCCCCGCCTCGCGGCGGGGAGCGGATATACTGCCTCCGCTTTCCCATCAGCCAGCCGCATGACAGCGCCCGTTGTGGCGATCAAGAGAGCGCCATCGTCACCGTCCGCCATGCCCTGCATTCTTCCGTTTGGCAGGCCTGGCACCGCATAGAATTCCGCCGGTCCAGGTCTCCATCGCCACACGCCCATCTCTAATCCGACCCAGAGATTCCCCTTATCGTCCTCATGCAACCCGAAGACGCCGTGGGTAACACCGCCCATTTCCGGGTGGCACCGGACGCTGCCATTTCGAATTTCGCAGAGTTTTCCATCGGGAGGCCCAGGAGACCCATTCGTTCCGGCCCATATCGAGCCGTCATGATCTTCAACTAAAGCACGGATGGCCAATCCAGCCAGCTCCGCATACTGAGTGAGCTTACCGTTCTTCCAGCTTGAGAGCCCATTCCTTGTGCCGACCCAAAGAGTCCCGTCGCGCGACGCGACTAGGCTCGTGATGGTGCTAGAGGGAAGGTGCTGATCTGGCGATGGCTCCCAGAGGACGTTTCGGACGCCATCGAAACGATACAAGCCGAAGGCTGTCCCCAGCCAGAGGTACCCGTCGGGTGTCTGGGCGATTGAAAGGATGGAGCCCTTGCCAAAGCCATCCCGGATCTTCCAGGCCGTATGCGCGTACTGGCTGACGTCTGGCGCCGGATTCAGCGCGAACGCACAAGTTCTCGCTATCAGCATGCCCGCCAGCATCGCGC
>Ga0116223_10004723_pt1 | contig 11729 bp, 16 predicted proteins | sample Sb_taG_3_FD_90092 | JGI IMG/M metagenome (GOLD analysis project Ga0116223, IMG submission 90092) | Peat soil microbial communities from Weissenstadt, Germany - Sb_50d_a_PC metaG | ecosystem: Environmental > Terrestrial > Soil > Wetlands > Peat | place: Germany: Weissenstadt | collected 2010-09-21 | reverse complement strand
ATTCGCCGCGTTCGTAGCACCATCAAGGACAAATATAGCTACGAAGTGTTGCACTGCCGCAAGTCATTTAGCGGGACACAGGCTGATGGTTCCATCCGGATGGGCGGCAAGACCTACAAAAAAGCTCAGCCGAAGGAAGAGATTCAGTTCCTTGAGGACACTACTGCGACGACCAGCTTCAGTCTCGAAGATGAAGATGATGAACTCGCATAAATAGAAAAGGAGAACAAGCAATGATTAGCAAATTCGCCGCCCGCAAAGTGTGGGAACTCGTAGAACTTTGTGCTGATCAGCGGAGACGCTGCCGTTGGGTGAACATGGAAGATTTCCGCAACGCGCTCGACAGTTGGGAGATCAGCCGGAAGGAAGCATACGCGGTTCTGTGCGAGTTGGAGCGGAGAAACTACCTCCTGACGATGACCCGCGGGGAGAAAGAAGAAATCACCGATATTGTCATCACGCCGGAGACCTACCGCTGCAATCACTGCCGCCTGGTGGTGAGCAGTCGGCTTGATTGGGAGGACCATCTGCCTGTCTGTCTGCGTCAGCGGGAGAAGCTACGGAGGTGTGGCCTTCTCGTCTAAGAGGCCACATCTGGCGCGATCGAGCCGCGCCGGTTCTCAAGTGGGCGCCGGCGACGATCACCTGGCGGCTAACGGCCCCGCTTGCAATGCGGACACGATATTTTGGAGTTCTTGTGCTTTGAGTTCAATTGTGATTGCCACACAGTGTTGCTTTCTGCCAGCCTCGGTATCTCTGGCTTGATTAGTGGGTTAGGTGTTGGGTTCAGCAGTATCCGCTGGCCATTTGCAGCCAGAAGCCTTGAGTTCGTCCGAAATAATCTCTGCCAACTTAGTAAGTTTGGGGAGCAGCGCCCGAACGGTAACGGCCTCTTGCTCGGTGAGGTCAACGTCAACCTTTGGCTTCCCATCACGAAGTCGATAGTTCTTTGCACATTCGAGAATGCGGTCTGCTAACCGCTTATCGGTATCGAATGTATCGGGTTGACCAAGAGCGAAGCCGAGGGCGATAGCGTATTTCAAGTCAAAACGAAAAGTTGCCATACAGTGTGTGCTTTCTCTCGGCTACTCCGAGCGGTTAATTGTTGAGCTCGGCTTGTCGACTGCTTTCGTGACTGACGTGCGAGACCTGCGCTCACCCTGACGGCGACCACCCAGTTGATTCCCTCGGCGCGACGAAAGCCGCAAACGGCTCTCAATGAATGCGCGTCTTCTTTGAACCCGCGGGCACGTCCAACACATTGGCCTTTTGCCTCAAGTTGCCGCGGGCAAATTGGAACTCGGCTGACGGTTCTTCCCATTTCAGTTCTTCGAACTCAACCTTCCCATCGGCACCGCGCCGGTACATTTGCATTCCGCACGTCGCGACCTCATCGCGCCACCGCAACTCCACCGCCAGGGCTCCAGCCCGACCAGGAAATGGGTCTTGCAGGGAGGGCCGCAAGGAGCCCGCAGGAGTTGCATCACCAACCCAGGAATCCGTGATCATGATCGCCACGATGCCGTCGAGCTCTTTCATCCGGGAGTTGATAAGGGTCGCGACAGGTTCTTTTCACATGGATCAGCGCCCATTCCCTTGATGAAAACTGACCACCCACCCTCTGAGTGGATAATGTGCAGCAAAGGGGTCCATGTTCCGTCTTCCTCAATCCACTCAGCGGGCCTCACACAGCGATAGTTCAATCAATTCCTCAATATCAATGGTCATTTCAACCTTCCGTTCATCGCCCACGCAGACTACCGCTCCTGGTACTGCATGTTCGCGGCACAGATTACCCGGTTCGTAGCAGGATCCTTTGCAAGATGAAACCGCGCATTTCTTTACACTTTCAAAAGCCATGTTCTTTCCTCGCTATTCAGTTCAGGCCGGCTCCCTTCGTTGCTCCGCCGCGCACGCTATTACTCACTTGCATCTTCCACGGCCTGTGCAGCCTTTTCGTGTGCGCCATCCTCTTCAATGTCATCAAGGGGAATGTTTCGTTCCCTAAGCTTGGGCTCAACGCCGTGGATGTAGGTGCTGGAACCACAGTATTCACCGGGATAAATTCCATCCATGCCTTCGTAGCGTTCTACCAGCAAGACGTCTTCGTAAATGCTGGCCTTGTAAGCCTTCGGGGTTTCACCAGCGCCGGGTACCTCCACCGGCACCCAACTAGAAATGACAGTGCGATCACCGGCGTGGTTGATCGTTTCAGTTTGCCAAATGCTCTTGTATCCCGTGTGTTCCAGCCTCGTTCGCAACGCGCTTACTCGTGCTTTCTTCGGTTCTTTTGCGAAGTCTACGTTTTTGACATCGCTGTCGTCTTCGCCTTCAAGGATCAGAGGCAGGTCACCACACTCGGCATTAAGCACATGGTCGTCATTTACGACTTTGTCGTCACTCATTCTGCTTCTCCTGGTTCCTGATTTTCGTCTTCACCTGCAACCGTCTGCTCCGGCTTCAGATCACCCTGACTGCTGTACCTCGAGCCATCCTCCCGGATGCTCCTTGCGATCAATCCAGATTCTGTCGTAGCTCATTGATTCCGTCTCCCCTTACAAGTTGAAGTTCAGTCTGATTCCGTGAGCCCGTCCTGCCCGAGTGCCGAGCTATTCAATGCGCTACCGGCTAAATCACAGCCCCTTTGCTCAAGCGCCAATCGCAGTTCCTGCGAAAGACCGTTAATGGCAAACAGAAAGATCTGGCCCGGGCAATTGAGGTGGATTCGAACGATCGCAATCGGTAAATGACCTGCGCCCCCCAACCGACGCATTTCACGCGTCACGATTAACATGTTGGTCTCGGATTCGGTCGTTTGGCAGTAAGTCAACCTAACGTCGCCTTCCGAAGCGCTTGTGATCTCGCCAGAGTCGTGCTCAAGAACCTGCGCCATTAAACATCCAATAACGATCGTCGATTCATCCATTTCGTGCTCCTCTCGAGACGTATGTTGCGAACGTCGTCTGGGGTGGTCATTGCATCCACCCGGACGATGCACCCAGGGTGATCCGGTTTCCGAATCGATCGTGTTCAGGCCAGACGGGCCCTTGCCGCGCCGAGTGCTTACTGCCATATAAGTGGCGCCGCCGGGAGATGTAATGACTACACGGTAGTCTCCGCCAGGAACGATATAAGCCGTTCCTTCGCCGTATGGCACAGAGGACAGCCACGCCTTGTCCACCGGCCGGAGTTCGACGTTAGCGTAGAAGGTGCCGTCCGTCCAACCGTTGAGCACGAACTTCGACCTATTCATTGTCTGCTTCCAGGTCAGGCACGATGCCCAGCGACTTCAGAAAGTCACGGTCATGCCGGGTGATACTCCTGGTGCTTTTGGTCTGCCCGGAGGTGATGTGCTTGGTCACGTCAGTTCGTTTCCCTTTCGATCCTGAGCGTCGCATATGTACGATTCAATGTCATCGGATAAAGTAAGAACAGATATGCAGATCCGTTTGAGGATTGTCCGCACGGAGTCCCATTGATTCCAGCTCATCCAATATGGTCTGATTGTTTTTTCCCCAGATGGCGGGACTTGAAGGCAGATTCGAGGAGTCGAAAAGCATGGCTGAAATGTGGGCCGATAAAATCAAAAAACTTCCAAGCTTTATAAGTTTCTTTAGAATCATGAGGCCGCGCTCTGAACTGCGTGGGCTCAAAGCGACAGATCGTAGGTCTCTCCTCAAGAGCCTGCACAAGATAGCAAAACGAAAGCTAATCCTTGAGATTTACGCCGATTTTTCACGCATCCGGGTGCACCAAGCACGGCGCGAGGAGGCGGCCTTTTTGACTCTCCTGGATCATCTGGAGAGGGCCAGTGTCCATTTTCAGAGCGCCTGCGCAGAACTAAGAGATCAGCTTGTCGAGGTTGAGCAGCAGTTGCCATCGGACTTCCGGCTCAGTGGCCAGGGGTCACAAGAATCTCGGCGGCGCGCCTTCTCGAAGAGGGAACGGCTTCGGAATAAGGCTGATTACGAGCGCATTGCAATCTGGATTAAGGCCGCTAGTGACTGCGCACTTGAAGCTGCAGCTTGGAGAGTTGCAGCAATCCATCCGAGTCTAAGAACTCCGGCGGAGAAGAAGAGGGCAAAGAGATGGCTGTCCAGGTTCGAGTTTTTAAAAACGGAGGGCTACCCATTAATCGGAGTGTCGACGCCATCAATCGATCATTGGTTCATCGGGCAGGCATACTCGCGGTTGCTTGAGTGCGAAAGGCAACTCGGTGATGGGCGGAAACTGCCAAACAAAGCGGGGATCCTCACTCAACTGTTCGAAGTTCTATTTAAGGAACCACGGAGTCCAGATAACATCCGCAAAGAGTTGGAAAGGCAAAAGAAGAGCGGCGCCCCCGAATACGGGTGGCCCGTTTCGGCCGGTCTTCCTGCGGAGAGCGAAAGAGCGTACTGGACCTTGGTCAGGGGGATGGCTCGTTGATAGAACTGGACGGCCAGCAGCCGGTCCTGCCGACCCAGATTGCCGCAGGTTCCCGGTGTGTTGCGATAGGCTTCGAGAACCTTGCGCACGTAGTCTTCGCGGCCGGATGGTTGTTTATCCATGGCCGTCTCCTCCGCTTTGCGGATCGCGCAGTGATGGTCCGTCGAAGATGGCCAGCGACCAACTCTCGGGGCAGGTTGGCGCGCTTGATTCTCCACGCCAGTGCGGTTTCCTGGCGATGGTGCCACTGGGCCCGTAGAAAGCGAGTGCGGAACTCGGAGTAGGAGACATCCTCCTTCTCGGCGGCGCTCAGCTGTTCGCTGTAAATGTCCAGGATGCGATTAAGGTGAAGGTTCTTCAGCAGTTGTTCCAAGTCGTCACTCGGTTTCATTGTTTGCCCTCCGGATTGTTGTTCAGCAGGAAGTAGTCGCGCGCCACTAGGCGCAGGATCATGCGCTCGACCCCGTCCAGGTCGTAGAGTTTGTAGCGCGCGGCTTCAGCGACTGCGACCGGCAGCGGTTCCCTGGGATACTCGCGCACCATGCGCAGCAGTTGGCGCAGGGCGAGGAGTACCAGCTTGCGGCTGTGTTGTTTCAGCGCCGCAACATAGCCGGCGATTTCCGGCACGGCCTTGAGGATCAGTGCTTCTTCGGGTGATGGTCGGGACGCCTGACACCCCACGGCAGTCGGTGTTCGGCCAACAGGATATGCTGATGCTCGGCCTCGGCCACGCGTTGATGAGTTACAAGGTGGCGGGGATCGAGTTGGATTTCGACCTTGTTGCTGGTCTCGCGCACCTCGACGCGGCGGCCGATCCAGTCAACCGGCACCGAGTAGCGGTTGGTGTTCACCGCCACGTAACCTTCCACGTCCACCATCCGTTCGTGCAGACGGTAGACCACCGGAACCCAGACCGGCAGCGGACGAAGATGTTGCTGCTCCATCGCCAACAACTCACGCGGCACGGCGCGGAGATGCTTCTTGTAGGTCGCGTTTACCCGGACACGAACCAGATCGCCCTTGCAACTCGGCAGTAACTCCAGGATCTGCTGCCGGATCCGCCGCCCTCGAAGGTAATCCAGATTCCGTGCTCGCCACGCAGCCCGCTTCTTACGCCGACGCAAGGCCTGACACTCCGGCCTACTGCAAGCCTGCTGTCAGCAGCCAACTCGATTGTCAGAATGGAACCAACGATGACAGATACAACAAGGACGCTTCCGGACGAAAAACATAATCATTCATCATCCCCACGCCTTGCGGAGATCCTCAGTCGCAAGCTCGAATACTGGATAGGTGGCTCACTTCTGGAAAGCAGACCCGGGGCATTTCTCAAAAGCGCCGAAGATCTTCCGAATTGCGCATGTAGCTAAGTATCACTACAGCGTCCCGGCATTGTCAGAGAACTGCGGTTGCCGCATGTTCTGTTGGACAATCTTACTTCATGACCCTCGATCTATTCAAAATTTATCCCTTTCTTCATCTCGCACCTTAATTCAAACTGATCAATATCAAGGCCTGAGTCACAGCCTGTGGGCGCAGCCGACTCATCAATGCCAGTCAAACCTGCCACTATGTACACCTTGTTGACTAGTCGCGCATAGCTTTCGAACCGGCCAGCGGAAGCTGGCAATCATCCATGGAGGGCAGAATCAATGTACGAGGTACAGCATTACACATGGGCAGACGGGTGGATCAACACGTGGACAGACGATGACCAGCCGGTGACCTACGCCACGGAGGCCGAAGCACAGAAGGCGCTTGATGAATTTCTTGAAGAAGAAAAAGAAGAGGCTGCTCTTGCCGCGCTTAATGGGGAAGACTTTTACCCCTATGACCCTGATGAGTTCCGCATCTGGCAGATGGATTTGAAGAAGGTATCACCTGAAGACGCACGAGAAACTGGAGGCAAGTAATGGAGCAGGAAGTAATTGGCATCATCTTCGGTGAGGTATTCGGCCTGACCGATGGAGGCACTCCGATTCCGGGGGGTGACGCTTTTGGTCTCGCCTTTGTTCAGTGCAACACGATCAACCAAGCGGAACTCGCGAAGATTCCGAAGGTTCGTGAACTTGCGGAGATGGGATTTCGTCCGGTCACGGTAGTCAAGGCGAATCCCAGAAATTGGTGCGAGTATTCGTTGCACATGTTGGAAGGCATTCCGGGCGAACGGCGCGAGCGGGTTAAGATGCTCGCTCCAATGCTGATGAATGAGCAGATCGAGGACTGGCTGAAGTTCAAGTACGGTGACGGGGCTGTGGAGGAGTGGCGGGAGCACTGCCGCTCAGGAAATGAGGCGCGAGGAACTGGAGAAGCAGACCAATAAGATCGTCCCAATCAATGCCAGTCAGACCAGCCAATAAGATGGACCAGGGAAATGATGCCTCGATAACAAATATGTGGCCGATTGCCCCAACCACTGACACCAGCGGCTGCCGCAACGTATTTCGGCCTTTGAAGTGAGAGCGATTCGCCGAAGGGCCACGCAGGGATATTTGCCGACCTCAGCCGTTCGGATGGTGACGCGGATCGGATTGCACAACCAACCGATAGCCAAGCTTCCTGTCATGGCTGATCGACGCCTAATAGGTTCGAGACAAGAGTAGCTGGTTTGTGTCAGGCGCCAGGCCCCAGCTATCTGGAGAAAAGAGATGACACCTGCTCAGCAACCCGCGACCGGAACATTTGTGGAGAGAATTTGCCGAACCTTCCCCTCTTTTCCTAAGGCGCATCATGGGTACAAGGTCATCGACATTCGAGAAGCGGTGAAGCAGTTTCTGATTTCATGGGACTCTGGCGCCGGCGATTTCGATCATTCGATTTTCACGGGTGGTGTTATTCCGCCCTTCCCCCGCTGCATCTTCGAGTATCGAGGGGGTGATAACAAGGGGTTTTTCCTAAAAGCGGATGGTGAAAATCCAGTTCTTCATGACATGGCCACCTGCTTTCATACTCTGCCCCTAGATGAGAACACCAGGTTGCGACTGGTTGAAGAGTTTCCGGAGACGGCGCAGGGTGCATTTTGGGAGGTGCGGGCATTGGGATACGTCGCGGTTGGGGAGGAAGTAGGCTACAGTCCATCACTCACCCTCTATCTGAATAGGGATGGCAGTCCTGTATTGGACAAGAAAGAATTGCTTGTCGGTGTAACCGGGGAAGACATTGAAGACCGAGATGTGGATGTAACCCTCCTCGCTCACATCCTCCCCGTCCTGTTTGCGATCACTTTGATTCACTGCAAAAACGTAAGTATGGAGCCGGTCACGACTCCACTGCCGCTGGCGATGAAGAGGTCCAAGCGCCGAAAGCAAATTGAGGAACGGAAGAAGTATCCGGCCTTCGAACGCCATATCGTGGTCATCCGAGATAAAAGGGGTCAGGTGATTTCAACCACCTTGGAACGGCAGCAACCGGGGAGCAAGCGGCTGCATTGGGTTCGCGGCCATTTTTCGACCTATACGGAAACGGCCCCACTGTTTGGCCGGATTGTTGGTCGCTTTTGGATTCCAGCACACTTGTCTGGTTTGGCTTCGGAAGGGGTCGTCGATAGTGATTATCGGCTCGAGGCATGAGTGATCACCACAAAGGGCCGAGCGATTCTCCGACGCGGGTGTTGAAAATGGATCGACATCTTCTTCATCCGTGACAACACTAATAACCACGAGAAGTATCACCACGACTATTACGGGCCGACGGCGCATAGTCGGCAGAAACCCACGTGCCGTGGGTGCCTTATGGAAGAGGAAGCTCACCGCCGCATCGGCATCAGCCACTAACCTAAACCGGGGCTGCTCCGGTCGGAGTTGACCCGCCAATAACAAAGGGAGAAAACAGAATGCAAAAAGGAGAACTGTTCAACAATCGCTCCACGCAGAACTCACCGGCCACAACCAAGTCAAAAGGGAATGCTATGGAGAAAATTAATTTGCCCGAAGATCTGAGTGCTGATGACCGTGCCCGTTTGAAGGACGTGGCGGATGCACTGGTGACAATTCTCACGCCACTGTGCAAGGCGATCGTCGATCAATACCTCCGCGATCTCAATGTGTCAGTGGATCCGCGCAATGAGAATCGCCGAAAGGCTCCTTGGAGGGCACATCGCGCTGACTCCCTCCCTGGCGAATGATCCTTGCTTCTCATCTTCGTCCAGGCCTCTTTCACCTCGCCCTCGCGCTTTTGATGGCGCCTCTCGGGGGAGTTTGAGGTGCGCGTGGAGACTTTCCGTGTTGCAGGGCCTCAGCTGTTCTCGAAGTGTCTACACGTCTACTCCCATGAAAATTTCGAGTAGCAATCTGAGCCGTCAATCTCTACCGAGCACCAAACTTGCGCCCAAAATCTAGAACCGTTGCAGTTTGAGTGTGACTTCTGACCGCAAAGCGTCCGCCCGGCAAGAGCGATTCGTTTGGAGTGAAATCGAGGAGCGCCATCTCTTCGTTCCTGACGAGGGCAATGTAGTGCTCGATTGACTTCATGTCTTCGTGGCCGAGTTGCTGGCGGACGTATCCGATATCCCATCCCTTGCCACCGAGACGTTCGGAGCGCAGCCAGGTGGTCGCCGCCGTCGATCGAAACTTGTGCAGCCATACGGTGGTTGGATCGATTCCAGCCCTTTTGGCGATCGCTTTCAGTCGGTCCCAGAAATGATAGTCAGGCTTACCCGTCGAGGTTCCGAACAATAACTTCGAAGCCCGTGGCTTCGATTTCCAGAGCATCAGCCTACCCATTAGATCCTTCGGCACATACACAAGCCGGTCGCTTCCTGTTTTTGTCTGGTGTTTCCATTGTGGCTTTGACTCAATGCGGAGTTCGGTCTTGAAGCACCCAGGCACAAGCTCGTCACTGATTAAGTCCGAATCCTCCAGGTGCATCAGTTCGCGTTTGCGCAGCCCGCTCTCGTAAAAGGTGCTGAAGATAAGGTGCTCTTCGTCATCCATCGCCGAGAACAACGCGTCCAGATCTTGCCTGGTGTAGATCTCAGGAACTCTGCTGCTCTTGAGTTCGCGCTTGTAGTCTTTCTTGGTGACTGGCCCCTTCCCCGGCTCAAGACCGAGTACCGCGCGAAAGAACGAGTTGACCCGCATCACTTTGAACGCCGCCGTAAAAGGATGGTTGGCCGGCCCATCATCGTCTTCATCACCATCCACTAGATACTCAAAGAATCTGCGGAGCAACGCCTTCGAGATCTCGTCGACGTAGACCAATCCCCTTCCCCTCTTTGGCTTCTTCGCCCATTCGAGGAACTCCCTCACAGCGTGTTCGTGCGCGGACACCGTCTTTTTGCAACCGCTCTTGGCTTCCAGATAGCGCGGCACTTCGACAGAAAGCTTCTTCCGCTCCACGACGTCCGTGGTTGGGTCATAGACGCGACGATCGCGATTGTTCAAGAACCAGGATTTGTCTTTGGCTTGCGTAATGGCATCGGAAAGGAACGGGAGCTCATTTTCGCTGACTCGGCCTTTTACATTCTGCCACTGCTTTTGGCGTTCTTCGTACCAGGAGAGTTGGAACACACCCCGCCGATCGTCCTTGAGATACAAGCCGCCATTTGCCTTCCGGAGCGGGATTTGAACCCTCTGACGGCGCCACTTTGTGCCGTACTTTACCCGTTCGTAAATGCTTACTCTAGTCTCCCGACGCACACAGTCTCCGGAAACCTAATACTGAATTTCCGGGAAACTTTGGTGGAACAATCTGCGCGAAGAACGCCGAAATGTAGTGCCAAAGTAGTACAACGGGCGAGGGTGGCAGGCTAAGCCATTAAGAACAAATGGGATGGAAATTCATGGTAGCGCTACCGGGAATCGAACCCGGGTTTTAAGATTGAGAATCTCACGTCCTAACCCCTAGACGATAGCGCCACTATTTTTAAGGGGGCAGCCCGCGGACGCGGGCACCATCCTTACTTTAGCAAAAGTCCTGCTCCGGGCCAAAGTCGCAGGTCCCGCCTCAGATCCCCAATTTCCGCACTTCTTCGTTGTAATATTTGCGGTACAGAATTTCCCACTCCTGCGAGCCTTCCAGGATGATCTTGCGTTGGTTGGCGATTTTCTGCCGCGCCATCCCGTCGATCTTGGCTTCCTCGACGAGCAGAATCTCCAGCGCCTTGCGCGCCTCCTGACGAATCGTATTGCGGTCCTCAAGAAATCCCACCGCATCCACTTCAGCCAGCGTGTCCGCAACGGTGTGGGCCAGCTTGTTCAGCTTGTCGCGGCTGATCCTCATAGCACTGCCTTGTACTTCTTCGTCAGCTCGGTTTTCACCTTCTTGAACATCTCCGCGTATTGTGCGCCGCTCTTGCGCATCTCTTCGCTGTATGCATCCAGAATCACCCGCACTTCCTCGTTGATGCGGTCCTCCAGCGACAGCTCCTCCAGCATCGCCATATTGACGCGCTCTTCGGTCACCTTCCGGTCGCTGGTGGTGATCAACTTGGCGTCAATCAGGTGCTTGACCGTGCGGCGGGCGAGATACCCAATATAATCGCGGGAAAAAATCATGGGTTAAGTTTCAGAATAACGCATTGCACCCGCGCCTGTACACCGCGGCATCGCCGCTTGCGCTTCCCTGCCTGCCCGTGCGCGGCACGCGGCATTTGAGGCGCTCGCTACGCCCCCCTTCTTAACATCGCATAGTATGGCTGATTGGACAGCGTCGCATTCAACGCCGGTTCGAGCCAAGCCGCTTCACTTTTCGTGCGCAACTCAAAACGGTACTCGAGCGGATAGGGCGACTGCGAATATTCCCCCGGAATCGTCGCCGTAAAAACCTCGCCGTCCCGCTCCATTTCCAACCGCTTCCACCGTTCTGCCTGGTTCACGTGGCGATAACGAAGAGACACCGACGCCATGGTGGGTTCCACGCTCTCTTGCGGAATCGAAAGCGACAGCTTGAGCGCTTCTCCAGGCTGGAACGTTGCCGGGGGCGTGTGGATGCACTCAATCGCGGGGCGCGACGGCCTGCCGGTTGCATTTTGCATCGCCGCCCTGGAGTTCGGCGTCGACATGGCTCCTGACGCCGCCGCGAGCACCTGCGCTGTCAGCGCCTGAATATCTTTGTCCATGGCGGCCAGCCGGTCGCTCCAGTGCCCTCGCCGCATCGGCGTGCTGCCGTAGGTGATGTCGCTGCGATAAACGGCCGCGGCTCGTGTTGCCATGTCCGCCCACGCCTCGCGAGCCATCCGGTACTCGTCGAGCGCCTGCCGGCCCACTTGCGCATCTTCTGATTGCTCGGAGATCGCGTACAAGACGCCGCTGCGCAGCTTCGAGGCAAAAAAGCGGCCCAGCCCGATCTGAATCTCAACATCT